>Ga0068855_100012621_pt1 | contig 10196 bp, 7 predicted proteins | sample KBSCornC52_FD_66592 | JGI IMG/M metagenome (GOLD analysis project Ga0068855, IMG submission 66592) | Corn rhizosphere microbial communities from Kellogg Biological Station, Michigan, USA - KBS Corn C5-2 | ecosystem: Host-associated > Plants > Roots > Rhizosphere > Soil ... | reverse complement strand
GCCTGTTCGGCGTTGAGCTCGGATGTGAGGCCGCGTGCGCGGCCGTCGACCATTGCCGCCCGCTGGGCGTCGGAACGGCCCTCGTAGACCCGCGTGTCCGTCATGCGGAGAATATACGTGTCGTGGCGGCCATTGTCGGTGTTTTTTCGGCGCGCGGAGTAACGTTCGCGCGCTCTGTCAAAAGCCGCCTTGCGGAGCGACAGCGGCGGAGCGGTTCATTGGAATTCGTTACGGTTTGCGGTCGGTGCTCGTCCAACAATGCCACGACGAACGCGCGGACTCGGTCAGCCTGCCCGTCTGTTGTTTCGCGTGAAGGCCGGCGACGACGTCGATCCCCTTCGAGGTGGCACCACGCCTTCTCGTGTGCCGGCTCGCTTCTTTACGGAAGCTGGAGGGGGAAGTAGCTCGGGTCGAGCACGCGGCCCGGTTGCTTCGCCGGCACGCGGGAGCGTGGCGTGCACGCTGACGTCGCCAGGTCCGACGACCGGCCTCAGGTCCCGCGTGGCTACGACGAGGTGGTTCCGCCGGGCTCGAAAGCAGCACCCTCGAGGTGCGTCGGATCGACCGGGCGTGGCGTTAGGCTGAACACGCGCCCGAAGGCCTGCGTCACTTCACGCGCCACCGCCTGCATGTCGACCGATCCCCGCTGAGCTTCTCGGGCAACGGAAGTCATCGTCACCCCGGAAATACCGCATGGGACGATGAGGTCGAAATAGCGCAGGTCCGTGTTCACGTTGAGCGCGAAGCCATGCCACGTAACCCAGTCGCGCGCGTGGACGCCAATCGACGCGATCTTCCGTCGCGAGTCCCGATCGGCTTCGACCCAGACGCCCGTGTACTTGTCCACTCGTCCACCGGCGATCCCGAACGCGTCGATCGTCTGGATCAGCGCCTCCTCGACTTGCCGGAGGTACCAGTGCAGGTCCTTGCGGTGACGTTTCAGGTCCATCACCGGGTAGCCAACGAGCTGCCCGGGTCCGTGAAAGGTGATGTCGCCACCTCGCTCGACGTCGAACAGCTCGACACCGTGCGACGCGAGATACTCCGGCGACGCAACGAGGTTGTTGCCCTTGGCCGTCCGACCGAGCGTCACGACTGGTGGGTGCTCCACCAGCATCAGCACGTCTTCCGCGATCTCACCCGTGATCCGCCGCCGCGCGACGTCCCGCTGTAGCTCCAGCGCGGATGCGTAGGACAGGGTTCCGAGATCGACGACGAGAAGCTCGCTCACCACTGCACCGCCGGGCCGTTAGGCGTGAAGCATCTTGCCGAGCGAGTCCAGACATGCCTCCGCGACGGCTTCCGACAACGTCGGGTGGGCGTGGATCGCCAGGTCGACCTCCTCGACAGTGAACTCGTTCTCGCGCGCGACCGCCAGCTCGTGAATCAACTCTGTCGCGTGCAGTCCGACGATGTGCGCGCCGAGGATCTCGCCGTACTTGGCATCGCGGATGACCTTCACGTGCCCCTCGGTCTCACCAGCAGTGCGCGCGCGCCCACTCGCCATGAAGGGGAACTTGCCGACCTTGTAGTCGATCTTCTTCTCCTTCACCTGCGCCTCGGTCATACCGATCGACGCGACCTCGGGGTGACAGTACGTGGCATTCGGGATGTTTCCGTAGTTCACCAGGTGCGGGTGCTGCCCTGCGAGCAGCTCGGCGAGCACCACCCCTTCTCGCTGACCTTTGTGCGCGAGCATCGGAGCGCCGATGACATCGCCGATCGCGTAGATGCCCTTCGCGGTCGTCTCGTAGGTCTCGGTATTGACCTTGATGAAGCCACGTTCCGTGAGCTGAACACCCGCCTCCTTGAGGCCGATGTCCTCCACGTTAGGCGCGCGGCCAGCGGCCACGAGCACCTTTTCGGCTTCGAGCTCCTTTTTCTCTCCGCCTACCTCGACGGTCATCTTCACCGACCCCTTCGCCACCTTCACGTTCGAGATCTTGGCGCCGGTGAGGATGTCGATCCCGCGCTTCTTGAACGAGCGAGCGACGGCTGACGAGCTGTCGGCATCCTCCAACGGCAGGATCGCCGGCATGACCTCCACGATCGTGACCTTCGTACCGTAAGCGTTGAAGACGTCTGCGAACTCGCAGCCCACCGCGCCCGCGCCAACCACGATCAACGATTTTGGTGCGCTCTCGAGCGTCAGGACTTCGTCCGAGGAAAGGACGTTTTGCTTGTCGAGGTCGAGGCCGATCTGGGGCAGACCCTTCACGCGCGATCCGGTCGAGATGATGACCCCCTTCTTGGCATCGTGCTTCTCCTCCTTACCGTCGGCGGTCTTCACGACGACGGTCTTGCCGCCGGCGAGCCGGCCCGTGCCCTTGATCCAGGTCACCTTGTTCTTCTTGAACAGCGTTTCGACGCCCTTGGAGTTCTGCGCGCTGATACCGCGCGAGCGCTTCATCGCTGGGCCATAATCGAGCTTCAGTTCGCCGAGTGTGATCCCGTGCTCCGCGGCCTTCTGCAGATGGTTGGCGAGTGCCGCACTCTCCAGCAGCGATTTCGCGGGAATGCATCCCCAAAGCACGCACGTGCCGCCGAGGCCTTCGCGCTCGATCACCGCCGTGGAGAGGCCGAGCTGTCCGCACCGAATCGCGCCCACGTATCCGGCGGGTCCACCGCCGAGGAAGATCACGTCGTACGATGCCATTGTTGGGAATCGGGAATCGGGGATCGGGAATCGAAACGACTCTGCGTCGGCTGAGCCGAGATCCCGGAAAGGACGAGGCCAAAGGAACCGTGTGCCGACCGAAACCTAGCGGGTCCCCGTCAATGCACGCCACCAACCTGCGCTCCGACTCCCGATTCGCGACGACTATCGATTGACCCGAATCTCGCGACTCGTGCTCCGGACCCCATCGGAAAGGATCACCTCGAGGTCGGCTGCCCCCGTGCGAATCTGGGCGTTGCCTCCGCGAGCGAACGACAGAACCTCGCCGGTCCGACCATCACGAATCAGCGCCATTCGGGCTGCCGTCGCGCCCCATTGAACTCGCACCGTGCCGGACGGCGTCGACGTCGCACCGGCCTCGTTGATCGCGGCCGAAATTCCGCCAGGCACCAGCGATGCCTGCATGACTGCTGGCGATGCGCCAGGACCGCTCAGTCGAATGGATGTCAGCTCTCCCTGCGTCGCTTCGTCGATGGGGATCGCGAATGCGAAGTGTCGAGCGGTCGGGTCGTCTGCGTCTGCCGGCTTTTCCCCGGAGAACGCATACGAGAACAACCGACGCCCATCGCGTGCCATGCCTTCGATACGATATGGCCCGCTTTCGCTGGGCACCACCGGTCGCGCCACGAGCGAGAACGCGGGCTCGAGCACGAGCCGTCCGCGTTCCACACGTCCCCACACGAGCAGGGATGGGCGCGGCGACGACGACGCGCCAGCCACGGCGGCCTCCGTTGAGTTCGACGCACGCCAATCCATGGCCCCCACGTAGTTGTAGTCGCTGATCCATGGGTCGGCGCAGTATCCCATGAGATCGGGAGACGACGGGAGGCGCAACCTGTTCGTCGAGAGGTCGTAGCCGTATACGCCGATGGAGCCATCGGGGTTCGGGAAGGTCGGATCCCGATCGAGGGCGCCACCGCACGGCGCGTGCAAACGCCCGAAGTTGTGAGTCAGCTCATGTGCCGCGACGGTGCGTCCACTGGGCATATAATCCCACCCCACGACAGCTCGGCCACCGATATACCCGTACCCGGCGATGCCGGCGTTGTAGCTCACCTTCACGACGCCGAAGTAATGCCTAACGCCCGATTCGGCGATCCGAAGCGCGTCCATTTCCGACAGGACATGCAGCCACTCCGAATTACCGTTGCTCGACGTCAGCTCGAGCGAATCGCTGGTGGTATACGGCGCGTGAACCTGCACGTCGATGTCGCGAAGCGGCAGCATTCGCCGCGCATCGCCCAGAAATTGATCCGTGTTGGACGTCGTCACGTTGCCGACGAGCGTCTTGTTGAAGCGCTGGATCACCGGCACGAACGTGATTCGCAGCGGGTCGACGTTGCGGACGTCGAGCACCGCGGCCGTCCCTGATGCCGGGAAGGTGTTGTCGGTCTCGTTGGCTTCGGCCACCGTGTTCGCCGGATCGACATCCGCCAGGATTCGCAGCCCCGGCTGAACGAGCTGACCGGGCACGATTCCGTTCCACGACGTCGCCAAAACAGCCTGGTCCGGCGCGGTCGGTACCGGACTGTCGTTGGTGAGCGTCATGGTGTTCACCAGTGTATTGCCGCTGAAGAGCCTCACCCGAACGCTCGTCGTCGCGCTCGTTGACTGGTTCGCTCGGGCAAACACACGAATGTACCCATCCCGTCCGGCGACGAGTGGAACAGTGCCGCTGTACGTCTGGACGGACTGCGTGATGGTGACCCCATCGATCGTTAGGTTCAGCGTTCCGTCGCTTCGCGCATAATTCACCGTCACGACGGCAGTGGTCGCTGGAGAAAGGGTGATGGTCTGCGAGCCGAAATTCGGGACGTAGCTCGCGCCGTTAGCCGTGACCGAGTTCGCGTTCACGGTATACGGGCCGGAGGGCAGGCCGACGGTGTCGCGCGACGCTTCGACGGTGAAGCCTGTCCCCGGCCCCGTGACTCTGATATCCGCTGCCACGCCGTCCGGCAGTCCGCTGACGTCGAATCTGAGATTGCCGGTGGTCTGCGCGTACCTGACTTGAACTGTCTTCGGCTTCAAGCCGGGCCCGAGCAGGACCTGAACGGAGCTCGGCGTGACACTGAACCGCTGCTGATCCGCGCTAATCTCTGGCGCAGTGATTACGTACGGTCCGGGATCGATGCCGTCGAACGTCGTCGACGCGGCGATGGTTTGCAGAAACCCGTTAGGCCCACTGACGCGTATCGCTGGCGGCTTGCCCGCGGGTGCGCCGTCGACCGTGACGATCAGCACGGCGCTCGAGACCTCGTAGTCGACGGCGGCTTCGACCGGGACATTCGACTTGGGGATCGACACGGTCTGGGTGTCGGCGAGCGGCGAATATCGCGTCGCACCGTCGCGGATCGGCGCTGCGGAGATCAGGTACGCGCCGGGCCTGAGGCCAGCGACTACCTCGGTCGCCGTGAGCACGCGTGAGTAGTTGTTGGGGCCGACGACCGTGACTTGCGCGGCGACGCTCCCCGGGAGGCCGGCAATCGTCAGCGACAGCGTGCCGGTGCGCGGGCCGTTCGAGTCGGTGCACGACCCGAACACGGCGCCGGCTCCAACGAGCAGCGCGATGCGCTGCACCCAGCGGGAGAAAAACAGGGGCACGGTACAGAAACTACGCGTGCGCATGAAAAGCGTCACGCGACGGTCGGGCCGATCGATACACCACATCGGCCCTCCGGCCATCGGTGATGAGAATCAGGCAGTGCTGATCAATAGACCAGCATCAGGGGGTTCTCGATCAGACGCCGCAGCGTTTGCAGGAACCGCGCGCCAAGCGCACCGTCCACAACGCGGTGATCGCAGCTCATGGTGACGCGCATGCGCTTCCGGTGCGCGAGCGCTCCGTCGACCACCACCGGTTTCTCTTCCAGCGCCCCGACCGCCAGGATGCCGACTTCGGGCGGGTTGATGATGGCGGTGAACTGGTCGATACCGAACATGCCAAGGTTCGAGACCGAGAACGTCGAGCCCGTGTACTCTTCAGGCTTGAGCTTCCGTTCGCGGGCGCGTTTGGCGAGCTCCCGCGACTCGCGAGAGATCTCGCTCATCCGCTTCTGGTCCGCGTCGAAGATGACTGGCGTGATCAGCCCGTCCTCGATCGCGACCGCCATCCCCAGGTGGACACGGTTGAAGTAGCGGATCTTGTCGCCGAGCCAGTGGGCGTTGACCTCGGGGTGCTGGGCCAGCGCGGTTGCCACTGCCTTGAGCACGATGTCGTTGAACGAGACCTTGAATTCATCGCCCATGGCCGCCATCGCAGCGCGCATCTCCGCGACGCGCTCCATGGCGAATTCGGCGGTGAGGTAGAACGTCGGGATCGGGCCGATGGACTCGGAGAGCCGGCGCGCGATCGTCTTTCGGATCTGGGTGAGCGGCGCGTCGCGATAGTCCTCGCCCGCTGGTACGAACCGCCCGGCTGTCGGCTGCTGCTTCGCACTGCCCGACGCGACGGCGGCCTCGATGTCGCGCTTTATGATGCGTCCGCCCGGGCCACTCCCCTGGACGCCCTGCAAGTCCAGCCCATTCTCGGACGCCATGCGGCGCGCGAGTGGGGAAGACCGCATCCGCCCACCGCCATTGCCGCTGGGTGCGGCGGACGGCGCCGGCGGAGCAGCCGGGCGGGCCGGCGGAGGCGCCGGCGGGGCGCCACTGGCGACTTTCTCCTGCGTGGCACCGGCGCTGGCGGCAGCCGGAGCGGCCGGTGCAGCCGGTGCAGCGGCAGCGCTGCCAGCGCTGCTCACGAGCGCGTCAATGTTCTCGTCAGGCGGGGCGATGACGGCGATCAGTTGGCCCACCGGCGCTGCGTCGTTCTCATTGAGCAGACGCTTTCGGAGCACGCCCTCGCCGCGAGCGACCAACTCCATGATCGCCTTGTCAGTCTCCACTTCGGCGAGCGTTTCGCCGTTCTTGATCTGGTCGCCTTCGTTCTTCAGCCATTTGACGAGGCGTCCTTCCTCCATGGTCGGCGAGAGCGCCTCCATCACGACCTTTGTTGCCATACCCGAGGATCCCTCCGCCTACTCGAGGTACATGACTTTCTTCACCGCGGCGATCGCCTTCGCAGCGTCCGGCTTGGCAGCGCGCTCCAGGTTCTTGGCGTACGGCATCGGCACGTCGGCTTGATGCACGCGGACGACCGGCGCGTCGAGGTCATCGAAGCAGTCGCGCTGGATGTAGTCGACCACCTGCGCACCAACGCCGCAGATCTCCCACCCTTCCTCGAGAACGACCGCACGATTGGTCTTCCGAACCGACGTCGTGATCGCGTCGACGTCCATCGGCCGAATGGTGCGCAGATCCACCACGTCCACGTTGATTCCCTGCTTGCCTAACTGGTCCGCGGCCTGGAGCGCGGCGAGAACCATCTTCCCGTGCGTGATGATCGAGGCGTGCTCGCCTTCGCGCTTCAGCTCTGCCTTACCAAGCGGCACGATGACTTCCTCGTTCTCGGGCACCTCGCCTTTCGTGTTGTAGAGCATTTCGCCCTCCAGCACGATGACGGGATTGTCATCGCGGATCGCGCTCTTGAGCAGTCCCTTCGCGTCGTATGGCGTGCCCGGGGCGACGACCTTCAGTCCGGGAATGTGGGCGAGCCACGACTCCCACGCCTGCGAGTGCTGTGCGGAGAGCTGCAGGGCCGCCCCGTTAGGCCCGCGAAAGACCATCGGCATGTTGTACTGGCCACCCGACATGTACAGCATCTTCGCGGCTGAGTTCACGACCTGATCGATGGCCAGCAGCGCGAAATTCCAGGTCATGAACTCGATGATGGGGCGCAGGCCGACCATCGCGGCGCCAACGCCAACGCCGGCGAACCCAAGCTCGGTGATCGGCGTGTCCACCACACGCATCTCGCCGAATTCCTGCAGCAGCCCCTTCGAGACCTTGTACGCACCCTGATAGACCGCGACCTCCTCACCCATGATGAAGACGCGATCGTCTCGGTGCATCTCTTCGCGGAGCGCCTGGTTCAGGGCGTCACGATATGTAATGACGGACATTCGACTCGAGTTAGGCTGGTTCAGTCAGCGGCCACCGCGGCCTCGGCGTGCGCATCGCTCGTCGTGTCGACCAGGACGTCCTCATACAGCGCCTCGATCGGCGGCTCCGGGCTCTGCTCGGCGAAGTCCCACGCGTCCTGGACGACCGCTTTCACTTCCTCATCGAGCTTCGCGAATTCGTCGTCTGTCAACTGGCCCGCCTGTTGGAGCTGCGTTCGCAGGACGATGATCGGGTCGCGTTTGAGGTACTCCTCCAGCTCTTCCTTCGTGCGGTACGTGCCGCTCACGGCGTCGGACATCGAGTGCCCCATGAACCGGTAGGTTCGCACCTCGAGCAGCGTCGGTGTCGATTCGGTCCGTGCTCGATCGACCGCCTCCTGTACCGCAGCCCGCACCACCATCACGTCCTGGCCGTCCACAACGCCACGCGGCATGTCGTACGAAGCCGCGCGGTTGTAGATGTCGTGGATGGACGACGCGCGCTCCAGCGCGGTCCCCATCCCATACCGGTTGTTCTCGATGATGAACACGACTGGCAGCTTCCAGAGGGCCGCCATGTTCAGGGCTTCGTGAAACGCGCCCGTGTTCACGACGGACTCGCCCATGAAGCACACGCAGACCTGATCACCGCCGCGATACTTGATTGCGAAACCCACACCGGTCGCGATCGGTACGTGACCGCCAACAATGCCGTGCCCGCCGAGGAAGTTCGCGTTGCGGTCGAACAGGTGCATGGAGCCACCCTTGCCGCGCACGACGCCGTCGATGCGGCCGAACAGCTCCGCCATGATGGCTCTCGGCGCCATGCCACGGGCGAGCGCCTGGCCGTGATCGCGGTAGGTCGTGATCACGTAATCGTCGGGGCGCAGGATCGAGATCGCGCCCGTGCCGCATGCTTCCTGCCCGATGTACAGGTGACAGAAGCCACCGATCTTGCCTAACGCGTAGGCTTCGGCGCACCGCTCCTCGAACCGTCGCTGCAGCAGCATGGAGCGAAGCAGGTCGCGACGTAACTCGATGTCGTCCGAAGAGGAAGGGGAGTCCGGTTTCTTTTTAGCCATATGTGGAAACGATTAGCGGGAACTGGGAACAGGGAACAGGAACCGAGGCTGCGCGGCTGCTCGCCACGCTCGGGAACCGAAACGTTAGGCCGCTTCGGTTCCCAGTTCCCCGTTCCCAGTTCCCGCTGTCCCGTGCGCGAAGCCTGCTGCCGACACCTGTTCCCACGCGTGATAGCTCGATCTGACCAGCGGGCCGGACTCGACGTGTCGGAAGCCCATTCCGCGACCGATCCGTGCGAGCTCGCGAAATTCCTCCGGCGTGTAGTACCGATCGAGCGGAAGGTGATCGTTCGAGGGGCGCAGGTACTGGCCGAGCGTCAGAATATCTACGTCGACCGAGCGAAGGTCATGCATTACCGCCACGACCTCCTCGATCGTCTCACCAAGCCCGAGGATGATTCCCGTTTTCGTCGGGATGTCGGGCGCAAGCGACTTGGCGTCGCGAAAGATCTGCATCACGCGCTCGTATCGTCCGCCGGGACGCGCGCGCTTGTAGAGGCGCGGTACGGTCTCGGTGTTGTGATTGTAGATCTCCGGACGAGCCTCCAGCACCGTGCGAATGCTGTCGACGTCGCCCTGAAAATCCGGAACGAGCACCTCGACCGAACAGCCTGGAACCTGCTCGTGGATCTGACGAATCGTCTCGGCGAAGATGTAGGCGCCGAAATCGGGCAGATCGTCGCGATCGACGGACGTGATGACCGCATGCTGGAGCCGCATCTCGGCGATCGCCGCCGCGACGCGACCCGGTTCACTCAAGTCATATTTGGGAGGACGTCCGTGCGTTACCGCGCAATAACCGCAATTGCGCGTACACACGTCGCCAAGAATCATGAATGTCGCGGTGCCGTGCTCCCAGCACTCGCCCACGTTCGGACAATGCGCCTCTTCGCACACCGTGTGGAGATCGAGCTCGCGCATGAGGTGCCGGAGGCGTGCGTAGTTTGGGCCGCCGGGCGCCTTGACCTTGAGCCATGAAGGCTTCCGCTCTGGCAGCGGCTCGGCCCGGTGCCGGCCCATGATCTGGTAGAGTGTGTCTGCCATCTCGTAACCAGGGGAACTCGGCCTGCGACAAGCAGGCGAAGCAAACCGCAAATTGATGCTGGGTGCGAAACTTAGCCCCGGCGAGAAACGCCGACCAGCGTACGCTAACCTGCTAACAGCAAGTTGGCGGTTGCCGCGATGATGGTATCAAGAGCCAATGGCAAATCGCGCGATTGAAAAGGCGCTGATGTCGACCGGAGGCGGGTCGCCCGTCAGAAGCGCGCCGATGCAATCACCGGTCAGGGGCGTCATGAGAATCCCGTTTCGCGAGTGGCCGGTCGCGTAGAGAAGGCGGGGCTCGTCGGGATCGAGGCCAAGGATCGGCTGGAGATCCGCGGAGATCGGGCGAAGCCCTGCCCACGCGTCAGTCGGCTGGCTGGTCGCAAACTGCGGGAGAATCTCCCCCGCTGCCCC
>Ga0068855_100012620_pt1 | contig 10197 bp, 8 predicted proteins | sample KBSCornC52_FD_66592 | JGI IMG/M metagenome (GOLD analysis project Ga0068855, IMG submission 66592) | Corn rhizosphere microbial communities from Kellogg Biological Station, Michigan, USA - KBS Corn C5-2 | ecosystem: Host-associated > Plants > Roots > Rhizosphere > Soil ... | reverse complement strand
AAGGAGATCAAGGCGCTGTACCACCGGGTCGAGAAGGACTCCGACAACTTCGGGCGGGTGTTCGTCCACTTCCGCTGGAAGTAGCGCTTCCCCCATTCGCGACTCTGACTTCTCAAGCGGTGCTGGAACGCGGTGCGAGCACCGCTTGAGAAGTCGAAGTCGCGACGAATGGAGCGCCCCACGGTCAGGCCAGCACGGCCAGGACGCGCACGACCGCGTCGGTCATGGCCGCCCGGGCCGGCGCGAGGTAGCGCCGGGGGTCGACGAGCGCGGGGTCGGCGAGGGCCGTCCGGATGGCCGTGGTCATCGCCTGGCCCAGCGCGGTGCCGACGTTGACCTTCGCGATACCGGCCGCCACCGCCGCCCGCAGCTCGTCGTCGGGCACGCCGGAGGATCCGTGCAGCACGAGCGGGACGGGCAGGGCGGCGCGCAGGCGTCCGATCAGCTCGACGTCGAGGCGGGCGGTCTGCGTGGTCATCGCGTGCGAGCTGCCGACCGCGACGGCCAGGGCGTCCACCCCGGTGGCCGCGACGAACGCGGCGGCCTCGGCCGGATCGGTGCGCACCCCCGCCGCGTGCGCACTCTGCACCGAATCGGGCTTGCCGCCGACGTAGCCGAGCTCGGCTTCGATCCACAGCCCGGCGGCGTGCGCGCGGGTCGCGGCGTCGGCAGTGACCAGGACGTTCTCGGCGTACGGCAAGGCGCCGGCGTCGAACATCAACGAGCCGAACCCGGCCGGCGCCGCCTCGGCCGCCAGCGAAGGGTCGGTGACGTGATCGAGGTGCAGGGCGACGGGGACGGCCGCGGCCAGCGCGATCTCGCGGGCGGCCGCGGCGAGCGGGCGCAGTCGGCCACCGTGGAAGCGCACGGCGTTCTCGCTGACCTGCAGGATGACGGCGGCGTGCCTGTCTTCGGCTGCGGTCACGATCGCCTCGGCGTGCTCGAGCGTGACCACGTTGAAGGCGGCGGCGGCAGTACCCCGCGACGCCGCCGCGGCGACGAGTTCGCCGGTGCTCGCGAGGCTCACGGGCCCGAAGCAGCGGCGGACCGCGCGTCCCGGCGGGCAACGCCCGGCTGGCCCCCGACGCCAGCCGGATGCTGAGCACGCCGAAGCGTGCGTCGCGCGGTACCGACCGCTGATGACGACCTCATCGACGGCGCGGCTGCGGTCTTGAGCCCACGGCGCCGGGTCACACCGTCACCACCCGGACGCCGGCGGTGCGGAACGCCCGCAACTGCTCGGCGCTCGCGCCGCGGTCGGTGACGATGTCGTCGACGCCGGTCAACGGGCTGATGCGGGCGAAGGTGACCTGGCCGATCTTGGAACTGTCCGCGATCACCACGTTCCGGCGCGCGCGGTGCAGGAACGTGGAGTCGGTCTGGGCCTCCATCTCGTCGTGCGTCGTGAGGCCCTCCTCCGGCGTCAGGCCGTCGACGCCGATGAACGCGATGTCGAGGTGGTAGTTGGCCAGCATTGCTTCGGCCGCCGGCCCGACGAGCTCGTACGACTGGCGGACGATCCCGCCGATCACCACCAGCCGCAGGCCGGGACGTCCCACGAGTTCGGCCGCGATGTTGATGGCGTTGGTGACGACCGTGATGCCGCGCCGCCCGACGAGCGCGCGGGCCAGTTCGAGCGCGGTGCTGCCGCCGGTGAGGCCGACCACGGCGTTGTCGTCGACGAGCCGGGCCGCCGCCTGGCCGATGCGGCGCTTCTCGGCGTGGTGCGGCGTCTCGGACAGCGGTGGTGCGGCGTCGTTCGCCAGGGCGCCCCCATGCGTGCGGACGAGTAGCTGGCTGCGACTGAGCTCCTGGAGGTCGCGGCGGACGGTTGCGCCGGACACGCCGAGCGCCGTGGCGAGCGCCTTGACGTCGACGCTGCCGTCCTTGCCGACGCGCTCGAGGATCGCGCCGAGGCGCTCTTGTCGTCCCACGGCGGGAGACTATCAGTCAGCGCGCAAGATTGCGCGAATGCGCAATCGCACGATCGGGCAATCTGGTACGGAAGGACCGTTGACGTGTACACAGCCCAGGTCTAGCTTGGGCTCACGACGTTGTGCAGAGCTGCGCAGTCAGCAATATTGCGCAAATGCGCAAACGAGCGAGACTCACGGCAGGTGCCGGACGGGCGGCCTGACCCACGAAGGAGGCGGACATGCCGAGGACGACGCAGGGAGTGCCGGGCTGGTTGACCCGGGGCGCGGTGGTGGCCGGCGTGGCCGCTCTGGTTGCCGGGACGGCCGCGTGCAGCAGCAGCGGCTCGGGCGGCTCGACGAAGACGAAGGGCGTCACCATCACGGTGGCCCTCGCGGCCGACGCCCCGCCGAAGGCAGCGCTGGCGGCCTTCACCCAGCAGACCGGCATCAAGGTGAAGTGGGTCAACATCGACTGGGACAGCCTGCAGACGAAGATCTCGGCCGCCGCCACCGCGAAGACCTACTTCGCCGACGCGACCGACGTCGACTGGTCGCGGGTCGGCCAGCTGGGCAAGCTCGGCTGGTTCTATCCGATGGACAAGTACCTGAACACGAAGTCCATGACGGCCGACCTGCCGCAGCTCGCCTCGTTCACCACCGGCGGCAAGGTGATCGGCATCCCGTACGACGCATCGTTCATGGTGACGACCGTCAACACCGACATGTTCGCGAAGGCCGGCATCACCACCATGCCGACCACGCTGGACGAGTACACCAACGACCTCAAGCAGGTGCAGGCCAAGGGGATCAGCAAGCACCCGCTGAACATCCCGTTCACCGCGGCCGAGGGCCTGTCGACCTACTGGTACGAGACCACCGGCGCACTCGGCGGCACGATCCTCGACCAACACGGCAAGCCGCAGTTCAAGGACCCGAGCTCGCCCGGCTACAAGGCCGCCGAGTGGATGGTCAACGCGATGAAGACCGGGCTCGTGCCGCCGGGCAACATCAACGTCTCCGACAGCCAGGGCGAGCAGACGCTGATGGCCAAGGGCGTCGTGGCCACCACCTTCTCCGACTACTCGGGCCTCGTCGGCTCGCTCTACAACGTGCCGAGCTCGTCGTCGGTGGTCAACAAGGTCAAGTACATCCCGACGCCGGGTGCGACGGGGACGGCGGCCAACCTCAGCAACCCGGACGGCATCGGCATCCCGAAGCAGGCCAAGTACCCCAACGCGGCGGCCAAGTTCATCGAGTGGTTCACCAGCGTCCAGCAGCAGGTCGACTTCTCCGGTGCGAACGGCGCCGCCAAGGCGTGGGCCGCGTACGCGCTGCCCTCGCACCTGAGCGCGGTGCAGGAGATGGCCCGCAAGGGCAACCTGGTCGGCGGTGACCAGCTGAGCGCGATGCTGGCGAAGTCGAAGCCGGTGTTCCCGGGTGGCGCGCCGGCCTGGTACCCGCAGTTCTCGAACTCCGTCTACACGCACCTGCACGGTGCGGCGGTCGGATCGGAGTCGGTGTCCCAGGCGATCAACGCGATCGCCTCGACGGCGACCGGCCTCGCGGGCTGACCGTGCCCCGATCCGCCATCGACGACGCGACGGGGGCCGTCCCCGTCGCGTCGGCACCGAAGCGCCGGCGGGCGGGAGGCAACTCCCGTCCGCGGCGGCGCAGCCGGTTCGAGACCGTCCTGCCGTACCTGCTGGTCGCGCCCCTCGCGGCGTTCATCATCGGGCTGGCGCTGGTGCCGGCCGGGTTCACGATCGTCCAGTCGTTCTTCAAGGTGAACCCGCTCGACCCGCCGACCCGCTTCACCGGATTCGGCAACTTCACCAAGCTGTTCAACAACGACGCCGTCGTCGGCGCGTTCAGCAACACCGCGTACTACGTCGTCGTCGGGGTCGCCCTGTCCACCGTGCTCGGCATCATGTTCGCGATGGTGCTGCGCCGGCCGTTCCGTGGTCGCAGCCTGCTCATCGCGGTGCTCATCCTCCCGTGGGCGTTGCCCGGTGTGGTCGAGGGCATTCTGTGGACGGGCATGTTCGACACGAACAACGGCCTGATCAACAGCGTCATGTCGACGCTGCACCTCATGAACGGCAACGCGGTGCTGCTTGGGCAGAACCGGCTGTTGACGATCACCCTCATCGAGCTGGTGCAGGTATGGCAGATCACGCCGCTGTCCGCGCTGCTCATCCTGGCCGCGCTCCAGGTCGTCCCGGACGAGCTGTACGAGGCGGCCGAGATCGACGGTTGCGGGGCGTGGGCCGCCTTCTGGCGCATCACGCTGCCGCTGGCCCGCCCCGGCATCGCGATCGCCATGGTGCAGGCGACGATCGCGACGCTGAACGTGTTCGACCAGCCCTACGTCCTGAACGGGGCCGCGACCACCGGAGCCTCGGTCACCGAGCAGACGTACTTCATCAGCTTCCAGAACCTCGACTTCGGGCAGGGGTACGCCCTGTCGCTGCTGATCACGGTGGTCACGTTGCTGATCTCGCTGGTCGTCGTGCGGGTCGTCTACCGAAGGGTTGACCTGTGAGCGAGCGTGCGAGCGAACCATCGGGCGCAGGGCTCTGCCGACCGAACGGAGTGAGGTCGTGAGGCGGCGGGGGCGGGCGCTGCGCTGGAGCGGCATCGCGTTCGTCCTCGTCTGGTCGCTCGTCCCGATCTACTGGGCGGTCAAGACGAGCCTGCAGACCGAGTCGGCCGCCCGCGAGCGCCACTACCTGCCCACCGGCGCCACCCTGGACAACTACAAGAAGCTGCTCTCCGGCGACGGCGACCTACCGCGGCAGATCCGCACGTCGAGCGCCAACATCGTCATCGAGTGCGGCGCGGCCACCATCGTGACCGTGGTGCTGGCGACGCTGGCTGCGTTCGCCTTCGCCCGCATGCGGTTCGTCGGCCAGAAGGTGCTGTTCTACGCGGTGCTCGCGACGATGGCCTTCCCCGCGTACACGACGCTGATCCCGCTCTACCGGATCATGAGCGACTTCGATCTGGTGAACACCTACACCGGCGTCGTGCTGGTGTACGTGTCCGGCTTCCTGCCACTGGCGACCTGGGTGATGCACAACTACTTCGCCAGCCTGCCGACCAGCATCGAGGAGGCCGCCCTCACCGACGGCGCCACGCGGATGCAGGTGCTCTGGCACGTCCTGCTGCCGTTGGCGCGACCGGGCATCATCTCGACCGCGTTGATCACGTTCCTGTTCGCGTGGGCCCAGTTCCTGTTCCCGCTCGTGCTCACGAGCGACGACTCGACCCAGCCGCTCACCGTCGTCATCGCCGCGTTGCAGGGACGGCACGTCGTGCCCTCGACGCTGCTGAACGCGGCCGGCGTGCTGGCGGTCGCCGTGCCAGCGGTGCTGGCCCTCATCTTCAACCGCTACATCGTCAACGGCCTGTTGGCCGGTAGCACCAAGCAGTGAGAGAGAGATGAACGTGAACCGCTCGCTGGTCATCATCGGCGCCGGCAGCACCGTCTTCACCCCCGGCCTCATGACCGACCTCGCCTCGTCATCGGTCTTCGCGGGGTGGACGGTGCACCTCGTCGACCTCAACGCCGACGCCGCGGAGACGATGGCCCGCCTCGGCCGGCGCATCGCGGCCGAGCGCGGGGCGGAGCTCACCTTCGTCCCGCACGTCGAGCGCCGGGAGGCGTTGCCGGGCGCACGGTTCGTCACGACCACGATCGCGGTGGGCGGCGCGGCCGGCTGGCGCCACGACGTCGAGGTGCCCGCCCGGCACGGCATCGTCCAGACGGTCGGCGACAGCGTCGGACCTGGTGGCGTGCTGCGGGCGCTGCGGCACGTCCCCGAGCTGGTCGCCATCGCCCAGGACATCGCCGACCTGGCGCCGACGGCGCAGCTGATCAACTACAGCAACCCGTTGACGGCGAACGTGCGGGCCGTCGCGGCGAGCACGCCGGTCCGCGTCGTCGGCCTGTGCCACGGGACGATGCACACGCTCGGCGCGCTGGCCCGCGACCTCGGCGTGCCGCGGGATGACGTGCATGCCGTGTTCGCCGGGCTGAACCACCTGTGCTGGCTGCTCGACCTGCGGCACGGCAGTGATGACCTCTACCCGCGGCTGCGTGAGCTGGTGGCCGAGCGGGCCGGCCGCCGCGACGCGCCGTCGACGCGGCACGAGGGCGTCCACCTGCCGGTGTCGGCCGACCTGCTCGCGACCTTCGGGCGCTACCCGGCTCCGGGCGATCGGCACGTGGCCGAGTTCTTCGGCTGGTACCTGGCCGGTCACGCCGGCCGCGAGCTGCCCTGGGGCTTGCAGGGCGGGCAGGACATGACCATGGAGTACATCGCCGGGAAGGCCGACCTGTGGGACCGGCTGCACGGCCAGGCGGACGGCACGCTGCCGTTGCTGCACAACGACTCGCAGGAAGCCGAACGCCTCGTGTCGATCGCCGAGGCCATCGTCACCGGCCGCGACACGGTCGAGCTGGCCGTGAACCTGCCCAACCTCGGCAAGATCAGCAACCTGCCGCCGGAGGCGGTCGTGGAGGTGCCTGCCGTCGTCGGGGCGGCCGGGATCACCGGCCTCGGTGTGGGCGCGCTGCCGGCCGCGATCGCCGCCGTCCTCACGGCGCGCGCCCAGCAGCAGGAGCTCACCGTGCAGGCGGCGCTGACCGGTAGTCGCGAGCTGGCCCGGCAGGCACTCGCCCTCGACCCGCTCGTCCCCGACCCGGCTACGGCGGCGGCCATCCTGGACGACGCGATCGACGCCCACGGCCCGGTCATGGACCGGTTCCGCGCACCCGCAACGGTGGGGACGAGCCGATGAGCGCCGCGCTGCTCGAGATCCTGCGCCGGCACAAGGACGGTGCTCCGGTCGGCGTCACGTCCGTCTGCTCGGCCCACCCGCTCGTCCTGCGGGCCGCCCTTGCCCAGGCCCGCGAGGACGGCACGGTCGCCCTCATCGAGGCGACGAGCAATCAGGTCGACCAGTTCGGCGGCTACACCGGGCTGCGGCCGGCCGACTTCCGCGACCTCGTCCTGCACCTGGCCGCCGAGGAGGGATTGCCGGCCGACCGGGTCGCCCTCGGCGGCGACCACCTCGGCCCCAACACCTGGCGCGGCCTCGACGCCGACGAGGCGATGGCCCGCGCCGAGGAGCTCGTCGCCGCGTACGTGCGGGCCGGCTACCCGAAGATCCACCTCGACTGCAGCATGGCCTGCGCCGGCGACGACGCGCCCCTGACCGACGAGGTCGTCGCCGCCCGCGCGGCGCGGCTCGCCGCCGTCGCCGAGCGGGAGGCGTCCGGCCGCAGCGCGCCGCTGTACGTCATCGGCACCGAGGTGCCCGTGCCCGGCGGGGCACGGGAAGTGATCGAGGCGCTCACACCGACGTCGCCCGACGCGGCGCGCGCCACGCTGGCCGCCCATCGCTCGGCGTTCGCCGCCGCCGGTTTGGACGTCTGGGACCGCGTGGTCGGGCTCGTCGTCCAACCGGGGGTGGAGTTCGACGCCGAGGCGGTCGTCGACTACGACCACAACCGCACCAAGGAGTTGCAGCAGGTCAGCACCGAGTCGCCGACGCTGGTGTTCGAGGCGCACTCGACCGACTACCAGCTCCCGGAACGGCTCGCCGAGCTCGTCGAGGACCATTGGGCGGTGTTGAAGGTCGGCCCGGGCCTGACCTTCGCGCTGCGCGAAGCGCTGTTCGCGCTGGCCGCGATCGAGGACGAACTGCTCCCCGCCGACCGCCGCTCCGATCTGGTCGATACCGTCGAACGGGTGATGGTCGCCGAGCCGAAGTGGTGGAACGGCTACTACCCGGGCGATGCCGCCGAGCAGCGCCGGGCCCGCCGGTACAGCTACAGTGACCGGCTGCGGTACTACTGGCCCGACCCGCAGATCGCCGACGCCCAACGGACGCTGTTCGCCAACCTCAGCGCCGCCGGCATCCCGTTGCCGCTGCTGAGCGCCGTCCTGCCGGCGCAGTACCGGCGGGTGCGGCGCGGTGAGCTCACCCCCGACCCGGAAGCCATCGCCATCGACCGGGTGCGGGACGTACTGCGTGACTACTCGGCAGCCTGCCAACCCCCAGCCACGAGGAGCCGGCCGTGACCCGCGGCGAGACCACACTGACCACCACGTCGGGATTCCCATTCGCCGAGCAGGACGAGCTCGCGGCGCACCGGGCCTGGGACACCGCCCGCGAAATCGGGCAGCAACCCGAGCTCTGGCGCGAAGTGGCGGCGATCCTGACCGACCGCCGCGCCGACCTCGACCGGTTCCTGGAGCCGTTGCTCGCCGAACCGCAGCTGCGCATCGTCCTGACCGGCGCCGGAACCTCGGCGTTCGTGGCCGGGGTGCTGGCCCCGGCCATCGCGCGCGGACGGCGACGGCGCATCGACGCCGTGGCGACGACCGACATCGTCTCGAACCCGCGCGAGGCGTTCGCCGAGGACGTCCCCACCCTGCTGGTCTCGTTCGCGCGCTCGGGCGACAGCCCGGAGAGCCTCGCGGCGACCGACCTCGCCGATCAGTGCCTGCGCACCGCGTACCACCTGATCGTGACCTGCAACGCCGACGGCGCGCTGGCGCAGCGGCACGCCGGCCGGGCCGACTCGCACGTTCTCCTGATGCCGCCCCGTTCGAACGATCGCGGCTTCGCGATGACCTCGAGCTTCACCTGCATGGTCCTGGCGACCTTCCTCGCGTTTGACCCCACGGGGACGGCCGTCGATGAGGTCGAACGGCTCGCGGGTGCCGCCGAGCGCCTGCTCGCCGAGCAGGAAAGCGAGATCACCGCTCTCGCGCGGCGCGGGTACCGGCGGGTCGCCTACCTCGGCAGCGGATCGCTGCGCGCGCTGGCGCGGGAGTCGGCGCTGAAGCTGCTCGAACTCACCGCCGGCGGGGTTGACAGCTACTTCGAGTCGTCGCTCGGGTTCCGGCACGGCCCGAAGTCGATGCTGGACGAGCGCACCGTCGCGATCGTGTACGTCTCGAACGACCCGTACACGCGGCGCTACGACGAGGACATCGTCGACGAGTTGCGCCAGGCGGTCGGAGCCGACCACGTGCTCGAGGTGACGGCGCACGGCGACGAGCGGGCCGGCGGGACGAACGTGCTGCGGCTGCCGGAGCTCGAGGACGTACCCGACCCGCTGGCGGGCATCGTGTTCGTGCTCGTGGCCCAGCTGTTCGGCCTGCGGGCGTCCCTGGCGCTGGGTCGGACCCCCGACAACCCGTTCCCCGACGGCGAGGTGAACCGGGTGGTGCAGGGCGTGACCGTCCACCCCCTGCCGGCCGCGTCCGATCCGCGCGACGGGGAGGCCTGACATCTACCTGGGCTGCGACGGCGGCGGCACCAAGACCGCGTTGTGCATCGTCGACGACGGCGGTGCCGTGCGCGCGTCCCTGGTCGCGCCCAGCGTCTACTACCTGACCGCCGGTCCGGAGGATGGGATCGCGCGGCTGCGGGACGTGCTGACGGACGCGGTGGCGTCGAGCTGTTCGCAAGCCGGCACGACGCCGGAGGAGTTGACGTACTCGTTCCTCGGGCTGCCCGCCTACGGCGAGGTGCGCGGGGACGTCCCGGCCATCGACGCCGCCGTGCAGGCCGCCCTGCGCTCCGATCGCTTCCGCTGCGACAACGACATGGTCTGCGGCTGGGCCGGCTCCCTCGGCGGCGTCGACGGCATCAACGTCATCAGCGGCACCGGCTCGATGACCTACGGCGAGCGGGACGGCGCCCGGGTCCGGGTCGGCGGCTGGGGCGAGCTGTTCGGCGACGAGGGGTCGGCGTACTGGATCGGCGTCCGTGGCCTGCGGGCGTTCTCGCAGATGAGCGACGGCCGCCGCCGGCCCGGGCCGTTGCTGGACGTGCTGCGCGACCGCCTCGGCCTGGAGCAGGACGTCGACCTCATCGACCTGGTGACGCACCGGTGGCAGGGGGATCGGGCTCGAGTTGCCGCGCTGGCCCCGCTGGTGGTCGAGGCGGCGCGGCAGGGCGACGCCGGGGCGGGTGAGATCGTGGACGACGCCGCCGCCGAGCTCGCCGGCCTCGTCGCCGCGACCCGCCAACGGCTCGGCTACGCCACGGGGGAGCCGGTCCCGGTCTCGTACTCCGGCGGCGTGTTCGGCGCCGAGGAGATCCGCCGCGCCTTCACCCGCGCGCTCGCCGGGCGGTCCGTCGACTACCAGGTGCGGGCGCCGCTGTACCCGCCGGTGCTCGGGGCGGCGCTATACGCGGCCCGGCTGGCCGGCACCCCGCTCGATGACGGTGCCCGCGCGAACCTCCGCGCATTTGCGCA
>Ga0068855_100012618_pt1 | contig 10197 bp, 2 predicted proteins | sample KBSCornC52_FD_66592 | JGI IMG/M metagenome (GOLD analysis project Ga0068855, IMG submission 66592) | Corn rhizosphere microbial communities from Kellogg Biological Station, Michigan, USA - KBS Corn C5-2 | ecosystem: Host-associated > Plants > Roots > Rhizosphere > Soil ... | reverse complement strand
GCGGCCAGGCACAGGAACACCACGATCAACGAGAGCCCGAACAGCATGGGCGCCTGGGCGCCGGAAATGATTTCCTGCAGCGACTGTCCCGACCACTCGTAACCGATGCCCTTGGGCAGGTACCTGGCGACCAGCTCCTGCATCGCGGTGATCGCGTCACCCGAGCTGTAGCCGGGCGCGGCGGAGCCGGTCAGCGCGATCGAGCCGGAACCGTTGTAGCGGTCCAGATCCGGCGCGGCCAGCGTCCAGCTGGTGGACACCACGGTCGAGAGCGGCACCATCGCGCCGCTGGAGGAGCGCGTGTAGAAATCGCCGATATCGGACGGACTCATCCGGTACGGCGCATCCGCCTGCATCTCCACGCGCAACACGCGGCCCTGATAGTAGAAATCGTTGGCGTAGACCGGCGACAGCATCAGCTGGATCGCGTTGTAGACGTCGCTCACCGACAGGCCCATGGATTGCGCCTGCACGCGATCCACGTGCATGTTCACGGTCGGCGCATCCTCCAGTCCATTGGTGCGGACGTTCTGCAGGCGCTTGTCGTTGCGCGCCGCGGCGATCAGCTTGTCGCGCGCCGCAATGAGCGCGTCGTGGCCGAGCCCCGAGCGGTCCTCCAGTTCGAAATCGAAGCCGGCGAACTGGCCGAGGCCGCGGATCACCGGACGATTGATCGCCACCACTTGCGCATCGCGGATCGCGGCAAACTGGCGGTTGAAGTCGTCTATGATCTGTCTGGCGTCGTGCTTGCGCTCGCTCCAGTCCTTGAGATGGATGAAGGCCATGCCGACGTTGTCACCACTGCCGACATAACTGAAGCCGCCGACGGTGAAGGCATTCGCCACGTCCGGATCGGAGGTGACGATCTTCTCGACCTGCCGCATCACCGCGGAGGTGCGATCCATCGTCGCTCCCGGTGGCAACTGCACGGTCGCCATCACCTCGCCCTGGTCCTCTTCCGGCACGAAGCTGGAGGGCAGATGCCAGAGCAGCGCGATCGCGACCAGCACGGCGACCAGATAGCCGAGCATCCAGCGCGGCGTATGGTGCACGGCCTTGCCGAGCCGCGAGAGGTAATGCCGGGCGAAGCTCTCGTAGCCGTTGTTGAAGGCGCGCAGGAAGCGATTGGTGTGTTCGTGTTCGGGGCGCAGCAGGCTGGCGCACAGCGCCGGCGTGAACGAGAGCGCCATCAACGCGGAGAGCGCCATCGAGACCGCGATCGTGATCGCGAACTGCTTGTAGATCGCGCCGACGCTGCCGGGCATCAGTGCGGCGGGAATGAACACCGAGGCCAGCACCGTGGTGACCGCGATCACCGCGCCGGTGATCTGCTGCATGCCCTTGCGGGTCGCTTCCTTCGGGGGAAGCCCTTCCTCGCGCATGATGCGCTCGACGTTCTCCACCACCACGATCGCGTCGTCCACCACGATTCCGATCGCCAGCACGAGCCCGAACAGGCTGAGCACGTTGATCGAGAAGCCGAACACATACATGCCGATGAAGGCGCCGGTCAGCGCGACCGGTACCACCAGGGTCGGAATCAGCGTGGCCCGCAGGTTCTGCAGGAACAGCAGCATCACGATGAACACCAGCACGATCGCTTCGCCCAGCGTCTTGACCACTTCGCTGATCGAAACCTTGACGAAGCTGGTGGTGTCCACCGGCACCGACCAGCTCACACCGGGCGGGAAGTTCTTCGCAAGCTGGTCCATCTTCGCGGAGACCGCGTCGGCCACGGTCAGCGCATTGGCGCCCGGCAGCAGCGACACGCCGAACGCGGCGACCGGCTTGCCGTTGATGCGCGAGAAATTGCCGTAGTTGTACGAGCCCATCTCGACGCGCGCGACGTCGCCCAGACGCACCACGCTGCCATCGGCGTTCGCGCGCAGGATGATGTTGCGGAACTGTTCGGGCGTGGTGAAGCTCGACTCCGCCGAAACCGTGGCGGTAATCCCCTGGCCGGATACCGTGGGCTGCGCACCGACTGCGCCTGCCGCGAACATCACGTTCTGCCCGCGCACTGCGCTCAGCGCATCGCTGGCAGTCAGCCCGTAACCCTGGAGCTTCAACGGATCCAGCCAGATGCGCATCGCATATTCGGAACCGAACTGGTTGACGGAACCGACGCCGTCAATGCGCGAGATCGGGTCAATGACCTGCGCCGCGATCAAATTGCCGAGCGCGGCCGGACTCATGCTGCCGTCGTCGGACTGCAGCGAGATCACTTCCAGGAACCCGGTGCTGGATTTGCGCACCGTGACGCCGAGATTGTTGACCGCTGTCGGCAGGCGCGGTTCTGCTGCGCTCACCGCGTTCTGGGTCTGTACGGCGGCCGTGTCGAGGTCGGTGCCGCTTTTGAAGTACAGCGTGATGTTGGCCGAACCGGTCGAATTGGACGACGAGCTGAAGTAGAGCAGGTTGTCTATGCCGGAAAGATTCTGCTCGATCACCTGGGTGACCGTGCTCTGGATCACCTGGGCGTTGGCGCCGGGATAACTGGCACGGATCTGCACGCTCGGGGGCGCGATCGGCGGATAGGCCTCGATGGGCAGATTGAAAATCGCAATGCTGCCGCCGAGGGTGATCAGGATCGCGATCACCCACGCGAAGATGGGACGGTCAATGAAGAATTGAGGCATCGGGGCGGCTCAATAACCCGCGGATGACGCGGTGGCGGCCGTGGCCGGCTCGGCACCGGGCTGATACGGAACCGGCCGCACCGTCGCGCCGGGCTGCGCTTTTTGCACGCCGGAGACGATCACGCGATCCCCGTCCTGCAGCCCGCTTTCCACCACCCACTCCGCACCGCGCTGGCCGTCCAGCGTGATGCGCCGGCTCTGCACCTTGTCATCCGCACCGACCGCCAGCAGGTACGCGCCCTGGGCATCGCGCAGCACCGCGGCCTGTGGCACTTCGAATGCGTGGTGACGCTGGCCCAGGGTCAGCCGCAATTTCACGAACATGCCGGGCAACAGCGCGCGCTCGGGGTTCGGCGCGATGGCGCGCAGCGATACCGCGCCGGTTTGGGGATCCACCGCGAGATCGGCAAAATTGACCGTGCCGGTGTGCGCGTACACGCTGCCGTCCGGAAGCACGATCTGCACCTGCGCCTGATTCGGCGCCGCCAGTTTCAGATCGCCGGAAGCCTGCGCCTGGCGCAATTTCTCCACCTCGGCCATCGGCTGGCTGAAGTCCACGTAGATCGGGTCAATCTGTTCGATGGTCGTCAGCGGCTGCGTGTCGGTGGGCGACACCAGTGCGCCTTCGGTGACATTGGCGCGGCCGGCGCGACCGCTGATCGGCGCGGTGATGGTGGCGTAGCCGAGATTGATCTTCGCGGTGGCGAGATTGCCGCGCGCGGCTTTCACCGCGGCCTCGGCGGCATTGGCGGCAGCGATGGCGTCGTCGAGATCCTGCTTGGCGACGACCCCGCGCGCCGCCAGTTCGCGTATGCGCTGTGCCTTGATCTCGTCGTTGTGCGCGGTGGCCTGCGCCTGATCGAGCTCGCCCTGCTGGGCGCGCAATGCCGCTTGCAGCGGCGCCGGGTCAATCCGGAACAGGACATCGCCGGCTTTCACGTCGGTGCCTTCGGTGTAGACGCGCTTCAAAACGATGCCGGTGATGCGCGCGCGCACCTGCGCCGTGCGGGTGGCGGCGAGCCGGCCGACGAAGTCACTTACCAGCGGCACGCTCCGTGCGTGTGCGGTGATTACCCCGACTTGCGGTGGCGATGGCGGAGGAGGCTGCGATTTTCCGCAGGCGGCAAGGGCTGTCGCCAGCACGAGGGGGGCGAAGCCCCGGAGGTAACGCGGCATCGGGAGTTTCTCAACCGGACAGACTGATAATTATCCGGGAAATCGGCCCGCCGCGTCCGTAGGCCAAGCGTCATGCGTAAAGAACGGTAAAGCGGTAAGCGCCCGTGTTCACGCCATCGCTCCATCGTGCACCACCACGCGGTCGCGGCCCTCGCGTTTGGCCCGGTACAGCGCCTGATCGGCCGCGCGCTTCAGCTCTTCCGGCAAGGTGCCTTCGGAAGACATCGCAAGGCCGATGGAAACCGAAGGCGGCGGCAGGCGCTGGCCGCGGTGGCGCAGTTCGATGCGCGAGGTGGCGCCGCGGATCGCCTCCGCACGCACCAGCGCGCTCTCGGCGTCTATGTCCACCAGCACTACGGTGAATTCCTCGCCACCGTAACGGCAGGCGATATCTTCACCTCGGCACAAATGGGCGAGCGTCTTGCCGAACTGGCCGAGCAGGGCGTCGCCCGCATCGTGACCGTGACTGTCGTTGTAGCGCTTGAAGTGATCCAGATCCAGCATCAGCAGCGCGACATGCGACTTGCGCCGCTCCGCGCGCGCCAGCTCGCGCGGCAGCGAAGCCTCCAGATAGCGGCGGTTGAACAGGCCGGTCAGCGGATCGCGAATGGTTTGTTCGCGCAGGCTCTGCTGCAGACGCAGGTTGGCGATTGCCAGCGCCAGCTGATCGCCGACGGTCAACATGAGTTCGCGCGAGCCGGGATCAAAAGCGTGTTCGGCAACCAGACTCAGCACGCCCAGGATCTGGCCCTGTGCCGACAGCGGCAGGCACAGCATGTGCCCCGCGGTCACGCCGGCGTGCACCAGATGTGCGCAGGTGGGCGCGGCGATCTCGCCGAACCCCGGGTGGGCCTGGCTGCGGCGCAACGCCCAGCAATCGTCCGGTGCGAATACCGATTCGGCCAGATCGGCACCGCGCACGCCCCAGTGCATACGGGCTTCCACCGCGTTCTGCGAAGGATTGATCAGCGCGAGACAGCCGGACATGTCCGGCAGGAGCGGCGGCAGCGCCCGCTCGATCACCGCGATTGCCTCGTCCGGTTCGCGGCAGCTCTGCAGCATTTCGCCCAGCAGCGAGAGCCGCCGCAACGTTTCGGCCAGTTGCCGCGCGTCGCCCAAGGCCAGCTGAAGCTCGCGCGCGCCTTCGGCCTGACGCTCCTCGGAACGCCGGCGGCGACGCTGCTCCGCGCGCACGCTCATCAGTGCGACCAGCATCAGCAGCAAGCTGCCACCGACCGCGGTGGCAGCAATGGCGGCGACCCACTTGGCGCTCAAGTCGCGCTTGCGCTCGCGCTGGACCAGCAATCCGCTCTCGATCTTGCGCATGCGCTCGGCCATTTTGGTGACGGGGCGGTCCGGCTTGTTGACCATCGCGATCACGTCCGCGCGCGCGGCATCGGTGCCGTGGTTGCGGTAGTCGGTGAGGATCTGGTTCAGTTCGTCGCGCCGATCCTCGATCAGCTGTCGCAACCGCACGGTATTGGCGATCTGGACGGGATTGTCGGCAACCAGCGCAGCCAGCGCTTCGACCTGCTGTTCGGCCTCGGCCAGGCTGCGGTAGTAGCCCTCGGCGAACACATCGCGCCCGGTCAGACCGTAGCTGCGCGCCTCGATCTCCGCGTCGTGCATGTCGTAGACGGCCAAGGTGATCTGTTCACGCACCTGATAGCTGTGCAGGGCCCACTGCTGATCATCGGTGTATTCGCGCGAAGTCTGCAGACCGGCACCGGCCAGCACGACAATCAGCAGCGCGGCGGCGCCGAACAGCAACTGCAGGCGCAGGTCGAAGCGGCGCGCCGCGGTACGCTGCCGGTGCGCCGGAGCCGACTGTGCTGGATTCAGCGGGTACGCGGGCGCTATGCTTTGCGTCCTTACTTCCCCCAGATTGTCCGCAATCCCCGCCATGAATGACCTTCGTGCCCCCGCCGGGGCCGCTGACCTTGCCCCCTTGTTCGACCTGGCTCGGAGCAAGTTCTCCGCCAACCGGGCTCCTCTCGCGGAACAATTTGTGAAAACGTGCTGCGCGTCACTCGGACCGGAAGAGCTGGCCGAGCGTAGTGTAGCCGTGTGGGCCGCCTTGCTATCTGAACTGTTCAACTTTTCTGCGGTGCGCCAGCCGGGCCAGACCCGGGTGCGCGCCTTCAATCCCGACCGCGAGCGTGACGGCTGGGAATGCGGCTGCTCGGTGGTCGAGGTGGTGACCGACGACATGCCGTTCCTGGTGGACACCATCGGCATGGCGGTCACCGGTGCTAAGCTGCAGATCCATCGGCTGATCCATCCGGTCTTGAACGTGAGCCGCGATGCGCGCGGCGAACTGACCGGATTGGGTGAGGGCGCTGCGGCGCAACTCGAGTCGGTGATGCACGTGGAGGTGGACCGGCTGAGCGAGGAGGAGTTGCGAGACCTGCAGGCCGCGGTCACGGCGGCATTCGGCGACGTGCGCGCCTCGGTCGAGGACTGGCGCGCGATGCGCGACAAGATGCTGGAGATCGCCGACCAGCTCCCGCGGCGGCGCATGCCCTTCAGTCCGGAGGAAGTCGCCGAGGCGCAGGCCTTCCTGCGCTGGGCGGTGGACGAACATTTCACTTTTCTCGGCTACCGCGAATATGCGGTGATCGAATCCGGCCAGGACGAACTGCTGCAGGCCAAGCCGGATTCGGGCCTCGGCATCCTGCGCAGCATGGATCTTGCGGTCGCGCCGCGTTCGCTGAAGTCGCTCGCGGCAACCAAGCTGCCGGTTTCGGGCTCGATGGACGCGATCATCCTGACCAAGACCAATGCGCGCTCACGCGTGCACCGTCCCGGCTACATGGACTACATCGGCGTGCTGTGCTTCGACGAGAAGGGCAAGCCGGTCGGGGAGCAGCGCTTCCTCGGGCTGTTCACCTCCACTGCATACATGCGCCGCCCGCAGGATGTGCCGTTGGTGCGGCAGAAAGTGGAAGCGGTGATGCAGCGCTCCGGCCTGCGCCGTGATTCGCATTCGGGCAAGGCGCTGCGGCACATCCTGGAAACGCTGCCGCGCGAGGAACTGCTGCAGTGTTCCGGCGACGAGCTCTTTGCGCTCGCCCACGGCATCTTCGAATTGAAGGAGCGTGCGCGGCCGCGCCTGTTCGTGCGCCGTGACGCCTACGGCCGGTTCTTCTCCTGCCTGGTGTTCATCCCGCGTGACCACTTCAACACCGGCGTGCGCGAGAAAGTCGAAGCGATGCTGATGGAGATGCTGCGCGGCGAGCGCGTGGACTCCACCATCACCATCGGCGATTCGCCGCTGGCCCGCCTGCATGTAGCGGTGCGGCCGCGGCCGGGCGACCATCCTGAATTCGATCTGGCCGCGATGCAGACGCGGCTCGCCGAAGTCGTGCGCAACTGGCACGACGACCTGCGCGACGCGCTGATCGCGCGCGTGGGCGAGGAACGCGGCGCGCGCCTGCTGGCGCGCTACGGGCGAGCGCTCTCCGCCGGTTACATCGAGGAAGTCACGCCGCAACGCGCCGCCCAGGACGTCGAGACGCTGGCGGAACTCGCCGGCGAGGACGATCTGCGCGTGCGGCTGTACCGGTCGCACAACCGGTCCGATGAACTGCACTTCAAGATTTTCCGCAGCGGTCCGGACATCGCGCTTTCGGAAGTGTTGCCGCTGCTTGAGAACGCCGGGCTCAAGGTGCTGACCGAGCAGGTCTACACGCTCGAAGTGAAGGGCGCCAGCCTGTGCATCCAGGACGTCACGGTGCAGGCGGCTCGGCCGCTTGCGTTCGAGATTGACGCGCTGCATGAGAACTTCGAGTCCGCCTTCGAGGCAGTCTGGCGCGGCCGTGCCGAAAACGACAGCTTCAACAAGCTGCTGCTGCACGCCAGGTTGTCGTGGCGGCAGGTCGCGGTGCTGCGCGCCTACTGCAAATATCAGCAGCAGGTCGGCACCACGTTCTCGCAGGCGTACATGGAGGAGACACTCAACGATTACCCGATCATCGCGGGTTTGCTGATCGAGCTGTTCGAGGCGCGCTTCGATCCGGCGCGGGAGCATGCCGGCAGGGCGGACGCAGCGCGCGCGCAGTTGCTGGACGAACTGCAGGCACTGCTGCCGGAAGCGGTGCGCAATCGCGAGCCGGCCTTCGCCGAACAGGTCGCCGCCTTACGCGCATTGCCGCGCGAGCAGCAGTCGGAAGGTTTCGTCGCCGCGATCAAGACGTTGCTGGAGAACGTCAACAGCCTCGATGAGGATCGCATCTTGCGCGGCTTCATGGCACTGATCCGCGCCACCCTTCGCACGAATTATTTCCAGACGCGCGACGGCAAGCCGGCTGAATATTTGAGCTTCAAATTCGATTCGCACCAGGTTCCGGACGTACCCAAGCCGATCCCCTACCGCGAGATCTGGGTGTACGCGCCGCGTGTGGAAGGCGTGCACCTGCGCTTCGGCCCCGTGGCGCGTGGTGGCCTGCGCTGGTCGGATCGCCGCGAGGACTTCCGCACCGAGGTGCTGGGCCTAGTCAAGGCGCAAATGGTGAAGAACACCGTGATCGTGCCGGTCGGCTCGAAGGGCGGCTTCTTCGTCAAGCGCCCGCCCGCCGGCGGTGATCGTGACGCGATCCTGGCCGAGGGCATCAGCTGTTACAAGATGTTCATCAATGGCCTGCTCGACATCACCGACAACCTGATGGAGGGCAAGGTGGTGCATCCGCAAGACGTGGTGCGCCACGACGCCGATGATCCGTACCTGGTGGTCGCCGCCGACAAGGGCACGGCCACGTTTTCCGACATCGCCAATGGCGTGGCGATCGAGCACGGCTACTGGCTGGGCGATGCGTTCGCCTCAGGCGGTTCTGCCGGTTACGACCACAAGGCGATGGGCATCACCGCCAAGGGCGGCTGGGAATCGGTGAAGCGCCATTTCCGGGCGCTGGGCCGCGATTGCCAGACGCAGGATTTCACCTGCGTCGGCATCGGCGACATGTCCGGCGACGTGTTCGGCAACGGCATGCTGTTGTCGAAGCAGACGCGCCTGCTCGCCGCGTTCGACCATCGCCACATCTTCCTCGACCCGAATCCCGATACGGCGGTTTCGTTCGCCGAGCGCGAGCGCATGTTCAAGCTGCCGCGTTCGAGCTGGGACGACTACGACAAATCGAAGATCTCGTCCGGCGGCGGCGTGTACGCACGCTCGCTGAAGTCCATCCCGGTGTCGAAGGAAGTTCGGGCGGCACTCGGTATTGCCGGCGATGCCGTGCAGATGACGCCGATCGAATTGATGCGCGCCATCCTCAAGGCGCCCGTGGACCTGCTCTGGAATGGCGGCATCGGCACCTACGTCAAGGCTGGCAGCGAGACCAGCGCCGACGTGGGCGACCGCGCCAACAACGCGCTGCGCATAGACGGCCATGAGCTGCGCTGCAAGATCGTTGGCGAGGGCGGCAACCTCGGCTTCACGCAGAAGGGCCGCATCGAAGCCGCGCAGCACGGCGTGCTGTTGAACACCGATTTCATTGACAACTCGGCCGGCGTGGACACTTCCGACCACGAGGTCAATATCAAGATCCTGCTGAACGATCCGATCCAGCGCGGCGAACTGGACCTGCCGGGCCGCAACACGCTGCTGGCCTCGATGACGGATGAGGTGGAGCGGTTGGTGTTGTGGGACAACTACCGGCAGAACGTGGCGCTCAGCGTGATGGAGCGCATGTCGGTGCAGCGGCTGGGCTCGAAGGCGCATTTCATCCGCACGCTGGAAGCGCACGGCCAGCTGGACCGCCAGATCGAATCGCTGCCTTCGGATGCGGAACTCGCCGAACGCAGGTCGCGGCACCAGGGCCTGACCCGGCCGGAGCTGTGTATCCTGCTGTCCTACGCCAAGATCGTGCTGTATCAGCAGCTGCTCGATTCCGATGTACCGGAAGATCCGTATCTCTCCAAGGAGCTGATGCGTTACTTCCCGCAGCCGCTGCGCGATAAATACGCCGATGCGATGCAACGGCATCGCCTGAAGCGCGAGATCATCGCCACCGCGGTGACCAACTCAATGGTCAACCGCATGGGCGCGACTTTCATGTTGCGCATGCAGGAAGACACCGGGCAGACACCGGCGGCCGTGGCCAAGGCCTACAACGCCGCCCGCGAAATCCTGGATGCGCGCACGCTGTGGGCTCGCATCGAGGAACTCGACGGCAAGGTCGCCGAAGGCACGCAGGTTGATGCGCTGCTGAAGGTCTGGACGCTGCTGCGGCACATGACGCGCTGGCTGCTGAATCGCCCGGGCACCGTGCTCGACATCGCGGGCCTGGTGAGCCGCTATCGGCCCGGCATGGACGAGCTGCGCGCTGCGCTGCCGGCGGCGCTCACCGCGACCGGCCGTGCGTCTTTCGACGTGGACATGGAGAAG
>Ga0068855_100012614_pt1 | contig 10199 bp, 10 predicted proteins | sample KBSCornC52_FD_66592 | JGI IMG/M metagenome (GOLD analysis project Ga0068855, IMG submission 66592) | Corn rhizosphere microbial communities from Kellogg Biological Station, Michigan, USA - KBS Corn C5-2 | ecosystem: Host-associated > Plants > Roots > Rhizosphere > Soil ... | reverse complement strand
CCGAACAACGCATCATTCACGAAAAGGCCCTCGTTGAAACCAAGGAACTGCAAGCCAAAGCGCTCGCCGACCTGCGCGACACGTTCAAGGCTCTGAGCGCCGACACGTTGAAACAATCCGCACCCGAATTTCTGCGTCTCGCCGAGCAAAGCTTTGGCAAATTCCAGGAAGCCGCCAAAGGCGATCTCGCGCAACGACAGGAAGCCATCAAAACCCTCGTCGAGCCGCTCAAACTGCAACTCGATTCCTACCGCAAGCAATTGCAGCAAAGCGAAACCGCGCAATCCTCCACGCTCGGCGAGGTGAAGAAGCAGCTCGAATTGCTCTCGCAACAAAGCCAGTCGCTCGCCAACGAGACCCAGCAATTCCGCATGGTGCTCACCTCGAACCAGGCGCGCGGCAAGTGGGGCGAGGAAACGTTGCGGCGCGTCGTCGAAGCCGCCGGCATGAGCGCGCATTGCGATTTCAGCGAGCAAGCCGTCGAAGGCGATTCCAAGCCGGACCTGGTCGTCCGGCTGCCCGGCGAGCGCGTCATTATCGTCGACGCCAAAGTTCCCGACCTCGATTTTCTCAGTGCCATCGAAAGCGCCGATCCGGTGAAGCGCGCGCAATCTTTGGCGGCGCATGCCACCAAGCTCAAGAGCACCATCAAAGCGCTCGCGGAGCGCGATTACCCGCGCCAATTCTCCAACGCGCTCGATTACGTTGTGCTGTTCGTGCCGGCGGAATCGTTGTTCAGCGCCGCATTGGAAGGCGATCACGACTTGATCGTCTGGGCCGCCGAAAAGCGCATACTGCTCGCCACGCCTGCGTCGCTCATCGCGCTGCTGCGCTCGGTTTCAGTGAGTTGGCAGCAGCATGCGCAAACTGAGAATGCCGCGGCCATCGCCGAAGCGGCGCAGGATTTATTCATCCGCGTCTGCAAATTTACCGAGCACTTCGAGCGCATCCGCGAAGGATTGCTCAGGGCCAACGAAGCATTCAACGGCGCCGTCGGCAGTTACGAACGCATGGTGCGGCCCGCGGGGGACCGCATCCAGAAGCTGCGCGGCGCAGAAACGAGCGGCAAGGAATTCGTGGACGTCCAGCCGCTCGACACTGCATTGCGATTGCCGCCGTCGTAAGTTGTGGTGGTAGGGCGCGTCACTCCGTGCGCGCCGCGATTGTTTGCAACCGAACGGCGCGCGCGGAGCGATGCGCCCCACCTTGAATTTTGATGAAATCGCTGGCCGAATACTTCGCCAACCTCACCACCGGGCGCATCGTCCTGTGGTGTTATCTCATTTGGTATCTCGTCGTCCTGTTCCATTACTTCGACCCGAGCCTGCTCATCTGGCTCACGTCACTTGGGCTCTCGGCGATTATCGGGACAGCGCTTTACATCAGTTCCACCGCGCACGGCAACAGACTCAGACCGTGGCAGATTGCGCGGCTATATATGATGCCGTTTTTCGTCTCCAGTTTTTCCGCGCTGGTGAAGGGGCAGGGGTTCATTCTCGTTTTCTCGCCGAGGCCGGCGGAGATTCTGCTCGCGCTGGGATTGTGCGCGGCGTTTTGCCTGGCGGTGTGGACGTTAAAAATATCCCGTAGCCGCCGACGTTAGTCGGTGCCATTTGCCTCCGTGAATTCGCGCGGACTGACGTCCGCGACTACGATATTACACCGCCGGCCCGCCTTCAGCCTTCAACAACGTCCCCGGCGGCACATCCTCGACCTTCGCGTTTTGCTGAAGGAATTCAATCGTCTTCTCGCTCGCGAGTTGATCGTAGATTTCAACGAAGCCGTTGCGCTTCTGCAAATCCTTGATGAATTTCTCGGGCGGAATTTGGTACATTTGGGCCATCGTCTGGATGCGCCGGAGCACTTCTTCCTGCGAAACCTTGATGTCTTCCTTCTCCGCAATCTTGCGCAGCAGGAACGACACCTTCACGCGGTCCTTCGCGTTCTGTGTGGCGGCGGAATAAATCCGGTCCTTCTCCTGCTCGATCATCTCGCGCGGCACACCGCGTTTCTGGTTCTCGCGCACGAGATCGTACACCACGTTGCGCGTCTCGCTCTCCACGGCGCTCTGTGGCAACTCAAAATTTACTTTGTTCATCAGCGCGGCGATGAGTTGATTTCGCACCACGCGGTTCTGCGAATAATTCAGTTCGTTCTCCAAATCGCGGCGCACGCCGTCGCGCAATTTCTGGACGTCCTCCGCGCCGAACGATTTCGCGAACGTATCATCGACCGCAGGCAACTCCTTTTCCTTCACTTCCACGACTTCCACTTCGTAAACGCCCTTTTTGCCCTGGAGCTGCGGCGTCACAAAATCGGCGGGGAAATCCACGTTCACTGTGCGCTTGTCGCCGGCTTTGGCGCCCAGGAGCTGATCGGCGAAACCGGGGATGAACGATTTCGATTCCATTTCGACCCAGAAATTTTTCTGCTCCGTCAGGCCCTTGGCCGTCGGCGCAATGTCCGTGATCGGTTTGCCATCGCTCGTGCCGGTGTAATTCACCACCGCGATGTCACCGGTCGCCGCCGGGCGTTCGACGGTCTTGAAGCTGACCTGTTGCTGGCGCAGGGCATCGATGGCTTTCTCCACATCGGCATCGGTCACGCTGCGATTTTCCTTCTTCACCTCGAGGCCCTTGTAATCCGGCAATTCGAATTCCGGTGCCGTCTCGATGGTGGCGGCAAATTGCAACGTTTGCCCGCGCCCAAATTGGATTTCCTCAATGTCCGGATAGCCGACCACGTCGAGCTTCTTTTCATCGAGCGCTTTGCGGTAGGAATCGGAGATCAACTTGCGCTTCACCTCGTCGGAAATGTCCTTGTCATATTTGCGGATGACCATGTCCTTCGGGGCTTTGCCGGGGCGAAAGCCGGGCAGGGAAGCCTGGCGCTGGAAATCTTTCGTGATGGAATCAAACGTCTCATCCACCTGCTTCGCTTCGAGTTCGACCCGGACGAGCTTTTTGCACGGGGCCAGATTTTCTACCGATACATTCACAAAACAAACCTTTCCATTAATTTGGGTTCAATCGCTGATAAGGATGCCATGGTTTCTGCCGTCCAGCGAGCCGGAGAAATTAGGTTAATAACATGGGTCCCGTCAAGCGGCGGTTTCGGCTGTTCGGCTGTTTGGAGGACCGCGGCTGTGTCGAAGACCAGTCGCAGCAACGTCATCTGCCCAAGGGCTTCATGTTTGCTTGCGTTTCACCTTGCTGTGGGTGACCCGCTGAAACATTCGACCGAATTTCGTTACTAGGCATACACCCCGATAAGTATTTGAATGAAAGCTTGAACGGGCAGCGTCGGATTTCCCGCCAGGTTTTGGACTGCGGCGGCCCTCCGCCGCTTTGGGAAAGGGTGCCTATTTGACACCGCATGTTATCATGCGCACAGGTTGGTATGAGTCCATATAAGCTATTACACGGATCGAGCGAGCCGGTATTTTCGAAATTATTGCGCGAAGACCTGGACCGGCGGAAGTGTGCCTGCTGGGCGGCGAATTTAACTGAAGACCAACTGCTGGCCTTGTTTACCGCCATCGGTTCGATTGGCGAGGATGGGTATGAATTGTTTGAGATGCTGCGGCGGCATACGCCGGAGAATCCTTACACCTATGCGAAATCGCTGGTTGGGTTTGAAGCAGTCTGGGCTGCCAGTATTGGTGCTCCGCTCAGCCAGATGCAATTTCATGAAAGGCTGATTCCCGCGATGAAAAAGGGAATGGCTGAGTTTAAGGCGCGGCAAGAGAAGCGAAGGGCGGCTGGGGAAATTTTATGATTGAATCCAATCCATACACTCGAGCAACCATTCTCGCCGGCGCAACCTTCAAAAGATTGCAGCGCGAGGGCTGTTCATCGGATGACGCGAAGCGACTGGTCCTGCACGTGATTAATTCCGAAGAAGCGGAGATGAACAAGCTGAGGCGGCCTTTTGATGAGGCGCGGATAACGGAGCGGTTGAAGCGGTTGCCCGCAACGTGAGAAGGGTCAGGGGAATGAATGGCAATGGAATGAAGAGAAATTAGTAGGCGGATGCGAGTCGCCATGTTCCGCAAATTCAAAAGAATTAGAATTGCCGCACTTTGTTGCCTCGCGGCTGCGATTGTCTTTTGTGTTGTTTACGTTCGAACGCACCCGCTGGTCTTCAACGAGTCTCTCTTTATGCACGCTCATTGCATCGTGATTATGGGCCTTTCATTGGATTCGTATGCGGCTGAGCACGACGACCATTATCCGGCAGACACGAATGGCTACGGGAATGCCCTGTTGCAGTTAACCAATTACACGGCCGACTTTTGGGCGGGCATGACCGGCCCGGGTTACGACAGTAAAGTTTTTGAGGAGGCGGCGCGAACCGGCCAACATATTCCAGAATCGGTGTGCGGCCGGATTTATGTCCAAGGTTTGAGTCGAACGAATGATCCAGACATTGCGTTATTTTTCGACAAAATGCCGTCGCCCGGCGGCGACCATTGCCATTTCCCGTGGCGGCTGTATGCGCCAATGGGGCGCGAGATATGGACCATCGGCGGCAATCATCGATTTATTCACGACACCGATTGGGCGACGTATTCCAAAACGCAGATTGAATTATTGGTCGCGGCTGGTATTCCCAAGGAACGAGCTGAGGAATACTATGCCGAGAGCCGGGAGCGGCCGACCTTGTGATAATGTGGCGCAGCGGCCAGGCACCACTTTCGCTTTGCAGTTCGGTTCGAAAAATTTGTCAGCGATCATTGCAGTCGCTCGGGCGTTTCCGGCGGCGGTCGCTGAGTATGGTAGATCATTCACCGGTATGAAATACGAGTTCATTTACGAACGAACCCAAACGGCGGGCCAGATGGAAGCCGTCATGCTCATTGTAACCGTGGTCGCTCTGATCGCGGCAGTGTTTGCTTTTATCAACTACGGATGGCTGCCGAGCCTCGGACTGCTGGTGTTGAGTTCGATTGCCTTCGCGCTCTCGCGTCTGTTTGATTTGATTGGCGACTTATTTAGTTCCGCGGCCGGCCCGGAACAAAGCGCCAAGCCAAGACCCATCGAGTGAGCCGAGCGTGAGATTTATGCGCACCTTCGATGTTCAGCGTTCGGCGTTCAATGTTCGATGTTTCCGTTCCATTTCCCATTCCGCGTTCGAATCCGGTTGACTTATTCCTCAACTCATGGCTGAGTCGTAGCACCTTCCACCCACAATTCATCCAGTGCTATGCAAGTCGATTCAAAAGTGAATCGGGCCGACCTGGTGATGACGTATATCGGCGGTCCGACCGCGCTGTTTAAATGGGACGGTTTGCGCATTCTCACGGATCCGACATTTGATCCGGCGGGAACTTCTTACGCCACCAATCTTTATTCGCTCAAAAAACGCGAAGGCCCCGCGATGGCTCCGGAAAAACTCGGGCAGATCGATGTGGTGCTGCTGAGTCACGATCATCATTTTGATAATTTGGATCGCGCGGGGCGGGCGCTCTTGCCAAGCGCAGGCAAGGTATTGACGACGGCCATCGGCGCAGAGCGCATCGGCGGCAAAGCGATCGGGTTGGTGCCGTGGCGGAGCGTGGAGATTCCCACACCGCGAGGGCATGTGTTGCGCATCACGGGCACGCCGGCGCGGCATGGGCCGGTGGGCGGAGATCGCGGGCCGGTGACGGGATTTATTTTGAATTTCACGGATGCGCAGGACGATTGCATTTATATCTCGGGCGACACGGTGTGGTACGAGGGCGTGGAGGAGGTGGCGCGGCGCTTCAAGGTCACGATGGCCGTGTTGTTCATGGGCGCAGCCGTCGTCCGGCAGGTGGGCGCGGCGCATTTGACGATGACGGCGCAGGAAGGCGTGTATGCGGCGCGCGTTTTCGGTTACGCGAAGATTGTGCCGCTGCATTGCGCGGGCTGGGAGCATTTCACGGAGTCGCGCGCGGATATCCAACGCACGTTTACGAACGCCGGGATGCAGAACCGGCTGTGTTTCCTGGAACCGGGCGTGGCGAAGATTTTTCAACGACCTTCGTAAAGCTCCAAGCACCAAGAGTCCAAGCTCCAGAGAAGCTCCAACTTCCAACCTCCAAAACTGGCGTTCGCACCGGATTTGAAGTTTGGTGCTTGTTGTTTCTCTGGAGCTGGGAGCTTGGTGTTTGGGATTTCAGCCTTTGGACACGGTGACTTCATTGATTCCTCCGAGCTGCTTACTTCTTTTTTCCGGCCAGGTTAGAGAAACCACCCCATGGCGAAAGGGTTGCGGCAGAACGAGGTTTCGCATCAGACCACCCAAAGGGGCGCGTGTGCGTCCCAAATTCGGAGGAGAAATTATGTTGAAATCAATCTGCAAAAATGTGGCTTGGCTGGCGGTGCCGCTAAGTCTGGCGCTGGGCTGCGCGGCGAATCGCACGTCGACCACCGCTGAAGCATCCGGCTCTTATAGTTCCACGCCGGTATTGGCGCCGACTTCCGGCGAACCGGAACAACGCATTTACAGCACGGACCCGACCGCCAACGCGGCTCCTAGCGACATCAACGCGCCGCCGCCTGGAGCAAATGCGACGGACTGGGGCGTGGCGGAATCCATCCGCGAGAAACTGACCGCCGATCCGACCCTTGCGCCGCTGGGGAGCAAGCTGATCGCCGAAGTGGGCAAGGACGGCGAGGTGACGTTGAAAGGTGTGGTTAAGACTCCTGACGAGAAACAGCGCGTGCGCGATACCATCTCGGGCGTGTCTGGAGTCAAAGGCGTGAATGATGATCAGTTGGAGGTCGGACATTCCTTCAAGGAAGGCGGCAGGCTGGATACGATGCAGCCGCAATAGCTTGGAAGGACGCGGAACACGAATTCCGGAACGCGCGGCTGTGTCCCGCCCAGCGGGGCCAGCCGCGCAGCAGTCGGGCTTTAAGATCCGATTGGCAAGGCGGGGGTGACAGCGTAAGATCGGCCATTAACCATGAAGGCTTATCTTATCACCACCGGAATTATTTTTGCGCTCATCCTCGCCGCGCATATTTTGAAGGCAGTTGATGAGGGCTTCAAAATAGCCAAGGATCCCTTCTTCGTTGTGCTCACCCTGCTTGCCGCGGGATTGAGCGTTTGGGCCTGGCGATTGTTGTGGAAATTATCGCGAGCGCAGCATTAGAACGCACCGACCGTGCGACTATTTTGTTGCCGGAGCGTTGGTGCTGGCAGAGCCGCGCTTGGCGTTCGTGCCGGTATCGATGCGGTAGCGATCGTGCATGTAGAGATCGTCGGCGACCTGATAGACAGCGATGGCGTTGGTTTTAATTTCTTCGTCGGTTGTGGTCTGGACCGGGAGCAGTTCCATGTTCGCGACTTTGGGGTCGCCCGAATAAAACTCCTCGGTTTTCTGCAAGCCCAGCACCACGAGCCGCTGGCGTTCCATCACGCCGATGTCCCGGTTGTGGTTGATGAACACGCGGCCTTCGGTCGGTTGTTCCTTCAGCAGATCGCGCCCGAAGAACATTGTATCGTAAGGCCGGCCAATCAGGCCGAGCACGGTGGGAGCAACATCGAGCGAACAGCCGAGTTGGCCATTGCGAACCGGCGCTTTCACAACTGCCGGACCGAGGATGACGAGCGGAATTTCATAAGAGAAAATCGGGATGCTCTGGCTGCCGTAAACGCGCGCGCCATGATCCGCCACGACGACAAAAACGGTGTTAGTCCAGAACGGTTCCTTTTTTGCGGCCTGGAAAAATTGGCCGAGACTCCAGTCGGAATATTTCACGGCTTTATTACGCGTCGCTCCGGGCTTGGTGGAAAACCCAAGCTTGATCATGAAGCGGTGCCAAATGCCGGGTTTGCGCTTGGCACTCTCGTCGGCCGAATCTTCCGGAATGCGGCCGGGCGGATATCCGTATGGCTTGTGATTTGACACCGACATCACGGTGCCGAGAAATGGCTTGCCGGTCTCATTCAGCGCGTGAAATTCCTTGATGGCGCGCGCAAACACTTCTTCGTCACTCACGCCCCAGATGGTTTCGAAATTCGGATGCGGAAAATCGTCGTTAAACGGCGGGTTGTGTTCGAGAAAACGATCCCAGCCATTGTTGAGCGCGTAGGATTTCATGCTGTCGAACATGCCGCGGCCGCCGTACAGGAAAATGGAATTGTAACCGTCGCGCTTGAGGACGCGCGCGATGGTCTCGATGTTATCCGAGTGATCGCGTTTTACGATGGAATCGCCGGGTAGCGGCGGGAAGGACGAAAACACGCCCTCAAATCCGCGCACGGTGCGGTTGCCGGAGGCGTAAAGGTTCGTGAATAGGATGCCTTCGTTGGTGGCGAGCTGGTCCATCTCGGGCGTGAGCGTGTTGGTGCGGCCCAGGCAGCCCCAGAATTCCGAGCCGAGGCTTTCTTCCATGAGGATGACGACGTTCAGTTTCGGCCTCGAGGAATCGCCGACGACGTGCCGTTGAATGGAATTGGTCTGGCTCGTAAAATCAACACCGGGTTCCGCGAGCAAATGCCGCACGCGGCGATACGCTTCGGTGGTGTTCATCGTTTCGTAATAAGCGTCGTATTGCAGGTCGTGGGTCAACGCGGCATTGGCGAAAGACATCGAGCCGTTGTTGGCGATTTCATTCAAAGTGCGGTCGGGACTGAAATGCGTGCCTTCCACGGTGGAGGTGATCCAGTTGACACAACCGCTCCAATCGCGCGCGAACATGTCGGCGAAAACGGTCACGCGCGGGTTGAAGGTGACCCAGACGCCCAGAAAAATGACGAGCGCAATGGCGAATTGCGCAAAACGCGAGCGGGCGCGCACGGGTTGAAACCACATTTGCCGGAAATAAACCAGCGCCATCGCGAGCCAGGCAACGCTCAGCACAATGCAAATGAGAACGATCGGCACCACATGATACGATTCCCAGATGTTGCCCGCAACTTCGTGCGGCGCGGCGAGGTAATCCACCGCCACGGTATTGAAGCGCGACCGGAATTCGTCGAAGAAATAATATTCGACGAAGAGGAGAAAAATCTCGATCGCCCAGAATACGAAAAAGCCGAGACAAAAAAGAATCCGGTGCGGCCACTTGCCAAAAAGTTTCTGGGGCACGATCCAAATCCAGAACAGCAGCGGCAACGTCATGCCCAGCGCGACAAAAAAATCCTGGTGGAAACCAATGAGAAAAATCTGGATGACGCTGCCGCCGACGTGCGGTTCGCGCAGGCCGAATCTCAGGAACAACACGAAGCGCAGGAACGTGAAGGCGACCAGCAACGAGAAGAAAAAGAAAATGGCGAAACCGGAACGCGAACGTTTCCAGGGAAAATCATCCGGTGAAAGCTCTTTGGCTTTCCACGGATCTTCGGAGGACAACAAAGGTGACGGTTCAGCAGACACAGCTAGATGACACTTCGTTTAAATGTTTTGTTCAACTCGAAAATACGCGCTTTTTTTGGACTGCGGCTGTGTCGAAGACCAGCCGCAGCAGCAGATTATTCTGCGCCTCTGCGTTAGTATTCGCGCCGCGGCTGGCTTTCAGCACAGCCGCGGACCATTTCGCGTGCAAATCCACTGCCACCTGTCTCATTCTGAGATACACAATGGACAAAATCCGAAATGTGCCGCCTGAGATTCTTAGGGGACGAACTCGCGCGCGATACTGCCGGGAAAAGATTAAGCAATTCACTTGCCCACACTGCAAAATTTTTCGCCGATTTTGAGCGGATGGCCGGTAAGAAATTCTGCGGCGCTAAGGCGGCGGCCACCCTCGCGTTGCAATAAAAAAATTGTCAACGCGCCCGCGCCGCAGGCGATGACGATTCCGTTTTTGTCCGCCTGCAAAATGCGGCCGGGCTCGCCTGAGCGGTCGATGGGTTGAGCTTCCCAAATTTTCAACAGGAGCGGCTGCGGTTGCGCGGGCAAATGCGTGAAGGCGCCCGGCCAGGGGACGAGTCCGCGCACACGGTTCCAAACAACGCGCGCGGGCTGCGTCCAATCGATTTCGCCATCGTGCTTCTTGATTTTTGCCGCGTGGGAAACGCCTTCGGCAGGTTGCGGGCGAGGTTGAATGGCGCCCGACACGTATTGCGGAATCGTCCGCACGAGCAAATCCGCGCCGATGTTCGCCAGGCGATCGTGAAGTATTTGCGAGTTGTCGGATGGCTCGATCGCCGTTCGCTCTTGCGTGAGAATGTCGCCGGTGTCGAGACCGACGTCCATTTTCATGATGGTGACGCCGGTTTCG
>Ga0068855_100012610_pt1 | contig 10201 bp, 4 predicted proteins | sample KBSCornC52_FD_66592 | JGI IMG/M metagenome (GOLD analysis project Ga0068855, IMG submission 66592) | Corn rhizosphere microbial communities from Kellogg Biological Station, Michigan, USA - KBS Corn C5-2 | ecosystem: Host-associated > Plants > Roots > Rhizosphere > Soil ... | reverse complement strand
GACCTTCGCCCGTGGAGGCGCGGGGGCGGCGCCGGTGGTCCCCGAGCCAGACCGGCGGATCGTCTTCTGCCCGCAATGGAACGGCCGCTCCCCGCGCTACCGCCACGGCGCGTTCTGGGTGCGAGGCGGCGGCGACGTCGTCGTGCGCCTCACGAGCTCCGGCCCGGACCGGACCTGGATACACGCAGACGGCGCCACCCGTTCCGTCCGCGTCGTCGAGCCGAAGACTGTGCGCGTTCCCCTCGCCGAGCGGAGATGGCATCTCGTCAAGGTCGACGTCCGGCGCGCCGACCGCCACGTCCTCCTCGTCCGGATCGCAACGACCCGCTAGCGGAAGAACGCCCGGCCTGGATCCGCGGTGCTCGGCCCAGCTGCCGGGATCAGCGCCGGGATAGCGGGAGAACCGCACCTTGGCGCGGGCTTGAGATCGGTCGCACCGCCCGTCAAGCTGATCGTGAGATGCGGCCTGAGCTTCGAACAGGCTCTGTCCTCGCCGGCTTTCGCGTGGAGTCGTTTCTCGGGGAAGGGGCGATGGGGACCGTCTACCTCGCCGAGGAGACGGCAACGGGCCAACGCGTCGCGCTGAAGCTCCTGGCGCCGGAGCTGGCGCGGGACGAGCGATTCCGTCGCCGCTTCCTGCGAGAGACCGAGCTCGCGGCGAGCCTCAGCCATCCCCACGTCGTGCCGACACTCGCCTCGGGCGAGGACGACGGAACGCTCTACCTGGCGATGGCCTACGTCGAGGGCTCGGACCTGCACGAGTTGCTCCGCCGCGAAGGTCGGCTCGAGCCCGAGCGCGCCATCGCCCTGGTCGAGCAGATCGCCAGCGCGCTCGATGCCGCCCATGCCCAGGGCCTCGTTCACCGAGACGTGAAGCCGGGAAACATCCTCGTCTCCGGCGACCACGCGGACATCTGCGACTTCGGCCTCGCGCGACACGTCTCGTCTGTGAGCAGCTTGACCGGTGAGCGAGGCTTCGTCGGGACGATCGACTACGTCCCGCCCGAGCAGATCGAGGGCGGCAGGATCGACGGCCGCGCAGACGTGTACTCGCTCGGCTGCGTCCTCTACGAGTGCTTGACGGGGGCGCGTCCATTCGATCGCGAGAGTGAGCTCTCGGTCGTCTTCGCCCACCTCAACGAGCCACCGCCGAGACTCTCAGATCTCAGGCCCGAGCTGCCGGAGACGTTCGACGAGGTCTTCACCACCGCCTTGGCGAAATCACCGGAAGATCGCTTCTCGAGATGTGATGAGCTAGCCGCGGCCGCCAGGGCAGCGCTCCAGGGCAAGACCTTCGTCCGCAGACGGGTCCGGCGGCGGCGGCTCCTTCTCGCCGGTTCGGCCCTGTTCGCTGCGGCGGGCGCCGTCATTGCGGGCATCCTCGTCATAGGGGCTTCCCACGGGCGTAGCGAGACCAAGGCCCTCCCGGGTCCCTCGATCAAGCTCAGCGCCGGCGCCTTGAACCTCATCGACGCCAAGAGGCAGCGGATCGTTCGCAAGATCAGGTCGCCGGCCTTCGAAAACGGCGTGGGCCTGATCACTTTCTCCAGAACCGCAGCATGGGTGACGACGGCGAGCCAGTCGCTCGTGCGCGTCTCCCTGGGCACGCCCAGGGTCACCCGGATCGACCACCTGCCCTGGGTGCCGGGCGGCGTCGCGGCGGGCGGCGACGCGGTCTGGGTTGTCGAGGACGCGGGGCAGGAGGTGATGAAGTTCGATGCTCGCACCGGCCGGGCCGCCGGAAGCTTGGAGATCCGCGGTGACCCAACCGGCCAGAACGCGGACGGGGTGGTGTACGCGGGAGGGTCTCTCTGGGTCAGCCGCGGCAACAGCGTGGTGCGCGTCGATCCGGCCACAGGTCGCGTCGTCCGTCGCTTCGCAACGCCGGCTCGGTATCTCCTCTTCGCCGACGGAGCGATCTGGGCAGGTGAACCCGGCAGCGGGCGGATCTGGAAGATCGATCCCGGCACGAGCCGCGTGCAGGGCCAGAAGCTGCACGGCTGGCTCAGCGACCTGGCCGTCGGCGGCGGCTCGGTGTGGGCGCCGATCCTTCCGGACGGCGTCGTGTTCAAGCTGAGCGAGGACGACCTGAGCATCCAGACGAGCCTCCCGGCCGGCCCTGACCCCGAGCAGGTCTCGTTCGGTAGCGGGCATCTCTGGGTCGCGAACACCGCCTCGGATTCCGTCTCTCTGCTCGACGAGGTCTCGGGCTCGCGGAGGCGGCTGAGCTCGCAGGCGCGTCCGACGACCGCGGCGTACCACGACGGCCTCGTCTGGACGGCGGCCGCTGCCGCACCGGCGCCGCTGCCGGCCATCAGCGGCGAGGAGCTGCGCGTGTCGACGCCGACCGACACGGCCGTCGACCCCGACCCGATGGGCGGAAAGGGCTCGGTTCGCCAGCTCATGTACGCGACGTGTTCGAACCTCCTCTACTACCCGGACTCGGCCGGGCCGGAAGGGACACGGCTGCGACCCGAGATCGCGGCGGCAATGCCGACCGTCTCGCCGGACGGCCGCAGCTACACCGTCCGGATCCGATCCGGGTACCGGTTCTCACCGCCTTCCGGCGAGCCCGTCACGGCTTCGACGTTCCAGCACACGCTCGAGCGTTTGCTCTCGCCAAAGAACGTCTACTCCGTCGGCCCGCAACTGGCCTCGGACATCGAAGGCGTAGCCGCCTATCGGGCCGGAAAGGCCGCGCACATCTCGGGAATCCGCGTTCACGGCAACGAGCTCGCGATCACCCTCGTAAAGCCGGCGGGCGACTTCCTCACCCGGCTCTCGATGTTCGCATTCTGCCCGGTGCCCCTCTCGACCCCGGTCTACCGCCCGGGGTTCACTGCGAAGCCGATCCCGAGCGCGGGGCCTTACTACATCGTGTCGATCCAAGGCGACCGCACGGTGCTGGAACGCAATCCCTATTACCCCGGACGGCGCCCCCGGCGCGCGGAGCGGATCATCTACACGAACGACATCCCGACCCCGAAGGCGGTTGTGCTGGCCAACGTCGGAGCGGTGGATCTCCTCCCGCAGGACTTCGACAATACGACCTCGCTGTTCGGGCCGGGCGCGGCGCTCGATCAACGGAAAGGTCCCATGAGCGCCGCAGCGCGCGCCGGTGGACAGCAGTACTACCCGTACGACGCGCCCTTCGTGGATGCAATCGTCTTCAACACCTCGCGTCGTCTGTTTCGCGACGCGCGTCTGCGCCGCGCCGTCAACTACGCGCTCGATCGGAGGGCGCTGGCAGCCGCATTCGCCGACGCACCGTTCGCCGGCATCGTGCCGCCCGCCGTACCAGGCTTCGATTCCGGCGGCCTCTACCCTGTCGCCGGAGCCCACCTTCCAACCGCCCGTCGCCTCGCCGGAGGGCGCAACCGGCATGCAGTGATCGCGACGTGTGGCGACCCACGGCTACCGAAGCTCGCCGCGATCGTGCGAGCCGACCTCGCGCGCATCGGACTGACGACGTCGGTCCTCGAGTCGCAGCAGTGCCCAGGGCAATACCGGCACGCCGACCTGTTCTTCACGACCTTCGGGCCCGGGGAGCTCGAGCTGGATCCAGCGCAGTTGGTCAACCAGACCCTCTCCACGACCATTTTCGGGTCGCCGCTCGGCCGCGGGCCCTGGCGCGCGGCCGGCTTCCGACGCGAACTCGATCGCGCGCAGACGCTCCGCGGGCAGAATCGACTGGCCGCGTACCGGCGCATCCAGGCCCAGCTCGAGCGGATGGCGCCGCTGGCGGTCTTTGGGAGCTTCGTCTGGGGCGAGTACGTGTCCCCGAAGGTCGGGTGCCGGGTGCAGCAGGCCGAGTTCGGCTTTCTCGACCTCGGCGAGCTCTGCAAGCGGCGTTAGCGCTCCAGAGTCCAGGTGAACCGGGTGTGCGCCTCGCGCGGAGCCAGGACGCTGGGCCGTGGGCCACGATGGACGATCAGCACCGGCGGACGAGCGCGCCGAACGAGTGCGCGGCGCATCGCGCCGATCCCTTCACTGCGCCAGCGTGCCGAGATTCCCGCCACCACCAGCGCGGCGGTCTCGACGGAGCCCACGAGCGCGTCTTCGGTCGGCTCCTCGAGGACGGGCCTGGCCTCGACGCCGACCACGCGCTGCACCGCCAGAGAAGCATTCGCCAGGAGGCGGCTCGCGTCGCGCCGCCCGCTCGACGACTCCGCCTTCGTCCCCACCAGGCTCAGCGTGCCGTCCGTCGCCGATGCGAACCGAGCTCCGAACTCGAGCGCCGCCCAGTCGTGCTCCCCCCCGCCGAACGGCACGAAGACTTCCGCCTCGGAGCTCTGCCCTGCGCGTGCCGAGAGCACTCCTACGTCCGCGGGCGACCGCTCCAGGATGTCCGCCAGCTCGCCTGGAAGGTGTTCGCCGTCCAGTCCCGCGGGTGCCTCCAGCAGGGCGAAGTCGACGTCGTCCCGGCCCGAAAGACGCACGACGTCCTCCGGCGAGTCGAGGGTCGTGAACACCGCCACACGGGCGGGGGCCGCCAGCGACGCCCGTCGCGCGCTCACGGCCTCCACCTCGCGCTCGAGATCGCTGGAGTCCTCGAGGAGGCAGGCAAGGACCAGCTCCCGGCCGGGTAGCCGGCCGAGCGGCTCGGCAACCGGGAGCAGGGCCTCGAGCCGCTCCGCAGCGGAGGCGACCACCAGGATGGTGCCCCCGGCGCTGGGCTCGAGCGTTTCGCGCCCGGGCTCGAGCGACGGCTCGTGGGTGAGAATCGAGCGCTGTAGGGCCTGCAGCGCCGTCGTCGGCTCGAGCCCAAGCGTTTCGACGAGCCGCGCGCGCGTGGCGCGGAAGACTTCCAACGCCTCCGCCTGCCGCCCGGAGCGATAGAGGGCCAACATCAGCTGCCCAGCGAAGCGCTCCTGGAGGGGGTGCTCGGCGACGAGCTGCTCGAGCTCGGCAATCAGCTGCGCGTGCACCCCCAGTGCAAGCTCCGAATCGACCCGCTGTTCGATCGCCGCGAGTCGGATCTCCTCCAGCCGCGCGATCGCGGGTTGCGCGAAGGATTCGTATCCGAGGTCGCTCAGAGGCGGGCCGCGCCAGAGGCTGAGGGCGTCGCGCAGGAGCTCGGCCGCCCGTCTCGCGTCGCCGCCCTCTCGTGCTCGAGCAGCATCCGCCGCGATCTGCTCAAATCGGTGCACGTCGAGCTGCTCCGGTGCGAGCCGGAGGACGTACCCGGGCGGTCGCGTCTCGATCCCACTAGCGGGGCCGAGGAGCTTCCGCAGCTCAGAGATCTGGCGCTGCACCTGCGTGACCGCGGTGACCGGAGCAGCTCCCGCATAAAGATCGTCCGCCAGGCGGTCCACGGAGACGACGTGGTTCACGTTCAGCAGCAGGAGCGCGAGCGTCGCACGCTGCTTTGGCCCGCCCAGAGGGACAGGACCGTCGTCGCTGACGACCTCGAGCGGCCCGAGGATGCGGAAATCGAGCACGCCCGTCGGACCGTAACGGGTCGATAGCGGATCGGTAGCGGCTCGTCTCATCCTTCCACGTGACGCTCGACGGGACGCTGACGCTCCCGTGAACTCGAAGGGAGGACAGAAACGTGCGCAAGCTGATCGCGATCGCGTTGCTTGTCGCAGGGATCGGGGCAATCGTCGCGCTCCCCGCGGCAGCCAAGCCGCCCAGCATGAACGGAAAGCTCGTCGTCAACGTAGACAACTCCGTGACCGGCAACGAGCAGGCCTACACCGTCGATCCGGACGGCTCGAATCACCAGCTCCTCTACGACAACGCCGAGGTGGGCCAGTGGTCACCCGACGGTCGGCGGGTCACGCTCACCCTGCAGCCCTCCGGGCAGGAGCTGCTGTTGAACGTCGATACAGGCGCCACGACGGACCTCGGCCTTCCGTTTGACCACTACCCCGACCTGGCGCTTTTCTGCGGCGTCTGGTCGCCTGACGGCTCGAGGCTGGCGTGCGAGGGCTTCGGACAGACCGACGGGAGCCTGAACGGTGTCTACACACTCCGCTCGTCCGACGGGGGCGGCCTCCAGCGCGTGACGTCGAACCCGAACGGCGACGACTGTCCGAGTGACTACTCGCCGGAGGGCAAGAGGCTCGTGGTCACGCGGGCGAGCGATACGAGCTACGAGATCGACGCCGTCAAGCTGGACGGCAGCGGGCTGAAGCACGTCACCCCGGCCGGGACCGACTTCGACTTCTGCAGCGGAAACTGGTCGCCGCAGGGAAACGAGATCGTGTTCTCGGCCCACTTCCCAGACACCGACCGGAGCACCATCTGGGCGGCCCATTTCGACGGCAGCGGGCTGCGAAAGATCCCGGTGCCCGGTTGCGGCGGCCCGCGCTCGGACCCGAGCTCGATCGGCTGCTCGGGCCCTGTGTGGTCGCCGGACGGGCGGGACATCGCCTTCACGCGCCACTCCTTGCTTCCGAACGAGCAGTTCGACCTCTACACGGCCAATGCGGACGGAAGCAACCCCTTCCCCGTCACCAATACGCCCGACCTTCAAGAGGGCGGCGCCGACTGGGGCACGCACCCCGTCACGCCCTGACACTCGTGCCGACTGCATGCCCTACAACGCCGGTTGGGCCTCGAGCCGCACTTCGGCAAGGCGCTCGCGGACCTGGCGGGCCAGAGCGAGATTCTTCTTCCGTTGCGCGCGCTCGAGTGCCCGTTCCAAGGCGGAGACTGCCTCGTCGAAGCGCTCCGCCGCCGCCAGGACCTCTGCGAGATCACAGAGGGCCAGGCACTGGTCGCTGAGCGTGTCGAACTCCTCGCTCCCCGCCACCGCTTTCTGCGCGAGCGCCTCGGCTTCTGCGGGGCGGCCCCGGTGCGCCTGCACGCGCGCGAGGACTTGATTCCAGACGAAGTACTCGCCCACCGGCTCCGTGCGTCCGATCCGCTCCGCAAGCGCGCGCGAGCGGTCGATGCACCCCTCGGCTTCGTCGTAGCGGCCGAGCTTGCAGAGGGAACGACCGAGTCGGGCGAGATAGGTGGACAGGAGCGACAGCTGCTGCGTGGCCTCCAGCCATTTGCAGAGCACGCGGAGGCGCCTGGTCGCGTCCTCCTGGTCGCCGGCGAGCGCAGAGATCTCGGCGTGCAGCCATTCGCCGAACCCGGCCGCCTCCGGATCGGGGAGCATCGCAGTCGCCGCCTGCACCGCCTCCTGGACTTCCGCACCGCGCTCGAGCATGGCGAGCAGCCATGCTCGGGTGAGCAGCAGCCACGTCGTCGGCGACGACTCGGCCAGGTAGCCATCGAGCTGCTCCAACGCCTCGTCAGCGGGTCTCGTACCCTCGATCAAGGTGATGCCGAGGTCCCCAGGGGGCTGTGCTGCTCGGCCGGCGAGGCGGTTGTGGCGATATGCCTGCTCGGCGGCGGCGGTCCAGTCGTCGACGCGGCCGCGCCCGTTCGCCACTCCGAAGCCGAGCGCCCACCAGACCTGTGCGAGCCCTGCGTGGTCGTCGATCGCCTCGAGCCGGGGACGCACGCCCAGAAGGAGCGCTTCCAGCTCGTCCGGCGTGCCCGGACCGAAGAAGCAGCCGTAGAAGAACGCCATCGCTCGCGCGAGTGCCGCCCCTGTCTCGTCCCCTGCGGCTCCGGCTCGTAAGGCCGCGTCCTCGCAGATCGCGGCAGCTCGCACCGGTTCGTTCAGGAGCACCGCTGCGAGCTCGAGCTCGGCACGGACGTCGGACCGGACCGGCCGCGTGAGCGAGAGCGTTCGCTCGTACAACGCCACCGCGGCCCGACCATCCTCTCTGTCAGCCGCACGCCGCGCCGCAGCCAGCAGCCGATCCCCGGCCCGGAGCGCGAGCGCCGGATCGGACTGGCCGAGCTCGGCGCGGTACCGGGCGGCTTGCTCGAGGTGGTAGCCCGAGACCTCGTCGAGCTCGACCAGGGTCTGCTTCTCCTCGAGCCAGTCCGCCAGGCGGACGTGGAGGTCTGCGCGAACGCCTTTCGGGAGGGCCTCGTAGGCGGCGTCGCGGATGAGCAGGTGGCGGAAGCGGAACGCGTCCTCGCCGGGGAACTGGGGCCGGTCGGAGCGGATCAGGTCGTGGCGAACGAGCGCCGCGAGCCGTGGGAGCACCTCGGGCTCCTCCGGCGCGAGCGCCTGCACCGCGCCACGGTGGAAGATCTCGCCCTCGACCGCGCCGCGCTCCAGCACGGAGCGCTCGTGCGGATCCAGCTGGTCGAGACGCGCTGCCAGCAGGGCCCTGAGCGTCGGCGGCACCTCGAGGTCGTCGCCGTCTGTCGCCAGCGCCAGCATCTCCGTGATGAAGAGCGGGTTGCCGCCCGTCCTCTCGACGATCCGGCGGCGCGCCTCCTCCGGCAGCGAGCCTCCGATCAGCGCATCCGCCTCGTCAGGCTGAAGCGGCTCCAGCCGCAGCGGCGTCGACCACGACGGACGCCGCCCGAGCAGCTCCGGGCGCGCCATGCAGATGAGCAGCAGAGGCGCTCCCGCCGAGACGAGCGCCGTCGACTCGACGAGCTCGAGGAAGGTCTCCTCGCCCCACTGCAGGTCGTCGAAGCAGACTACGAGGGGCGCCCGCTCCTCGAGCAGCTTCCGGAACGCCCAGGCGATCTCGTCCGCGCTCGTCGGACGATCGCTCTCGCGCAGCAGAGACCGCAGCGCCTCCGCAGCCAGCTCGTCGGACGGGAGAGCCCGCAGCTGCTTCACCACCTCGACGACGGGCCAGTACGTGATGCCTTCGCCGTATGGGAGACAGCGCCCGCGGACGACTTGTGCGTCGATGAGGTCCAGCGCCTCCCCGACGAGCCGCGACTTGCCTACGCCTGCGTCGCCGATCACCGTGATCAGCTCGCAGCGCGCGTGCGTACGCGCACGGTCCCACGCCTCGAGGAGTGTCGCCAGCTCCTGCGTTCGCCCGACGAAGGGCCATGCGTGCGAGCGCTCCGGTAGCGCGGAGACATCGTGCAACCGGTACGCAGGGACCGGTTCGGACTTCCCTTTCAGCTCGAGCGGCTCGACCGCCTCGGCGACGACCGCGTCACGGACGAGCGCCAGCGTCGGCTCACCCACCAGGACCTCGCCGGGCTCTGCCGCCTGCTCCAGCCGGGCCGCCACGTTCACCGCGTCGCCCGTCGCGAGCCGCTCCTCGGTGCCGGTGACGACCTCGCCCGTGTTGACCCCGATTCGCCCCTGGATACCGAGCTCCGCAAACGCGTCGCGCATCTCCACCGCCGCCCGGCACGCGCGCAGGGCATCGTCCTCGTGCGACGCCGGGACGCCGAACACCGCCATCACGGCATCGCCGATGAACTTCTCGACAGTGCCGCCATGCGACTCGACGATCGCGCTCATCCGCTCGAAGTAGCTTGCGAGCAGGGCGCGGAGCGCCTCGGGATCCGTGCGCTCGCCCAGCGACGTCGAGCCCGTGACGTCGCAGAAGAGGACCGTGACGACCTTACGGACTTCGCGCGGGCCGGCAGCCGAGTCGAGCGCGCCGCCGCAGCGCGGGCAGAACCGGGACCCCGCCTCCGCCTCGTGCCCGCAAGTCGTGCAGGTCGGCACGTGCCGAGCCCAGTCCCCTACATGCCCATCGCGTGGTAGCCGCTGTCCACGTAGAGCGTCGTGCCGGTCACGTTGCGCGCGTCCTCGGAGAGCAGGTACGCGGCCGCGCCTCCGACGTCGTCGGCCTCGATGTGGCGATGCAGCGGCGAGCGCTCCTCGACGATCGCCTCCATCGTGGGGAAGCCGGCGATCGAGCGCGCGGCGAGCGTCCGCACCGGCCCGGCCGAGACGGCGTTGACGCGGATGTTCTTCTGACCGAGATCCCAGGCGAGGTAGCGAACCGAGGCGTCGAGCGCCGCCTTGGCGACGCCCATCACGTTGTAGTGCGGCACCGCCCGCTCGCCGCCGAGATAGGTCATCGTCAGGACCGACCCGCCGCCTGCGGCCTCCATCAGCGGCTCGGCCAGGCGCGCGGCCGCGACCAGCGAGTAGGCCGAGACGTCGAGCGCGAGCCAGAAACGCTCGCGAGGCGTGTCGGTGAAGCGGCCTTCGAGATCCGCGGCATCCGCGAACGCGACCGAGTGGACGAGCAGGTCGAGCTGCCCGCCGAAGGCCTCCCCCACTTCGCCGAACACGCGCTCGAGGTCCTCGTCGGAGCGGACGTCGCACGCGGTGATGAGCGGCGACCCGAGCGGCTCGGCCAGGTCGCGTACGTTCTTCTCGATCCGCTCGCCCTGGTAGGTGAACGCGAGCTGC
>Ga0068855_100012607_pt1 | contig 10201 bp, 10 predicted proteins | sample KBSCornC52_FD_66592 | JGI IMG/M metagenome (GOLD analysis project Ga0068855, IMG submission 66592) | Corn rhizosphere microbial communities from Kellogg Biological Station, Michigan, USA - KBS Corn C5-2 | ecosystem: Host-associated > Plants > Roots > Rhizosphere > Soil ... | reverse complement strand
CCGACCGCGGCCGACGTCCAGAGCGTCACCCAGAAGGGCTCGAGGAACTCGCGATCGAGGAAGAGCGTGCGGTAGTGGCCGAGCGTGAAGTGCGCGTGGGAATCGTCCGTGAGGCTGGTGACGGCGAGCCAGCCGAGCGGAAGCAGGACCAGCACCGCGAGGAGCAGCGCCATCGCGATGGAGAAGGGCGCGGTCGGGTCGAACGAAAACCGTCGCTTCCGTGTCGACGGGAACCCGGACGCCGCAGAACCGGCGATCGGATGGGTTCCCGCCTCCGCGGAAACGACGTGGGTTTTCACGCGATCATTTCCCGCCGCCGAACAGCGCCGCGTAGCGCTTCTTGATCTCGTCCACCTTCGGGAGCAGGCCCTCCGGATCGTCCGGGATCACCTTGATGTCCTTGAGCGGCGTGCGGCCCGCGGGATCGTTCACGCCCGGCACGACGGAGCGCAACCCGCCGCTGTCGACCAGGTACTGCTGCACCGGAACGCTGAAGATGAAGTCGGCGAAGAGGCGCGCGGCGTGCGGATGCGGCGCGTCCTTGAAGACCGCCACGGGCGAGGAGACGAACGGCGTGCCCTCGACCGGATAGATGATCTTCACCGGGCTCTTCTTCTTGATCTCGATGAACATGTTGTACTCGTTGCCGTCGACCATCACCGCGCGCTCGCCGCTCGCGATGCTCTTGGGCGTGGCGGTCGTCGACTGCAGCTGCTGGACGTCCATCTTCGCGAGCTTCTCGAAGTAGCCCCAGCCGAGCTTTTTCACGATGGCGTAGGTCCCCGTGAGCGAGGTTCCGCTGTAGCTCGGATGCGCCTTGGTGAGCTTGCCCTTCCATTTCGGCTGCAGCAGGTCCTCGTATCCCTTCGGCACCTGGTCGGGCGGGACGATGTTGGTGTTGTAGCCCATCACGCAGAGCGTCGCGCGCCAGGTGGCGTAGTAGCCGTCCGGATCGCGGTACTCCTTCGGCATGTTCTCGACGCCCGCGGGCACGTACTTGGCGAGCATTCCCTGCTTCTTCCAGGTGATGAAGTGCGTGGAGTCCGAGGTGTTCACCAGGTCCGCGTGCTTGATGCCGGACTGGTGCTCCTCGTTCTCGCGCTGGAAGACGCGCTCGGAGCCGGAGCGCTCCACCTCGACTTCGATCTTCGGATACTTCTGGCGGAACTCCTGCGCGATGCTCTCGGCGACCTTCACGTCCACCGAGGTGTACCACACGACCTTGCCTTCCTTCTCGGCCGCGGCGACGTCGGGCTTCTGCGCGGCGGCGGGAAGGGCGGCGGCCACCGCGATGGTGAGCGCGGTGAGCGTGATTTTCCAGTGCGTCTTCATTCTTCTCCTCCTGTGGTTGAAATCGGGGACAGTCCCCTTTTTCCTTTAGGCAGAACGGACGCCGTTCCGCCTAAAGGAAAAAGGTGACGGTCCCCATCATTGCACCAGTCCGCGGCAGCGCTCGGGCCGGAAGCGCACCGCCACCTGCGAGCCGGGCGCGAGCTCGAGGCTCGCGGGGGCGGCGATCAGCATCTCCTGGCCGACGTCGACCAGGTAATCGCGATGGCTGCCGAGGTAGGCATGGCTGCGAACCACGCCCGGCAGCGCATTGTCGCCGTCGACGCGGCCGTTCGGCACCAGCTCCACGTCGTGCGTCTTCACGCAGAAGCTCATGGGACGGCCGGGCCCCGCGAAATCGCCCAGGCCCACCACCAGCGCGCGCCCCGCGACCTCCACCCGGTTGCCGTCGAGGTGCGTAGCGTCCAGCACGTTGCTGCCGCCGATGAAGCGCGCGACGAAGCGCGAGCGGGGTGCGTCGTAGACCTCCTGCGGCGTGCCGATCTGCTCGATGCGCCCGGCGTTCATCACCACGATGCGGTCGGCCATCGTCATCGCCTCCATCTGGTCGTGCGTCACGTAGATGGACGTGTTGCCGAAGCGCTCGTGCAGGCGCCGGATCTCGATGCGCATGTCGCCGCGCAGGTTCGCGTCGAGGTTCGAGAGCGGCTCGTCGAGGAGGAGGATGCCGGGATTGGGCGCGAGCGCGCGGGCGAGCGCCACGCGCTGCTGCTGCCCGCCGGAAAGCGCCGCCGGATACTTCCCGGCGTGCTCGCCGAGGCGCGTCGCGGCGAGCATCGCGAGCGCGCGCTCGCGCCGCTCCGCGGCCGGGCGCTTCTGCATCTTGAGCCCGTAGGCCACGTTCTCGAGCACGGTCATGTGCGGCCAGACGGCGTAGCTCTGGAAGATCATGCTCATGTTGCGCCGCTCGGGCGGCACCACCTTGCCGGCGCGCGAGACGGCCTCGCCCTGCACGCGGATCTCGCCCCCGTCGGGCTCGAGGAAGCCCGCGATCATTCGCAGCGTGGTGGTCTTGCCGCAGCCCGACGGACCCAACAGGCAGATGAACTCCCCCTTTTCCACCGCGAGGCTCACGCCCTCGACGGCGCCGACGCCGCCATAGCGCTTCGTGAGTTCGACGAGCTCGAGGTGCGTCATGGGGAAGCGCTTCCGAGGGAACGCGTAGCGTAGGCCGGGGCGCGCGAAAGTGTCAACAAAACTCGTGCGGTCGATGACATTTGCCGCGGCGCGTGCGCTAATATCGTCCCACTCCGAGACCCGCCATGGCCGCCGCCCGTCCCGCCCGCCCTTCACGCCTGCTCGCCGCGCACATCGTCCACGAGCTGAAGCGCCTCATCGAGTCCGGCCGCGTGAAGCCGGGCGAGCGGTTGAACGAGGCCACGCTCGCGGGCGCCATGGGCACGAGCCGCGGGCCGATCCGCGAGGCGATCCGCGTGCTCTCCGGCATGGGTCTCGTCACGCCCGTGCCGAACCGCGGCGTCTTCGTGCGCAAGGTGACCGTCGCCGAGGCGATGGAGGTCTACGAGATGCGCGCGCTCATCTTCGGCTTCGCCGTGGAGCGCGCGGCCGAGCGCCTGACGCCCGCGCGCCGCAAGATCCTCGCGACGCTCGCCGCGCAGATGGACGAGGCGGCGAAGGCCGAGCGCAGCAGCCGCTTCTACGAGCTCAACCTGCGCTTCCACGCGGCGCTGCTCGAGTTCTCCGACAACCGGCGCGCCGCGCGCGTGTACCAGGAGTGCGTGAACGAGCTGCACCTCTTCCGCCGGCCGCAGTTCAACTATCCCGCCAAGATGCGCCGCTCGAACGTGGAGCACCGTGCGATCCTCGACGCGATGGTCGCGGGCCGCGGCGCCGATGCGCGGCGCATCGCGGAGGAGCACGTTCGCTCGGGAAGGCAGCGGCTGCTGGAGTCGCTGGAAGAGTGAAGCATTCCCCCTCGCATCGGAGAGGGCCGGGAGACCGCTATCCCTTTTCCAGCGCCGGCACTTCGATCTTGGTGTAGGTCGACTTCGCGTCCTCGAAGTAGAAGCCGGACTCGAGGAGCTTCGCGTCGACGATGCGCGCCGTATCCCAGATCACCGCGCAGCGGTCGAGGAGGGCGATCGCGTCGGGCGTGCCCATCATGTGGCGTGGGCTGATCTCGCGGCCATCGACGAAGCGCCGGAAGCGGTAGACCGTGACCTTCTTGCTCATGGAGCCGTGCGCCGTCGACCGGAGGGGAAGCTACTGTACTTCGAAGGCTTCCCGCCTGCAAATGCCGCTGCGCTCCTATCGAGCGCAGCTCGCGCGGGCTCCATCACCGCGTAGACGTTGTGCATGAAGTAGTCGCCGATGCGCGGGTGCTGCGCGAGGGACGCGGCCAAGCGGCGCGCGATGCCATTGCGCAGGAACGTATTGGTGCGCAGGTAGCGCAAGCGCCAGCCGGCCTCGCGCGCATCGCGCAGGAAATCCGAGTAGCGCATGAGGTTCAGCCCGCCGGCGACCTCGGTGAGGCGGCGCGCGCCGTCGGTGGGCCGGTAGAACTCGCTTCGCAGCCGCAGGATCGCGCGCTCGGAAAAGAGCAGGCCTCGCCATGGCACCGGCACGCGGAAGAACGGGTCCATGTGATCGCCGAACGGCGAATGGAAGAGCGGCCCGAAGGAGATCGCCGCGATGCCGCCGGGCGCGAGATGGCGTTGCATCGACGCGAGGAACGCGCCCGGATTGGCGATGTGCTCGAGCGCATCGAAGGAGATCGCGACGTCGAACGGATGCGGCGCCTGCCAATCGTGGATGTCGGCGCATTCGAAGCGCACGTGCTCCTCGAGGCCCGCTTGCCGCGCGTTCGCGCGCGCACGCTGCACGAAGCGCGGCAGGAAATCGACGCCGACGATGCGCGGGGGGCGCTGGTACGTCTCGGCGATGCGCTTGGCGAGCGCGAGCGTGAGCTCGCCGCTGCCGCAGCCGATGTCGAGGTAGCGAAGCGAGGGCGAGAGCGGGAAGTGGCCCTCGAATCGCGCGAGGATGCGCGGCAGCTTGGTCGTTTCCTGGTCCCCGAGCAGGCTGGTCGATCCCTCGCGATCGAGCTCCTCCTCGGTGGCGCGATTGCGGCCGTGCACGAGCGGGCGCAGCAGCCAGTAGTCGATCTTCTCGCCGAGCATGTCGCCTCCCGGCAACAATGGACAGACGGCTCGACGCTAGTGGCGCAAGGTTAAGCGGCGCGCAAGGGATCGTGCGCCGCGCGAACTACGCGCGGCGCGCTCGTTTCGAAGCACGACAATGGTGGTCCGGACGGCACTGGAAGAATCGAGCACGTGAACCCATCCCCCGCGACGGCCGGCAGGTTCGTGGAAAGCGACGTGCCGGCGCGGCTCGACGCGCTCCCGTGGTCGCGCTTCCATACGCTGGTCGTCCTCGCCCTCGGCATCACGTGGGTGCTCGACGGGCTCGAAGTGACGCTCGCCGGCGCGATTTCCGGGGCCTTGGAGGCGAGCCCGGCGCTGCACCTCGACGATGCGCAGGTGGGAGTTTCCGCGAGCGCATACCTCGCCGGAGCCGTGCTGGGCGCGCTCGCCTTCGGCTGGCTCGCCGACCTCTTCGGCAGGAAGCGCCTGTTCTTCGTCACGCTCGGCGTGTATATCGCGGGCACCGCGTTGAGCGCGCTCTCGCCCGGCTTCGCGTTCTTCGCGCTCGCCCGCTTCGTGACCGGCGCGGGAATCGGCGGCGAGTACGCGGCGATCAACTCCGCGATCCAGGAGCTCATCCCGGCGCGCTATCGCGGACGCACCGACCTCGCGGTGAACGGCAGCTTCTGGGCGGGCGCGGCGATCGGCGCGCTCGGATCGAGCGTGCTCCTCGAGCCGGGCCTGCTTCCCGCGGACATGGGATGGCGGGCCGCATTCGGCATCGGGGCGACGCTCGGCCTCGCGATCCTCCTCCTGCGCCGGCTCCTGCCGGAGAGCCCGCGCTGGCTCCTCCTGCATGGAAGGCGCGAGGAAGCCGAGCGCATCGCGGCGCGCGTCGAGCGCGAGGCGGGCGTGGCGCCGGGGCCGCGGGGAACGCACGCGATGCTGCGGTTGCGCGTGCGCGCTCGCGCCGCGAGCTTCGTCGACCTGGGCGCGAGCCTCTTCCGCCTCTACCCGCGCCGCGCGATCCTCGGCCTCTCGCTCATGACCGCGCAAGCGTTCTGCTACAACGCGATCTTCTTCACGTACGCGCTGGTGCTCGGACGCTTCTACGCGGTAGCGCCCGAGGACGTCGGGCGCTACCTCCTGCCTTTCGCCGCGAGCAATTTCCTCGGGCCGCTGCTGCTCGGCCGATGGTTCGATACGTGGGGACGCCGCAGGATGATCGCCGGCACCTACCTCGCGTCCGGCGCGCTGCTCGCGCTCACCGCGATCCTGTTCCTGCAAGGCCTCCTCGGCGCGGTCGCGCTCACGCTCGCATGGACGCTCGTCTTCTTCTTCGCCTCGCCGGCGGCGAGCTCCGCGTATCTCACCGTGAGCGAATGCTTTCCGCTGGAGGTGCGCGCCCTCGCCATCGCGTTCTTCTACGCACTCGGCACGGGCATCGGCGGCATCGCGGCGCCGTGGCTCTTCGGCGCGCTCATCGGCAGCGGCGAGCGTGGGCCCGTCGCCGCGGGATACGGTCTTGGTGCGATCATGATGCTCGCGGCCGCCGGCGTGGCGTGGTGGCTGGGCGTGAATTCCGAATGCAAGCCGCTGGAGGCCGTGGCGCGGCCGTTGTCCAGCGCCGAATAGGGGGTCTCTTGTTCCTCGGTCACTTTGGAGTGGCGTTCGGCGCGAAGAAGCTCGCGCCCGCGACTTCGCTCGGCACTCTCGTGCTCGCGGCCCAGTTCCTCGACATCCTGTGGCCGAACCTGCTGCTCCTGGGCGTCGAGAAGGTTCGCATCGTGCCCGGGCTCACGGCGGTGAACCCGCTCGACTTCGTGTCGTACCCGATCTCGCACAGCCTCGCGATGGCGCTGCTCTGGGGCGTGCTCTTCGGCATCGTGTACTGGGCCGTACGGCGCTATCGGGCGGGCGCGATCGTCGCCGCGGCGTGCGTGGCGAGCCATTGGCTCCTCGACCTCGTCGTGCACGTGCCGGATCTGCCGCTCGCTCCGGGAAGCTCCGTGAAGGTGGGACTCGGGCTCTGGCAATCGCTCCCGGCGACGCTCGCCGTGGAGCTCGCGGTGTTCGGTGCGGGGCTCGCGGTATATGTGCGCGGCACGCGGGCGGTCGATCGCATCGGGCGGTACGCGCTGTGGGGCCTCGTCCTCTTCCTCGCCGCGATCTACCTCGGCAGCGTGTTCGGGCCGCCTCCGCCGAACGCCGCCGCAGTCGCGTGGGCCGACCAGGGCCAGTGGCTGATCGTGCTTTGGGCGTACTGGATCGACCGGCATCGCGCCGCCGCTGCTGCGCCGCCGCTTGCCAACCGCGCGCCGGCCCTCTAACTTCGCGCCTTCGAGCATCGACCGGGAGGACGGCGTGTCGCAGCGTCATCTTGCGGTGTGGCCGCGGGACGTCCCGCGCGGGCTCACGCTGCCGGAAACGAGCGTGTGGGTGAACCTCGAGATCTCCGCGCGCCGCTACCCCGGCAAGGCCGCCTTCATCTGCTACGACAACGCGATCACTTTCTCGCGCCTGGAGTCGGAGGCGGCGAGGCTCGCGGGCTTCCTGCAGCGGCGCTGCGGCGTGGCGAAGGGCGACCGCGTCCTCCTCTTCGCGCAGAACAGCCTCAACTTCGTGATCGCCTACTACGCGATCCTGCGCGCGGATGCGGTGGTGGTGCCGATCAACCCGATGAACCTCACGCGCGAGCTGCGCGGCTATCTCCAGGACTGCGGCGCGAAGACCGCGATCGTCGCGCAGGAGCTTTGGCCGCAGGCGGCGCCGCTCGTCCAGGACGGCACGATCGCGCACGCCATCGTCGCCGCGTATTCCGACTACCTCACGCAGCCCACGGACCTCAAGGTAGCCGACGCGTTCAAGCTGCCGCGGCAGCCGATCGCCGGACCCAACGTGACGCTCTGGTCCGATGCGATCGCCGCCAACTGCGCGCCGTCCGAGCACGCCGCGGCCCCGGACGACCTGGCTTGCATGCCGTACACCTCGGGCACCACCGGCGAGCCTAAGGGCTGCCCGCACACGCATCGCTCGGTGATGCACACGCTCATCGCGGGGGGCGAGTGGTTCCGCACCGTGCCCGAGATGGTCTATCTCGCCGTGCTGCCGTACTTCCACGTGACCGGCATGCAGAACAGCATGAACGGACCGATCTACATGGGAAGCACCGTCGTGATGCTGCCGCGCTGGGATCGCGATGCCGCGGCGGCGCTCATTCCGCGCTACAACGTGACCGCGTGGCCGTTGATCCCGACGATGGTGGTCGACCTCCTCGCGAGCCCGAACGCCGCGAGCTTCGACCTCGGCACGTTGAAGCGCATGAGCGGCGGCGGCGCGGCGATGCCCGAAGCCGTGGCGACGAAGCTGCACGATTCGCTCGGCATCACGTTCGTCGAGGGCTACGGCCTCACCGAGACCATGGCGCCCTCGCACGTCAACCCGCCGGACCGGCCGAAGAAGCAATGCCTCGGGATCCCGATCTTCGATACGGAATCGATCGTGGTCGATCCCGCGACGCTCGAGGAATTGCCCGTGGGAGAGGTGGGCGAGATCGTCACCAGCGGACCGCAGGTCTTCGGCGGCTACTGGGGCAAGCCCAAGGCGACCGCGGAAGCGTTCTTCGAACGCGGCGGCCGCCGCTGGTTTCGCACCGGCGACCTGGGGCGCGTCGACGAAGAGGGCTACTTCTTCCTCGTGGACCGGCTGAAGCGAATGATCAACGCGTCGGGCATGAAGGTGTGGCCCGCGGAAGTGGAGAGCCTGCTCTACGCGCACCCGGACGTGCAGGAGGCGTGCGTGATCGCGACGAAGGATGCGCGCCGCGGCGAGACGGTGAAGGCGATCGTCGCGCTCAAGGAGGCTCGCCGCGGCCAGGTGTCCGGCCACGAGATCATCGCATGGGCGCGCGGCAGGATGGCGGCCTACAAGGTGCCGGCGATCGTCGAGTTCATGGACGTGCTGCCGAAGACCGCCACGGGCAAGATCCAGTGGCGCGTGCTGCAGGAGCGTGAGAAGGCTTCGTCCGTCTAGCCCTTGCTCGCAAGGACGTCCAGCATGGCGGCGGAGATCCGCTGCTCGCCGCGCTTGCGCAGCTCGTTCGCGGCGTTCACCCGGTCGCGCTCTTCCTTGTTCTGGCTCAACTTCCATTTGCCGACCATCCGCGTCACCTCGATCTCGATGCCCACGATGGCGGCGAGCATCTGGTCGATGTATTCGGGCGCCGAATCCGTCATCTTCCAGGGCCTCGGCGAGCCGGCCTGCGCCTCGTGCACCTTCGTGAGCCGGGCGACGACGCCGCGAACGAAGCGCTCGTCGTCGCGGATGCGCAACTTTCCGTGCACGTGCACGACGCGATAGTTCCAGGTCGGCACCTGGCGGTGGGCCTCGTGCTTGCTCGGATACCAGTTGGGCGAGATGTACGCGTCGTCGGCGCGAAAGATGACCAGCGCCTCGTCGCCGTCCCGGGCCTCCTTCCAGAGCGGATTGGCGCGAGCGATGTGGGCGAGGAGCTTTCTCGGCTTCGCGGCCGCGTCGTCGACCAGGAACGGCACGTGGTTGGCGTCCAGCCCGTCGGGTCCGCGGACCACGAGCGCACCGAAGGGGTAGGCGGCGATCGTTCGCAGCAGCTCTTCCTCCTCGGCCTGGTTGAAGTGGCTCGGCACGTACATGGGTCGTTCCTCCCTAGAGCGCGGCGATCACCGCGCGTGTCACGTCCTTGGTCTTCGCGGCTCCGCCGAGATCCGGCGTGAGCACGCCGCTCGCCGTCGTCCTCTCCACCGCCTTCATCAATCGCGCCGACGCCTTCGCCTCGCCGAGGTGATCGAGCATCATCGCCGCGGTCCAGAACGTCGCGACCGGATTCGCGACGCCCTTGCCGACGATGTCGAAGGCGCTGCCGTGGATCGGCTCGAACATCGAGGGAAACGCGCGCTCGGGATTGAGGTTCGCGGTGGGCGCGATGCCGAGGCTTCCGGAGAGCGCGGCGGCGAGGTCGGAGAGGATGTCGGCGTGGAGGTTGGTCGCCACCATCACGTCGATCGTCGCGGGCTTCAACACCATGCGCGTCGTCATCGCGTCCACCAGCTCGCGGTCCCACTTCACGTCGGGATAGTCCTTCGCGACCTCGAAGAAGATCTCGTCCCACATCACCATGCCGTGGCGCTGCGCGTTCGACTTGGTGACGAGCGTGAGGTGCTTGCGCGGGCGCTTGCCCGCAAGGTCGAAGGCGAATCGGTGGATGCGCTCGACGCCCACGCGCGTGAAGACGGAGACGTCGCTCGCCGCCTCGATCGGGAGGCCCTTGTGCACGCGCCCGCCGACCCCGGAATACTCGCCCTCGGAATTCTCGCGGATCACGACCCAGTCGAGGTCCTTCGCGTTCGCGAGCACGCTTTTCACGCCGGGAAGGACGCGCGTCGGCCGCACGTTCGCATACTGGTCGAAGCCCTGGCAGATGGGAAGGCGCAGTCCCCACAACGAGACATGATCGGGCACCTTCTGGCTGCCCACCGCGCCGAAGAAGATGGCGTCGAACGCCTTCAGCCGGTCGAGGCCGCCGGGCGGGATGTAGTGGCCCGCGCGAAGATAGAGGTCCGAGCTCCAATCGAAACGCTCGAAGCGCACGCCGAATCCGCCGTCCGCCTTGGCGAGCGCGGTGAGCGCCTCGATGCCGGCCTCGATCACTTCCGGCCCGATGCCGTCCCCGCCGATCGCCGCGATGCTGTAGTTCTTCATTTATTCTCCGA
>Ga0068855_100012601_pt1 | contig 10203 bp, 9 predicted proteins | sample KBSCornC52_FD_66592 | JGI IMG/M metagenome (GOLD analysis project Ga0068855, IMG submission 66592) | Corn rhizosphere microbial communities from Kellogg Biological Station, Michigan, USA - KBS Corn C5-2 | ecosystem: Host-associated > Plants > Roots > Rhizosphere > Soil ... | reverse complement strand
CGGATCCACTCCGAACGTGGCCTTTGTGAGTGGCAGTCTTCACAAGTTCGAAGAGGCGTTTCAGCCCTGTCGACTTTTCATGAAAAGCGTCCGCGGCAATCCCAGTCGGGACCTCCTCGCCTGAGAAAGCGGCGCTGTACGCAATCACGAAGACTTCTGGCAACCTTCGTCGCACAATGGAAAGCAACTCAAAACCTGACATTCGTGGCATGTTGAGGTCCGAAAGCAGGATGTTTGGAACCTGGGTACGTATTTGTTGAAGCGCAGAGAGGCCGTCGTCAGCAGTCCGAACCTGGTGCCCGAATCCACGGAAAATGTGACTTAGTGTAGTTGTGATCGCGTGGTCATCATCAACGATCAACAGGCTTGCTTTCAGATTAGGCATCGTCCTCTCCAACCTGAGTATTGTTGACGCTACTCAGATTTTCAGGCCCATCTGAAATTGCCGCTGTTCAAAATTGCTCAACGAAGCCGATTTGTTTCAGGCGAGGAAGTTGTTTGCTTTCCTTGGCGCTCGCGAAAGCTTGTGATTTTTTGTATTCCGATCGGGTAGATGATCGTGCAAGATGACGTTCAACAGCGACTTATGGACGCGGATGCGGCCGTTGTATTCGATGAATCCCAGTTTGCGGAACCGGTTCATAAAAAAGCTCACCCTGGAGCGCGTGGTTCCAATCATCTCGGCCAGTGCCTCCTGCGAGATCTTTGGAATCAGCGTCTCAGGTTCGCCGGGCTTGCCGAACTCCGCCATGAGGAGCAGAATCCGGGCCAGCCTCTTTTCGCTCGAATTGAAGAGCTGATCGACAAGATCGGCCTGCGTCCGCATGCTCCTCGCCAACAAAAACTTGACGAATATGTCGGAGAAGGTGTGCTGTTCGTGCATCACGCGGATCATCTGATCGCGCTCGATCTTCAGTGTGGTGCAGGCAGTGACGGCGGCCGCGGATGCCATCCGCATGCCGACCGGGCCAACCATGGCTTCTTCGCCGACAAATTCGCCAGGGCCGAGCATTGTGATTGTCGCTTCTTTGCCGGATGGTGATACCACGGTGAGCTTTGCGCGCCCTGTCTGAAGGTAAAAGACGCAATCCGCAGGGCCACCCTGTGTGAAAATGTAGCCACCCGGTTTGAACGTAAGGATCTGTCGTCCCAGCCCAGCCTGTGTAAGGAATGTAGCGACATCGAACGGCTGGGCATGCGGTGCGGACATCGCTAAGCGGACCTCCCACACCAGAACCCGTGAAGTATACGATGGTGTGACTAACATGATCATCGCACCTCTGGACGCGATAAACTGTGCGTTTTTGCTCACGCTTTCCTTTGGTCGGCCATTGATACTGCAGCCGTTACGCCCGTATTCGATTTAATTCGCAATGTGAGCTATGTAGCTCAGTATTTGCCGCCCACCACTGGGACAATAAGACTGGAGATGAGTTCGGCTCTGTCGTCTCCCTCATGGCCCCTGCGCTTAGCCAGCCCATCTGACATGCGTCCCTCCTTAGCCTTCTCCCAGCATTGCTGAGGAAAATCCGTGAAAATCACATCTATTGTTTTGGTCGGCGCCTTTGCGCTGACAACAGGAAATCTGTGGGCTGCATCAGGACGCCAGGACTCTCTCGACCGCCTGCGCATGTCATCTGACACGCTCCACGCCATGATCAACGCCCCGGACAAAGGCATCCCCGAGGAAGTGATTGCAGACGCAAAATGCATCGTCATCGTCCCCCACCTGGTTAAGGGCGGCTTCATCGTCGGGGCGGAACACGGGCGCGGCATCGCGACCTGCCGCACATCGACAGGCTGGAGCGCACCGGCATTCGTCTCCATAGGCGGCGGCAGTTGGGGATTGCAGATCGGCGTCGAAGGTGTGGATCTTGTGATGCTGGTTATGAACGATGGTGGGTTGCAGCATCTTCTTTCGAGCAAATTCAGAATCGGTGGGGACGCGTCCGCTTCGGCCGGTCCGGTCGGCCGCCACGCATCTGCAGGCACAGATTGGAAGCTGAACACCGAGATTCTCACCTACTCCCGGTCTAAAGGCGCATTTGCGGGGATTACGCTGAACGGTGCCGTTGTCGAACAAGACGATGACTCTACGTTTGCAATCTATGGGCGCAATGCTTCGTTCCATTCCATTCTGGCCGGACAGGTTCATGCCCCGAAATCGACGCATAGCTTCATGGCGGCTATCGCCCAAATCTCGCATGCGAGTGCAGTGGCCGAGCGAACTAACTAACCGTAGGCCCCTGCCGCTGCTCCGTAGCTGCGGCAGGGGCGGTCTAGCCATCCACTGTGACATCACCCCCCTCTAGACAACTCGCACCAGCAGCACATCGGTAGGAGCCACCATGAACAACACGCAATTTTTCACTGCGGCACTCATCCTCAGCATGAGTTCTCTCCCGGCCATCAATGCCCAAACCGTCAGCCTCGAGCAGAGTTCTGTTCGGCCCGCCCGGTCTGGACTGAGCGTGGTCACGCGAACGGTGGAAGCGGTGAATTATCAGCATCGCAGCGGCGCGACCAAGATCGACTTCGCCGGCACGGAGATGATGCCGTCAGCCAAAGGCCAAGCCAAAGTCGAGAGTAAAAAGGGATATCTCGAAATTGAGGTCGAATTCGACAATTTCAAGGCACCTACGACATTCGGTACTGAGTACCTGACCTACATCCTGTGGGCAATATCCCCGGAAGGGAGGGCGGTGAATCTCGGTGAGATTCTCGTCGGGAGCAATCATAGCGGCAAGCTGGACGTGACGACGCCTCTACAGGCCTTCGCCCTCATCGTAACGGCGGAGCCCTACTATGCAGTTCATCAGCCTAGCAATGTTGTCGTGCTGGAAAATGTCGTGCGCTCCGACACCAAAGGTACAAGCGAGACAGTAAACGCCAAGTATGAGCTGATGGAGCGCGGCGGTTATATCCCGACGGGGTACAAGTTCGATCCAGTGGTTCTGGACGCGAAGGTTCCTTTAGAGTTTCTTGAGGCGCGGAACGCTTTGCGTATCGCCCAATCAGCAGGAGCTGAGAAATACGCGAGCGATAGTTATCAACATGCGGCTACGTTGATGGAGACAGCAGACCGATTCGCTACGACCAAGCACTCGTCGAATAAGGAATTGATCGCGACTTCGCGCGATGCAGTCCAGACCGCTGAAGATGCACGCGCAATTTCAGTCAAGAAGATGGATGAAGAGCGCATGGCGAACGAGCGCAGGTCTTCTCAGGAAGCACAGGCCAGTTTGCAGATGCAGGCCGACGACGCTACTCGGCTTAAGTTGCAATCTCAGGCGGACGCAGCCAAAGCTCACGCTGACATGGCGGCCACTCAAGCAGCAGCGGCGGCGGATGTGTCGGCCGCCCAGGCAGATGCAGACAAAGCCCGCATCGCAGCCGAAACAGCGCAGCAGAGTGAACAACGGATAGAAAATGAAAAAGTTGCAATGCGCGCCCAACTTTCTCAACAACTGAATGCGATCCTTCAGACGCGCGATAGCGCACGTGGACTGATCGTCAGTATGTCGGACCTCTTATTTGATACCGGGAAGTTTTCGCTAAAGGCTGGAACGCGTGAAAAGCTGGCCAAGGTAGCTGGGATTCTTATCGCCTACCCTAGCCTCGCAGTTGAAGTGGGTGGCTACACCGATAACGTCGGTGGAGACGAGATGAATCAGAAGCTGTCAGAAAACCGCGCCAGCGCAGTGCGCGACTATATCGTGGCACAGGGCGTTGCGATCGCTTCAGTGACTGCGAAAGGCTTTGGGAACACATCCCCGGTAGCTTCGAACGATATCGCCTCTGGCAGGCAGGAGAATCGCCGCGTGGAACTTGTCGTGTCTGGCGATGCAATTGGCATTCGACCACTCTAAATCGGGATCCGCTCAAAGATTGCGCAATCGCATGGCTAGGTAAAACTATGAAAAAGTCAATGGTTGGCGTCACAGGTACGACGGTTATGTCTTTGCTCCTCACAATCAGTACTTCTGGGTATGGCCAAGGGCATCAGGGAGATAGGCAGGACCATAACCCCACGCAGCAGAATTCACCCGCCTCTCAACGGCAGGAGGATCATCGGCAAACCCGAGACCAGCAACCTTCTGCTCAGCAGCAGCCAGAGCACGATAGGCAACAGCAGCGGGCGCAAGACGAACGCGCGACTCAGCAGGGGCGAGACCAGCAACGGCCTTCTCAGGAAACATCAGCGTCGAATCGCACTTCGCCGCAGCAACGCGAGTCTGTCCAGAATTCATGGCACCAGCGCCAGGCACGAAACTGGCCCACAGAGCACCGTAGCTGGCAACAACGTGGCGGATACACAGGGTATCGAATTCCAGAGAACCGTTTCCACGCATACTTTGGACAACAGCACGGATTTCGAGTTGGACGTCTGCCCTTCTTGGTTGTCGGGGGATATCCCCGGTTCCAATATGCCGGTTATTGGTTCAGCGTCGTCGACCCGTACCCCGCGTACTGGTCCAACAACTGGTACGACACCGATGATGTCTACGTTGCCTACCTCAGTGGCGGATATTACCTGTATAACCGGAGATACCCGGGCGTTGGACTCGCGATCAGCGTTACTCTCTAATTCTTCCATCCGAGTGGAAGCTTACTTTTTCACCTGTTCTTCTCGCCTTCAGCAGCGCCTCCTCCGCTCCAGACGAGCATCTTCCAAGTAAGCAACCGGGGACCACCTGGAGTAGACGTGAGTGTCAGAAGCAATTCCGATGCAGATACAGATCCCGTCGCCGCCCAGAAGCAATACTCGATCGTGACCATGATGCACCCGAGCGAACCGGATGCAACGGGATATTCATATACCGAGCAGGATGCCATAGCCCCGGATAACGGGGAATCCAACGGGTGCTCTGCAGCCCAGGTACCGAAGCCAAATAACCTGTTGGTGATGTCGAAAACGAGAAAGCCGACAGCATGAACCGTCGTTCACTCTTCTTACGGGCCGGTACTGTGATTCCGAACGGTTGCATTCTTCAAGGGGAAACCGTCTGTGATGGTTGGATGTCCGTTAATTCGGAGAGCGCCAACGAAGTCGACGCGTGGCTACGAGCGGCGCACTGGCATTTCATGTGGCTGACACTCGTTTCTTCGAGTATGAGGATTGGACTCACATCCGACATCGCCATCCGCAAAGCGGAGTTCGCAGCTCTCTATGGTCTCAATAGACGCTTCAACGCGGCAGAGTTGATCACCGCGAAGGTCAGAAGGTATTTGGGTTTTTACGTTGCTCGGGTAAAACTCGCATCGAGGCATATCCAGGAGTGCGCATCGCTTGGACTCGTGGATGAAGCGATATTCCGGCGGTTCCCGAATGGTGCTGCGCCGCAGGCCCGCTGAGGAAGATCAGATGCTCAGCAACAAGCGATCTGTCTCCCTCGATTGGGGCCGAATACCGCGCCTCTAGCGCGGGTTGCAACCCTTGTCGGCACTTGAGCGCAGCTACGGGAATTCAGGGTGTGACTTCAACGCCCCGCTTCAAGTGTGTTTGGCGGGCGCCGTCAGCGTTCCCAGGAATGCAAAGGTGATGAAAGCAGACTCTAACCCCAGCAGAAACCGGTGCCCAGACAACCTGATAAGCATGAATGTCCTCAATCGCTATTCGTGGACCTCTGCCCGGTCCCTCAATGGCACTGCAGCTTGCAGTTGGCCTAGATCAGTCAAGACGACTTGCCAGCGAGCCGCATTCTTCCTTGTGTCGATTGGAAGCGAAAGATCGGAATAGAATGCGAGGATGTTGGTGCGCAGCTGGGGCGTAGTGGCATCGAACTTACTGGCGGCCAGCTTGGCCAAAAGACTCGCATAGGCCTCGTCTGCCAGAGTGTATTCCGCTGCTTTGGTTGTCATGCCGTCATCAAGATCGCAGTTGGGCAGGGCCAGCGTGCCCGCTCGTACCTGTTCGAGCAGCGCGAGATAGCTATCGACCGTCGCATTGATGCTGGTTATGTACAGGTTTTCCGTTTGCGCGGTCGGGTTATCGAAGCCAAGGCCTTTCAAGGGGCCGACTTTCGGCATGTACTGCAGGAGCGCGGATATTACGTGAGTGCCGAAGTTGGGCTTCGTGTAGGTCTTTCCCCACTGCCGCTCGTAATCGGAACGGGACAGACGATAGAGGAACTTTCTCTTGGCAAAGTTGGGCGTCTCCTGCATCAGATCCTTCTTATGAGTTTGCAGGGCGACCTTTGTCATTTGCGGAATCAAGCGGCTGATGGAAAAGCGATACGAACCAACAGCCAGATCCTCGTGCGCGAGCACATCCTTCAATTGCAGTCCGTATACGATGGGGAACGTACGTTCCAGCAACGGCAGCGCAACTTGGAACCCGATGAAACTGTGGTACTGATCCGACGGGTAACGGTTTTTCGCAACCTGCAATGTGTCAAACCCGAACTCAGTCTTCAAGTGCGCGGTCGTGTCCTGCGCATAGCGTACGGACTTGCCGAATTTGGCGCGCAATTTAGGATAGTGGAGCGCGACTGCCTGATTGACCGCCGGATGACCGTTGATGTCTGCCGTATAGTGCGACAGCGCTCCCAATGCGAAGGCGTACTCGTCAGCATCCTGGCTCTGGCGAAGCAGTTCGACAACGAAATCCCCGCTGCGGACATAATGCACAAGATCACTGAATGCTTTTTCTCCAAAGGGATAGTAGCCCAGATCCTGGATGACCGACCCTCCATACGCATAGGCATGCGCTTCCGTGATCTGGTCTTCGGTCAAATCTGGAAAGCGACGCAGCAGAAGGGGACGGATCTCGGGTGTCCAGGCCAGGTCGACAATTTCTTCGTGGGTAAGAACAGAGTAGGCAAACGAGGTTCCGCTAGACATCAGAGCGACAAAGATGAGTACCGCCATACGTGCAACGAACGAATTCCGATTTCGGATCAGACGAGACATTATCGGCCTAACTATCGAATGCGATCGGGAGCCCTATTCGAGTGCGGGGCATCTGCCACCCTCACCATCATCTGGCATAGAACTGATTCCCATGAGGGTCCATGGATGCGGTAGCGTAAAGAGGTAGTTCGCCGTACACGTCTGCGTATCGTATGGCCGTGCTCGCTGCGCAGTCCGGCAGCAAGGCCTCTCTGAGAGGTCCTCGAAGGCCCGGAATACTGTTCGGTTCGGACGAGTGTGAGGGCCGTAGGCCCTGAGGGAAGGAACAATGCGAACTGGGTACCCTAGTGCCGGTATCATGAGCGCCAAAGAGTATTGAGACCGATCTAAGATCAGTATGTCTCAGACATCAAGAAATGCAATGGCACGAATTGTGCAGGATTATACATGTCCTGCCGGCGAATGGCGTTCGAACGGCCGGTCGCAAAGAGCTCGTCGGCAATCCAGACATCGACCAGCCATTTGAACGAGAGCTATACAAAAGTCATTTCTCAACTGGCGCCGCAAAATCAAATTTGATGGCTGTTTGGCGGCTGTTCTTGCTCGAACACTTCTCTGCGGGTGTGTTTCAATTCAAATACGATCCAAGCCAAAACGTATCTTGTAGCACTTTTGGTGCAAGTTTTAGTGGCTGTTTTGATGGCTGTTCGTTTCCAACTTTCGTGCATTTTGCTGCTACGGACTGCAAGGGCAGTTTCAGCCGCAACATACACAAGTCAGAGCGCTTATGCGACAATTTGCGATAGGCTGCAACTCGCTGCAAAAGCACAAAAAACAGACTCAAAATCCGCCGGCCTTCGGGCCGTGGGGGTTCGACCCCCCCTCCCGGCACCACGCGTGCATCAGCGCCTCAAAGCGCCCCCCCGGACCTCGCAGGCCTGGCATGCTCCGCAGCGATTGCGGCAACATATTCGAATAAATGCATTCGGATCCCACACCCAAAAAGTGAATTTGACTGATACCGCGCGTATTGATATTCCGATGCTCCAATCGGGACCTTCTCTTGGTGCAGGCCGCCAGGATTTGCTGACTGTATCCAGGATCCGTTGAGGTTGAAGTTAGCGCAAGCGAAGCCGAAAGCGCGGATGTGCTGCTAACGGAATTGGGGAGAGGCTTGGGTTAAATTGAGTTGCGAGTGAGCGGGTGATGAACGTCTGAGGAAGAAGGAACGTAAGGAAGGAAACCCAGATGAAAACGAAATACCTTCGGATGACGTTGATGGTTGCGGTTGTGTGTTGCGCAGCTGCTGCGGTGCGCGGACAGGACGCCGGTCAACAGGCCGCGAAGCCTCAAATGATGGCGAAGGATGCAGACCCGGACTGGGAGGTAGTGACCGTCAAGCTTGCCGATCCGAATGCCAGAACTGCCGGGTTCAATGTGCACGGGCATGAGATCGCGATTGAGCGGAAGACCGTGCAGGCAATGTTGATCTGCGGTTACGGCGTACACGAGAAGCAGCTGAGAGGCGTACCGGACTGGGCGCGAACCGAGGTCTGGGATGCGCAGGGCATCGCGGATGTCCAAGGGCATCCTGACCATGGACAGATGCAGACTCTGGTACGGAAACTGCTGTCGGAACGCTTTGGGCTGGTGCTACGCAAGGAGCCCAGAAAAATGGAGGCGTATGCACTGACTGTTGCGAAGGGCGGACCCAAAATGGAGAAAAGCACCGGGGATCCGAACGGGCCGTCGAACGAAAGCGACAACGAGAATGGAGGAGAGACCACGATGCGCGTCCAGAACTTCTCGATGAGCGAGTTAAGCGCGATCCTGACCGGACTGTTTCTCGATCGGCCGGCAGTGGACCGGACGGGCCTGAAGGGACGATATAACTTCCAATTGAAATGGACATGGGATGCGACCCGCGAGACAGCGCCGGATGCGCCGCCCGCACTAGTTACCGCGTTGCAGGAGCAACTGGGACTAAAGCTGGAGCCTGTGAAGGCCCCGGTCGAGACCCTAATAGTGGAGAAGATTGGGAGGCCTGGGGCAAATTGAGACGAGTCAGCCTCGAAATTAACCGATCTTGCGGTCGAGGGATTTCGCCCATTCTGGCACCAAAAGCATCAGCACCACGCCGCCGATACTGTCCGCTTCAACTTGTGCTCACCTACACAATCGAATAGCTTGCATCCATGGACGCCGAGCGCATGCGCGCCTATTTGCTGACGCTCCCACACGTCACCAAAACCATGCAATGGGGCGCGAACCTCGTCTTCTGGGTTGGCGACAAGGCTCACGGCGGAAAGATGTTCGCGATGATCAACCTAGACGAGCCGGCCGCCCCAGAGCTGGCCGGACACAAGCCTCGGCCCGTAATCTCATATGCATCCAGCCCTATGCGATTCGCCGAACTGATCGAGCGCGAGGACATGATCCCCGCACCTTACCTGGCCCGCGCCCATTGGGTTTCAGCACTGCGTTGGAACATCCTCACGCCCGCGGAGTGGCGAAGTGAGCTGGTCAACGCGCATGACCTCGTGCTGGCAAAGCTTCCAGCTAAGATTCGCGCTACGTTCGCAGGCAAGACGCAGCCCAGCCCGAAGCGCGCTGCAAAAGCACAACGCTAGGATGCTCCGATCTCGCCTCTACTGCCCCTTTATCGGGAAGCTGTAGATATTCACACTGATGGGAGCCACTGTCAGCGTTCCCGAGGCATCCACTGCCGAAACTTCCTTCGCCTCCACCTGCTGCGGCTTGCCCACCAGGTCCGCGGCGTCCACCGTGCTCCCCGTCATCTCCCAGAGCGTCGGCTTCCCTGCAAGCGAAAGGCCGCCCGTGACGTTGAGGTTCAGCTTCTGAGCAGTATCCGTGCCGTTTATCACAGCCACGGTCAGGAAGCGGCGATCCTTCGTCAGCGCCGCCACTACGTCCAGCGGATAGGTCGGGCTGCCTGCACTTGTCTTCGGCTGATCTCCATAGGGCGGGTACTTCGGCGCGGGTTGAGGCGAATTGCCGTCAACCGAGACCGGCAACGACCCGTAATGATCGGCATACAGCTTGTACAGCACACCATTCGTATTCAGCACGGCCCCCGTCGGCGTAATGTCCAGCCTTCCCGTCCCCATCGTGTACGCAGCCATCTTCATAAAACCGGTATGGCGGAGCATCTCGTTAAGGATCATGGCGTAAGCGAGGCTTGTCTTCAGGTTCGCCGGCGCACCACTGTAGGAGTATTCATCGATCGACAGGAAAATCTTCTTCTCCTGCATAGCTGGAAACTTTTGCTCGTACTCCTGCCACTCTTCTGCCTTCTTGTGTACTCGACTGGAGGGGTGCCGTATCCACTCC
>Ga0068855_100012600_pt1 | contig 10203 bp, 15 predicted proteins | sample KBSCornC52_FD_66592 | JGI IMG/M metagenome (GOLD analysis project Ga0068855, IMG submission 66592) | Corn rhizosphere microbial communities from Kellogg Biological Station, Michigan, USA - KBS Corn C5-2 | ecosystem: Host-associated > Plants > Roots > Rhizosphere > Soil ... | reverse complement strand
AGCGTCACGACGTCGCCGATCTTCTGCGCGCCTTCGGCCAGCGAACGCGCGGTATCGCCGGTGCGGCGGGCATTTTCGACCGCACGCGCCGCGATTTCGGTGGACTGCGCGACCTGGCGGCCGATTTCCGAGATCGACGAGGTGAGTTCCTCGGTGGCGCTCGCCACCGTCTGGACGTTGGTCGAGGTCTGGGTCGAGGCCGCGGCGACGACGGCCGCCTGGCGGTTGGTGGCGGTCGCGGTCGAGGACATCGACTGAGCGGTGTCTTCCATCACGGAGGATGCGGCCGACAGCCCGCCGACCAGTTCGATCACCTTGGCTTCGAACGCGCGGGTCAGTTCGTCGAGCACCTGCGCGCGCCGCATCTTGCCGTCGCTCTCGGCAGCCTTCTCGGCGGCGAGACGGTCGGCTTCGATCATGTTGTCCTTGAAGACGCGGACGGCGGCCGCCATCGCGCCGATCTCGTCGCCACGGTCGGCGCCGGAAACGTCATCGGTCATGTCGCCGCTGGCGAGCCGCGACATGGTGGCGGTGAGGTCGAGGATCGGCTTGCAGACACGGCGGCGGACCATCACGATCATGCCGGCGCTTGCCGCGACGACGCCGATCAGGCCTGTCAGCGCGATCAGAAAGCTCAGGCGCGCCGAGGAATAGGCGGCACCGAGAATCTTCTCGGCATCGTCGTAGAAGGCGTCACGTACAGCGATGATTGAGCCGAGGCCAATTTGCGACTCGACATAGAACTGGTCGACGTCGTGTTCGTATTTGCCGCTGACGGCACCTTCCTTGACGAGCTTCATCTCCCTGCCGAAACGCTCGACATAGATTTCGTTCATCTTGTTCAGCGCCGCGGCGATATTGGCCGGCGTGGCCGGATTGTTGCGCAATTCCTGCAGCGACATCAGAATCTGGTCGTTGCGGCCCTGGGAGCGGCTCATCTCCAGCTTTTCGGCTTCGGAGGCCACCCGCTTGGCGCCGACGAGATTCTTGTGCACGCTGGAATTGAAGCCGCCGACGTCGCGCAAAGTCCAGGCGATGTTGGCATAACTGGCCTGCCGGTAGGCATCGCCGTCGAGCCGGGCGATCTTGCGAACCTGATCATCCAGTAACGACGTGACCGCGGCGTTGAAGACCGCGTTGTCGCCGACGATCTTCTTGGCCAGATCCCTGCGTGCCTCGGCCGGACCGTCGATCGCCTTGTCGATCGCGACACGCAGCGCCGTGAATTTCGTATTCAGCATATCGATTGCACTGCCGACCGCTGTGCCGTCGTCGAGCGAGCCGGGCAGGGCTTTGCGGGCCTGGTCCATCTTCGCCAGCGCGCCGTCGGTTGCCTTGCGGTACTTTTCGTTCAGTTCGGCACGCATCTTCGGATCGACCGTGGCTGGCCCGTAGAGAATGTTGGTGGCAAAGCCACGCTCGGGATTCATGTAGCGAGGAATATCGCCGACCGCCCGCACCACCTCGAGCCGGCTCTGGGCGACCGATACCTGGTCCATCGTCTGGTATTTGGTCACCGCCACGTAGACGGCGAGGCCGCCGCCGACGGCGGAAAGCGAAACGATGGCGGCGGTGAGAAGCGTGCCGATTTTCATGGGATTTGGGCCATTTGCGATGGAGAGGAAGCGCGGATGGCCATCATAGGTGGTGTGAATTAATCCGGGGTTTACGATTACGGGTTGGACGGCGGCATTGAGCGAAGCGGATTCGGAATCTCGAGATTCCGGATCCGACCCAGGACCTGTGCGGAGACAGCTTTTGCTGCGCTTCAGTGCGTCTCGTCGTCAGTGCCTTTCGGCGCAGGCTTGTGCTGCGTCTGCCCGGTGGATCCGGTCTCCTGACAGGGTAGTTCCGTCCAGGACCCGTCGGCCGCCATCTGATAGGCGTGACAGGATGCCGTGGGCCGCTGGCCGGATTGTTGCGCATCGGCATTTCGGGCAAGCGTCGGGGCCGCCAGCGTGAGAAGGCCGGCCGTGGTGGCGATGAAGAGAGCGTGACCAAACCGCATGGGCAGTTTCCTTCTTGAACGGGGACCGACTTTCCTTCCTAGAAAAAATTGTGGAATTTGTTTGATGATGCGATCCGACACACGAATGTTTGCTTAACGATCTGCCAACGCGCGCCGGTTCCCACGTGCCTCATCGGCTGCGCGCAATGGTGCCGGCGACGATCTGCATGGTGACGCCCATGCACCATCCGGCCATGATCATCCAGGTCCAGGCGATATGCGGATCGTGGCGCAGCACGATCACGCCGACGGACGCGAACGCCGAGAACGCCGCGAGGAAGGTGCCGACGGCGCTGAGCAATTCCGGGGCGTCGATCCGGTCGACCCAATCGCCGTTCGTAGGCTGGCCGGTGGCGGCGTTGAAGGGCCGAGGCGGCGTATCGATGCCGAGATAGAATCCGATCGCGCCTCCGAGCATCATCAGGAGGAGGAAGGCCTGGTTGGTCAGCGCGGCGATGCTCGTTCCCACCAGCGCCGCCACAAACAACCCGCTCGCCGCGCCGGCCGTGGCGAGGCCAAGACGTTCCAGGACGTGGGCAAACTTTCGAACGCGGGTTCGCATAGGATGGTCCCGCCGGTTGTGACGTCGAGAATAGGCCGATTTCCGGACGCGCGAAAGCAACCTGTCGATGCGGGAGATGTACCGAATTGATCCAGCGCAACCGCGACGGCGGCGTACCGCCGATCAGCCAGGCGACGCGCTAGCGGGCCTTGAGGAACGGGAAGGTCTGGTGGATCCAGATCACGGGATCGCCGATCAGCCCGAGCGAATGAAGCAGGATGGCGCCGGCGAAGCAGCCCATGGCGCCCTTGGCGAACATCAGGAAGTAGAATCCGCCGGGATTTTCCCTGGCTTCGATGGTCCAGCCGCGGTTGGTCGTGCTGCCGGCCCTGATATCGGTGACCATGGTCCAGAGGGCGACGGCACCGAGGGCTTCGAAGACGGCGGTGTATAGCATATCGGGCATTCCGAGGGTCTGTTGGTCGAAATCGTCGATGGTTGGTCGCGAGCGCTGGCCAGACGGTTCATCGTCCGGGCCGGGCTTGACCCGGCCATCCACGTCTTGCTTGCTTGAATGCGGTTGAGACGTGGATGCCCGGTCAAGCCCGGGCATGACGAGGGAGTTTGCCGCATGAGCCTGTTCGACACCCCATTCGATCCCGCGCGCGAAGCGGCGCTGGTTACCGGCGCCGGCAACGGCATCGGCCGCGCGATTGCGCAAGGACTGGTGGGCGAGGGCGTGCGCACCGTGTTCGCCGACGTCAACGCGGACACGGTGACGGCGGCGGTGAAAGCCTCGCCGCGGCCGGAGCTGGCGCTGCCCTGGGTCGGGGATCTCGCCAATCCCACCGCCCGCGATGCTCTGCTGGCGCATGCGGAAGCGGCCGTCGGACGGGTGACGCATTTCGTGCACTCGGCCTCGCCGCCGCGGCGCGAGGCCGACCATGCGATGGCGGTCTCGACCGAGACCTGGGCGCAGATGCATGCGGTCAATCTCGAGGCAGGCTTTCATCTGGCGCGGGCGCTCGCGCGCAAGCTGATCGCGGACGAGACACCCGGATCGTTCCTGCTGCTGACTTCGTTGCATGCCGGCACGCCGCGCAACCTGCCGCATTACTCGACTGCGAAAGCAGGGCTGGCGATGCTGGTGCGGGAGCTCGCCAAGACGTTCGGCCGCTACAATATCCGCGTCAACGCGCTGGTGCCCGGCGCCATCGCGGCTGGCGGCTTTGTCGCCGATCCCAAGCTCGCCAAACACATTCCGCTCGGGCGGCTTGGCGCGGCCGAGGATCTGGCGCCGATGGCGCTGGCGGTGCTGTCGAACCGGATCTCGGCCTACGTCACCGGGGCAGCATTCGTGGTCGACGGCGGGCTGTCCCTGACCAACTGGTTCGAACCGCCGGATTTGTGAGCGGGGTTTTCGGGAACGAGAGCGCGGCGTCGGGCGTTTAACGAGAAATCAGGGAGAGACGATATGATGTCCCAGACGCAAATCCACACCATCGCGCGCCAGATGATGGAGCGGCACGGCCTCACCGCGATCGCCCAGGCCGCCCAGAATGCGCAGGCCTGCGAGCGCAAGGGCGAGGCCGAGGAGGCCAAGGAGTGGCGCCATGTCGAGGACGCCATGAAGATCATGCGCGGCCCGCATCAGAGCTAGCGGGCCCGTATCAAGTTAGTGCAACGCCAGCGGCGGCCGTACCACAGGGCCGCCGTCCTCGGCCATCTGGGGCTGCGGCGCAATCTGCGCCGGGGCTGCTGTCGCTTGTGGCGGCGGCGCGGGTGCGATCGGCGCGTAGGGGAACGTCTGCTTCGGCCGTCGCGCCAGCGTACTTACCGTCGAATGCGCCGGCGGCGGAACGATCCTCGGCCGGGTCAGGACAGGCTCGGCGGGCTTAGCTTCAACTAGTCTGGGTTCAACGGATTTGGGCTCAACGAGTTTGGCCTCGGTCCGCGGGGGGGCGGTCGTTGCCTGTTGCTGGCTCGCCCGGAGCTGTTCAATGCTCGCCTTGAGTTCACCGATCTGCTGGCCCATGGCGGCGATATCGCGCGCCATCGCTTGCAGTTGCTGCGCCTGCTCCGGCGCGACGGGCGCCGCTATGGCCGGCGCGTTTACGGCTGATTGCGCCGGCGAAGGAGTCGTGACCTGATCCCCCGCCGCCTGCACAGCAGGAGCGGGTTCGGTGGCGGCGGGCTTGGCCGTCGAGAGCAGCGAGGTCAGCGCCAGCGGCGGCGTCCATTTCGCAACCATGGCCTTGGCGTCGTCGCCGTAGTGCTGCCAGGCGGCGGCGCCGGTGGCGCTCACCAGCGCGAACAGGCCCATCACCACGCGGCGGGCGAACTTGCTGGTGGTGGGCTGGTGCGCGCTGATCTCGGTCTCGCCGAGCTGGATGTCGTCGACCGGGGTATCATCCGCGACAGGCGCGCGAGCGACCGCGACCGGCGGCACGCTGGCGCTCGCGGAGAAATCGGGCGCGATGCGCAGCTCCGGATCCGGCCTGACCTGTGCAGGCGCGGGATCCGACGGCCGCGGCACCGAAGGATGGCTCAGCACGTCGTACAACAGGTCGAGCGGCGCCTTGTCGGCGCGTGCGGCGAGCGAGACGTCCGGCTCGATCACGAACACGTCGTGCGGATCGGTGTCGCGCAGATTTGGCGTGGATTGCATTGGTGTCCCTCACTCAGTCCAATGTCATCAACAGAGAGCCCTACGCGGAATCGTGGCAGCGGACGCCGCGGGCCAGCTCAGACGGCCAGCCGGGTTTGACCAAAGCAAGGCGCTGCCGTGGAGAGGTTGCGGCCGTCCCGGGGCCGGGAACCCCTGGCCGGGCGGGGTATCTCGCCGCCACTAGCTGAACCCGTTGGCCATGCCCCGCGACCAATCGTCGGAGGTAGCGGCATGGACAGCATTTTTCACTGGATCGGCGTGGCGGGCGCCCTCGGCTTCGTCGTTTTTTGCCTGATTGGCTTCGTCAGAGGCCTCTCGCTGACGCCGAATACGCCCGAACATCGTTCGCAGGACAAGGCCGACCTCTGGCGCTTTTGGCGCCCCTGAGATTGCGCCGATCGGGCCTCTTTGTTTTGACGCGTTTTCTTCACGCGAACTGGTTTCCACTTCGCTCGAAAACGCTCTGGCCGTGATAGCCTGCTCCCATCATGGGCAATCGCATTCTCGTTTTCTACGGCTCCTATCGCTCCGACCGCATGGGCATCCGCCTTGCGCAATTCGTCGTCGAGGGTTTTCGCGCCCGCGGCGATGACGTCGAACTGATCGACGCCAGGGCGGTCGACCTGCCGATGCTGGATCGGATGTACAAGGAACATCCGAAGGGGCAGGCGCCCGAGCGGCTGGAACAACTGGCCGAAAAAATCCGCGGCGCCGACGGCTTCGTGTTCGTCACCGGCGAATACAACTGGGGCATCCAGCCCGGCCTGAAAAACCTCACCGATCATTTTCTGGAGGAATGGTTCTGGCGGCCTGCTGCGATTGCGAGCTATTCGGCCGGACGTTTCGCCGGCGCCCGCGCCGCTCTGGCCTGGCACGGCACGCTGTCCGAAATGGGCATGGTGGTGATTTCGTCGAGCCTCGCGGTCGGCCCGATTGCGCAGACGCTCACCGAGGACGGCAAGCCGACCGCCGACGGCGGCGGCAAGGCACTGTCGCACGCATTTCCGCGCTTTGCCGATGATCTCGTGTGGTGGATGGAGGCGGCGAGGGCGCAACGCGGGCGGAAGAAGCCGCCGTTTTGAGGCCAAGCGGATTCCAGATCTGCGTGTCTTCATTGCATCGCACAGAAGCCGGATGGATTGTCGACGTCTCGCATTCGGCGACGGCTGAACTCGGAAGCCGCCGGCCGCCACGACCGGCACAGTCACGGTCATCGCTGCGTCCGCCGCTGCCGGTGCCGACTCGGTAGTCCGCCGCGCGAGCTGCCGGGTCGCTCGCCGTCACGGCTTGCTCACGCCAACGCTGCGAAATTTCCCCGCCGCGGCCATCTTTTCGACTTTTGCCGACATACGATCAGGGGTTGTGTGCGTGGCGTGGAGTAGTGGCGATGGAGACAGAGCTTCAGACCAAGGTGGAGAAATACGAGGCCCGGGCCTCCTGGTGCGAAGAACATGCGCGGGAAGCCAAGGACAAGGCCGGGCAGGGCTTCTACGAGGTGCTGGCGGCCTATTACGCCAGCCTCGCGACGGACTTTCGCAAGATCATGGAGAAGCGGACGGTCACGTAAGCGGCTAGCGTGGGAACGATCAGGGCCTGCCGGCGTCCGGCGCGGCGCGATGCCGGGCGCGCCACTTCGGCCCGGGGCCGCGCATGTAGTGCCGCTCGGGCCGATACGGGTCGCAGACGCGTTTGGCCAGCCTGTGGCAGCGCATGACGATGGCATTGAGGCGCGGGAGCATCGGATCATGCTCTAATGCGGCTTGCCGAGGACGAAGGCGAAGGGCAGCACGAAGATCTCGTCGTCGGAGTCGCTGACATGCACAGTCCAGTCGCGCCAGTCTTCCTGGTCGCGTTGCATGATGAGCGATCGCACGATGCCGACCGCGCGGTCGCGGGCTTCGGCGAGATCGCTGACCGCTTCGCCGGATCGATCGATCCGGACTTCGCGGGAATTCGAGCAGTGAAAATAGATCTGGGTCATGTTCGCATCTCCTGATGCCGGCGTTCTGCCTTGTTGGTGGCAGTGGGGCCGCATCAGGTTCCGAGTGTGCGTGATCTAGCCCACACTGAGCGGGCAATAGCGCAACCTCTGTGGGCGCGGCCGTATTTGAATGTCAAATAACCCGACCGGCTGTCGCATTCTGCTTTATCGGCGTCGTTGCGAGCCAACGGGTCGCGCGAATGCGCGCCCGATGACAGGCTCCGCGAAGCAATCCATGGATGGATTGCTTTCGTCGCTGCGCTCCCTTGCGCAAACGCTTTGCGTTTGTCGCGGGCAATGACGGTGCTATCTGAGAGCGGCGGGCTCGAACCGATGTTTCGGGTGAACCAGCTGTTCGGCGCTCGCGACGATACGCATTTCCTCGGTGCCCTCGGCCGCGGTGCGCGCCAGCACGGCGTAGATGGCGGAAGCGGCGTGGCCGAGCGCCGCCGGCGTGGCCTTGCCCTGAACGCGCGCGGCGGCGAACAGTGCGGCAAACAGATCGCCGGTGCCGGACGGGCTGATCGGCAGTCTTGGCGTGCGCACGCGCCAGCCTTGCGACCGCTCGACGGCAACGGTCTCGATCTCGCCGTCGGGCGTATCCGATAGTTCGGCTGACGTGATGACGACGGTCGACGGACCGCGCGCCAGCAGCGTTTGCGCCTGCGCGATCATCTCAGCCGATGTGACGGCGCTTGCGCCGCAGAGATAATCGAACTCGAAATGATTGGGCGTGACGATATCGGCCAGCGGACAGAGCCGATCACGCACGACAGGCGGAATGTCGGTGTGGACGAACAGGCCGCGGTCGCGATCGCCGAGCACGGGATCGCAGCAATAGACGAGGGCAGGGCTGCGCGCCTTGGCACGGCTGACGAAGTCCGCGACGACGGCTGCGATGTCAGGCGAGCCGAGATAGCCCGACAGGATCATGCTTGACGTCTCGACCGCGCCGCGCTCCTCGATCCCGAGCAGCAGATCTGAAACCAGTTGCGCTTCCAGCACCCGGCCGCGGATGGTCGGGTAACCCGGCCGGTTGCTCAAGAGCGTGGTCGGCACTGCTGTTACATCGATGCCGTGCATCTGCATCGGAAACACCGCGGCGCTGTTGCCGACATGGCCCCAGGCGACCTGCGACTGGATGGAAATCACGTTCATGCGGTCAAGTCTGGAAAATAAAAAAGTTCGAGGTGGGCATCTTCGCGAGCTTAACACATTGGTTATTTGTTTGCGGTCATTTTCACGATCTCAATCAACAGGGGAGGCACCATGTCTGACGTCACCATTCCCGGCGGCCGCATTCGCTCTTTCGTCGAGCGTGTCGAGAACATCGACGCCGAGTTGCTGGAACTGAACGAGCAGAAGAAGGAAATCTTTGCGGAGGCCAAGGGCGAGGGCTTTGACGTGAAGATACTCAAGGAGATCATCAAGCTGCGAAAGCAGGACAAGGACGAACGCGACGAGCGCGAAGGCCTGCTCGATCTCTACATGCGTGCGATGGACACCGCGCCGCCGGAAAAGGCAGCAAAAGCGGCCTGAGCTTTCTCAACCTGAACGAACGATATCCGGGAGATGTCAGCATCACCCGGATATCGCGGAGCCTGTCATCGGGCGCGCATTCACGCGACCCGTTGGCTCACCCTGGCTACGCCTCGCGCGCGTGATGCGCGATCTGCCGCCCGCAGCGCGTGCAAAATTTCCAGCGAACCTTCAGGTGGTGCGACCAACCGCCGGTTCTGCATTCTGTCATCTCTGATTTGACGCTGCGATCACGTTATTGTGCAACGCAACAATGAACTATTGCAATGCAACAAGCGACGTATAAGTCTGTATTTCAAGCATCATGGAGAATTGACGTGAAGAAGATTTCGCTTTCCTTCGCTGCCGCTGCGGTCCTCGCGATGACGGCTATGACAGGCGCTGTTGCGGCCGAGTTGCCGTCGTACGAAAAGGCGGGGCTGCCGGTTTCCGCCGTGCAGCTCCAGGTGATGGGCGCCGAAGGCGTCAGCGAGGCGCCGCCGGCCGCACTGTCGGCCACGCCGGTTCAGCTCAGCGTCCTGACGCCGCGTCATAAGATCAAGACCGCGGAAGGCGCGAACGAAACCGTTGGTCGCGCCGTTCACTGACGGCATCTCAACGCTTGGCTGCCGCCTGCAAAAGCCCGCGAAACGTCGCGGGCTTTTGTCGTCATGTGCGCGTTTGAAATGTGCTAGCCTCGTTCGCGCCGGCTCACGGAGATGAGCGGCATGTAAGGGAGCGAGAGTCCATGAATCAGCCCGCCAAGGCGTCAGCGCAGACATCGACACCCGTCAACCCGCCACACCTTCGCTCGAACATCGTCGCCGCCTCTTCGATGCCCTGGCAGCCGACGCAGTTTGCCGGGATCGAGATGAAGATCCTCTACAGCGACGATGAAGGGCGCTCCACCATCCTGTTCAAGATGGCGCCGGGCGCCGTGGTGCCGCTGCACGAGCACACCGCGCTGGAACAGACCTTCATGCTCGAAGGCTCGCTGGAAGACGCGGAAGGAAGCTGCGGGCCGGGCGACTTCGTATGGCGGCCGGGCGGCAACATCCATGTCGCGCATGCGCCCAACGGCGCGACGTTCCTGTCGGTGTTCAACCGTCCGAACCGGTTCTTCGACGGCGCGAAATTTTTCACGGCGGAGAAGTAGTCCGCGCAATCGCGAAGCGAACGTGTTGTTAAGAATTCACCCGCGCTGATTTTCTCGATTCCGATTCGTTCTTTGCGAACAGAACCGAGTCGGATGGGGAACAAAGCTGCGACTGCTACTTGAGAATATGTAGCTCGCGCTCCTATTCCTCGTCCGCGCCCGGCGTTCGCCGCAGCATGAAATGTCCGAACGCCGTGGCGATCGGTTTGGCGCGGTCGTCCTGCCAGGCCTGGGCCTCGAAGGCGACGATGCGCAGGCCCTGCTTGACGATCGAGACGCTGGCGTAACTGTCCAGCGCCCGGCCGGAGCGGAGATAATTGACGGTGAGGCCGATCGGCTTCGGCGTCGCCGCAGCACCGAGTTCGCGCGT
>Ga0068855_100012598_pt1 | contig 10205 bp, 9 predicted proteins | sample KBSCornC52_FD_66592 | JGI IMG/M metagenome (GOLD analysis project Ga0068855, IMG submission 66592) | Corn rhizosphere microbial communities from Kellogg Biological Station, Michigan, USA - KBS Corn C5-2 | ecosystem: Host-associated > Plants > Roots > Rhizosphere > Soil ... | reverse complement strand
ATCCGGGACAGCTCTCCGGCGGCCAGCGCCAGCGCGTGGCGATCGCGCGCGCCCTCGTCGTGCGCCCGGAGGTGCTCGTGTGCGACGAGCCCACCTCCGCGCTCGACGTGTCGGTGCAATCGCAGATCCTCAACCTCCTCGCCGACCTGCGCGACGACATGGGCCTCACCTACCTCGTGATCACGCACGACCTGGGCGTGGTCGAGCACCTGGCGACGCGCGTGGCCGTGATGTACGCGGGCCAGATCGTGGAGATCGCGGAGAAGGACGCGATCTTCCGCGACCCGCGCCATCCCTACACGCGCATCCTCCTCGATTCCGTGCTCACGCTGCGGCCCGGGGCGGGCGTTCCCGACACCGCGCTGGGCGCCACGCCGGCGGATCCGCTCGAGATCCCTCCGGGATGCCGATTTCATCCGCGCTGCCCGCGGGCGATCGCGCGCTGCGCCGTCGAGCGGCCGGCCCTCGAGGCCAGCGTGCGCTGCCTGCTCGCCCAGCCGCGATGAGCGGACCCGTACCCGGAGGACCGATGCACGAGACGATGACCGTCGAGGACGTGGAGGCGCTCTTCTCGCGCCGCAGCTTGTGGCAGGCGTGGCTCGAGGTCGAGGGAGCGCTCGCGGTCGCGCAGGCGTCCCTCGGCATGATCCCGCCCGAGGCCGCCGAGCGCATCGCCGCGCGCGCGACGCTCGAGGCGCTCGACGAGGCGGCGCTCGCCCGCGACATCGCGCGCACTCGCGCGCCCATCGTCTCGCTGGTGCGCGCGCTCGCCGAGGCGTGCGGCCCGGAGGCGGGAGCGTACGTGCATTGGGGCGCGACCACGCAGAACGTGACGCAGACCGGCCGGATCCTGCGCCTTCGCGCCGCGCACCGGGCGATCCTCGGCCGCCTCGGCTCGATCCTCGAGCGCCTCGCCGCGCTCGCCGACGAGGGCGCCGAGTGGATCGCCGCCGGGCGCACCAACCGCCGCCACGCGCTGCCGATCACGTTCGGGTTCAAGGTCGCGGCGTGGATCGACGAGTTCCTGCGCCACGAACGCCGCCTCGCCGAGGTCGAGCCGCGCGCCTTCACGCTGCTCTGGGGCGGAGCGATCGGCGCGATGCATTCGTTCGGCGCCCAGGGCGAGGCGCTCAACCGCGCGCTCGCTGCACGCCTCGGGCTGGCGGCGCCCACGATCGCCTCGCGCGCCGCCACCGATCACATCGCCGAATACGTCCTCCTCCTCGCGTTGTTTGGATCGACCTGCTCGAAGATCGCGACCGAGCTCTACACGCTGATGTCCAACGAGGTGGCGGAGGTGCGCGAGGACCTGGGCGACGACGTGGTGGGCTCGAGCACCATGCCGCAGAAGGAGAACTCCAAGGTGGCGGTCGCGGTGATCGCGCTCGGCGCGCGGCTGCGTGCGCAGGCGACCCTCGCCCTCGAGGCGACCCAGGCGAGCCACGAGGGTGACACCGCGCACAACCTGATGGTCTCCGCGCTGATCGAGGAAGCGGCGCCGCTCGCGTTCGAGGCCGCGGTGCGCATGGACGAGCTGCTCGCCTGCCTTCGCCCCGATCCCGAGCGCATGCGGCGCAACCTCGAGGCTTCCGGCGAGCTCATCGCCGCCGAGAACGCGATGATGGTCCTGGCGCCATGCATGGGCCGCGAGAGCGCGCACCACACCGTGCACGAGGCGGCGCGCACGGCGATGTCGACGGGCGAATCGCTCTCCGCGATCCTGTGGCGCGACCCATCGGTGCGCGCCTGCACGACGCAGGAGCGGCTGCGCGAGGCGCTCGATCCCGCGCGTTACCTCGGCGAGAGCGTCCCGCTCGCGCACCGTTGCGCCGCGCTCGCCCGCGAAGCCGCCGCCCGCTGCCGCACGAAAAAGGGGTCAGATCCCTTTTCCGGATGAACGCCCCGCAAAGTTGCTGAAGCGGCCCGGGAAAAGGGATCTGACCCCTTTTCGGCTAGGCGACGAAGGTCGCGGCCCACCACGCGATGGCGGCCATGAAGGCCGATGCGGGAATGGTGAAGATCCATGCCCACACGATGTTGCCCGCGACGCCCCAGCGCACGGCGGAGAGCTTGCGCGTGGAGCCCACGCCCACGATCGCGCCGGTGATGGTGTGGGTCGTGGAGACGGGAATGCCGAGCGCGGTGGCGAGGAAGAGCGTGATGGCGCCGCCCGTCTCCGCGCAGAAGCCGCCGACGGGCCGCAGCTTCGTGATGCGCTGTCCCATCGTCTTCACGATGCGCCAGCCGCCGATGAACGTGCCGAGGCCCATGGTGACGTAGCACGAGATGACGACCCATGCGGGAGGCGTTCGCTCCACTCCGGGCACGTGCGCCGCGATGAGGAGCACCCAGATGATGCCGATGTTCTTCTGCGCGTCGTTGCCGCCGTGGCCCAGGCTGTAGAGCGAGGCCGACACCAGCTGCAGGCGCCGGAACCAGCGATCCACGCGCGCGGGCGGAGAGCGCCGGAAAATCCACGAGACGAGGACCAGCAGCAGCCCGCCGAGCACGAATCCCAGCACCGGCGAGAGCACGATGAAGAGCACGGTCTTGCTGATGCCCGAGGCGACCAGCGAGTGGAAGCCCACCTTCGCCACGGCCGCGCCGATGAGCCCGCCGATGAGCGCGTGGGACGAGGAGGCCGGCAGCCCCGCCCACCACGTGATGATGTTCCATGCGCTCGCGCCGACGAGCGCCCCGAAGATCACGTACTGGTCGACGACCTGCACGTCGACGATGCCCTTGCCCACCGTGGTCGCCACCTTGAGGTGGAAGATGCCGAGCGCGACGAAGTTGAAGACGCCGGCCATGATCACCGCCTGGTGCGGCTTGAGCACCCCGGTGGAGACCACCGTCGCGATGGAGTTGGCCGCGTCGTGCAGGCCATTGAGGAAGTTGAAGGCGAGCGCGAGCGCCACGAGGAACACCAGCGTCCCGAAGCCGATCTCCATTCCGGTCATGGCAAGCGGCGCGGCTCTCAGCTGTTCTCGAGCGAGATGCCTTCGGCGAGGTTCGCCACGTCGAGGCAACGGTCCGTCACCGCCTCGAGCAGCTGGTAGACCTCCTTCATCTTGATGATCTCGCGCGTGTCCTGCTCCTCGCGGAAGAGCTTGGACATGCCCGCGCGCATCACCCGATCGGCGTCGCTCTCGAGGCGGTCGATCTCCTCGCAGGTCCGCAGGATCGCCTCGAAGTTGCCGTCCTGCTTGCCGACCAGCTCCACCACGTCCTTCACGCGCTCGCAGCACTTCACCGCGATGTCGGCGAGCCGCGCGGTCTCCGGCGTGATCGTGCGCAGGTCGTAGAGGCTCATCACCTGGGTGGAATCCTGGATCAGGTCGCAGATGTCGTCCATCGCGTTCACGAGCTGGTGGATGTGGTCGCGGTCGAGCGGGGTGATGAACGTCTTGTGCAGCAGCCGGATCGCCTCGGCCGTGATGCGGTCGGCCGCATGCTCGGCGTCGTCGATCACGCGCATGTGCTGCTCGCGCTCGTCGCGCGAGTCGTAGTTCGACATGAGCCCGGTGAGCTCGTGCGCCGCCCGGACGATCTGGGCGGCGTGCGCGTTGAAGAGGTCGAAGAAGCGACCTTCCTTCGGAAGCAAACGACCGAACATGGGACTCCCCGGTGAGGCGTGCGATGGCAGGGTGCGCGAGAGTGTAGCAAAGGCTGTGACCGGGCGCCTCACGTATAATTCGGCGCTTGCCCTCGCGCCCCCTGCCCTTCGCCGCACGCCTCCTGCCTGCCCGCTGGCTCACAGGAATCTGGCGCAACCCCGACTTCGCGAAGCTGTGGGGATCGCTCACGATCACCCACTTCGGCGGCCAGGTCACCTTCCTCGCGCTGCCGCTCACCGCCGCGCTGCTGCTGCACGCGACGCCGTTCCAGGTGGGCGTCCTCACCGCGATGGGCGCTCTTCCCTATCCGATCTTCGGCCTCTTCGCCGGCGTGCTGGTGGACCGCGCGCGCAAGCTCCCCGTGATCGTGGCGATGGACGTGGGCCGCGGGCTGGCACTCCTCGCGATTCCCCTCTGCGCCTGGTTCGGCATGCTCACGATGCCGGTCCTCTACGCGGTGAATTTCCTCGTCGGCCTTGGAGGCATCATCGGCTGGCCCGCGTACCAGGTGTTCATGACCGAGCGCGTGGGCCGCGCGAACCTGGTGGAGGCGAACGCGAAGATCGGCATCGCCGATTCCGCGGCGCAGCTCCTCGGCCCGGGTATCGCGGGGCTGCTCATCCAATGGCTCACGGCGCCCTTCGCGGTGCTGCTCGACGCGCTGGGATTCTTCACGTCGGCGCTGATGCTGCGCGGCATTCCCGCGCGCGCTTCCGATGCGCCGAAGGCACGCGCGCGTTCCGTCACGCGCGAGATCCGCGAGGGGCTGCGGGCGGTATGGCGCAACCCGACGCTGCGAGCGCTCGTCTGGTCGACGGCGGTATGGCAGGTGCTGCGGCACGCGTTCGTCGCGATCGTGGTGCTCTTCGGCGCGCGTGCCCTCGGATTTTCCGCGGGACGGGTCGGCCTGCTCTTCATGGCGGGCGGGATCGGTTCGCTCGCCGCGGCGCACCTCACGGAGCGGCTCAACGCGCGCTATGGAATGGGACCAACGATGCTCGGCGGACTCGCCGGGACGGGCGTCGCTTGGCTCACCGTCGCGAGCGCGATGGGCCCGGCGTGGCTCGCCTCGATCCTCTTCGGCGGCGGCATCTTCCTGCTCGACCTCACCGCGATGATCTTCTTCATCAACTACCTGTCGCTACGCCAGGCGGCCACGCCCGATCAACTGCTCGGCCGCGTCACGGCGACGATGATCTCGCTCACGATCTCGATGGCGCCGCTCGGGGGAGTCGCGGGCGGATGGATCGCCGATCACCTGGGGTTGCGCGCGGCGATGACGATCGTGGGCGCATGCGCCCTCCTCCTCGCCCCGCTGGTGGCGTGGCTTTCGCCGATCGCGTTGCTTCGCGAGCTCCCGGCGCCGCAGGAGCCCGCGATCACCGAGAGCCTGGCCGAGGAGACTACTTTCTAGCGCAGTCCGCGAGGCTCTGCTCGATGTTGTTCTGGGAGTACGCGGGGTTGCGCTGCAGCTGGCGCAGGCGATAGTCCGACGTGGCGAGCTGCATTTCGGCGTAGCGCTGGTCGAGATCCGTCGTGCGCTGGTCCTTGCGCAGGCTGGAATCCGTGGTGGTGATGACCGGCGCGACCTTGCAGTCGTTCTGGGCATACTGCGCCTCGCCCGTGTCGGCGCAGGCGCACAGGACGGCGGCGGAAACGGACAGTGCGAGCAGCATCTTCATGGCGCGTCCTCCAGGGGAAGGAGACCCCCTCAACGCCCATTGGACCACATCCGTTGACCCGAAATGGGGACAGTCCCCTTTTCCCGATAGAGCGAACGCCGTTCCGCCTATAGGGAAAAGGGGACTGTCCCTCTTCCCTACGCCTTGAGGAGGTGCTCGATGGCCGAGCGCTCCTCGAGCAGCTCCTTCTGGGTGGCGACGATTTTCGACTTGGCGAAGTCGTTTTGCTCCAAGCCTTTCACGATCTCGAACCTGCCGCCGGAGCACTTGACCGGAAATCCGAACAGGATGTCCTGCGCGATGCCGTAGCTGCCATCGGACGGGATGCCCATCGAGACCCAGTCGTCGGAGGGCGTGCCGTGCACCCAGTCGCGGACGTGGTCGATGGCGGCGTTCGCGGCGGAAGCGGCCGACGAAAGCCCGCGCGCCTCGATGATCGCGGCGCCGCGCTTCTGCACCGTCGGGATGAAGGTGTTCTGGATCCAGGCGTCGTCGTTGATCGCCTTCACCGCCGGCTGCCCGTCGACCAGCGCGTGGAACGCATCGGGATACTGGGTCGCGGAGTGGTTGCCCCAGATCGTCATGTGCTTCACCGACGTCACCGGCTTTCCGGTCTTCTGCGCGACCTGCGTGAGCGCGCGGTTGTGATCGAGCCGCATCATCGCGGTGAACTGCTGCGGCTTCAACGACGGCGCGTTCTTCATCGCGATGAGCGCGTTGGTGTTGGCGGGGTTGCCCACGACGAGCACCTTCACGTCGCGCGAGGCGACCTCGTTCAGCGCCTTGCCCTGCGGCACGAAGATGGCGCCGTTCGCTTCGAGGAGGTCCTTCCTCTCCATGCCGGGACCGCGGGGACGCGCGCCGACCAGCAGCGCGATATCGGCGTCGCGAAACGCCACCTTCGGATCGGACGCCGGCACCATCGACTGCAGCAGCGGGAACGCGCAGTCGTCGAGCTCCATCATCACGCCCTTCAACGCCTTCTGCGCCTTCTCGTCGGGAATCTCGAGCAGCTGCAGGATGACGGGCTGGTCCTTGCCAAGCATGTCTCCGCTCGCGATGCGGAACAACAGGCTGTAGCCGATCTGGCCGGCGGCACCGGTCACGGCGACGCGCATGGGCTTCTTCATGGGGGCTCCTGGAATTGTTGCGAGACGAACGTAACCGCGAAATTATACGCGAGCGCTCCGAGCGGCCTTGCCGCCGGTCAATCCGCGGCCCGGCGCGCGTTGAGCGTCACGATCAGCACGCCGGCGAGGACGAGCGCGGCGCCCGCCACCTGCACGACGGTGATCGGCTCGCCGAGGAAGAGGAAGCCGAGAAAGATCGTCGCGACCGGTCCCACCGACCCCACGATCGCGGCGCTGCTCGCCCCGATGCGCCGGATGCCCTCCGAAGTGAGCACGATGGGCAGCACCGTGGACACAGCCGCCATGAGAATCGAGAGTCCGTACACCGGCGCCGGCTGCGCGACGATCACGTGCCAGTCGCGCGTCACGAGGAAGTGCGCCACCACCCCGATGCAGGAGACCACGCCCGCGTAGCAGGCGAAGCGCATGCTGCCCACGCGGCCCACCAGCCGCCCGCTTCCGAGCAGGTACGTGGCATACAGCAAAGCCGATGCGAGAACCCACAGCGACCCGGCGACGACGTTCCCCGGCTGCTCGCGGAAGTCGTTGAGGAAGACGACCGCGATCCCCGCGTACGAGATGGCGAGCGCGAACACGTCGCGCGCGGTGATGCGCCGCCCGAAGAGCGCGGCGGATAAGAGCAGCACGAACGTCGGATAGAGGAAGAGCACGAGCCGCTCGAGCGCCGCGGTGATGTACTGGAGCCCCAGGAAATCGAAGTAGCTCGAGAGGTAGTAGCCCACGAGGCCGAGGACCGCGATCGCGCGCAAGTCCGACTTCGAGAGCGGTTGCGCGGAATTGCGCCGCCCCGACCACCACGCGAGCGCCACGAAGAGCGGCGCGCTCAACAGCATGCGAAGCGCGAGCAGCGTGAGCGCGTCCACGCCATATCGGTAGGCGAGCTTGATGATCACCGCCTTGCCGGAGAACGCGACCGCCGCGATGCCGCAGAAGAGCGCGCCCAAGAGGCGCGGATGGCGTTGCTGGAAGGGCAAGGAGTCCTATTTCCGGTCCACGGGCTGCGCGGCGAGGAGCGACGCCTCGGCTGCGAGCAGCAGCGCCTCGAGCTGGTCCGCATCGCGCGGAAAGCACGAGAAGCCCACGACCGAGCGCACCGCCGCGCCCGAAAACTCGAAGTCTAAAGCCTCCCGTACCCTCGCCGCGAGGGCCTCCGCGCCGCCGTCCTCGGGCAGGTCCCGGGCGAGGACCGCGAATTCCGCATCCGACACGCGCCCGACGAGATCGTCGCCCACCACGGACACCAGCCGCCGCGCCGCCTCGGCCACCATCCGGTCGCTCGCGTCGCGCCCCACCATGACGCGCATGCGCCGGAATCCTTCGAGGTGGACCAGGAAGAGCACGCAACTTCCTGCGCCCGCCGCCGCCCGCTTGAGGATCCGCTTCGCGCTCACCTCGAATCCGGCGCGGTTTCCGAGGCCGGTGAGCGCGTCGCCCGCCGCGGCGCGATGCGCGTCGCCCAGGCTCGCGAAGAGCGTCTCGGACGCCACGCGCCCGATGACCGCGAATATCGCCGTGAGCAGGACGAAGACACCGAGCTGCGACCATTCCGAGGCGCGCCTCACGACGCTTTGCGTATGCCCCGTCATGTCGAGGGCGAAATCGGTGCCGGCCGCCACGAGCGTGAGAACGGTGATCGCGAGGAAGTTGCGGCGCGAGAGGAGCAGCGACGCCATGAGCACGATGCCGCCGTAGCCGACGATCGATGCGTCGTGCACGCCGAGCGGGTTGAGCATCAGGATGAGCGTCACCACCGTGAGCAGCACGCCCAGCAAAAGCATGATCGCCGGCTCGTCGTGCCCGGCCCGCGCGAATCCCCACGACGAGATGCCGAGCGGTGTCGCGAGCGCGCAGAGCACCGCGATGTCGCGATGACCGAGCATCGCGTGCATCGACGAGAGCACGAACAGGCCGATCGTGACGCTCACGATGGCGACCCGCACGATGACGCGCATCGCGGCTGCACTCGGCTGGGACGTCGGCATTCTTATCGGCGACCGTTCGGTCGCTGCGCTTGTCGGATGGCGCGAGGATACGGGGCGCCGGGGCGGCGACGTATGACGCAGGTCACACGACGGCCGCGTGGCACTTACAACTGCAACGCGCGTTCGTGGCGTGTCAGCACACGGGCCCTGAACCGAACAAGTTGGTCTGGCAGGCGACGCCGGCGATGCATGTTCGCACCTCTTCCACGCGGAAGGCGGATGCCGAACCGAAGAAATTGGGCATCGGCCGGATTTCCGCGCGATTGAACGTCGCGCCCGCGTCGACCGTAAAGCTCGCCGTGGAAGCACTGAAGGTGCAGCCCGTCTTGTTGACCGTGCTGACTAGCGTGGCGACGTTCGTCGCGCGATCGACTTCGTAGAACTTGACCTCGGTGCTATCAAAGAACGTGAAATTTGCGAGGGAAACCGAGAGTTGCTGTTGGACAGCGCCGGCGAAGTCGAACCGCAGACCCTCTCCTCCGGTGCTGCTCAAGTCGTTTCCACCTCCTCCGGTTGAGGACGCAACCCCGATGGCATCTGAAGCTCCGCCGCTTCCGCTGGTGAAGGAGATCGCCTGACTGCCCGTTGAATCGAAGCCGGTCACCGTAGCGAACGCGAATGAAAGGGTGCTTTGCCCCGTGTTGCCGCCGTTGCCTCGCGGGTCGGTTCCGCCGAGCGCTGCAGAAACCGCTGACTGGGTGAACGCGTTACTGGAAGTGACGTTGTCGTCCGGCCAGTCGCGAGCCGCCAGGTTCGCCTTCTTCGCGAGGTCGGTGATCGTCCGATAAAGAAGAATGTCATCGTAGTGATTGTTGTCGCTCGGGGGAATCGTCGGATCCGACGCTGCCTCGAGCACGAAGGGACCCGCCGCCTTCAGGTTGTTCTTCTCGTCTGTGGATTTGGGACTGTTTGGATTCTGCGAGCCAGAGCTGGTATAGGCGCCGAAACCCGAAGGGCCGAAGCTGAGCAGGACGTATGCAGCCCCTCCGGTCGCCTTGGTACCGTCATAGACTGTCCCGAAATCGGTCACTGAAAATCCCTTTCCGACAACGAAGCTTGTATCCGGTGTATCGTGGCGACCCGCCACGATTTGGCAGAGTGAATTTCCATCGAGTCCTGTTGCATTGAGCGCCTGCACGGTGTCGCAATTCACCATGCTCGCGCCGTTCGCCTGGGTCATGCCGCCGTTGCCGTTGTAGACGCGATAGCCGATCTTCCAGCCCCACGCGTCGATAGCGTCGTCGCGGCGCATGCCGATGCTCGCCCACGGAAGGGTTCCCGTCGGCGTGTTGCAGTTCACCGACGCATTGTTCGGATCCGCGAGGCCCGTATCCAGCAGCGGATTCGCGGGGCACGGGAGGCGCCCCGTCTGGGATGCGAACTGCTCGAGGGCGGCCGCGGCATTCGCGAGGCTCGCCGCGGTCTGCGCGCGCTGGTCCACGCTGCTCTTCGTGTTGGAGAGCGTGAACATCGCGGCGATGAAGACCATCGCCAGCAGCAGCAGGACGAAGATGAAGATGCCGCCCGCGCCGAGTTGCGGCCGCTTCATCTTAGGAATGCGATCGCGGGCCGAGGCCGGCCTTGTTGATCACGGTGAGAAGCGCCGGACGCGACACGATGTCGTCGAAGTGCGTGGCGCCGGCCGAGTCGGAGATCGAATCGTCGACGTAGTAGCTGGTTCCCGCGACATACGCTGCATTCGCGTAGTTCTTCTGTTCCTGCGTGCCGTCGGTCGTCGTGCTGGTGCCGATCTGGCCGCTCGAAAGATACGCG
>Ga0068855_100012596_pt1 | contig 10206 bp, 8 predicted proteins | sample KBSCornC52_FD_66592 | JGI IMG/M metagenome (GOLD analysis project Ga0068855, IMG submission 66592) | Corn rhizosphere microbial communities from Kellogg Biological Station, Michigan, USA - KBS Corn C5-2 | ecosystem: Host-associated > Plants > Roots > Rhizosphere > Soil ... | reverse complement strand
GGGGAAGGTCACGCTGAAGTCGTACTTTCCGCTCGTGACTCCCGCGGCCGCATCGCGAGCCGATACCCGGTGCCAATCGAAGCTGCCGTCCTCGAGCACCCGATCGGCGACCGTGTCGCCGTAGTTCACCTCCGTGGCGGTACCGCCACGGGAGGAGGCGACCGTCGCGCCCTGGTCGAGCACGACGATGGCCGCGGGAACGCGGTCCAAGCCCGAGTAGGGGTCGCGGTTGGCCCAGAGGTAGAGGCCCCCGTAGAGCACGGGGACGAGCATCAGCGCCACGAGGGCGAGGCGCGCGAGCGGGGTCGCGACGAGCCGCGCCAGCTCGGCGCGGATCAGGGCGGGGACGGTCATGACATGCGGCTTTCAGATGCTGATGCGGGGACAAGATCGAAGAGGGCGACGGCGTCGATGCCGACGGGTTCGGGAAGCGGCAGTCGCTCCAGGTGCGCGACTGTTGCGGCGTCGGTGACGACCAGCACGGCGATTCCCCGCGCGGCGGTCTCGCGCACGATGCGCCACAAGAGGGCGGGGTCGCCGCCGTGGCGCTCCGGCGAGGTGATGACGAGGGCCGCCACCTCCGGACGCCGCAGCGCGAGCTCGATGAGCAGGCGCAGTCGATGGTCGGCACGCAACGACCCGAACTCGTGACGGTCGGAGTACTCGGCAGGCCGGTCGGCGCGCCGATTGCTCCGGGCGAGCGCGAGCTCCTCACGCACCACGGTGGCGATGCTCACGTCGTCCGAGTGCTCGGCGACCAGGGGTGTGTCGATCAGGGCGATCGCGCGTCGAAGCCGAGTCGGGCTGAGCAGCTGCCCCTCGCTGTCGGTCGCCTCGACCGAACCGCCGTCGAGCCTCATGCGCCCGGACGCCGCGAGCGACAGCACGGTCGGCCGGTTGCCCCCCTCGGTGGCCAGCAAAGTCGGGAAACCGGGGGCGAAGCTCGCGCTCACCGGCGGAAGGGCGGCCTCTCGCCCCGAACCGACCGCGGCGTCGCGGAGAGTGACCCGGATCATGCGCGCAGCTCCGGAGTCTCGCCGATCAAGCGGTTCGCGGCTGTCGCGTCGAGCCCGGACATGCCCAGCACGGCGAGCATCGCCAGTCGCCGGGCTGCCGACGCGGCCATGCGGGAGCGGCCGGCTTCGTCGAGCACCGCGATAGCGGCGCCCTCGATCAGTCGAGCGAGCGTGTCGGCCGGGATATCGGTGCGCACCCCGTGGCGCGCCCCCTCGCGCACGGTGTCGCTCAGGTGGCGGCGCAGCGGACGGAGGCGCTCCGCGACCTGAGCCTGGAACGGCCCGCGCACCGCGAACAGGGTCATGACGCGCACGGCCTCGACCTCGTGCCACATCCGTGAGGCGATCAGGGCGATGCGGACGAGCGGTTGCGGGTGGTCGACAGCCACCAGGGCTTCGACGACGCGGGAGGTGCCCTGCTCCACCAGCTCCAGCAGCAGGGCGTCGCGGTTGGCGAAGTGCCCGTAGACCGCCCGGCGCGTGAGACCGGCCTCGGCGGCGATGGCGTCGAGGCCGGCATCCGGATCGCGGTTCAGCACGACGCGCGCCGCAGCAAGCAGCGCGGCTCGGTTCTCGGTCGCGTCGCGCCGGGGTGCGCGGGTGGAAGAGGTCATGAGGCGAGTGTAATAACTTGCACACTGTTGTGCAAGTTATTGTGGACAGCCCGGCGCCGGTACGATGGGGTGTAATCCCATCACCCACCTGAGGGAGTCCCCGAATGCCCGCGATCGTTCTCATCGGCGCCCAGTGGGGCGATGAAGGCAAGGGCAAGGCCACCGACCTGCTCGGCAGCCGCGTCGACTACGTCGTCAAGTTCAACGGCGGCAACAACGCCGGTCACACCGTCGTGATCGGCGACGAGAAGTACGCGCTTCATCTGCTGCCCTCCGGCATCCTCACGGCGGGCGTCACGCCGGTGATCGCCAACGGCGTCGTCATCGACATCGACGTGCTGTTCGAGGAGCTCGACGGACTCATCGCCCGTGGGGTCGACGTGTCGAAGCTGCTGATCAGCGCCAACGCGCACGTCATCACGCAGTACCACCGCACACTCGACAAGGTCACCGAGCGGTTCCTGGGCAAGCGGCAGATCGGCACGACCGGGCGCGGCATCGGGCCGGCGTACGCCGACAAGATCAACCGGGTGGGCATCCGCATCCAGGATCTGTTCGACGCGAACATCCTGCGGCAGAAGGTCGAGGGCGCGCTCGACCAGAAGAACCACCTGCTGGTCAAGGTCTACAACCGCCGCGCCATCTCGGTCGACGAGGTGGTGGGCGAGCTGCTGAGCTACGCAGACCGGCTCGCGCCGATGGTCGCCGACACCGGCCTGGTGCTCAACCAGGCGCTCGACGCGGGCAAGACCGTGCTCTTCGAAGGCGGTCAGGCCACGATGCTGGATGTCGACCACGGCACCTACCCGTTCGTCACGTCGTCGAACGCCACAAGCGGCGGCGCCGCGACCGGCTCGGGCGTCGCGCCGAACCGCTTCGACCGCGTGATCGGGATCGTGAAGGCGTACACGACGCGGGTCGGGTCTGGTCCGTTCCCGACCGAGTTGTTCGACGAGTCGGGCGAGTTCCTGCGCGCCAACGGGTTCGAGTTCGGCACGACGACCGGCCGGCCGCGCCGCTGCGGCTGGTACGACGCGCCGATCGCGCGCTACGCGGCCCGCATCAACGGGATCACCGACTTCGTGCTCACCAAGCTCGACGTGCTGACCGGGCTCGAGACGATCCCGGTCTGCGTGGCCTACGACGTGCGCGGCGTGCGGGTCGACGAGGTTCCGGTGAACCAGAGCGACTTCCACCACGCGGTGCCGATCTACGAGGAGTTCCCCGGCTGGTCCGAGGACATCACGGGCGTCACCTCCTTCGACGAGCTGCCGAAGAACGCCCGCGACTACGTGCTCGCGGTGGAGGCGATGAGCGGTTCGCGCATCTCGGCGATCGGAGTCGGCCCCGGCCGCGACGCGATCGTCGTGCGGCACGACCTGCTCGGCTGAGCGGCTTCTTGCCTGAGTGCCCGAGAGTACGCACTTCATCCGTACTCTCGAGTTCGAAAGTACGGATATCCGCGTACTTTCGCGGTGGGGATCAGGCGTGCGAGCCGGCGGCGGCGAAGATCTGCAGCGCGAGGTAGGCGCCCAGGCCTCCGAACACCAGCAGGATGCCGAGGCTCAGGGCCCAGTCGCGCGCGGTCGGCCGGATCGGGGCTGCGTTCGGATTCGAACCCAGGTGCTCGGCATCCTGATCGGCGGCCTGAAGCCCCGGGTACGGCTGGTTGCGCTCGCCGGCTTGGGTGAAGCTGTAGAGCGAGCGGTGCCCGGTCTCGCGACTGACGAACTTCGTGCCGTCGGCGTTCGTGGCGCCGAGGAAGAAGGCCTGCGGATCGGCGCGCAGCTCGAGCACCAGCGGCACGGCTCCCATGATGATGAACATCACGGCGAGCAGGTCGAAGACGATGCCATCCACGCCCGACGCGATGCCGGAGCCGGCGAAGGCCAGGCCGAGCCCGATGAAGAGGATCGGCCACGCCCACGAGACCAGCGGCGTGCCGAAGCCGCCTGCCGCGATGACTCCGATGCCGACGGCGATCAGGCCGCCGAAGATCGACAGCGGCGCCGACCAGGTCACGACATCGGAGCACTGGGTCTGGATGACATAGGGGCCGCCCGAGGCGCAGAACCCGCCGAGCCCCATCACGATGCTGGCGCCGACCGCGAGCAGTGTGAAGCAGAAAGTGAACAGCAGCCAGGATGCGGCAGAGCCGATGTACTTCCAGAGGGGGCTGGACAGTCGGGGCATGGCGACACCGTAGCGGATGCCAGGATGGAACGGTGCCCGCCATCCGCCCCGCCCGCGAGCCGCTGGCCGGCCGCTTCATCCGGCTCGAGCCGTTCCGGCTCGACCACCTGCCCGCGCTGTGGAACGCCCTGGGGCGCCCCGAGGTCTTCGCGGGCGGATACGGCGGCGGGCCCGAGGGGCTTCCGAGGGATGAGGCGGCGTTCCTCGAATGGGCGCCCGACTACTTTCCGCACACCCGCGGCAACACCTACGTGGCGGTCGTGCAGGGCGGACCCCACGACGGCGAGGTGGTCGGGGCATCCAGCCTCGCCGATTTCGACGAGGTGAGGGAGCACGCGCACATCGGCTGGACCGCTTGGGACCCTCGGGTCTGGGCGACCCAGGTGAACCCCGAGGCCAAGCTGCTCATGCTCGGCCTGGCCTTCGACCACGGGTACGGCCGGGTCAAGATCCAGGCCGACGACCTCAACGCCCGCTCGAAGGCGGCGATCGCCAAGATCGGAGCGACGTTCGAGGGGGTGACCCGCCGAGACAGCAGGCGGGCGAACGGCACGTGGCGCGACTCGGCCGTCTTCTCGGTGGTGATCGAGGAGTGGCCTGCTGTGAAGGCGCGGCTCGACGCGCGACTGGACGGTTTTGGCGGCCGCCCGGTGGAGTTCCGCAGCATCTAGGCTCGATCCATGAGCGATCGACCGGCACCGGATGATGCGGCGACCGAGGCGGCTGCCGAGTTGGCCGCGATCCGCCTCAGCATCGACAACATCGATGCGGCCCTCGTGCACATGCTCGCCGAGCGCTTCAAGTTCACGCAGAAGGTCGGCCGGCTGAAGGCGGCGAGCGGGATGCCTCCGTCCGACCCGGAGCGCGAACGCGTGCAGATCGCGCGATTGCGCCAGATCGCGTTGGAGGCCCAGCTCGATCCGGCCTTCGCCGAGAAGTGGTTCAACTTCGTGGTGGCCGAGGTCATCCACCATCACGAGCAACTGGCCACCGGCGCCATCGCCGCGGCACCCGCGTCGGCACCGGTACCGACCCGCGACGACGACGCGTCGTGAGCTGGGATCCCCGGCGCCTGCCCTCAGCGGCGGGCCGAACCTTCGTGGTGACGGGCGGCAACGCGGGGATCGGCTACTTCACGTCCGAGCAGTTGGCCTCGACGGGCGCGCGCGTCATCCTGGCCTCGCGGTCGGCCGACAAGGCGGAGCGGGCGATCGCATCGATCCGTGAGCACGTGCCGGGCGCCTCCGTGCAGTTCGTGACCCTCGACCTGAGCTCGCTGTCGTCGGTGGCGGACGCGGCGCAGCAGCTGGGCTCGCTCGGACCGCTCGACGGCCTGATCAACAACGCCGGCCTGGTCAGCCCCCCGACCCGGCGCGCCACGACCGAAGACGGTCACGAGATCGTCGTCGGCAGCAACTTCTTCGGACACTTCGCGCTCACCGCGCTGCTCTGGCCTGCGATGACGGCGACGGCCCGGGTGGTCGGACTCGGCAGCATGGCGACCCGGATGGTGCGCCTCGACCCGGAGGACCTGCTCAGCGAGCGCCGCTACCGCCCGTTCCGCGCGTACGGGCTCTCGAAGCACGCGGTGCACGGATTCGCCTTCGAGCTCGACCGCCGCATCCGTGCCGCAGGCGAGCACCGGCTGTCCTTGCTTGCGCACCCGGGGTTCTCGGTGGACGGGCTCTCGGAGCGCCGCCCGGGCATCAACGAGATCTCGCTCGGCAGGCGGCTGCGCGACGGTGTGCTCTCGCTCGCGGCGCAGGGCAAGCACCAGGGGGCGTGGCCGACCGTGCGTGCCGCCCTGGACCCGGATGCTGCGAGCGGCCAGTTCTACGGCCCCGCTCGCTCGATGTCCGGTCCCCCGGTCGTGATGGCGCCCGTGGTCTCGAGCGCCACCCCGGAGTTCGGGGCTCACCTCTGGGCGCTCGCCGAGCAACGCACGGGCGTGACCTTCGAGGTCTGACCGCGCGCCGCCCCGGTCAGGTCTGCATCCGTGAGCTCAATCCAGAGGCGCACGAGCGCCGGTCGCGCCGGTGCGGTGCAGGATCTCCAGGGCGAGGATTCCGAGTGCGGCGGCGATCGCGGCGGTCGGCGCCACCTCGACGGCTGAGCCGAGCGAGAAGAAGTCCGCGCTCAGCGGCACGAGCACGACGAGCACCAGCCCGACGGCGAGGGCGAGCAGCAGCAGAACCCGCCGCACGTCGAGCGGTCGCAGCAGGATGCCGAGCAGCCAGATCCCGACCGTGGTCAACGCCAGTACGACCGTGGTCGAGGTGCCTGCACTGCCCGTTCCGGTCAGGTGGGAGTGCACCGCGACGCCCAGCACGACGAGGGCGATGACCAGGCCAGAGGGAACGCAGAAGCGCAGCGCACGACGCAGGAATCCGGAGCGGGCCCTGTCGACGGATGCGAACGCGGCCAGGGCGAGCGCCGGAAGCCCGATGGTCAGCCCGTCGGTCAGCGAGAACTGCCGAGGCAGAAGCGGGAACGACCACAGCAGCGCGCCGAAGGCGACCGCGAGAACGGCGGCGTAGACCGTCTTGGCGAGAAAGAGCTTCGCCAGCCGTTCCACGTTGCTGATCACGCGCCTGCCGTACGCGACGGTCTGCGGCAGGCGATCGAACGAGCCGTCGAGCAGCACGAGCTGGGAGACGGCGCGGGTGGCCGCAACCCCGGAACCCATCGCGATGCCGAGGTCGGCATGCGACAGGGCGAGAGCGTCGTTCGCGCCGTCGCCGACCATCGCCACGATGTGACCGGCCGCGCGCATCGCCAGCACCATGTCGCGCTTCTGCTCCGGCGTCACCCGCCCGATGACCGGATGCGCGTCGAGCGCCGCCGCGAGCGCGGCCGGGTCGGTGGGCAGGGTCCGCGCGTCGATGGCCTGCTCGACCGGGATCCCCGCCTGGCGTGCGACGGCGGCGACCGTGGCCGGATGATCGCCCGAGAGCATGCGCAACTCCACTCCCTGCGCGCGGAAGTAGGCCACCGTCGTCGCCGCATCGGCGCGCAGGTGCTCGCGCACCGTGAGGATCGTGACGGGCTCGACCCGGGTCGACAGGGCGCCTCCGTCGTCCGAGGCGAGCGGCCCGGTGATCGCGGCAAGCAGGAGCACCCGCAATCCCGATGCGGCCAGCTCTGCCGTCCTGGTCAGAGTGGCAGAAGCCGTCGGGCCTCCGCGGCCGTCTGCGAGCACGACGTCGGGAGCGCCGAGCACCCAGCCTCCGCGGGCCGGCCCCTCGGCGAACTCGACGGCGCTCCACTTGCGCGCGGAGTCGAAGGCGACCACGGCGGACTCCGTGGTGGCGGTTCGCGAGCCGGCGCCGAATCCGGCGAGGGTGCGGGCCGTGACGTTCGCATCGGGACGCGTTCCGAACCAGCCGAGCGCTGCCTCCCAACCCGGGCGGTCCGAGAGCACTTCGCGGCCGTCGAGCACCATCGTCCCGTCGGTGAGGGTGCCTGTCTTGTCGAAGCACAGCACGTCGACGCGCGCGAGGGTTTCGACGGCAGGCAGGTCCTGCACGAGCACCCGGCTGCGCAGCAGCGCGATCGCGGCCACCGCGAAGGCGGCGCTGGTGATGAACACCAGGCCCTGCGGCACCATCCCGATCACGCTCGAGATCGCCCGGGTCGCGGCATCGCGCCACGTCCCGTTCGCCAGCGCGGCGTGCCATCCGCCGAGCGCCGACATCTGGCCGTTGAGCTCGAGGGCGGCGACCGGGAGCAGGATCCACCCGACCCAGCGGATGACACGGGCCAGCGCGACTCGGATCTCGGAGGTCGCCCGCCCGGTGCCCCGCGCTCCCACCGTGATCCGGTTCGCGTACGACGAGGCGCCCACGCGAGTGGCGCGCGCCAGACCGTTTCCGGCGACGACGAACGAGCCGGCGAGAAGCTCGCGCCCCTCGCCGGCCGAGACCGGGTCCGCCTCGCCGGTGAGCATCGACTCGTCGAGCGCGATGCCATCTGCGCGCAGCAGAACCGCATCGGCGACCAGCTGATCGCCGGCCGTCAGTACGAGCACGTCGTCGAGCACGACGGCTTCGCGGGCGATGAGGGCGGCGGCTCCGTCTCGAAGCACGCGGGCCTGCGGCGCCTCGAGGATGGCGAGCCGGTCGAGCGTGATCTTGGCGCGGACCTCCTGGACGACTCCGATCGCGGTGTTGGCGATCGCGAAGAAACCGAAGAGGGCATCCGCGACGTCCCCGAGCACCAGGAGCGACCCGAACGACAGGCCGACGACGAGATTGAACAGCGTCAGCACGTTGACGCGGACGATCTGCCAGACCGGGCGGCTCGTCGCGGCCCGGAAGCCGTTGCTCAGCCCAGCGCGGGTGCGCGCCCCGACCTCGGATGAGCTGAGTCCGCGCATCGGGCCGGCCGCCTCATCCGATCAGATCGCCGGGCCGAAGTGCTCGGCCAGCGGTCGCGACCACCGGCCGCGGAGAGCCTCGAGCGTGATCGAGAACAGGCCCTGCACCTCGAGCGCGGCCTCGCTGTCTGTCACGCCGAGCCTGAGCACCGGGTAGCCGCGGCCCTCGCAGAGTCTGGTGAACTTCACGTCCTCTTCGCGAGGGACGGCGACCAGAACGCGGCCGGTCGACTCGCTGAACATCGCGGTCGCCGCATCCACCCCGTCGCGCTCGATCAGTTCATCGAGCCAGACCCGGGCGCCGACGCCGAACCTCAGGCAGGCGTCGGCGATCGCCGTGGCGAGACCGCCGTCTGAGAGGTCGTGCGCCGCATTCAGCAGCCCCTCGTGCGCGGCGGCGCTCAGCAGTTCGGCGAGTTGCCGTTCGCGGGGCAGGTCGACGGCAGGGGGCCGCCCTCCCAGGTGGCCGTGGATGACGCCGGCCCACGCCGAGCCGTCGAGCTCGAGCTGGGTGGTTCCGAGGAGGTACAGGTTGTCGCCGGAGTCCTGCCAGCCCGAGGGCACCCGCCGCCCGACATCGTCGATCGTGCCCATCACGGCGACGACCGGTGTCGGGTGGATCGGCACGTCGCCGGTCTGGTTGTAGAAGCTGACGTTGCCGCCGGTGACCGGGATCCCGATCTCGAGGCAGCCGTCGGCGAGGCCCTCGACGGCCTGGGAGAACTGCCACATCACCTCGGGGTTCTCGGGAGAGCCGAAGTTCAGGCAGTCGCTGACCGCGACCGGCGTCGCGCCGGTGACGGCCACGTTGCGGTACGCCTCGGCGAGGGCGAGCTGCGCGCCGGCATAGGGATCGAGGTAGGCGTAGCGGCCGTTCGCATCGGTCGCGAGGGCGACGCCGAGACCGCTCTGCTCGTCGACGCGGATCATGCCGGCGTCATCCGGGTAGCTGAGGGCGGTGTTGCCGAGCACGTAACGGTCGTACTGGCTGGTGATCCAGCTCTTGTCGGCCAGGTTGGCGCTGCCGACCAGCTGCAGCAGCTGGGCCTCGAGAGCCGGGCCGTCGCTCGGCCGCGGGAACTTCGCCGCGGAGTCCGCGTTGAGCGCGTCGATCCAGGCGGGCCGCGCGATCGGGCGCTCGTAGACCGGGCCGTCGATGGCGACGGTGCGCGGGTCGACATCCACGATGGTCTCGCCGCGCCAGGTGATGATCAGCCGGCCGGTCTCGGTGACCTCGCCGAGCACGCTGGTCTCGACATCCCACTTCTTGGTGACCGCCAGGAAGCCCTCGAGCTTGCCGGGCTCGACGATGGCCATCATGCGCTCCTGGCTCTCGCTCATGAGGATCTCCTCGGCGGTGAGCGATGGATCGCGCAGCAGCACTTCATCCAGCGAGACCTGCATGCCGCCGTCGCCGTTGCTGGCGAGCTCGCTGGTCGCGCAGGAGATTCCGGCCGCGCCCAGATCCTGGATGCCCTGCACCAGACCCTGCTGGAACAGCTCGAGGCAGCATTCGATGAGCACCTTCTCGGCGAAGGGGTCGCCGACCTGCACCGCGGGGCGCTTGGTGGGGCCGCCGGCCGAGAAAGTGTCCGAGGCCAGAATGGATGCCCCGCCGATCCCGTCGCCGCCGGTGCGCGCCCCGAACAGCACCACCTTGTTGCCCGCGCCCTTGGCGTTTGCCAGGTGCAGATCCTCGTGCCGCAGCACCCCGACCGCCAGAGCATTGACGAGCGGGTTGGCCTGATAGATCGGATCGAACCAGGTCTCGCCGCCGATGTTGGGCAGTCCGAGGCAGTTGGCGTAGAAGCTGATGCCGCTCACGACACCGGGAACGACGCGCGCCGTGTCCGGGTCGTCGATCGCGCCGAAGCGCAGGGCATCCATGACGGCCACCGGCCGGGCGCCCATCGAGATGATGTCGCGCACGATGCCGCCGACGCCGGTCGCGGCGCCCTGGAACGGCTCGATGTAGCTCGGGTGGTTGTGGCTCTCGATCTTGAAGGTG
>Ga0068855_100012591_pt1 | contig 10207 bp, 9 predicted proteins | sample KBSCornC52_FD_66592 | JGI IMG/M metagenome (GOLD analysis project Ga0068855, IMG submission 66592) | Corn rhizosphere microbial communities from Kellogg Biological Station, Michigan, USA - KBS Corn C5-2 | ecosystem: Host-associated > Plants > Roots > Rhizosphere > Soil ... | reverse complement strand
GCATGAGACGCTTCTCACAACGCAGTCATCTCGTGACGTTGAGTGAAATCAACATCACGCCGTTGCTCGACCTTGCGTTCGTGTTGCTCATCATTTTCATCATCACCACGCCGTTGCTGACGCAGAGCATCGAACTGAAACTTCCCGGCGGCGGGCAGGTGGAAAAAAACAAGCTCAACAAATCCGACATCCGCACCGTCGAGATTTCCAACACCGGCTACTACGCGCTGGACTCCCGGCGGATGACCCTGCCGCAAATCATCGCCCAGATCGCCGGCGAAGCCCGCAACAACCCGAAGCTCGTGGTGTATATTCGCGCCGATAAAGATTGCCGCTATGACCTCGTGGCGCAGCTCATTGACGGCTGCCAGAAGAATGGCATCACGCGCTACTCGTTGCGCACCGACCCGACGCTCAAATGAACCGGCTGCAAAAAAAATGCCTCATCGCCACGGCTGGTTTACACCTGTCACTAGTGCTGATATTGGTGTTTGGTGCGGCCTTTTTCACGGAACATTCCAAGCCGGATGAGACAGAACTGCTTACTGTGATTCCGGCGAACCTGATTGACGCCGCGTTCAGCAGCGGCGTGAAAGGCGCGCAACCGCCGCCGCCCACGCCGCCGCAACCGCCGCAACCCGTCCAGCAACCGCAGCCGCAACCGCCGCAGCCGAAGCCCGAGCCGGTCAAACAGCCGGACCCGGAGCCTGTAAAGCCCACGCCCACGCTGATGCAGAAGGTGGAAACGTTTTTCAAACCGACAGAAAAGCTTCCGCCGGAAGACTTGAAACCGGTGGAAACTGCAGATAAGCCGGTCAAACCCAAGCACGAGATCAAAGTGGATTTGACGAAACAAGTCGTGCGCAACACGTCCAAGCCAGCTCCGGACACCACGGCGGCAGACAACGCACGCGAAGCAAAACGTCTCCGCGATGCGCGCTTGAAGGCGATTGCCAAAGCCGCCCGCAGCATCAAGGAAAATGCCTCGTCCGCCACGACGGTTGAGATGCCCGGTGAAGGCAGCGTCTCCTATGCGAATTACGCCTCGGTCGTCCGAAGTGTTTACGAACGTGCCTGGACGCCGCCGGACGACGCTGATAACGATGACGCGATCACGAAGGTGAGCGTCACCATTGCCAGAGACGGAACGGTCATATCTTCGCGCCTGCTCAACCCCTCGGGTGATTCACGCGTGGATGCCAGTGTGCGGCGGACGCTCGACCGCGTGACTTTCGTGGCACCTTTCCCGGATGGTGCCAAAGAAAAAGAACGGACCTTTATTATCAACTTTAACCTCAAAGCCAAACGGATGCTCGGATGAAAAAAAATATTCTCAACCTTTTAACTGTCGGCCTCGCCGTGATTGCGCTTCAGGGCGCTGGCGCGCAAGAAATCAATGTCGTTAACACCATCAATGTCCTCGGCCAGACCAAGCCCATTCCCGTGTCCTTGAGTGGCTTCAGCGGCGAGGGCGCGGAGGTGTTACGCTTCGACCTTGCGGTGCAGGGCTTCAGCTTTGTCTCGCCGGATGCCGCGCAATATCTCATCAGCGGCAGCGACGCGGGCAGCATCAGCGGCAACGTGACGGACAAGTTCGCCAACAAGTCCATCCTCTCGCGCACCTACAACGGCGCGAGCCTGCGACGGCAGGCGCACGCGTTTGCGGACGATATCGTGGAGGCGGTCACGGGCAAGAAAGGCATCGGCCAGACGAAAATCGCCTACAAATCGCAGGGCAGCAGCGGTCCCGGCGAAATTTTCGTCGCGGATTTTGACGGTCACAACGCCAAAGCCGTTACGTCGGACAATGCAATTGTGGCCAAACCCGCGTGGGTGCCGGGCAAGCTGGCGTTGTATTACACGTCCTATTCGCGCGGCAACCCGGACATTTATTTCCACAGCCTTTCAACGGGTGATCGGCGGGTGGTTGCCGGCTATTCCGGTCTGAACACGAGCGCAGCTGTTTCGCCGGACGGCTCGAAGATTGCGATGGTGTTGAGCAAAGCCGGCAGCCCGAACATCTGGGTGGCCAATGCGGATGGCTCGAATTTGAAACGCCTGACGACGGGCATCGAGGATTCCTCGCCGACGTGGTCGCCGGACGGGCAATGGATTTGTTTCGCGACCAAGCAGCGCGATAACGACCGCCGGCGGCTGGCGAAAATTCCGGCGGGCGGGGGCACGTTGAAGTATCTCAACACGGTCGGCACGCCCAATCCCTCCGAGCCGGACTGGTCGCCGGACGGCAAGTGGATCGCGTTCACCTCGCAGATGGGCGACTTCAACATCTGCGTCATGCCGGTGGATGGCAGTTCCTCGCCGAAGGTGCTTGTGACCGGGCAGAATCCGTCCTGGTCGCCGAACTCGCGGACGCTGGTGTTCAACCGCTCCATGGGCTATCGCCAAATGCTGTCTGTGCTTGACGTTTTCACCAAACAATACAAGGATTGTGCGCGAGCGACCGGAAGTAATTCCCAGCCGGCTTGGGCGAAATGAGTTTCCTATTTGCCACGAATTTTTAACTGCAACTTAACCAAAAACTTTAACCAAATTAACCGAAACTAAATTATGAAAATGAACCTGATTATTTTCCCGCTGGCGCTCGTGCTCGCCGCGACCATGGTCACCACGGGCTGCAAAAAGAGAGCGCCGAAAACCACCATCATCCCCGGATCTCGGGCGCTGGTGGGCGGTGATACCGGTGGCAGCACCTTGCCCGGTGGCGGCACGATGGGCGGAGATGGCGGCACTGGCGTCAACACCCAGCCCGGCGGCGGCAATACTGCCGGCCTCGATGAATTTGAAGGCATGATCAAAGACCCCGCAGCGCTCGCGGCCTACACGATTCATTTCTCGTTCGATAGCGCCGTCGTCAAGAAGGGCGAGCAGGACAAAATTGCCGCCGTGGCCTCGGCTTTGTCCTCCAGCCCGAGCGACAAGCTGCTGATCGAAGGCAATTGCGACGAACGCGGCACCGAAGAATACAACCGCGCCCTCGGCGAACGCCGCGCGCTCGCCGCGCGGGAAGCGCTGGCCAAGGCCGGCGTCAGTCCCGAACGCATCCGCACCATCAGCTACGGCAAGGACAAGCCCGTGAATCCCGGCCACGACGAATCGGCATGGTCGGCCAATCGCCGCGCCGATTTCATTTTGCTCCATCCGAAGCCGGGCATGTGATTTGTTCGAAGATTTAACCCAAGAGCCGCGCCACCTAGCGCGGCTCTTTTTTTGGTTGGTGGGGCGAGCGTCCCCGCGAGCCGGGCGTCGCTATTCCTAAGCGGCTCGCGAGGACGCTCGCCCCACCAAACACCAAGTATTGAGGATGAAGCTCGGGAATGCCAGACGATGAAGCGAATGAAGGCAAGCCCCGGGTTTTGCGTCTTTACTAAAAGTCGTAACCGGCGTAGGCTGGTTTTAGTCAAACAACTTTATGAATATCACCTTTGCATGGGCGTTGGGCGGCACGGAAGTCGTCTTGATTCTGGCGGTCGTCCTGATTCTGTTCGGGGCCAAGAAGATTCCTGAACTGGCTCGCGGCATGGGCCAGGGCATCAAGGAGTTCAAGAAGGCCACGAAGGAAGTCACGGACGAAATCCAGAATGCGCCGACGGATACCGTTTCCTCGACACCGCCGCCTCCGGCCCCTTCCCGGGCCACCCAAACGATTTCCCAATCTTCTGATTCGCCCAAGGCCTGACGGTAGAAAGTTCGCGTCATGGCCGACGAGCAAGAACCTGAGGGTTCCGATGAATTGCCCGACGGCGGGCCGGTGAAAAGCTTCCTCGAACACCTTGAGGATTTTCGCTGGTTGCTGGTCAAGTTGAGCATTGCCCTGGTGCTGGCGATGCTCGTGTGTCTCTTCGGCGCGAATTATGTCGTGGGCATCCTCAAATGGCCGTTGACGAAAGCCACCTTGAGTTATCCCGGCACCAATCAGGTGGTCAATGTCAGCTTCGGCACGAATTCCCTCGGCAATTTCACCCTGACGGCGGAAGAACAACAGGCACTGGACCTCGGGACGAATCGTTTTAACGCGATCCAAGTGGAACCCGTAATGGTCGGCACGAACCGCGTGCTCGGCTGGCGGGTGAACGAAAATCCCCAGGCCGTCGCCAACATGCACCGGATGCGGATTGATCTGGTGAACTTCAGCCCGGCGGGCGGGTTTTTCGTGGCGGTGCAGGTGGCGTTTTACGGCGGCATGGTGCTGGCCGCGCCGTTCATGCTGTATTTCATCGCGAGCTTCGTCTTTCCCGCGTTGAAATGGAAGGAGCGCAAATACATTTTCCGCGCGGTCTTCATCGGCGGCGGACTGTTCCTGGTGGGGGTATCCTTCTGCTATTTTATGCTCATGCCGCTCGCGCTCGCGGCGTCGCAGATGTATTCGCAATGGCTCGGCCTCGGCGCGTTCCAATGGCGGGCGGAGGAATACATCAGCTTTGTGTGTCGTTTCATGCTGGGCATGGGCATCGGCTTCGAATTGCCGGTGGTCATCCTGACACTGGTGAAGATCGGCATCTTGAGCTATTCCACGCTGGCCAAGGCACGTCGCTACATGATCGTGGTGAACTTGATTCTCGGCGCGGTGTTGACCACGCCGGAGGTCATCACGCAGGTGGTCATGTTCGTGCCGTTGCAATTCCTCTACGAGATCACCGTCTGGATCGCTTGGTATTGGGAGCAGCCCGACCGCGCCAAGGCCCGTCGCCGGCTGGTGTTTGTGCTTTTGGCGTTGCTTACGCTCATCGGCCTGATTTGGGCAGGCTGGAAATACGGCTGGCCGCTGATCCGCCAATCGTTGCACTGAATTAAAACACGCTTTACAAGCCGATGATTCGGGGTAAGCTCAAATCATAATCACATCCCGTATGCGCAAACTGATTTTTTCCCTCGTCGCCGCCGCCGCTGCCACCAGTCTCCTGACCGGTTGTGCCAGCTCGCAAAAGAAATTGTCCCGTGGTTTGGACAATACGTTCGAGGTGGTGCGCTGGGGCGATATGCGCCATGACATCGAGCAGGATGCCGTTTTCTCCTCGCCGAATGTGAGCTATTCTCATGGGGTCATCCATGGTTTTTGTCAGTCCGTGACCCGGATTGGGGTTGGCCTTTACGAGGTCGTCACCTTTCCCATCCCGTCATACAAGCCGGTCTTGACCAACACCATCCCGGTCGCCCCGCAATATCCCACGAGCTACCAGCCGGGCGTCATTTCCAGTTCCACATTTGACACCGATACCTACACCGGCTTCAGCGGCGGCGATGTTTGTCCGTTCATTCCCGGCAGCCGCTTCCAGATTTTTGACAACTGAACGTGAACCGCTTTTAGCCCCGCGCGCCAACAGTGATGTTGGCGCGTTTTCATTTACCGACCCGCCATGCGCCTCGAAAAAAAATCCCCCTGCAAGGTCAATCTCATCCTGAACATCCTCGGCAAACGCGCCGACGGATTTCACGAACTGGAAACTGTCATGCAGCCGGTGAATATCTGCGACGAGATGACCTTCGAGCGCGCCGGCACCGGCCTGCAACTGACGTGCAGTAATCCGGAACTGCCGACCGATGCAAAAAATCTCGTCCATCGCGCCGCGACCTCGTTTCTGTCCGCCGTCAAAATTTCCGACGGCGTCCGCATTCATCTCCAGAAAAACCTGCCGCTCGCCGGCGGCATCGGCGGCGGCAGCGCGAATGCCGCCGTGACCTTCACGGCGCTGAACGAACTCTTCGGCTCGCCGCTGCCGCTGGAACGATTGCACGAACTTGCGGCGGCGCTGGGTTCGGATGTTCCATTCTTTCTCTACGACAAACCGGCGCTCGCGACGGGTCGCGGTGAAAAAGTCCAGACGCTGGAAAATTTCCCGGCGCTCAAAGGCAAGGCGTTCTTCCTCGCGCATCCCGGCTTCGGCATCTCGACGCCGTGGTCGTATCAAAACTTGGCGCGGTTTCCCGAGGCGTTGAATGGCAAGGCCGGCCGCGCGGAAAAGCTGGTTTCGGCATTGCAATCCAATGATTGGCCCGCCGTCACTGATGGCATCTACAATTCGCTGGAAGCGCCGGCATTCGACAAGTTTCCCGTGCTGGCACTCTACAAGGAGTTTTTGCGGGAAAACGGCGCGCTCGTCTCGCTCATGTCCGGCAGTGGCTCAACAACGTTTGCCATAACGGAAAATCTCGCGGCGGCGGATAGTTTGGCGGAGAAATTCAAGGCGCAGTTCGGCCGCAACGGCTGGACGGCGACGGTGAAGATTTGAACAGGAGCAAACCGGGGGAACAGAGAGCGATGTTTTCCGATCGTTAAGGCCTGCGAAGAAGTTCTCTGTTTCCTCGGTTTACTCCTGTTCAATGCAGTTTTTTGAACTTGGTCAGCGCAAAATCCGTCATTTCCTTCGCCGCCGGGATTTTGCAGAGCAGCGCGGTGAGCCAGTAGATGCCACCCGCGATTCCCGCCGGCACAAATACCGCGCCGATTTGCAGGGCGATGGTCCTGTGGCCGATGAGATTTTCCCAAATTTGCCAGCCGCCCCACGCGACGATGCCCGCCAGCACGGTCGCCAGCAACAGCGGCCGCAACGCCTCCCGCAACGGCTGCATCTCCAGCTTGCCCAGTTTTTTCCGGAGTGCAAACAGCAGCAGGCCGACGTTGATGGCGGACGTGAACGTGTTGGCGATGCCCGGTCCGCCTTCGTTCAGCGGCTGCATGAGCAGGCAGGCGGCGATGAAATTGATCGTGAGACAGACGAGGCTGATTTTCATCGGCGTCTTGGTGTCGCCGAGCGCATAGAAGGCGCGGGCCAGGATGTTCGCCGTGGAAAATGCCACGAGCCCCGGCGCCAGGCAGACCAGCGCAAACGAGACGCGGGCGGTGGATCCGGCGGTGAATTTTTCGCCGTGCTCAAACAGCAGCCGCACAATCGGCTCGGCCAGCACGACGAGCAGGACGGAGGCGATCAGGTTCAAAAACATCAGCGAAGACAGGCCGTTGCGCAGGGTGGAGCGGAATTCAGGATAATTTTTGTCCGCCGCCAGGCCGGAAAGCGTCGGCAGAAGAAACGTGGCCAGCGAAATGCCAAACATTCCCTGCGGCAGTTCCATCAGCCGCACCGCGCCGTTGAATGACGAGACGATGCCGGTGCCGACAAACAGTGCCACGAGCTGCACCAGCGCCACGTTGATCTGGAACGCGGCGACGCCGATGGTGCCGGGGACCATCCTGCGCACCACCTGACGGACGGTTTCATTTTTCCACGGCGAGACCCAGCGGTAGCGAAAGCCGTCGCGCCAGAGTGTCGGTAGTTGGAACGCCGCCTGCGCCACGCCGGCCACGAGCACGCCATAGGCCAACGCGAAAACCTGCACCGGGAGTTGTCGCGTCTTCGGCAAATCCACGCCGAATTTAGGCGCGAGCCAATAGACCGACCCGATCATCACCACGTTGAGCATCGTTGCGCCCATGGCCGGGATGAAAAAATGGCCGCGCGCGTTGAGCATGCCCATCATCACCGCCGTCAGACAGACGAGGAGCATGTAGGGGAACATCACGCGCAGTAGTTGCAGCATCAGAACGATCTTGGGCTGGAAATGGCCGGGCGACAAAAACTGGCCCGCGTCGCCGGCGGCAACCGGCGCATTGGTGGTCACGGAAACAATCTGGGGCACGGCGATGCTGGCGGGCGGAAACGAAGCTTCCGGGGGTGTTCCAAAGGCCAGCGCGAGCGAAACCAGCAGCAACACGATCGCGACAATCACGCTGGCGGAAACCAGCAGGCCGGAGATGACCGCATTGGCGGCTTTCCACATCTCGACTTCGCCATGAGTCTTTTCCTTCTCCTTGAAGATCGGAATGAATGCCGCGGTCAGCGCGCCTTCACCCAGCAGTCGCCGGAACAGGTTGGGAATGGTGAAGGCGTATTGAAAGGCGTCGTTGACCCAGGTGGTGCCTAAAAAAAACATGTAGGCCTGCTCGCGCATCAAGCCGAGCACGCGGCTCAGCAAGGTCGCGGCGGCCATCGCGCCGGAGGCTTTCAGCATTTTTGACACGCGCGAAGATTAAAGTCCAAAGCCCCAAGTCCAAAGTCCAAAGTTACCCAATCAATCGCACGGCACGGTGCGGCCATCGGCCCAGCTGCGGAGGGCGTCGATTTTTTCGGCCATGACCACGGAGAGCGGACGGGTCTGTTTGATTTCAGTCACCAGTTCCGCCTGGAGCAAGTCGCCGCCGGCCGCGTGGGCGACATACATGGCGGAGACGATGGCCTGCTCGATTTCAGAACCGGAGAAACCATTCGCCGCCTCGGCCAGTTCGTCCAGATTGAAGAGCGCGGGATCCAGGCCGCGCTTATTTAGGTGGATCGTGAAAATGTCCTTCCGGTTCTGGGCCGACGGCAGATCCACGAAGAAGATTTCGTCGAATCGGCCCTTGCGCACCATTTCCGGCGGCAGGCTGGTAATGTCGTTGGCGGTGGCGACGATGAAGACGGGTTTCCGTCTTTCGGAAAGCCAGGTCAGCAAAGTTCCCAGCACGCGGCGGGAAAGTCCGTCGTCGTCCTTGTCCGTGCTCAAGCCTTTCTCCACCTCGTCCATCCAGAGGACGCAGGGCGACATGACCTCGGCGGTTTCGAGCGCCTTGCGCAGATTGCGCTCGGTCTCGCCGTAGTATTTGTTGTAAAGCACGCCGAAATCCAGCCGGAGCAGCGGCACGCCCAGAATGCCGGCGGCGGCCTTGGCGGCGAGGCTTTTGCCGCAACCCTGAACGCCCAGCAGCAACATGCCGCGCGGCGGATCGAGATGGGTGGGTTGGGCGCCGAAGAAAAAATCCTTTCGCACCGTCAACCATTGCCGGAGTCGCCTCATGCCGCCAACTTCGGCGAAGCGGACCGTTTCGTTTTCGAAAGAGAGCAGGGAATCGCGCCCGAGCAATTCGTATTTGGCGCGCATGACTTCCGGCATGTCCGCCTCGTTGATGATGCCGTTGTCGTTGATCGCCTTGGAGGCGACGCGGCGGGCGTCCGTGGCGGTGAGGCCGCCGAGATTGCGAACCAGCAGGTCGAGCGCCTTGTTGGTCGTTTCCACCTCGCGCCGACCGTGCTCGGCGCCCCATTCCCCGGCGACTTCCAGGACGATGCGCCGCAATTCCCCGGGTGTGGGCAGCGGCAGGCGGAACGTGGCGGTGAACGGTTCGAGCTCCCGTGGAATTTTCAGCGAAGGTCCTACCACCAGCACGGTCGAATAATGTTTCTCGTAGGTCAGGGCGATGTCTTTTAACCGTCGCACGTGCATGGGATCCTCAAGGTAAGGATGATAATCCAGCAGCAGGAACAGTGAATACTTCGATTCGGTTTTGATGTAGCCCAAGATGTCCTGCGACTTGACGTAGGCCTGCAACGGCTGGTCGTTCGGCTCAAACGCCTGCAACCCTTCGGTGATCGTCCAGCGGAACGCCTTCAACTGTAGCTTCTGGCTGATTTGCCGGGCCATGCGGACGATCTGCGGCTCCTCGTTGCTCTCCACCGCCACCAGCGGGACGCGTGACCGGATGATCGCCTCCAAGTCATGCAGCGGACTCTCGGTCGTCAACGCACCGGCGGGTGCAAACGAGGTGGAAGGCTGATTCATAAAGCTCACGGACACAACACTCGTTACGTTGCGAACAAGCAAGAAAAAACCGCTGTTCTGTCCGGCAATTTCCGCGCGGGCGACTCCTCACGCCCAGTCGCGAAGTGAAAAAAATAAAGCTGGTGGGGCGAGCGTCCTCGCGAGCCGCTGAGTCTTTTGGTTTAAGCCGGCTCGCGGGGACGCTCGCCCCACCGGCGCAAATGGAAATTGGCATTTCGACTCCGTCAATTTAACCTGCCTGCGTGAGCATCATTGATGAATTGAAGTGGCGCGGCCTCATCGCCGATTGCACCGACGCGGAAGAACTGGCCAAGCGGATTTCCGCGCCCATCACGCTTTACTGCGGCTTTGATCCGACGGCGGATTCGCTGCACGTTGGCAATTTGGTGCCGCTGCTCGCGCTGCGCCGTTTTCAATTGCTCGGTCACCATCCCATCGCGGTCGCGGGCGGGGCTACTGGTTCCATCGGCGATCCCAGCGGGAAGACCGCTGAGCGGCAGTTGCTCACGAAGGAAATCCTCGACCACAACATCGCCAGTGTGAAAACGCAGCTCGCGAAGCTGCTGGATTTCGAGACGAAGCAGAATCCCGCGCGGCT
>Ga0068855_100012587_pt1 | contig 10210 bp, 8 predicted proteins | sample KBSCornC52_FD_66592 | JGI IMG/M metagenome (GOLD analysis project Ga0068855, IMG submission 66592) | Corn rhizosphere microbial communities from Kellogg Biological Station, Michigan, USA - KBS Corn C5-2 | ecosystem: Host-associated > Plants > Roots > Rhizosphere > Soil ... | reverse complement strand
CCCTACCTCACCTTCCGGTTCTTCACCGGGGTGCGTTCCGCAGAGGCCCACGGCCTGAAATGGCGCCATGTTGACTTTGATCGACGCGAAGTACAGATCCGCGAGACCTACCGAGACGGCCGTACTGATTACACGAAGACCGACGGGTCGCAGCGCGATCTGCAAGTCAGCATGCCGGTGATGACAGCTCTCATGGCGATGCGCCCCAATGGCTACGTCGAAAATCCGAGCGCTTTTGCAGAGGCGTATATTTTTCACACTAGGTCAGGCCGCCCGCTGGACACCACCAACTTCGTGTACCGAGTGTGGAAGCCACTGCTGAAAAGTCTCGGTATTGCCTATCGCCGGCCGTATGAAATGCGCCACACCTGCGCCACGTTGTGGCTGGCCGCCGGCGAGGCACCGGAATGGATTGCGCGGCAGTTGGGGCATACGACGACCGAAATGTTGTTCCGCACGTATTCGCGCTATGTGCCAAACCTGGTGCGCCGTGATGGCACGGCCTTCGACCACATGATCGCTGGCGCAATCAACGGCGGAGTTTCAAGCGAGCTGCAGGAGGCTGGCCGATGAACCACCTTCGCCTCGTGCCGTCCGATGGAGAAAATGTCCACTTTGACGTTCGGCGACCCATGATCAAGAACCTTGCCAGTCTGTCGGGAACGTCGACTGAAGGGCAATACGTGCTGACAGCTGCAATGGAGGCAGCGATCAACACGCCCCGACTACAGCTCAGCTTGGCCGATGCAACGGGTACCGTTCTCGGCTTCGTGTGGCCGGAATGTCGTAGTGACATCGCACTTCCCACCATCGGCATGCCGGCGAGAGTGAAGGCGGCCGTACGGACATACGAGGGGAATGCGCAGCTGCGTGTCACCAGCGTTGCTCCATTGGCCGCGGAGGAAATCGACGTCGCGTCGGACCTCCTGATCAACGTGCCTGAAGCGATCCGCGCCGCACTGGGTTCGTTGGAAGTGTCTTTGCCGCCGGTGCTGCGGACGTTCCTCACGCGCATCCTGTTCGATCCGGCGATTGGCCCCTCTTTTCTGGCCTGCCGCGCAAGCGGTGAGCATCACCACTCGGGCAAAGGGGGACTGGTACAGCATAGCGTGGAGAACCTCGACCTCATCGCCACGATGGTCCAGCGCACCCTGCCCAACGACACAGCGTCGGTAGGCATCGCGCAGTTGGGATACCTGTTCCATGACGTCGGCAAGATCCACACAGTGGGAATCGCGCGGCGCCCTCCATTGCACAATGTCGTGCGCCACGAAATCCACAACCTGCTCGTCCTTGCTCCGCACCTGGAATGGCTCCGCCGGCAGGACATGAGCCTCCATGCCGGGCTCGTCTACATCCTCGACTACCTCGCCACGCCCGCGGCAGCTCGCTCCAAGCCCCGTTACTTCCCTGCGGAAGTCGTAGCCCAATTCGACCAGTGGAGCGCCGCGTCCTTCTCGGCGCGAAACCTGAGCGCGCTTACCAAGGCCGGTGCTCGCGCTGCAAACAGGGCAGCCATGTCTGCGGGCGCCCGATAAGCGCGCTGTTGACTTACTCGATGGAGGATTCGGTGAACAACGTACGCATCGTTCGCTGCGGCGACACAGTCTCTGTAATGGGTCAGCTTTTCGACCCGATCCGACTCATTGATACTAGGGCCACGACCAATCCTGCCGAGGTCGCCAGCCACGTGTTTGACCACCTGGGGCTGCTCGGTGCGTCCAACGAGGATGTTGCGCGTGCGCCCGCAATACCGTTCGTACGCACCGACCATCATGATGCTGGCTAGGCCTGCTACGAACGCCGCGCCAAGGACTCCAGTGTTCAGAGGCTCTCCTCTCCGGAATCGAGCATCGCCGTTGATGACGACCGAGAGGCGATTTGTGGATCAGTCGATGGCAGCGGCCACGTGAGCTCGCATCGGGTGATTCGTTAGGTGCCACAGGGTCAGTACGCAACGAGTCACGTTGAACATTCGGCACGGCGGAGGTACACGAAATCCGGCCGCACACCTTTGAGGGCGCAGCATACCTTCAGAGCAAGGGCAGCTGCGGCGACGCAGTGGCCTCGAGGACCGCGAACATCAACCAAGTGATACTCGACTGCGCGCGAGAGCGCCGCTGGTCAGTCCTACGCGTCCGCGGTGCCGGGCGTTTCCGTATACTCGCAAAGCGAATCCAGTATCGCCCACCCCCATCCTTGTACGAACTCTCCGCAAGAGGCTTTGCGAGGACGATCTTGCGTTTGACGTTGCCGTCCTCTTTGCGCGTCACGTGAAGGACTTCGACCGGAATGCTCGCCTCAAGCGCGGCGAGCGAGCGCACCCAATCCCGGGCTGCAGCGGCTGTCATATAGGCCCAGTCCGAGTGCTTTTTGGGCAACGCTTGCACCCAACGAACAATAACCGCGCGCAAATGCTCGCGTTTGCTCGCGTCCACGCTTTGCAGTCGTGAGAGGACTGCCATCACCGCGTCGACCTGGAATTGCTTCTCGGGGCAGCCCAAAAGCTTCTTCGCCTTGGGCAAGCGGCGCAGGCCCTGAAGGCTCATGGGCCAAGGCGGGGCAGCAGTCTTGGCGGGCTTCTTATCCTGCCCCGTGTCCGTCTTCAGCATCAGGACCAAGTCGGGATGGCGCGCGGCGATCTGGATGACCGTGCCTGGCGCACCCGCGTGTGGCAGGCGGTACGAGTCCGCGTATCCCAGTAACGCTCGAATCTGGGCTCGGTCGCGAATCTGCCGTTGGTACGCCGGCTGGGCGCCCCAAGGCCGGACACGAGGATGCGTGCACGCAAGAAACAAGAGCAAATCGAGTGAGTGAACATAGTGTTCGTATGTCGTGAGCTCGGAACTGTGGCCCATCGTCATCGCGAGCGCCGAGCCTCGGCCCGCCTTGCGATGGAGCTCACCCGCGATTGCAGCCTCCAAGAATTGGGCTTTCTCGATTGCGGTTCGCATCCACGGCGTACAAGCAGGGTGCGAGCCAAGTTCAAGATCGCTTCCCAGACTCCCGAACAGAAATAACGTCGCGAGACTGTGCCGCAGGTTGTGTGGGTGGAGGTGTGCATCGCCAGTAAGGCGTTTGAACAGATCGTTGATCTTGGGCACAACCGGATGGTTGCCGAGATCCTTTTCGCTGGGTACTCCCTTGCCGAAGAAGACGTAGTCGTCGGGATCCCGGCCGTCGATCAGCGCCAGTATCAGAGCCCGCTCACTCTTCTCCGGGGTAGAACCCTCCGGCACCGCGTCGAGTGGCAATACGCGGTGTGCGTTCGGTGTCTTGAGCGAGCGCGCCTCGTTTTCTCGCACGCGCACGAGTTCGGTGTCGATGTCGCGTGCCTGGAGGCCGAGGATTTCCTGACGACGCATTCCAAATCGAAACGCCAGGACCCAGAACGCGCGCATCTGGACCTTCAACCGCGGACTTTTGATCACGATATCGCCGTGATCGATCTGCTTCAGCCCCTCCGCGAACTCTGCTTCGCTCACGATCCGGCTGCTGATCGTGTAGCCTTCACGATCAATGCCGGCCAGTCGAACATGCGGCAGTTCAGGGATTTCGTGCACCCGCACATAGAAGTTGAATGATCCAAGCGCTGCCTGGATGCGCCCGCCCTGGCCCTTGGATGAGCGACTCGCGACCACTTCGTTGTAGGCGTCCTCAAGCTCCTCTTCATCGATGCCCGCGAGGTTCGGCGGCATGTACTGCAACAGCCGGTTGGCCAAAAGGCCTCGGTAGCCACGCACGGAACCATCATGCAGCAATCTGCCTTTGCTCTTGTGCTCGCAGGCCAGATGCCGGAGCCATCCGACGACGCAGCGGGCGGTTTGGCTTTCCGACTCCTTGTCGCGAAGCTCCATCAGTAGTGTGTCGAACCCGTCCCGCCAAGTGGATCGTTTGCCAGCCATGATCAGGCGCAGCCGCGCGACGACACCTGTCTCATCGAGGTCGCCCTGCGCTGCCTGCTCCTCAACCGTCGCGTCCTCCTTGTGGAAGACGTCAGGCGGCAGCGGCGGCGGGGCCTCGGAATGGCTCGCCGCCGCCGGTGGGATTGGAGAGACCGGCTCGTCCAACGTGGGACTGCGTCGGCCAAGCAGGCGCTGCCACGTTCCCGCCTCGAGCGAAGAGTTCACGATATCGCCTTTGGCGAAGGTACCAAGCAGAGGCATCGTGGTGAGCCGAAGGCGCTGGACCTTGGCACTACACAATCCCGGCAAGGATCGGAATGGACTGGCGCGGCCGGCGGCCTCCATGCGGTCGAGGATGGTTTTGAAGGCGCGCTTGGCCATTGATGTATAGAACGAAGCGCGCTGTCCCGCCTTCGCTTCGCCAAGGGGCTGCGGCAGGAGATTGCAGTGACCTTGCGCGCGTAGCCATGCGGCGAGCGTGACCGCATCCAGGAATATCCGTCGCAACTGGGGCGCGTTGTTTGCGTGCGCAAGCGTTATGTCGACCCAAGCCCAACCATTCAGGACGAGCGGTCGTTCTCCGACCGAGGCAACGATCTTGGCAAGCAGCGACATGGAACAGTAGCCAAGGCGTGTGACGAGTAATGCCACGAGAACGCCAAGCGCCAGCAAAGCCTCGGCTCGATCAGACTCGTTGGTGCTGGGTTTGGGGCGTTTATCGGGCACGCTGTGGCTGCGTCGAGTCGGCCGCAGCGAAACGAGATACGCATGCAGTGCCGTTTCAAAGCGCTCCAGGTTTTCGATCGCATCGCCGAAGTCCGCCGCAATTGAGCCTTGCTTGTCGACGCGTGCCGAGTACAACTGTTGCGGCGTCGACGGATCGACCTGTTGCAGGCGTCGTTGCAGCAGTGTAAGCGCTTCGGTTCGCGGTTCCAGACCTAGTCTTGGGTTGAGCAGAGCCGCAGTCGCTGCCTCCATCACAGGCTTCCAGCCGAGCTTGGCTGGGTCGTATAAGACCTCCGGCATTTGCTTGGCAATGCGCTTCAGCGTACGCAGCATCAGTGCATGCGCTGCCTTCTGCAATGCCGTCGCATCGGGCCCTGGCGGAGTCCATAGCGGATGAAGAAGTTCTGCTGTCATGCCAAGAGGAGGGCACGATAGCCAAGCCGTTGCAGCAACGCCTCGATAGGTTTATTGGCCAAATCGGCCAAACGGCGCATCGGATAAGTCGAGCGCCAATCGTGAGGGCTTACTCCGTACGGCCAGTGACCCATGTAGGCGTCGACGTCCTCCGCGTGCACGCCGTCGGTTTGCGCGAGTTCGGTACGCATGAAACGCCGCAACGCGTAGAACTCCAGGGGAAAGACCTCACCGACGATGGCGACGAAATGGCTCGGGCGGAAACGCTCGGGTGCGCCAGTAGTCGGATCGACATAGAGGAAGTTTGCGTCGCGCGTGGGACGCGCTTCCCGGAGGAACAACCGGTGACGATAGGCGGTGTAGCTTCGAAGATGCCGGTTCAGCGTAGGCGGAATCGCGTTCACCCTTCGGTCGTAATCCGAGCGCGCCTTGTCGACAAAGCTGAGAAAAATCCCGTCCCCGCTCGCGTCGCCAATGTTGTTGATATCGGGTTCGACGACCGGACGCATGCCAAGCCCGAGCACCATGCCGACCAGGGTGTATGCCGTATACGCGTTGTGCCGCTCGGCAAAGGTGCCGCGTTGCATGGCCGCCGCCAGAAACCTGATCAGCGCCTCGACCGCATCAACCCGAGGAACGCGTCGAGCGCCGTACCCGCGGGCGACGACATGCGATGCCCCGGATTGTTCCTCGGTATCCATGGACCCGCCATCCGCCAATATCCATGCGCGCCGATAAGCATCTACGACGAAGGACGCCGGATAATTCGCGTAATGGTGCACGGATCGACTGTGCGAATGCTCGTGGCCCGTGACAAAGCTCGCAATTCCCAGATCGCCGTGCGTACATGCAAGCAGCCTGTAGAAGAGGAAGTTCGCGCACCGTGCTCGCGAGGCATCCGAGGATGGCAACCGTTCCGCCAGGAAGCGATCCAATATGCGTTCGCGATGAGCGGTGAGCTTCCGGAAGGGTTGGCCGTCCTGGTCCAGATGCGCCCTTTGAAGCAAGGAGGCGAACGCGGTGGCGTCGGGAAGTCGCAGGCTCGAACACTGTTGACGTTCGACCGACACCGTCGGCTTTTCTAGCCATGCGGGCGGCGGGCATGGTACGACCCACGTGCGTGAGCCAAGGCAGTAGTGGATGCGCTCCGGATCAAAGCCATCGGATTCAGAGGCAATATGGACCGCGAGTCCCCTGATATCCTCGACTGATCGCCCAAGCGCAAGGCTTGCGTGCAGGGCGACCAATGCTTCGGCGCCATCCGACTCTGCTGCGCAGTGCCACAGCTCCCGGAGCAATCGCGTCGCTTCGCCGACGGTCAGACGATCTTTGCTGACCGCGTGTGCGAAGTTGAAGCGTCTTGTGTGATCGCGTTGCCATTTCGAAGTCGCGTGGCCTGCCTGTCCAACCCGACCGGTACCTATGTCGATCCCGGTTTCGACCGCCTCGATATCCTCGTCGCCGGCGTTCTCTCCCTCCGGAATCCACTCGGTACCATCGTTCTGGATTTCGGCCTCGGCCCTGGCCCGCCGAACTACGGCTCGCGGGATGCGGCTCCCCCGGCGGGTGCCGCCCGGCTCGTCGCTGCCGAGATCGTCGGCGGGCAAATACCCCCATTCGATCAAGAGATCGCGCGCTGTTCGTTCTATCGACGGTGGCTCTGTCTGCCAACGCCTGGCGCGCACGCCGTCTTCCTGGGTCGTGTCCAGGAACACGACATCTTCTCCCGCGATGCGAATGTAGCCGTCGCGGGTGCTGCTGCGGCGTCCTGATCGGCGTCCGCCGTGACCTCTGTGCGATCGACGTGTGACACCGAGTCGCGCCCAGTTTGGTTGCACGACCTCAAGCAAAAGCCCGATGGAGTTGAGCAGCTTCTTCTCGACGTCCGATGATGGGACCGCCAGCCCTGCGAGCACGCGTTCGGGAAAGGGCGTGCCTTCTGCATCGTCGGCCAAGTCCTCGAATATTTCCCGATGCTCGAGCAAGGAGAGCTGACGCATCGCATGCGATGCGCTTTGCATCCGACTTAGGAGTGGAGAACCGGGCAAAAGATCGTATTTGGGGAGTTTTCCGGCTTCCAGCCAGTGTTTGCAAAACATCAGGTAGCGCTCTGGATCTATACGTGACTGCGCAGCGAGGATGTAGGCCGAAAACTCGCGCATCAGGCGTTCGAATGGATCGCGGTCGATGGCAGGCGCAGAGCCAGCATCTCCTGTCGGCTCGAGTGCATAGAACAGATTCGCCCAATGAACCAGGACCGAGCTACCGTGGTGGACGATCGGGTTACGCAAGGCCCCAGGCCGGAGCTCCATGCGCAACAACTTTGGGTCGTCGCTTGGCCAATCCTGTCGCTTGGCCCAATCCAGAATGACGTCGATGCCTGCGATGAGCGCAACCGCGCGGAGGGGCGCATCGCCCCGGATGCACGCGTCGAATTCGTTGCCAAAACGCTCCAGGCAAACACGGGTGCGCCCGAGCCCATCGACCAGATAACGCAAGTCGGGGGGTAAACCAAGCTGGGCGATCAGTCGGGCACCATCGACGTTACCGTCGCGGTCCAACGCCTCCCGCAGGGTCAGTATCGAGCAGTCGTCAGCCATGCGACTTCGGCCGATTGGCAAGCCGCTGAAGCTGGTCCCGTGTGGCAACTTGGCTGGGGGCGCGGATGCCCATGCGACGGAGCCCCTTGCTCGCCGTGCGGACTTCTCTCGACTTCAACGTACCTAGAAGCATCGGCACGAGATGGCGCTCCACGAGGCCGAGACGCGCGACCACGTCCGGCGATGCCTCGCGCAGGATCAACGACAGGATGCGTGCGTCCGCTTCGTCGTTTGTGGCGGCCAATTGCATCCGCCATTGGACCGTTCTCGCGTTGCCGACGACGACGTAGCTCCCGCGAATCCCTTCTGCTTCAACCAACAAGGGTGGATAGAGGTATGACACCACGTCCAACACGTCTGTCGTCGCGACCAGATCCGGCGGAGGCCGCAATGAACCGGCAGCCGGTACCAGCCCTTCCGGTCGCGGAAGCTGAATTTTTGAGAGCGCGATGCGTGCAGGCCGGACGGACGGCGCCAATGACGGCTTACGCCTTGTTGATGAACCGGTTCTCATGTTGCTGGAAGGGTGACTGGAAGCCCGCGGCAAATCGCCAATTGGAATGCACCAAGGAATATCGGCTAGCACCACGGAAACTTCCGTGTTGCTGCATCACGGTCGCCATTTTTGTCGATGGCGCCAGAAACCGATAGCGGCAGTGTCGCAATCTGTGATGTGACTAGCAGACCCGACGTTGCGTCATCTAGTAAGGGGTTCGACCTTCGCCCATTGCCATGTCGCGATTTCCATGCATTGCACACGGGAGGCGGCTCGCGCCCTTCGCGCACATCTGCGTTCGAGACAAATCCGTCTGAACGGAGCGGTACAGTCGCAGCCTGTGCGACACCCGGCACCGACAATGATTCTGCGGATCCTGCCTCGGCTGTCCTTGGACTGGATGAACCCGTCAGGTCTCGGTGCAGATCCGGTGACGCCCGAACACACCTACCGAAGGTGTCGAATTCCTCAGGGGGAATCGGAACATGCAAACCGATTTGGCACCACCCTCGCCTCGATCACCAAGACGTGGCCGAACTGCTGTCATTGTGTTCGTTGCTGCGCTAGTGCTTGGCCTTGCCGTGCCTATCATCCTGCTGTTGTGGCAGGCGGCGAGTCCCACGGCGACAGTCCGAAGAGGTAATGCCGGGGCGTTTATCTCTGCATCATCAAGCCCCGGCGGGTTCATCGCTCCAACCTTGACGACGGTGGACACCACTATCGGCAGCTTTGTGGTTGCCGGGGCGTTCTCGGCACCGCGCGGCCGCGACTTGACCATTGAACGTACAAACAAGTCTGGGTTGCAGCTGTGTGTGGCGGGCGTGCCTGCCACCTGCACTGATTTTCTGGGCACCTGGCCGGACCCCATCCCCGCCACCCCCGAAGCGGGCCACGTCTTTGACTTCCAACGTTCGGTCCTCAACCATGAAACCTTGCTGAAATGGCTGTTCTTCGGCATCGTGGTGTCGTTCATCGCAATGATCATCGCCGCCCGCGCCACGGCTCCGCGGGAACAAGAAGATGACTTGGCTGATTGCACTGGGGGAGACGCGACATGATCGATCCCTCCGCCTATGCCGAACTGCAGAAGCGGACCGAGACCGCCTATCGGCGATTCGCGGAGGAGGCCGTGGCGGCGTTCGAGGAACTGCGGAAGATTGACCCGGAACTTGCCCAATTTGCGATCCATGCGTATGGTCGCCCGGAGGTCATGGCCATCAGCCTCGCCCAGCCATATGGCTGGGATCGGAAGAACATCTATGCCAGGCTGGCAGCGGGCGAGCGCGAAGAGGTTCGCAACGAAATGGGCAGAGCTCTCCACGGCATATATTGAATTTCCATGGCCCACGACGGAACGTCGGATCCCGGTTCGTCATAAGGCGGTGCTCTGGCGTTTCAACCAGCAACGCGACGAGCAAGCTCGCAGAAGCTCCTTCCCACGGCGCGAGTCGCACCCCATCGACCTATGGACTTTTCGTTGGCGGACGGTCGGTATCGCTCGCCACCGCAACCTCCGCACGGGCCACGTCCTCGTGGAACCATCGCAGCGCCTGAGCGAGTTCATCGCGATCCCGTTCCAGCGACGCGATACGTTCCGCCATGTTGGCGACGGCTGCTTGCAATTCCTGCATGGACACCTCTGCTGGCGAATCAAGATGGGCCGTACCGCACCGGCTGTTGCACCACGCAATTCAATCTTCTCCATTTGCCTGCCCCTTCGTTGAAGTCACGTCCACTCGTGTCTTGCAGAGCAGACCGCGCAAGTCACGGGAACAGCGTGCCATCCTGCCTTCTCACGCGGCGAGATCGGCACGCCAGTCCATGCAGAGCCATGTCAATTCGCCAGCTAAGCAAGTGTCGTTGGCGTTACTACCGAAAGAAAAGGCGGGCCGCGCATCGCACGGCCGCCCGTTTCCAATGGCGTTGGCCTAGCTGTCGGCGTCCTTGGTTTCCGATGCAGGCATGACCGGCGTCCGCTTCAGGTTGGGATCGAACTGCCGGTCGATCCAGTCGCGCAGGGCCACGGCCATCTCCTCGGCGGTCTGGTACTGGGTTTGGTACGGGGAATA
>Ga0068855_100012585_pt1 | contig 10211 bp, 11 predicted proteins | sample KBSCornC52_FD_66592 | JGI IMG/M metagenome (GOLD analysis project Ga0068855, IMG submission 66592) | Corn rhizosphere microbial communities from Kellogg Biological Station, Michigan, USA - KBS Corn C5-2 | ecosystem: Host-associated > Plants > Roots > Rhizosphere > Soil ... | reverse complement strand
ACCGACTGCTGCACTGGGCCGAGGTGCTCGACGTGGCGCAGGGCAACCCGGGCGTGAACGCGCTCGCCCTCAAGCACGCGTTCCTCAAGGCCTACTTCACCGACGGCCAGGATCCGAGCGCGCACGACACGCTGGTGCGCTACGCCATCGAAGCCGGCCTGGACGGCGAACAGGCGCGCGAGGTGCTGGCGAGCGGGCGCTATGCCGACGCCGTGCGCGAGCGCGAGCAGTACTACCAGCAGCGCGGCATCCATTCGGTGCCGTCGATCATCATCGACGACAAGCACCTGATCCAGGGCGGCCAGCCGCCCGAGGTCTTCGAGCAGGCGCTGCGCCAGCTGGCCGCGAATCCGGGGGCCTGAGCAAGGCGGCGGCGGCAGCCGGCGCGAAGCCGACGGGTGCGGTCCTGCCGGATCCGTCGGGCGAACCGGTCGGGCGCCATTCCTGCGTCGTCACCCTGCGCGCAGTCGCAGGATCCACGGTGCCGTGCCGAGCAGCGCCATGGCCGGGTCAGGTGGATCCTGCGGCTGCGCGCAGGATGACACCCCGTTGGGCGCCCCGGCTTCAGGCGAGGGCCGTCTTCGCCCAATCGGCGACCGCCGGCATCAGCGGGCGGCTGTCGATGTCGGGCACGTCGCGCAGGATCCAGTGCGCCAGCGTGACGGCGGCGATCTCGTTCGGATGGAAGTCCTCGTCGGCGAACGGGAAGTGCGCGTGCCAGCCGCGGATCGCGTCGAGGTCGCGGGCGCGCGGCACGCGGCCGTCCTCCACCACCTGCCAGCCGCCGTCGGTGCGGCGCACCTCGACGCCGATGGTCTGGAAGTCCTGCGGCATGCGCGGCTGCTCGAGATCGGGCACCACGAGGTGCGGCATCACCCAGCCCGCGCCCCCGATCCTTTCCAGCGGGAAGGCCCAGACGACGTCCGGGCCGTCCGGGTTCTCGAACTCGTGCACGTCCAGCCACGGCGTGCTGGGCGCCGGCGACATGCGCGTGAAGCCGAACACCTGCGTGATCAGCGGCTCGAAGCGTTCCGGATGCGCGCGCTCGAGCACGTGCGTCTGCTCGTGCACCAGCAGGTTCAGCAGGGTGCGCGACATCTTCGCCGGCGCGCCGGCGGCGAGGTCGTGCCCCACGTGGGCGAAGGCCGCGGCCACGTCCTCGGGCAGCACGATGTGCGCGCCGCGTGTGTGCGGCATGCCGCCCTCGGCAACGCCGGACAGCTTGACGAACGACCACGGCGTGCGCGCGTACAGCGGCGCGCGCTCGGCCAGCAGCGGCTGCAGGCGTTCGACGGCCAGCCGGATCGCCGCGGTCTCGGCCGGCGCGAACGGGCGCACGGCGGCGGCCTCGTAGTCGCGCACGGCGACGCGGGCCTCGGCGATCGACATCCCCTTGAGCGGCGAGTTGGTGCGCGCGCGACTCTCCAGCAGGCGCATCGTGGCGTAGTAGCTGTCGCCCGGCGTGCGCGCGAGCGCGTCGGCGCCGGCCTCGCGCGAGAGGAAGTCCACCTTCGGGCCGGCGGGCGTGGCCGCGGCGCGGGCCAGCGGCGCTCCCAGCAGCGTGGCGCCGGCCAGGACGAGCCCGGTGCGAAGGACGTGGCGGCGCGAGCGGACGTCGAGCGGAGCGTTCATTTGTAGCTTTGCAGGTGGATCGACGTCTCGGTCGCGCCGATGCCCTTGATCAGCCGCACGCGCTCGAGCACCGCCGCCAGGTCGGCGAGGTTGGCGGATCGTATCTCCGCGAGCAGGTCCCAGCGGCCGTTGGTGTCGTGCAGTTCGCCGATGCCCGGCTCGCCCAGCAGGATGGCGATGACCTCGCGCGTCTGGTTGCCCTCGACGGCGATGCTCATCCAGGCGGTGATCTCGTTGTGCTCGATGTCGGGCCGCAACCGCACCGTGTAGCCGACGATGGTGCCGTTGTCCTCGAGCTTGGTGATGCGGTTGTTGACGGTGCCGCGCGACACGCCCAGGCGATGCGCCAGCGTGGCGACGGAGGCGCGCGCGTCGGTGCGCAACAGGGCGATCAGTTGCTGGTCCAGCGTGTCCATGGCCGTCAGGATCCCGTCAAGAAGATTGTGCAAAACGACAGCGTGAGCTGTCGATCTGTCAAATTATTGATCGAATCGAGCCACTTTTGCTGATTTCGGCTGCCGCGACGTCCCGACACACTCTCAACATGGACAACGGAGACATCCAATGACGACCTTGCTCACCACCCGCGACATCGGCGCCATCGTCGGCGCGAAGGGCCTGGCCGCCTGCCTGGGCACCCTGGTTTCGTACCTCGAGGAAGACTTCGCCCGCTGGGGCGAGTTCGACAAGTCCGCGCGCGTGGCCAACCACTCGGCAGACGGCGTGATCGAGCTGATGCCGATCTCGGACGACAGCCTCTACACCTTCAAGTACGTCAACGGCCACCCGAAGAACACGCGCGCCGGCCTGCCGACCGTGATGGCGTTCGGCCTGCTGGCCGACGTCGACACCGGCCGCCCCGAGCTGCTCAGCGAACTCACGTTGACCACCGCGATGCGCACCGCCGCCACCTCCGTGATGGTGGCGCGCCGCCTCGCGCGCCCGGACAGCCGCGTGATGGCCGTCATCGGCAACGGGGCGCAGAGCGAGTTCCAGTGCCTCGCGTTCCACCTGCTGATGGGCATCGAGGAAGTGCGCCTGTTCGACATCGACCCGGGTGCCACCGCCAAGCTGATCGCCAACCTGCGCGCGGCCGCGCCGTCGCTCAAGGCCACGGTCTGCACGAGCACCGCGGAGGCCGTGCGCGGCTCGGACATCGTCACCACGATCACCGCCGACAAGGCGAACGCCACCATCATCACGCCGGACATGGTCGCCCCAGGCATGCACATCAACGGCGTGGGTGGCGACTGCCCGGGCAAGACCGAGCTGCACGCCGACGTGCTGCGCGCGGGCGCGGTGTTCGTCGAGTACGAGCCGCAGAGCCGCATCGAGGGCGACCTGCAGCAGATGCCGGCCGACTTCCGCGTCACCGAGTTCTGGCGCGTGCTGACGGGTGCCGCCCCGGGCCGTGTCGCCGCCGACCAGGTCACGGTGTTCGACTCGGTGGGCTTCGCGCTGGAGGACTTCTCCGCCCTTCGCCTGCTGCGCGACTTCGCCATCGAACTGGGCCTGGGCCGTTCGATCGACCTCGTGCCCGACATGGCCGATCCGAAGAACCTGTTCGGCGCGCTGTACCTGCCGGCGGCGCGCGGCGCGGCGGCGCGCCAGGCCGTCGCGGCCTGAGGGCCGCGCGCGGCTGTCGCCAGCGCGACGCTTGCCCCTCGCCCGCGCGCCGGGCGCGTGGCGCGGTCACAATCGCCCCCGAACGCGGGGCGTCCCCTCGCGGCATCGTCAACCGCGAGGCGTCGACATGATCACCGTCCACCACCTGAACAACTCGCGCTCGCAGCGCATCCTCTGGCTGCTCGAGGAGCTCGGGCTGCCCTACGAGATCAGGCGCTACGAGCGCGACGCCAAGACCTCGCTCGCGCCGCCGGAGCTGCTGCAGGTGCATCCGCTGGGCAAGTCGCCCGTCATCACCGATGGCGGCGCCACGGTCGCCGAATCGGGCGCGATCATCGAATACCTGCTCGATACGTACGGCGAGACGTCCGGCCTGCGCCCGGCCAAGGGCACGCCCGAGTACCGCCGCTACGTCTACTGGCTGCACTTTGCCGAAGGCAGCGCGATGCCGCCGCTCGTGATGAAGCTGGTGTTCCAGAAGATCAAGTCCTCCCCGATGCCGTTCTTTGCCAGGCCCATCGCGCGCGGGATCGCCGACAAGGTGCTGGCCGCCTTCGTCGACCCGAACCTGCGGCGACAGATGGCCTTCATGGAGGCCGACCTCGGCGGCGGCCCGTGGTTCGCCGGCACGCAGTTCAGCGCGGCCGACATCCAGATGAGCTTCCCGGTGGAGGCCGCCAACGCGCGCGGCGCGCTCGGCGCCGACACGCCGCGGCTCAAGGACTGGCTCGCGCGCGCGCACGCGCGTCCCGCGTACCAGCGCGCGCTCGAGCGCGGCGGCAAGTACGACTACGCCTGAGGGCCCGGCTCGATCCTGCCCGCGGTGCGACGCGCGCACCGCGGGCGGTGTTCAGATGTAGACCTTGCTCTGGACGACGTCCTTCATCGCCGCCTGCTTGGCCGCGATCTTCTGGTTCGAGTAGATGGCCTTGCGGGCCTGCCCGTCGATGACGGGCTGGAGCTTGCCGTCCACCATGACCCGGGCGTTCTTCATGCTGCGGTAGTAGGCCTCGTGGATGATGGGCCCCAGTTCGATCAGGCTTTCGACATGCGCCTTGGACAGCTCGACTTCCCCCTCGCCCAGCGTCTCGAGCGACGGATCCACGTAGAACAGCCGCACGATGTCGTAGAAGCTGTGCACGATGTCCTGGCCGCCGATGTGGCGCAGCAGCATCGTGCTCCAGGTCTGGCGCAGCTTGGGGCCGAGATCGGCCGCGTCCTCTGCCTTGATGGGCAGGGGCTGCGGGGCGCCTTCCTTGCCCATGCGGCGCAGGACCTCGTAGATCGGATGGAAGACCTCGTAGGCGTCCCTGGACTGCACCGTGTGGAACTGCAGCTCGCAGATGTGGTGGGTCGGGCCGCCCTGCGACGGGACGGTCACCTTGAGCACGTACTTGACGTCCCGGTAGCCGCTCTCCGTGGCACCGTCCTTGTAGCGGTCGTAGATGATGCCCTCATAGTTCTTGTCCATGTGGCGCTGGGCCTTGATCAGCGCCGCGAACGTGGCGAACTTGACGGTGGCGCGCACGATGTCGTTGAGCTTGGCGATCTCGGCATCGGCGACCACCTTGTTGGCGTCGCCCCGGGACAGCTTGGCCCAGGCGACCTCGCGCCCTTTCAGGGGCGCCATGAGGATTTGTCCGCCGAACTTCCGGGCGATCTCCCGGGTGATGTCATGCAGCCGCGGATGGGCCGCGTTGGCTTGCGCGTAGAGGGCGTCGAACTTCTGTCTGGGCGAACCGTCCTTGGCCAGCGGCTGCAGGGCGTAGTACTTCTTGTCTTTCCCGTTGTTGTAGATCGGCATGGGTCCGTGTTCTCTCTCGTTCCTGTGCCGGCATCCGGCCACGCGTGGGGACATGCCAGCGACCGCACGGCCATGCGCGGTGGGTCGGCGGGGCAGCGGGGGCGGAGACGAGTGCCGCTTTTCACGAAAGCGGCGACGGATCGTCGTGAACGAAGAATCCGTGCGGTCGTGGCCGGAACCGCGATGGATTGCATGTTGCGTGCTCGACCGTGGCAAATCCATCACGGGCGATAACACGGCGTGCCGGCAGGACTGCTGCGCGATGCGTCCCCGCGCCGGGCTGCCGCTTGGCCGGCTCGCGCGCCAGGGCCGTGCTACCCCGGGTGCTACGCTCGTGCCATGAGCATCCGATTCCTTCGTGCCGCACTGCTGGCCGTGGCGCTGCCGGCCGCCCACGGCGCCGAGATCATCCTCGAGCCCTCAGCCGTCCAGAAGCTGGTCGTCGAGTCGCTGTTCAAGGACAAGGGCCGTTACTACATCCAGCGCGGCGCGTGCGCGGCGTGGCTCGACAACCCGGCCGTGACGCTCGCCGGCGGCCGCGTCGTCATCCGGGCGCACCTGAGCGCCCGCGTCGGCATGGACTTCGGCGACAGCTGCGCAGGCGTCGACCTGGCGTCCTGGGCCACCGTCTCGGGCGCGCCGAGCGCGCAAGGCACCACGGTGCGCCTGGGCGACATCCGCATCGAGGACGTCGGCGACGCGAACACGCGCATCGTCCTGAACTCCGGCGTCGTGCCGGCGCTGCCCGGCGCGTTCGAACTCGACGTGCTGAAATCGGTGCGTTCGATGCTGCAGGGCGCCAGCGGCCAGCTGCAGGTGGACGTGCAGGCGCTCACCATCGAATCCGTGCGGGTCGCCGACAGCAAGCTGTCGGTGCGGTTCGACTTCAGGGTGGCGGGGCGGTAGCGATCGCGATCAGGGGCGGCCGGGTGAGCGCGCAGGGGCCGGCATGCCGGCGAATAGCGGGTGACGCCTGCGGCTGACCCGCCCTACGGCTTGAAGATGTGGATGACCTCGCCGCGCGCCAGCATGTCCACCAGCTGGGCGATGCGCCTGGCGCGCGTCTCCGGCCTGACGGCGGTCTGGATGCGCCAGAGCACGGCGTAGCGGTTGCTCGCATTGATCGTGGCGAAGAACGCCTTGGCGGGCGGGTTGGCGTCGAGCGCGGCGACGAGGTCGTCGGGCACGGTGGCCGTCTTCGCGCCGTCGTAGGCCTGGGCCCAGCGACCGTCGGCCTTGGCCGCATCGACCTGCGCCTGGCCCGGCGGCTGCATGCGGCCCGCCTCGACCAGCGCGGCCACCTTGTCCACGTTGATCCTGGACCAGATGCTGCGCGCGCGCCGCGGCGTGAAGCGCTGCAGGAAATGCTGCTCGTCCAGCCCCTTCTTCTGGCCGTCGATCCAGCCCCAGCACAGCGCGATCTCCACCGCCTCGGGGTAGGTGACGCTGGGCTCGTCGGCGCCGCGCTTGGCGATCTTCAGCCAGAGCCCGTCGGACGTCGCGTGGTGCTTCTTCAGCCAGGCCTCGAAGGCCTTGGCGTTCCTGAACAGCGTCGAATCGATGTCGGCAGTCATGACGCGGAGTGTGCCGCACGGGGTGATTCCCGTTCCCGCGCGATGTCATCCTGCGCGCGACGCGTCAATGCACGTTCACGACATCCCGATGCAACGGCGCCAGCCGCGCCAGCAGGCGGTTCTGCGTGGCGAACGGCACGCCCTGCGCGTCCATGGCCGACTGCAGCACCTCCACCAGCGCGTTGAAGTCGCCCTTGGAGACATCGATGTCCTGGTGCGCCTGCTTCATCGACAGGCCCGTGTAGACGCAGCCACCGCCCGCGATGCGGCAGAACAGCTCGCCCAGCATCTGCCGGAGGTGATCCTGGTTGGCGCGCCGGAAGAACTCGCCCAGGCGCGCGTCGGTGGCCAGGCGTGGCACGAAGCCGGCGACGATGCGGTCGATGCCGGCCTGTCCGCCGAGGTCGCGGAACAGCGCGTCGTCCGCAGGCACGGGGATCGTGGCGTTCGCGGGCGCGTTCTGCTGTGCCTGCGCGGGCAGGAAGGTGAGCGCGGCCGCCAGCGCGGCCAGGAGCAGGGGAGCGGATCGGGTCATCGGAGTCCTTCAGAACGCGAGCTGCGCGGACAGGTAGCCGCCGTCCTGCCGCCTGGTCGCGACGGCCGGCACGATGCGGCCCAACTGCACGTAGGCCGCGGTCAGCGAGAAGTGGCGGCACGGGGCCCAGGCGGCGAACAGGTCCCACCAGTCGTCTTCCTTCAGTCCGGCGCCCAGCACGGACGGGTCCAGGTTGTCGGGCTTGCGCCGGTATTCGGCGCCGAGGGCGAGCCGCCGGTTGGCCAGCCAGGCGACGGAGAACTCGGGCTCGAGCCGGTACGCGTCGTGGGCCGTGCCGCCGTAGCCCAGCAGGCCGTTCTGGTTGGCCTTGGTCGCGCGCAGGGTGGCGTTGACGAGCACGCCCTGCGCGAGCAGCAACTTGGACGCGCTGACGTAGACGTCGATGCCGTCGACGCGCGCGCCGAGCGCCTGCAGCGTGGGCTTGAGCGCGCCGGCGTCCGTCCGCTTGAACTCGATGCCCGCGGCGACCTGCGGCGTCCAGGTGTCCGAGTCGAGGATCGCGTCGCCCAGCAGCCGCAGCTTCGCCCCGAGCACGTCCATCTTCAGGTGCAGACCGGGCAGCCCGAGTGCGCGACCCGTGGCGCCGGTGTCCAGGTCCTGGTGCGCGAGCGAGAGCTCGGCGCGGTCGTCCCACGCCAGCAGCGCCCCGGCCACCTTCATCGAATAGTTGCGCGTGGAGACGACCGACGCCGTCGCCGTCGCGCCCCACTGGCCCTCGGTGGCGTTGCTGCCGATCACGGCCCACGGCGTCAGGCCGCCGCCGGCGGCGCCGTCGATGCTCGTGACGCCGCCGGTCAGCGGCAGCTTGTCGGTGTCCGCGTGCGCGCGCAGCGGCGCCAGCGCGCAGGCTGCGGCGACCAGCAGTGCGCCGGACGCGCCCAGCCGGCGCGCGAGGTCGGAAGGGGATACGGCGTGGGGCATGTGGACTCCGTGCGGATCAGGAATGGCGGCGGCGCTTGGGCGGCGTGAAGTTGAGCGTGGCCTCCAGGGCGACGTTCGCGCCGCTCACCTGCATCTGCGCGACGGGCTGGTCGACCAGTTGCTCCGGGCTCCAGGTGCGCAGGTCGGCGGCGCCGTCGGGCACGTCGGCGATCGTGGCGCTGCCGCTGGCGTCGGTCACCGCCACCCACGGGGTGGTCGCGACGTAGACGTGGCCGCGCATCGAGCCGTGCAGGTGGCAGCCGAGCACGAGCACCCCGGGCTTGTCGAACGTGACGTCGGCGCTGGCCACCTTGTCGCCGGTGGCGCCGGCCAGGCGCATCTCGAAATTCTTGGCCGGCGGGATGTTGGCCAGCGGGCCGGCGGGCTCCGAGCGGATGTGGTGGTCGTACGGATCCTGGTTGGAGAAGCGCACCGTCGTGCCCACGGGTACCGCGGTGATGGCCGGCACGAAGTGGATGTCGCGCTGCACGATCACCACGGGCGTCCATGGCAGCCGTGGCGCGCCGGGGTGCACCGGCGTCAGCTGCACGACGACGTTGGCCGCCGGCTGGCCGTCGGCGCCATGCACGGTGACGGTGACGTTGGCGGCCCGGGCGGGCAGCGAGAACGCCAGCAGCAGGGCGCCGGCGGCGGCGAGGATCGGGGGGAGGCGGGTCATGAAGAACCTTTACGGACGACGCGGGGCGGCGGATGCACCTGGATGCCCTTCATTCGGGGCGCGGTTGCGATCGTCCAGCGCGCCAGCGTGAACGATTTCTCGTTTCGGGCACCCACCTCGGGTCGCCGCCTATGATCGCCGGATGACCGATCTCCTCGATCCGTTGCTCGACGCCAGCTTCAAGGGCTTTCCCCACGGCGTCGCGCCGCTGCGGCGCTCGCAGGTGGGCGCCCAGGGCTGGAACGTGCTGGCGGGCGACCTGCCGCTGCCGCTGGCGGTGATCCGGCGCGACGCGCTGGCGCACAACGTCGGCTGGATGCAGCGCTTCGCCGACGCCGCCGGCGTGGACCTGGCACCGCACGGCAAGACCACGATGTCCCCGCAGCTGTTCCAGCGCCAGCTCGACGCCGGCGCGTGGGGCCTGACGTTCGCCACCGTCACGCAGATGCAGGCCGGCCTCGCGGCGGGCGTGCGCAACGTCCTCATCGCCAACCAGGTGCTCGATGCGGCGGATCTGGGCGCCATCGCCGCGCTGCGGGACTCGTGCCCCGGCGTGCGCGTCGTCTTCCTGCTGGATTCCGTCGCGCAGCTCGAGTTGATCGAGGACGTGTCGATCGACCGGCCGTTCGAGGTGCTGCTGGAAGTGGGCGTCGCGGGCGGGCGCTCGGGCGTGCGCTCGCACGCGGACGCGCTCGCGCTGGCGCGCCGCGCGCACGCGAGCGCCGCGGTGGCGCTGGCCGGCATCGAGTGCTACGAGGGCTTGGGCAGCATGGTGGGCGGCGAGGGCGACCGGTCCGCCATCGCGGACCTGATGGCGCGCGCCGACCGCCTCGCCCGCGACTGCGACGCGCAGGGGCTGTTCGACGCCGACGAGGTGATCGTGTCGGCCGGCGGTTCGGCCGTGTTCGACCTGGTCGTGCCGGGCCTGCGCGTCGAGCTGAGCCGTCCGGTGCGCGGCCTGCTGCGCTCGGGCTGCTACGTCACGCACGACCAGGGCCACTACAGGCGCCTGGTGAACGCGGTCAACCGGCGCCTGGGCTGCGACGACGCGCAGGGGCTGCGCGCCGCGCTCGAGGTGTGGGCGCTGGTGCAGTCGCTGCCCGAGCCGGGCCTGGCGATCCTGGCCGTGGGCAAGCGCGACATCTCGTTCGACCTGGGCATGCCGCTGCCGCTGGCCGTCGTCGCGCGTGCGCGCCGCGAGCGCATTCCCGCGCACGCGGGCTGGGCCATCACCAAGCTCAACGACCAGCACGCCTACCTGAAGATGGACACGGCCACCGGCGGCCTGCAGGTCGGCGACCGCGTCTGCCTGGGCCTCTCGCACCCGTGCACCACCTTCGACAAGTGGCGCTGGATGCCCATCGTCGACGAGGCGTACGGCGTCGTCGACGCGATCGTCACCTGTTTCTGAACCCTGCC
>Ga0068855_100012575_pt1 | contig 10216 bp, 6 predicted proteins | sample KBSCornC52_FD_66592 | JGI IMG/M metagenome (GOLD analysis project Ga0068855, IMG submission 66592) | Corn rhizosphere microbial communities from Kellogg Biological Station, Michigan, USA - KBS Corn C5-2 | ecosystem: Host-associated > Plants > Roots > Rhizosphere > Soil ... | reverse complement strand
TGGTATAGGCGGACAATTTGCTTTCATCAATGCAGTAGGTTCTCCCAAAAACACTTTCTATTTATATAAACAGGTATACAATAAAGACGGTAACCCCATTGAAGGTGTATTTGTTGATAAGAATGGTGATGGCATCATCAACCAGAATGATCTGTACAAAGGCAAATCAGCCGATCCTAAAGTGTTTATGGGTTTCAGCACCAATGTTACCTACAGAAAATGGAATGCCGGTGTTGTAATGCGCGCCAGTTTAGGTAACTATGCTTATAATAATGCCTATAGTCAAACGGGTGTATTAAATCAGATCCTCGGTAATTCAGTTATCTATAATGCGTCTACAAATTATCTCAGCACACAATTCAAAGGTGGTAACGGACAGGAGTTGCTTAGCGATTATTATATTCAGAATGCCTCATTTCTGAGAATGGACAATCTCACCATTGGTTATAATGTAGGGTCCATCTATCACAATAAAGCCAGTTTACGTATCAGCGCTATTGTACAGAATGTATTTGTAATAACAAAGTATACGGGGCTTGATCCTGAAATTGGTCCGGGTGCGCCTACTACCACCAATCCGCAACCTAATAACCCGGGCATTGATAATAATTTTTATCCGCGTCCCCGCATCTTTTCACTGGGGCTGAATCTTAGTATCTGATTTGACTATCAACAACAAAACGTATGAAAAAGATTTCTTTCTATATAATATTTGCTGTGATAGCGGTAGCCGCCGTCACATCATGCAGTAAAAAACTCGATCGTACACCTACTAACGACATTACTGCCGCCAAAGCGTACAGTACTCCGTTGGGATATAAACAGGCGCTCGCCAAGGCCTATGCTGCTTTTGCGCTCACGGGAAATACCGGAGGCACCGGTTCTCCCGATATTCCGGCACAGATCATTGCCGATGAGGGCAACTCAGATTTTCTGCGCCTTTACTGGAACCTGCAGGAGCTTACAACAGATGAAGCCGCCTGGACGTGGCAAAACGATGCCGGTATTCAGGGCCTTCATGAAATGAGCTGGTCATCAGTAAACCCTATTGTGAGTGGCGTTTACTATCGCTCCTTTTTTCAGATCGCATTATGCAACGATTTCATCAGACAATCAGCAGATGCAGTTGTAAGCGGCAAAGGATTTGATGCCACCACTGTTGACAGCATTCGTCACTATCGCGCCGAAGCAAGATTTTTACGCGCCTATCAATATTGGTTGCTGATGGATCTGTTTGCCAATCCTCCTTTTGTTACTGAAACAGATGCTATCGGTACTGTAATTCCCAAACAGATCCAGCGCAAAGACCTGTTTGATTATGTTGAATCAGAGTTAAAGGCGATCGATGGTGATCTCGTAAAAGCAAGAGGCAATGAATATGGCCGTGCCGATCAGGCAGCCGCATGGGCTTTACTGGCCCGCATGTATCTGAATGCACAGGTGTATACCGGCACTGCAAGATATACCGATGCTATTACTTATGCCAATAAAGTGATCAGCGCCGGGTATAGTCTGCATCCCGATTACACACAACTCATGCTGGCAGATAATAACCTGAACACCGACGAATTTATCTTCACCATTAATTACGATGCTACACATACGCAAAACTGGGGTGGCACAACTTATCTCGTGCATGGCCCCGCAGGCGTTCCGGCTAAGATGTCAGGGACCAGCGGTTCATGGAGCGGATTGCGTTGCACGCAAAATTTCGTAACCCTTTTCAGCGACTACAGCGGTAATACCGATCACCGTGCACAGTTTTATACTGCAGGTCAGAATTTAAACATGAACGATCTGTATACGGCTACTGATGGATTTTCAACTTTTAAATTCAGAAATCTTACACGCTCAGGTGGCGCTGCGCCCGACGCTGATCCGGCAGGCAACTGGGCCGATGTTGATTTTCCTTTGTTCCGTTTGGCGGAAGTTTATCTCATCTATGCCGAAGCCGTATTGCGTGGTGGTACCGGCGGCGATGCTGCTACTGCGCTTACTTATATCAATCAGTTGCGTACACGCGCTTATGGCAATACATCGGGAAATATTACTGCCAGTCAGTTAACAACAGATTTTATTTTGAATGAGAGAGGTCGCGAGTTGTATTACGAAGCCCAGCGTCGAACGGATCTAATACGTTATGGAAGATTTACCGGCAGTTCTTATTTATGGGCATGGAAGGGCGGCGTAAAAGCCGGTACCGGTGTAGCTGATAAATACAACATTTTCCCGCTGCCAACAACCGATCTTTCTTCAAACCCCAACCTGGTGCAGAACTCAGGTTACTAAGCGCCCCCTAAAGCGACGTAGAACTTTGAACAAATAAAAACGACTTTTATGAAAAGAAGCTATTATATACTATTGTTCATGCTGATGCCGGCTATTCTTTTTTATAGCTGTAAAAAAGATATAGGTCAAACCACATTAACGTCTCCTTCCGGTGTTAACGGATTTACTGCCTCTGCATCGCAGGTAGTGCTCACTAATAGTAACGATTCCAGTCAGGTCGTTACCTTTAAATGGAATGCGCCTGATTATGGCTATCCGGCTGCTGTTAGTTACACCCTGTTATTTGATGTGCCATCAGATACCAGCGGTACCAATGCATGGGCCAACGCTACAAAGGTTACCGTGGCTACCAATAGTCTGCAGAAATCATATCTGGGAACAGATTTCAACCACCTGCTGAATCAAATGGGCTTGCCACTGGGTTCTGCAAGTACACTCGTTGTACGATTGAAAGCAGATGTGAATCAAAGCACCGGCACCGCCTCTACCGTAAATCCTTTGTATGCTAGCACGACCATGACGGTTACTCCCTATAAGGTGATACTCATCTTTCCAAAGTTGTATGTGGCTGGTGATTTTCTCACTCCTAACTGGACGCAGATTGATCAGCCGGGATGGATTCTGGCTGCTCCCAAAAGCGATGGATCGTATGAAGGATATATCAATTTTCCCAATACCGATAATAAATTTAAGTTGTGTACCCAAACAAGCTGGAATGGCACCAACTATGGATGGGGCACAAGCGCTACTACTATGAGCGGCTCCGGCAGCGCAGGTAATTTATATTTTGGCGGTCCCGGATATTGCAAAGTAAATGCCGATGTAAATGCACTCACTATTTCCTATACACCTACTAAATGGGTGATATCGGGTGATTTCAACAGCTGGAGCGTAACCGCCACACCAATGACCTTTAATGCTACTACCAATCAGTGGACGGCAAGCAATGTTAGTATGACGGCCGGCAGCGGTTATAAGTTTGTTGGCGACCCCAACTGGAATACCAATTTTGGTGCAGATTCAAAAGGTAATCTGGCCTATGGCGCAGGAAATATTATAGTTCCCAAAACCGGTACCTACACCGTTACACTCGATTTAAGTGGCGGCGCAGGTAATTATACATATTCATTGAAGTAAGGTATTGCAAATGTTCAAAGCTCTTTTACCACAACTTGTCCCGATTTGTCGGGATACGCATATAGTAAACATGGAAAACACATATTTCTGACAAGCTTCTATGTGAAATCTTATGTTCTCTTTGTGTCTATCCCGACAAATCGCGACAAGTTATGATGAGAAAGCTCATATAAAGTAGATGGCTTTTTAAATAGTTCATCAGTATGAAAACAACAAAACGTGCCTGGTATATCCTATTGATTATTGGATTATTCGGCTGCAAAAAAAATGAAGCCGCTTCAACAACCGATACCTCATCGAACCCCTTTTTTGCGAAGGGAGCTGATGTTAGCTGGCTTACCCAAATGGAATCATCAGGATATAAGTTCTACAACGCTTCCGGTACTCAAATGGAATGCATGCAACTCATGCAGTCGCTCGGTATTAATTCTATCCGACTAAGGGTTTGGGTAAATCCGGCCAATGGCTGGTGTAATAATGCAGATGTGGTAGCAAAAGCCGTTCGCGCAAAAAAGCTCGGCTTCCGGCTGATGATCGATTTTCATTACAGCGACAACTGGGCCGACCCCGGTAAACAAAACAAACCGGTCGCCTGGGCATCGTACGACTTTGCTACCTTAAAAAGCACCGTGTATAGTTACACACTGCACGTGCTTGACACATTAAGGTCAAATGGAGTTGTTCCCTCATGGGTACAAATTGGTAACGAAACCAATGATGGCATGCTGTGGCCCGATGGTAAAGCCTCTACCAGCATGGCTAATTTTGCAGCTCTTGTTAATGCGGGCTATCAGGCAGTGAAGGCCATCAACGATTCCATAAAGGTGATCGTTCATATTTCAAACGGATATGATAATAGTTTATTCAGATGGATGTTTGATGGATTGAAAAGCAACGGCGCCAGCTGGGATATTATCGGCATGTCGTTGTATCCTTCCTCATCCAACTGGCAAACATATAATACCCAATGCTTAGCCAATATGAACGATATGGTATCGAGGTATAACAAACAGGTAATGATCTGTGAAGTAGGTATGCCGTGGACAGACGCCGCAACCTGTCAGTCGTTTATTAGTGATCTCATAAGTAAAGTAAGATCTGTCCCCAATAATAATGGCTTAGGTGTGCTATATTGGGAGCCTGAATGCTATAATAACTGGCAGGGTTATACCTTAGGGGCGTTTGATAACAGCGGCAAGCCTACCGCGGCAATGAATGCATTTGCAAATTGAACTGTACATTTTACCGCAGATACGCAGAGGCGCAGTGGATTTATATAAAAGAACAGGTTCTCTTCAGCGCCTTTGCGACTCTGCGGTTATAATTGGTTATTAACGGTTAGAGTGTATCTAAAAAAGATTATTAACGCTTATGAAAAGGAGCACTGGGTTTCTGCTGATCATTTTTTTACAGTCTGTATTCTTCTCAACCTTATCGGCGCAGCAGCGCATGCATATGAATTTCGACGATGACTGGAAATTCAGTTTAGGTCATGCAGCCGATGCCTCCAAAGATTTTAATTTCACCATTGCCAATATTTTCGCCAAAACAGGAAGGGCCGCAGGAACCGCTATTGACCCCCGCTTTAACGACAGCAGCTGGCGCACCCTTCAGTTGCCGCACGACTGGGCTGTAGAATTGCCCTTTGAAAATTCACCTAATGAAGATGTAATGGCGCATGGTTACAAACCGGTGGGTGGTTTATATCCGCAAAACAGCATTGGCTGGTATCGAAAACATTTTACCGTCTCGCATGCAGACTCAGGCCGCCGCTTTGAAATACAGTTCGATGGCATTTTCAGAGATAGCAAGATCTGGATCAACGGTTTTTATCTGGGCAATAATACCAGCGGTTACAGTGGCGTGAGCTACGACATTACCGACTACCTTCGTTTTGACAGAGATAACGTTATTGTTGTTCGCGCAGATGCTTCCCAATACGAAGGATGGTTTTACGAAGGCGCCGGGATCTACCGGCATGTATGGCTGAATAAATACAACAACCTGCATTTTGCCGATAACGGCATTTTTGTTTACAGTAATGTACAGAACAATACCGCTAACATAACTATAGAAGCTACCATCGTCAATCAAAATGCAACCGGTGCCAGCGGTAAGCTTACTAATATTATTACCGACAGAGAAGGCAGGGTAGTGGCCCGCGGCACACCACAAAATATATCACTCGTAACCGGAGAAACAAAAACGGTCCGTCAGCAACTCACTATTCACAACCCTTTGCTGTGGTCAACCGAAACGCCTTATCTATATCGTGTTGTACCGGTAATTACCGATGGTAATACAACCATCGATAACCAAACCATCCGCTTTGGTATTCGTACTATTAAGATCGATGGAACAGGGTTATATGTAAACGGACAGTACACGAAAGTAAAAGGCGTAAACTGTCACCAAGACCATGCAGGCGTGGGAAGCGCTTTGCCTGATTACCTGCAGTATTATCGCGTAAGACTGTTGAAAGAAATGGGTGTAAATGCATATCGTACCAGTCATAACCCGCCTACACCTGAATTGCTCGACGCGTGCGACAGTCTCGGTTTGCTGGTACTCGATGAAAACAGGTTATTGAACAGCAGCCCTGAATATCTGGATCAGCTCGAACGATTAATTATGCGCGACCGCAACCGGGCCAGTGTATTCATGTGGTCTATCGGGAATGAAGAAGGCGCTGTGCAAACCACCAGCATTGGCAAACGTATTGCGCAAACACTGCTGGCCAAACAAAAAGAGCTCGATCCAACCCGTGTAAGTACGTATGCCGCCGATGTGGCAAATGTTTTTAAAGGCATTAATGAAGTAATACCCGTACGCGGATTTAATTATCGTATCGATGGTGTTGACGGTTATCATAAAGATCATCCATCACAACCCATTGTAGGTACTGAAATGGGAAGCACCGTTACTACTCGTGGCATCTATAAAAAAGATTCTGTTACAGGCTATGTGCCCGATGAAGACATCACCTATCCGTGGTGGGCTAATACGGCAGAACAGTGGTGGACACTTGCTGCCGACCGTCCCTGGTGGATGGGCGGCTTTGTATGGACCGGTCTTGATTATCGTGGAGAACCAACTCCTTTTCAATGGCCCAATATCAACTCGCACTTCGGTATAATGGATATGTGTGGGTTTCCAAAAAACATTTATTATTACTATCAGTCATGGTGGACCAACAAGGATGTATTACATATATCACCCCACTGGAACTGGAAAGGAAAGGAAGGCACTCCCATAAACGTTTGGGTCAACAGCAATGCTTCTACCGTGGAATTATTCCTCAATGGAAAAAGTGTTGGAAAGAAAGATATGCCCCGCAACAAACACCTCGAATGGAATATTCCCTATGAACCCGGTACCCTCGAAGCAGTTGCATTTAAAGAAGGAAGAAAGATCACCACTAAAGTAGAAACAACAGATGCGCCTTTTGAAATTGTAGTAACACCATATAAAACTAGCATGCTTGCTGACGGTACCGATGCCAATGTAATAAACATCACCGTTGTTGATAAACAGGGGCGCGAAGTACCCGATGCCGATAACCTGATCCATTTTTCGATAAAAGGCGACATGAAAATTATTGGCGTAGGCAATGGCGATCCCAGCAGTCATGAACCCGATAAATGTGCCGATGGTGCATGGCAGCGGCATTTATTCAATGGCAAATGTCAGGTAATTGTACAGTCGGGCCACCATAATGATATTGTGAAATTTGAAGCTACCGCAGATGGACTGCTGCCTGGTTCAACCGATTTTCATACCGTACAGCCCGGTGAACCGCACAAGGTTTCAGCGGCGTCATACCCGGTGAAGTAAATCAAATGATTACGCGGTAACCAATCCAATCATATTTCCCTCGGGATCGCTGAACCAGGCAAATTGTTTGTTGCCCGGCAGAATAACGGGGCCCACGATTTTTTTGCCACCCGCATTTTCTATTTTTTGCAGGCTGTCGTTAATGTCAGCAACCTGTATGTAGAATAGTACATAGTTATGTGGTTCATGGCCTAATGAAACTATTTGCCCCTGAACGCCTTCCGTTGAATTAGTATTAATAAGCGAAGCCAAAGGAGGCATCATGGTAGGTGACCATCCAAATATATCGTTATAAAATGAGGTTGTTTTATTCAGGTCTTTACACCCGATTTCAAAAAACACTACGGGGTTGGCATTAGGTGCAGTCATATTGGTTATTGTTTAAATTTGAAGGAAAAGGACCTTACTCAAATATATCCAATAAAGTGTAATAAGCAATCAAGGACGGTCATCCCCCGGCTGAAGGATGGCTCATCCAATAACGTTATAGAATATAATCTTTTTTCTGTATAACACGCGAGCTTTTTTCTGATAACGGCTAACGGATAAGCACTGCCGTCCCTTTTTCAACCTGCGGGTTTTCTCCTTCCAGTTGATATTGGCAGATCCATACAAATGTATCCTGTGGCTGTTGATGCCCCGCAAAATTGCCATCCCAACCTTTTTGAGGATCAGAGGAAGAGAACACCAATTGTCCCCAGCGATTATAAACCCTGAACTGATAACTGATGATCTTTCCGAAAATCAATGGTTTAAAAACATCATTCTTTCCATCATTATTGGGTGTGAAAGCAGTAGGAACATAAAAACCCTGCATACATTTTTTTAGAGATACAATAATTGAATCTCTTCCTTTACAGCCATTTTCATCTGTTACTTCAAGCCAGTAGGTGCCAGGTTGTTTAATTATTCTTGAAGCAGTTAGGGCGTTGTCGTCCCATAAATAACGGTTGTAATGATATTTTGGCGCTATAGCAATTGAGCCATATGAACACATAGCAGTATCATGGGGAAGAAAATCCGAAGGATGCGAAAGGATAGTAGTAATAGCTGTTGTATCGCTTCCTTTGCAACCGTGATCATCTGTTACTGTTACATAAAATTTACCGGTGGTGTAAACGGGCAGGGTGCGGCTGGTGCTGCCATCATTCCATAAATAGCTACTGAAACTACCTGCATCCAGTTCACGACCTTCGGGGCACAAACCGGCATTATGATCAAGGCTTACAACCGGATTTTTAAATACCTGCACAGGAATAACGTTGCTGGTAGCTGTATGTGTCCACAGGCATGTTTCATTTGAAGTGATCATGCATTGTATTTTATCGCCGGTTACAAGATTTTTAGCTGCATAAGTATTACCGTTGGCACCCACAATGTTTCCGTTTTTCATCCATTGATAAACAGGTGCATTGCCCCCATTTGCCGGCGTTGCAGTAAAAGTGTCTATAACACCTGCACAGGCACCTATACCATTTCCATGAATGCTAACGGCCGGTTCAAGTAGCGGATGTACCTGCATAGTAATATCCGTACTTGCAACTATGGGAAGGGTAACACAGTCAAGACCCGATTGCATGGTGCATATGATCTGGTCATTGTTTTGAAGAGATTTGTCAGTAAATGTATTAGCGTCAATAAAAAGGTCTACTCCGTTTTTATACCAGGTATACTTAGGGTAGGTGCCGCTGTTTACAGTTGTAGCTGTAAAAGTTACGGGTACAAAAGAACATATATCATTGTTAGATGCGGTAATAGAAATGGAAGGCGTTACAAAAGATGAGCAGGTATATATTTTTCTTATTACCGAATTAGGGTATATTTCAGAAATGTAAAAGATGCCATTCTGGTCAATAGTAATATCGCATGGGGCACCCACGTCAGCCGCTGTGGCAACGCCACCATCACCACTAAACCCCTGTTTGCCGGTTCCTGCATAGGTAGTAACTATTCCACCGGTTGATATTTTTCGTATTACATTGTTGCCATAATCGGTCACATATAAATTGTCTGCACTGTCAAAAGCAATTTTCAAGGGTTCATAAAACGCTGCCTGCACGGCCGGGCCATTGTCGCCCGCATGGCCCCATCTTCCGTCTCCCGCAATGGTAGTGATAATACCTGAAGTGCTTATTTTGCGAATTCGATTGTTGTACGTGTCACAGAAATAAAGATTGCCGGCTTTATCAAATGCCATACCGGTGGCTCCGTTCATTTGAGCGCCTCTTGCAGGACCGCCGTCGCCACTAAATCCTGCTATTTCACCACCTGCAATTGTATTAATGATGCCGGCCGTATTTACCATCCTGATCTTTGTGCCGCCACTATCGACTATATACAAATTGCCCGTATTATCACAGGCAATTGCTCCAATTCCATCGAATCCCGATTGCTGAACAGGAACACCATCGCGGGGCATGCCGTGACCGGTGATAGTCGTAATAATTCCGGAAGCGTCGATTTTTCTGATGGCTGTCAGCCACCCATCAACAACAAACAGGTTACCGGCATTGTCCATAGTAATCCACACGGGATATGATAATACGGCGGATGTAGCAAGACCTCCGTCGCCGTTGCCGGAACCAGGGTTTCCACCACCAGCATAAACACTGATAATGCCGGCGCTGTTTACTTTACGAATAACATGGTTCTCCTGGTCGGCAAAGTAAATATCCCCTTTATTATCAGCACAAACTCCTGTAGGCTGGTCTAACCGCGCCTTCGTAGCAGGGCCTCCGTTACCACTGAATCCATTAACGTTTGTACCTGCAAATGTGGAAATGATTTGTGCGGTACTGTTATAACTATGCGCAAAAAGAAAAAGGAGTAGCAGGGCTATACTTAATTTGAACGCTCGTTTTTTCATAAGGATCAGGTCGATAAGGAATAGGTCGATAGAGGCGAAAATACAACCGGAGGTAATAAATTCAAACCTTTTCTTCGTTACTTTGCATTA
>Ga0068855_100012574_pt1 | contig 10216 bp, 10 predicted proteins | sample KBSCornC52_FD_66592 | JGI IMG/M metagenome (GOLD analysis project Ga0068855, IMG submission 66592) | Corn rhizosphere microbial communities from Kellogg Biological Station, Michigan, USA - KBS Corn C5-2 | ecosystem: Host-associated > Plants > Roots > Rhizosphere > Soil ... | reverse complement strand
CTTCCTGCGCCTTCGTCATCTTGTCGGCAGCGGCGTCCTTCGCCGGTGCGGCGGGCGCGACAGCGGCAGCGGGCGCCGGAGCAGGAGCGGCCGCCGGTGCCGCCGGTGCGGCCTTTGCGGGTGCGGCGGCCTTCGCCGGCGCTGCCGGGGCCATCGAGCCCGTGGCCGGCGCGGTCTGCGCGACCGTGCGGCCCGAAACCGAGACCTGGTCCTTGATCTTGCCGAACTCGCCTTCCTTGATGCCCTTGACCTTCATGACGTCTTCCGGCGTCTTGAACGCGCCGTTGGCCGTCCGGTAGTCGATGATCGCCTGCGCCTTGACCGGGCCAATGCCGGGCAGCGCCTCGAGTTCCTCTTTCGTCGCGGTGTTGAGGTTGGTTGCAGCCAGCGCGAAGCTCGTGGCCAGCAGCATCGCCAATCCAAGCAGAAGCCGTTTCATGTGAGTCTCCGGTAGGGTGTGCGGGTGCGCACGGAGCGCCCGGCCGCTTTCGGCTCTGCGCCGATGCGACCCGTGCCGGCCCAGTAACGCGGCGCACACCCATACCGTTGACGGCCCGGTCGGTTCGGGCCCGCCGGCGACTACTTGATCGGTTTGGCGTCGGTCCTGGCCGCCACCGCCTGACCCTTGGCATCTGTCCGGACCGCGGGTTTTGCCGCGGCCGGCGCGAGCGTCAATTCGGGCTTCAGCTTCTCGAACCGCCGCGCGCCGATGCCCTTGACGTCCTTCAGCTCGTCGAGCGTCTTGAACCCGCCGTGCTGCGACCGGTAGTCGATGATCGCCTGCGCCTTCGCAGGACCGATGCCGGACAGCGCGACGAGCTCGTCCTTGCTCGCGGTGTTGAGGTTGAGCGCAGCGACGGCAAGCTGCGATGCGCAGGCGAATGCAAGCGCGATCAGGCAACGAAACATGGCGTTCTCCTTCGAAGTGGGTGGACTCGTCGACCCCCGCGCCCGTCTGGCTGAAGACGCGTGGATGCGATCGAGCACCGAGCTTACGAAGGGACGCGATCGTCCGAAATCAGACTTTCGACGTAGCGCCGCACACCCGCTTCCACCGGCAACATCCGCGCGTCGTACCCGGCTGCGCGAAGGCGGGCGAGGTCCGCCTGCGTGAAGCTCTGGTACTTGCCGGACAGCGCGTCCGGCATCGGTACGTAGCTGATCGTTCCGTCGCCGACAAGCTCTTCGAGCGCGCGCGGCGGATCGCCGACGGCGCCGCGGCACGCGTTGACCGTTGCCAACGCCACCGCATTGAACGTCGCCGCGAGGCCGGTGCCCAGGTTGAAGATGCCGGAGCGCGCCGGATGCCGGTGAAAGTCGAGATTCGCCGCGACGACGTCGTCGACATGAATGAAATCGCGGCGCTGCTCGCCGTCCGCGTATCCGCCGGTGCCGGCGAACAGGCGCACGCGGCCCTCGGCACGATACTGGTTGACGAAGTGACAGGCGACCGACGCCATCCGTCCCTTGTGCGCTTCGCGCGGACCGTACACGTTGAAATAGCGAAACCCGACGATCTGCGCAGTACGATCGGGCAGCACGCGTCGCACGTAGCGGTCGAACAGCGCCTTCGAATAGCCGTAGACATTGAGCGGCGCTTCATTCGTACGGTCTTCGCGGAATGCGGTGCCGGCGCCATACACCGACGCGCTCGATGCGTACAGGAAGGGAATATCGTTGTCCTGGCAGTGATCGAGCAGCGTGACCGAATACCGGTAGTTGTTGCGCAGCATGTACCGGCCGTCGGCTTCCATCGTGTCGGAGCACGCGCCCTGGTGGAACATCGCTGCGACGTCGTCGTCGAAATCGCCATGGCCGATCCGCTGCAGGAACTCGTCCTTGTCGAGGTAGTCGGCGATGTCGCAATCGGCAAGGTTGCGGAACTTGTCGCCGTGCGTCAGATCGTCGACCGCGATGATGTCGGTTTCGCCGCGTGCGTTCAGCGCCTTGACGAGATTGGATCCGATGAACCCGGCAGCGCCGGTGACGACGATGTACACGACCTATCCTCCACTGCGTTCGCGCACGACGAACGGCACGCGCGGCGCGACGGCACAGAGCAGTTCGTAGCCGACCGTCGACGCCTTCGCTGCGACATCATCCACCGGCAAGCCGTTCCCCCACAACACGACGTCGCTGCCCACGACCGCCTCGGGCACGGCCGACAGGTCCACGGTGATCATGTCCATCGACACGCGCCCGGCCATCGGCACGCGGCGCCCGCAGACCAGCACCGGCGTACCGGCTGGAGTGAGGCGCGGGTAGCCGTCGGCGTAGCCGCATGCGACGACGCCGATGCGCATCGCGTGCGGCGCGCGAAACGACGCGCCGTAACCGACGCTGTCGCCGCCCGCCAGCGTCTGCACGGCGATCAGCTTCGAGCGCAGCGTCATTGCCGGCAGCAGGCCGAGCGCCTCGGCGCTGCGTGTCGCGAACGGTGTGGCGCCATACAGCATGATGCCCGGGCGCACGCCGTCGCCGCCGACTTCGCCATAACGGACCACACCGGCGGAGTTGGCAAGCGAGCGCGCGTAGGGCAATCCCGCGCATGCCCGCTCGAATTGCGCGAGCGGCGTGGCGATGCCGTCGACTTCGTCGGCGCACGCGAAATGCATCATCAGGCGGATGCTTCTCACCGACGCAATGCGCGTCAGGCGATTGCAGACGGAGGCCATGTCCGCAGGGGCGAACCCCAGCCGATTCATCCCGGTGTTCGCCTTGACGTAGACGTCGATGCGCGCGGAAAGCGGCGTCTTCTCCAGCATCCGTATCTGCTCGGCATCGTGCAGGACGGCATGCAGGCGATGCTGCGCTATCGTGCCGAGGTCGGACGGGTCGAAGAAGCCTTCGAGCAGCAGCACGGTCCGCGAATATCCGGCCGTCCGCAGCGCGAGCGCCGCGTCGAGCTCGATCAGCGCGAGTCCGTCGGCATCGTCGAGCGCCGGCAGCACGCGCTGCAGTCCATGACCATACGCATTCGCCTTGACGACGGCGAGCACTTCCGTTGCAGGTGCGTAGCGGCGAACGGACGCGAGATTCGCTGCGATCGCAGCGAGATCGACCTCGGCGACGATCGGGCGGGCCATGCGGGCTTTGACGGCGACAGCGGCGTGCGCGCTGTCCGCTACAACCGGCGGATGCTGTGGGACGACCGTCGCCGCACTGGGAGGGGTTGTGGGATCATGGTATAAAGCGCCGGCCGCGCGCTGTTCGCATTATAACAATCCATAGCGAACATCCGGCAGCTCGACTGCGTCCGCCGCGACCGATTTCTTGGGCTCCATGAAACCCGGCTTCTACACCATCATCGCGGCGCAGTTCTTCTCGTCGCTCGCCGACAATGCCCTGCTGATCGCCGCGATCGCGCTGCTGCGCGAGTTGCACGAGCCGGCATGGATGACCCCGGCGCTGAAGCAGAGCTTCGTCGTGTCGTACGTGCTGCTGGCGCCGGTCGTCGGGGCGTTCGCCGATTCGATGCCGAAGGGCCGCGTGATGCTGTTCACCAACGCGATCAAGGTGTTCGGCTGCGCGCTGATGCTGTTCGACGTTCACCCGCTGCTGTCGTACGCGATCGTGGGGTTCGGCGCCGCCGCCTATTCGCCGGCGAAATACGGGATCCTGACCGAGCTGCTGCCGCCGCAGCAACTGGTGATCGCCAACGGCTGGATCGAGGGTGCCACCGTCGGCTCGATCATCATCGGCGTCCTGCTGGGCGGCATGCTGATCACCCCGCGCGTGTCGGCGACGCTGCTCGCGTTCGACTTGCCGTTCATCGACACGCCGGTGGACACGCCGCCGGATGCGGCAATCGCCGTGATCATGGGCTTCTACGCCATCGCCGCGATCTTCAACTGGTACATACCCGACACGGGCGTCGACCACCGCGTGCCGAGCAAGAATCCGCTGTACCTGATCCGCGAGTTCTCGCACTGCGTTGCGCTGCTGTGGCGCGACCGGCTCGGGCAGATCTCGCTCGCGACGACGACGCTGTTCTGGGGAGCCGGCGCTACGCTGCAGTTCATCGTCATCGACTGGGCGGCGCGCGCGCTGTCGCTCAATCTGTCGCAGGCGTCGATGCTGCAGGGCGTCGTTGCCGTCGGCATCGCGCTCGGCGCGGTCATCGCAGCCAGGTTCGTTACGCTGCGAAACGCCGTCGGCGTGCTGCCGATCGGCGCCGCGATGGGCGTCGTCGTCATGGTGATGGTGTTCGTTCACTACATCCCGCTCGCGATGGTGCTGATGATCGCGATCGGGGCCTGCGCCGGATTTTTCGTCGTGCCGATGAACGCGCTGCTGCAGCATCGCGGCCACGTGCTGATGGGCGCCGGCCACTCCATCGCCGTGCAGAACTTCAACGAGAACATCGGCATCCTCGTCATGGTCGGGCTCTACGCGCTGATGGTGCGCTCCGGGATGGCGGTGAGCACGGCGATCATCCTGTTCGGCGTGTTCGTGACGGGCTCGATGGTCCTCGTCATGTGGCGGCATCGCGCGAACCAGCGCGAATTCGACTCGCTGCATTTGATCGGGATGGAGAAGTAGCGCTTAACGGGCCAAAGTTTCGCCCGCTTCGCTCGCACGATACTTTGGCCCCGTCAGAGGACGACGGGCTTGTCGGGAAGCTCGTTGGCACCAGCGCCCGCGCGCGGGAAATGCCGCGCGAGCAGCGCAGAAATCTCCGCGATGCCGGCCGTCACGCCTTCCGCGTACCGGCCGTCGCGGAACGCGGCTTCCATCCGCGCGCAGATCGCCTGCCACGCGGTGTTGTCGACGGCGCGATCGATGCCGCGATCGGCAACGATCTCGACGTCGCGGTCCGCCAGCAGCAGGTAGACGAGCACGCCCGCGTTCTCTTCGGTATCCCACACGCGCAGCAGCCCGAACACCTCGAGCGCACGCTCGCGCGGCGTCAATTTGCGCAGCACGCGCAGCGGCGGCAGCGAGCCTTCGACGGCGAAGCACACCTGGCCACGATGCGTGCGCTCGCCGGCAGCAATGGCCCGCTCGATATGCGACAGCACGTCCGGCGGAAAAGCGCGCTTGACCGACAGGTGATCGGTGACGACGTGGCGCAGCAGGCGGTGGGCTTTACCGGGCATCGTGTGCGCTCCTCACCAGCCGCCGGACGCGCCGCCGCCGCCGAAGCTGCCGCCGCCTCCGGAAAACCCGCCGCCCCCGCCGCCGCTGAAACCACCGCCGCCGCCAAGGCCGCCACCACCCCAGCCACCGGTGGGTATCCACGTGCCGCCGTGTCGACCGATGCCGCCGCCCGCGCTGAACAGCAGCATGATGATGAGCGCGATGATTCCGGCACCGATGCCAATGGCGATCGATCCGGCAACAACCCAGGCGCCCGCGCCGACGACGCCTGCGCCGACGGTCGAGCCCAGCATGCGGCCAAAGACGCGCGACAGGATTCCACCGAGCACCGGAACGCCGACGAACAACAGGATGAGCAGCGTCTGGAAATCGAAGCCCTGCGCGCGCCGCGACGGCGCCGCGCGCTGCGGCGCCGGCAGTGGCTGTCCGGTGCCCACGACGGCGATGATGCGATCGACGCCCGCGTCCACGCCCGCGCCGAACCGGTTCTGCCGAAAGAGCGGCGCGACGTTCTCGGCAATGATCCGCCGCGACGTAACGTCGGTCAGCACGCCTTCGAGGCCGTAGCCGACCTCGATACGCATCTTGCGATCGTCTTTCGCGACGACGAACAGCGCGCCGTTGTCCTGGCCTTTGCGGCCGATCTTCCACGCCTCGGCAACGCGCAGCGAATAGCCTTCGATCGGCTCGCCGCGGGTCGTCGGCACCATCAGCACGACGAGCTGGTTGCCCGTACGCTGCTCGAAGTCGGCGAGCTTCGCCTCGAGCGCCGCCTTCTCGCCAGCGGACAACGTCTGCGTGACATCGGTGACGCGCGCCGTCAGCGGCGGGATGGGAGCAAGCCCTTCCGACGTCGACTCCCACGCGGGTTGCGCGCTGGCGAATCCGCTCGCGACGAGCATGACGATCGCGAGGCAGCGGCGCAGCGCGGCGAGCAAGTCGATCGACGGGACGTTGGCGACGGTCACGGGAGCGATGGCTTCAGCCGCGCCGACTGCCAACGAGCAGACGGCGCGGAACATCAGCGACCCCCGATCAGGACTTCGGCGCCGGTGCGGCGGGCGGCGGGACCGCGGGAGGTGCGGGTGCCGGTGCAGCACCCGGCGCGGGAGCGCCCGGCGATTTGCCGAAATCGACCTTCGGCGGCGCGCTGATCGTCCCTTCGTCGGCGACGGTGAAGTTCGGCTTCACGTTCATCTTGAAAATCATCGCCGTGATGTTCGTCGGGAACTGGCGCACCGTCGTGTTGAACTCCTGCACCGTCTTGATGTAGCGGTTACGCGCGACGGCGATCCGGTTCTCGGTCCCCTCGAGCTGCGATTGCAGGTCGCGGAACAGCGCATCGGATTTCAGCTGCGGGTAGTTCTCCGACACGGCCAGCAGTCGCGACAACGCGCCCTGCAACTGGTTTTGTGCCTGGATGAACTTCTGGAACGCCTCCGGATCGTTGATCAGCTCCGGCGTCGCCTTGATCGAGCCGACGTTCGCGCGCGCGTTCGTCACTTCGGTCAGCACCGTCTGCTCCTGCTGTGCGTAACCCTTGACCGTGTTGACGAGGTTCGGAACGAGATCGGCGCGCCGCTGGTATTGGTTGACGACCTCCGACCAGGACGCCTTGATGCCTTCGTCCTGTCGCTGCAGGTCGTTGTAGCCGCACCCGCCAAGCGCCATCGCCATGACAGCGGCCAGTGCAATGCCCAGCTTGCGAAACATGTTGCGCCTCCCGATCGTGGATGGGACGAATCGTCCGCCGCCCGGAATATGCGGCCTCCATGCGGCGGACGCAAGCGGTGTGCCGTCGAAAATCGTGTCGTGTTAGGGCCTAGTTGCCGGCCGCCGTCACGTCGCGGAGTGTCCGGCGGGCGAACAGCAGGTCCTGCCACGCCAGCGCTTTGTCGGCGGGCGTACGCAGCAGGTACGCCGGGTGATACGTGACGATCAGCGGCGTGTTCCGGTAGCGATGAACGCGATTGCGCAGGCTCGCGACCGGCGCATCCGTGTCGAGCAGCCGGCACGCGGCGCTCCTGCCGAGCGCGACGATCAACCGCGGCGCGATCAGCTCGATCTGCCGGTCGAGATACGGCGCGCACGCCAGCGCTTCGGCAGGCTCGGGCGTGCGATTGTTCGGCGGCCGGCATTTCAGTACGTTCGCGATGAAGACGTTCTTCGACCGATCGAGGCCAAGTGCCTGCAGCATGTTGTCGAGCAACTGGCCGGCCGCGCCGACGAAAGGCTCGCCCTGCTTGTCTTCGTCGGCGCCCGGCGCCTCGCCGACGAACATCCATTGCGCGCGCGCATCGCCCACGCCGGGAACCGTCATCCGGCGCGACTTGCACAACGCGCAGGCAGTGCAGCCGGCGATGTCCTCGACGAGCACGTCGAGCGCGAGCGTCGCAATGCGTGCGCGCCTCGCGGCATCCGCCACGTCGCCGGAACTCGCCGACGGATCGCGCGGCGACGGCCGGCGCAGCCGCCATACGGGCGTGAGGTTGAGCTCGCGCAGCACGTCGTCGCGGCGAATCATGGCGGCCCGAGGACGGAAGGCGACAGCGCGCAACGCATGACGAGCGCGTCCTCGCGCGTGCCACCGGGCTCGCCGGGCGGATAGTAGGCGACGCGACGCGCGATGGCGACGAAACCAGCGGCCTCGTACAGCGCGATTGCACCGCGGTTGCTCACGCGCACTTCGAGGAACAGTTGCTCGGCGTACAGGCGGCGGGCGTCGTCGACAAACTGCAGCAGCAGCGCACGGCCGATGCCTTCGCGGCGGAATTCCGGCACGACGGACAAGTTCAGCAGCTGCGCCTCACCCGGCCCGAGCATCAGCACGCCATACGCGACAATCCGCTCGCCACGGACGCCGACGCGCGCCGAATAACCGGCAGCCAGCGCGTCGCGGAAGTTGCGCTCGCTCCACGGTGCCGCGTGGATGCGCAACTCGAGCGCCGCGACCACGGGCAGGTCGTGCGCAGCAAGCGGGCGCCAGCGCACCGGCACGACCTCGCGAGGCTTCGGCAGCGACGCCATCGCCCGCGACCGCTAGAGTCGCAACCCCGCAACGCGCTCGGCTGTCGTCAGCGCGACACGGTGGCGCACGTACAGCGGCTGTGCGCCCGCCGCGTCCATGCCCTCGCCTGCCAGCAGATGCGGCCACGCCCATTCGGCGACCGACTGTGCGTCGGGAGCGATCGACGCGTCGACGTCGATCAGCTGCAAACGTTGCGCGAGCGCCGGATAGGCGGCAAAGCCTTCGCCTGCGCCATGCCACTGCGACGTGTCGGCCGGTTGCACGTCATCCGGCTTGCGCACGGCGAGGTCGCCGACGCGCGTCCATGCGTCACCGTGTCGAGCGTAGGAGGCGACGTAGACTTCGTGCATCCGCGCGTCGAGGCAGGCGAGGACGCGCGACCAGCCGTGCCGGCGCCACGCAGCATGCGCGATCGCACCGAGCGTCGGCACGCCGAAGACCGGCAGATCGGCGCCGAAGGCGAGGCCCTGCACGACGCCGCACGCGATGCGCACGCCGGTGAACGAGCCCGGACCTGCGCCGTAGGCGATGCCCCCCAGCACCCGCAGCGACGTCCCTGCCTCGGCGAGCACGCGCGCCGTCAGCGGCAGAATGCGCTCCGACGCCGCGTTGCCCGCGCGCTCGCGGATGACGACGGCAGTGCGGCCGTCATGAACTGCCACCGACAGCCATTCAGTCGACGTATCGAGTGCCAGGATCTGCATGTCCGGCATTTTACCGATGTCGCGCCCCATGCGGCGCGTACAATCCGCGCCTTTCATGATGCTCGAGCTCACGATCGAATCGCTGGACCAGGAAGGCCGCGGCGTCGCGCACGCCGATGGCAAGGTCGTGTTCGTCGAGGGTGGCCTGCCGGGCGAGCGGCTCCACGCAGAAATCGTCCGGCAGAAACCGAGCTACGCGATCGCCCGTGCGGTGACGATCGACGCGCCGAATGCCGCCCGCGTCGTGCCGCGCTGCCCGCATTTCGGCGTCTGCGGCGGCTGCACGCTGCAGCACGCCGACGAGGCACTGCAGCTCGCGGCCAAGCAGCGCGCGCTCGAGGACGCGCTGCAGCGGATCGGCCGCGTGCAGCCCGATACGCTGCTCCCGGCGATCGCCGGTCCCGCGTGGGGCTATCGCTACCGCGCGCGGATGTCGGTGCGCGACGTTCCGAAGAAGGGCGGCGTGCTCGTCGGCTTTCATGAGCGGAAATCGAGCTTCGTCGCGGACATGCGCGAGTGCCACGTGATGCCTGCGAAGATCTCCGCGCTGCTGCCGAAGCTCCGGACGCTGATCGAATCGCTGTCGATCCGCAAGCGGCTGCCACAGATCGAGTTGGCCATCGGCGAGCGTTTGACGCCACACGCCGCCGCCAGCGCCGCGGCCACGGCCGATGCGCCGCCCGTCGACGACGATCGCGGGCGTAAGCAGCCAGAGCTCGTGCACGCCCTCGTGCTGCGCATCCTCGATCCGCTTTCCACGACGGACGAGGCCAGGCTCGTGGCGTTCGCCGACGCGCACGGCGTGGAATTCTGGCTGCAATCCGGCGGGCCCGAGACGGTGATGCCGTTCTACCCGCCGGGCGCCACGCTCGCGTACACACTGCCGGAATTCGACATCGCGCTGCCCTACGCTCCCACCGATTTCACGCAGGTCAACGCGTCGATCAACCGCGTTCTGGTGCGGCGCGCCGTGCAATTGCTCGATCCGCAACCCGGCGAGCGCATCGGGGATTTCTTCTGCGGGCTCGGCAACTTCACGCTGCCGATTGCGCGCCGCGGGGCGGCGGTCGTCGGCGTCGAAGGGAGCAAGGCGCTCGTCGCGCGCGCGCAGGCGAACGCGGTCCGCAACGGACTGGCGGACCGCGCAACGTTCGTCGTCGCGAACCTCTTCACGGCGACGCCGGAGACCCTTGCGCCGCTCGGCCGGCTCGATCGCGCGCTGATCGATCCGCCGCGCGAAGGCGCCGTCGAGCTCGTCAAGGCGCTGCCGCAACGCGACGCCGACCGACGCCTCGTGCGCATCGTCTATGTTTCGTGCAGTCCGGGTACGCTCGCGCGCGACGCCGGCGTGCTGGTCCACGAGCGTGGCTACCGGCTCGTGGCG
>Ga0068855_100012571_pt1 | contig 10218 bp, 9 predicted proteins | sample KBSCornC52_FD_66592 | JGI IMG/M metagenome (GOLD analysis project Ga0068855, IMG submission 66592) | Corn rhizosphere microbial communities from Kellogg Biological Station, Michigan, USA - KBS Corn C5-2 | ecosystem: Host-associated > Plants > Roots > Rhizosphere > Soil ... | reverse complement strand
GCCAAGCTCCTGCAAGCCATCCATCATGCGCTCGCGCCCGACGTGCACCTGCTCGACATACCACGCAAGGTAATCCTCATCCGCCAGCGCCACCGGCAGGCAATCGAGCGCGACGCCGTTTACGTTGTACGGTGAACTTACTTTGCGCAGATACTTCACAAGCTCCGCGCTGCCGGCCAGCATTCCAATCCGTAGATTGGCAAGCCCATACGCTTTAGAGAATGTCCGGGCCACAATCAGGTTCGGCGTCGTAGCGAGGTCTGCCATCACAGACTCGCCATGAAAGTGGTAGTAAGCCTCATCCACCATCAACACCGCCTGCGGAGCCGCCTTTGCAATCGCCAGCAGATGCTCCCGGCTCACCACTGCCCCGGTAGGATTGTTCGGCGAAGCGATGATGATCAGTTTTGTCCGCTCCGTAATCGCCGCCATGAATCGCTCAAACGGAAACTCCAGCGTCGGCCCAGCCTGCACCTTGCGCAGATGCGGCGTCATCATCAGCACACTCACGTCATACATAAAGAACGATGGCGTGCAGATGAGCGCCTCGTCCTCCGGCTCCAGAAACGCGCAGCACATCAGGTGAATGGCCTCATCGACGCCATTGGTCAGCAGCACCTGTCCAGGTTGCAAACCAAAGTGCGCGGCCACAACCCGCTCGACGCCCTCGCGCTCGGGATACTTCGTCAGCCCCTCCGCCGTCACCTGGCGCAGCCGCTCATGCACTCGCGGCGAAGGCGCGAATGTGTTCTCGTTGAAATCCAGCCGCAGCGCCGTGCGCTCGGCCAGCGGCGGGTGATACTCCGGCATCTCCACTACCAGGCGTCGCGCCTTCACTATGTTTGTAACAGTATCGGTTACACTCATCGCATCCTCACTCGCACACTCGCTGCGTGTCCGATCAGGCCCTCGGCTTCGGCCAGTGCAATCGCATGTGGCCCCATCTTTCTGAGCCCCTTGCGTGTGTACTCCTGCACGGTAATTACCTTTACAAAATCCATCACACTCAGGCCGCCGCGAACGCGCCCTACGCGCCCGGTGGGCAACACGTGGTTGGGTCCGGAGACATAGTCTCCCATCGATTGCGGCGCATACTCTCCCACAAAGACGCTACCGGCGTTGCGGACCCACTGCAAATCCGCTGCTGTATCTATCGTCAGGTGCTCGGGGGCCAGCCGGTTCGTTAGCTCCCGCGCCTCTTGAACTGTCGCGGTCACAAATATAGACCCCTGCGCCGCCAGCGACTTCTTTGCAATGGCGTTGTTTTTCGACTGCATCTTGACTTCAGCGGCGACGGCCTTCGCCAATGCTTCATTGCTGGTAATCAAAACCGCCAGCGCCTCGGGATCATGCTCCGCTTGTGCCACCAGATCCGCCGCAATGCCAGCCGCCGAACCATTATCGCTGGTCACGACGATCTCCGTCGGTCCGGCAGGCATATCGATTCCGCACTCGCTCGACACCATTATCTTGGCTGCGGTCACAAACAGGTTCCCCGGTCCGACGATCTTGTCTACGCGAGCAATCGAGAACGTGCCATAAGCCATCGCGGCAATCGCCTGCGCGCCACCCACGCGATAGAACTCCGTCACGCCGGCCAACCAGGCTGCGGCCAGCGTCTCGCGCGCGGGCTTGGGTGAGCACACTACAATCCGCTCCACCCCCGCCACCTGCGCCGGCGTCACCGTCATCAGTAGCGTCGAAGGCAGCGGATATCGCCCCCCCGGCACGTAGCAGCCTACGCTCCCCAGCGGCCTGACGATCTGCCCCGTCTTCACTCCATCCACCGGAGCGAAGCTCCACTCCTTTGGCAACTGGGCCTCGGCAAACGCCAGAATGTTCCCTCGCGCTACCATCATCGCTGCCTGCAACTCAGGAGCCGTAGCCTCCCATGCCGCCCGCATCTCTTCGCGCGAGACCGCGAGCGCCTGCCCCTTCGTCAGTCCATCAAACTTCGCGGCATACTTCCGCAATGCAGCGTCGCCACCCTTGCGCACCTCCGCAAGAATCTTTCGCACCACCGGCTCCACTCGGGCCGTGCTCACGGCCCCGCGCCGCTCCAGCGCCTCAATCAACGCCGCCGCGGTTTGAGCGCCGCGCCCAGATGTCTTCACCAGCCTCATCGACAAACTCCAAGGACAGCTTTCAGCCTCCAGCTTTTAGCTAAAAGCCAGAGGCTGAAAGCTAATAGCTGCTTTACACCACAACCTTGCTCAGCGGATATTCCACAATCCCGGTGGCCCCGGCGGCCTTCAGCTTCGGAATGACGTCGCGCACCAGAGACTCGTCGAGGATCGTGTTCAGCGCCACCCATCCTGCATCGCTCAACTGCGACACCGTTGGCGAGTTTAGCGCCGGCAACACGCCAATCACGGCATTCAAAGCGGCCTTCGGCGCGTTCAACATCAACCCGACGCGTCCCTGTGCCGCAATGGCTGCATTCAGCATCAGCGCGATGTTTTTAATCTTCTCGCGCTTCCACTCGTCCTTGAAGGCGGTCTTGTTGGCGATCAACTGCGTCTCGCTCTCCATCAGCGTCTCGATAATCCGCAGACGGTTCGCCCGCAGCGAAGACCCGGTCTCCGTTACCTCGACGATGGCGTCGGCCAGCGTCGGCGGCTTTACTTCCGTCGCGCCCCAGCTAAACTCGACCGTTACTGGAATCTTCCGCTCGGAAAAGTACCGCTTGGTGAACTCGACCAACTCGGTAGCGATAATCTTTCCGGCCAGGTCCTCGGGCTTCTGGAAAGGCGAGTCCTCCGGTACTGCGAGCACCCACCGCACCTTCTGGCGGCTCTGCTTCGAGTAGGTCAGGCTCGTCACGTACTCCACGTCTGTCTGGTTTTCGAGCACCCAGTCGTTGCCCGTCAGTCCGGCGTCCAGCGCGCCATGCTCGACGTAGCGCGCCATCTCCTGCGCGCGCACCAACATGCACTCAATCTCCGCGTCGTCGATGGAAGGGAAGTAGCTCCGCCCATTGGCGAAGATCCTCCACCCCGCGCGCTCAAACAGCGCAATCGTCGCATCCTGCAAACTGCCCTTAGGAATCCCCAGCTTTAATCTCTTCGCCTCGCTCACTTCGCCTCCATCGCAATCTTTTTTGTGAAGCAGCTCACCGTTCCCTCGTGGCAAACCAGGCCGTCGCCTTCGACCTCGACCTTGAACAGCAACGCATCGTTGTCGCAATCGGTCGCGGCGGAGACGACGCGCAGCCGGTTGCCGCTGGTCTCGCCCTTCATCCACAGCTTCTGCCGCGTCCTGCTCCAGAACGTTACAAAGCCCGTCTCCAACGTCTTCTGGTAGCTCGTTTCATTCAAAAAGCCGAGCATCAGCATCTCGCCCGTCTTCGCGTCCTGTACTATTCCGGGGACCAAACCATCCATCTTCGCAAAATCGACCTTTACCGCATCTGCCATCTCACACGTCTCCATCGGGGTTGCACTTCAAAATTGTCATTGCGCAGCCGCGAGCATGAAAAAAGCCCGCTCGCGGGTTGCGCGTCAGCGGGCCTTTCCAATCCCTGGTAAGCGTTCGTTACTTCGCTACACCGGACACAGCCGCCAACACGCTCGACGCATGATGGTGATGATGTCCGTGATGGAAGCCCTGAAAGCTCATCTCAAGTTCAAGGGTAGCGTCCGGACCGCCGGAAGTCAACCCGCGCCCGCGTTTTCCGGGCAAATTCGCGCACAACGGGCCTGGAGATAAGTGAGAACTTGCATATTGACGCGCCCCGCCGTGTCTCGTACTCTTTCGCATGAAGTTCATCCGCAGTACCACGGAGACCCAATCTATGCGCAACCTTCGCCACAAACTTCTTGCCGCCGCACTACTGTTCGCTTCAGTGCCGGTCCTTTCCGTTGCCCAGGCAAAACACGCGGCCAAACCTGCCGCCAAACCCGCGGCATCCTCCTCTTCCACGGCGCCGCTCGACATCAACACCGCGACTCCGGACCAGCTCAAGGCTTTCAACGGCATCGGCGACGCCTACGCCAAGCGCATCATCGACGGACGCCCCTATACCGCCAAGAATCAGCTTGTCACGCGAGGCATCATTCCCGCCGCTACCTATGCCAAGATCAAAGACCAGATCATCGCCAGCAAGCCTAAAAAATAGCGCTGGCAAATTCGCCTCAACGAAGGTTGACCGCGTTGCCACCTCCAGCCTCTCTCGGGGCGGCCTGAACACAGACAAGCCTGCAAAGGCGGAGTTGCATCTGCTCCGCCTTTACTTCAGCTCCATCACCACAATCCGTCCATCGGAATAAAAACTCCCGCCGGTGGCTGTCTTCGCCTTCAGCATCGGGTCGTCCGGAGTCACATACGCCGCGCTCGAAAACGCGCCGGCGGCATCGAAGCTCTGCAATAAAAAGTCCCGCTCTTTGTCGATCTCCGGATCGATCTTGTGCGTCACGCCGCCAGTTCGCTGGTCTTTTTCGAATCCGATATCGTGCGTGGCCGAGCCTACCCATAGCGGCTTCCCGTCGACGGTCTCCGTACTCTTCCACGCCCGCAGATGGTGCCGCTCCGCAGCCACCTTCAGCGGATTACCACGCGCAAACGACAAGTCCTGCGGCCTTCCGAACAGATACAGCGTGCTCATCGGCATCTCGGTGTACGGCTCATGACTCATCGTCGATAAGATCCCGTGCAGCACTGCATCGCTCACCGATTTGTCCACGAGCACCCATCCCGCCGCTTTGAACGCCGCCTGCACCTGGTCTTCGGTGCCGATCAGGGCATAGTTCACCATGTCGCCCTCGTGGCCGGCCTCGTCGGAGACGCGTCTCGGAATATCAGCGAATGTCTTCGGCGAGACCAGCGTGTTCACGGCGGGGGCAGTGATCGCCTTCGTCTTCGGCGCTGCTTTGAACGTCACCTTCACCTTGAAGCTTCCCGTCGCCGTCAGGTCGCTGCTTGTGTTCATCCGCAGATACAGCCGGCCGTTGGCCGGGATCGTGACATCGCTCTCCTTGCCTATCAGGAAGGGAACGGAGGCGCCCACATCGCTTACCCGCCCCACCAGCGCGCCTGTCGCCGCGTCGTTCAGCGGAAACTGCCGCAGCAGGTCGCGCCATCCCCGCTCCGTGCCGTCCGGATCGACCGTCCGCCCGTCTGGTAAGCTCGCACTGCCCGATGCCGTAAAGTGCGCCTGCTCTCCTGCCGCCAGTACCACCCCGGTGTCCAGCCAGTCGCCATCTTTTACCGTGAACTCATAGCTCTGTTTGTGCGAGGGGGCGGCGGAGCCTGCCTGCGGAGTCCTCATGTCTACAATCGCCTCCACGCCCGCATGTGGTTTCGCGGCGGCCCGCACGGCAGACGTTGCGCCGTCGAGAGATTGCGATGTCCCGCCCGGAAGCGTTTGCCCATGCGCTAGCATTCCAGCGGCCAATATCGCGATGGGAGGTACAACTTTCGCTACCCTGCCGCCAAGCCGTTTCCAGGCCGCAAATCGGTTAAAGTAATGCATAGATAGTTTCGGTCTCATCTTGAGAGCGGCCTCTGCTCTCTATTTAAGATAAGACGCAAAACCTGGACGGACGGCTCATGTTCTCTCCTCCGCGCCATCTCGCCTCCGCAGCCACCCGCATCGCGGCGGTTCTGGCAGTGCTCGTTACGCTCACCGGTTGTCAGGCGATGGTCAGTAGCTCCTCCACTGCCCAGGTCCGAGTAGTTGACGCCTCGCCCGACGCTCCCGGCATCGATCTCTATCAAGGCTCAGACGGCGTGGCTTACAACCTCGGCTTCGGAGACATTACCTCCTACGTCCCCATGGCTCCCGGCGTCTACACCATTTCGGCAGCCACTGCCGGCACCCATCAGGTGCTCTCCTTTGCCAAACCCACTTTCGCCGCAGCAGGTCAATACACGGTCCTGATTGGCAATACAGCGGGCAGCCTGCAGCAACTTACGCTCAAAGATCAGAGCCTGCCTGCGCCCGCCGGACAAACGGCGCTGCGCTTTCTCGACGAAGCCACCCGCACCGGCCCGGTCGATATCTACATGGTCCCCTCGGGCCGCTCGCTCGTCACAGTCAATCCCATCCTCACCAGCGTGGCATTTGGCGCAAACACCGGTTATCAATCCATCCCATCCGGCACCTACACGCTGGTCGTTCTGCCCACGGGAGCCGCTCCGACTGGAACTGCCGCAGCCAGCTATACAGGAGCGCAGATCACGTACCCCAGCACCGCCGCGCGCACGCTCATCTTCATCGACCAGCCGCTGCCCTCCGTCGCCGGCCTGCGAGTCATCACGGCCGCCGACTACGACTCTCCCAGCTAGCTGCCCTGTTTTCTGCAGCAACTTTCGTTGCAAGGCACGACGCCCAATCGGTGCGAATACACAAAATTCACCGAAAAGTCGCGGTTCTCCAAAAAAATATACCTTCCACAACTGTCGCAACACACAGCGAGCGCCTGTGTCTATTCTCACTGTAGGCAGAAGCAGCAACATCCAAGCCGCCGCCGAAAATACATAGGAGTTCTCCAAATGAACCTTACGAAGTATGCCCTCATTGCCTCGCTTGCCTTCGCCCCCGCCGCTATCTTCGCCCAAGCCACGCCATCGCCCGCCCACCATGACTATGACGTCAACCAGCGCAAGGAAAATCAGCAGGACCGCATCGGCCAGGGCGTCAAGAGCGGCCAACTCACCGCCGGCGAGACCTCGCACCTTGAGAAGCAGGAATCGGCCATCAACAAGGAAGAGCACGCCATGCGAACCCAGGACAACGGCCACCTCACCAAACAGGACCGCAAGACTCTGCACCGGCAGCAGAACCAGGAGTCCCGCAGAATCTACCGCGACAAACACAACCCGCAGGCAAGGGTAAGCTCTTCAGCAAAAGGATAGAGGCCGCGAGAACATCCCGCGGCCTCCATCTATCGAGTTGAGAAGACCTAGTAGCGGTACTGTTCCGCCTTGTACGGCCCTTCCACCGGCACGCCAAGATACTCCGCCTGCTTCGCCGAAAGGGTCGTCAGCTTCACGCCAATCTTTTCAAGATGCAGCCGTGCTACTTCCTCATCCAGCTTCTTGGGCAGAATGTAGACGCCCGGCTTGTACGTATCCTTGTTCTTCCAAAGATCCAGCGCAGCCAGCGTCTGGTTCGAGAAGCTCGACGACATCACGAAGCTCGGATGCCCCGTCGCGCAGCCCAGATTCACCAGTCGCCCTTCAGCCAGCACAAAGATGCTGTTGCCGTTCGGGAACGTGTACTTGTCCACCTGCGGCTTGATGTTCAGCTTCTTCACGTCTTTGGCGGCGTTCAACTGGTCCATCTGTATCTCGTTGTCGAAGTGGCCGATGTTGCAGACGATCGCCTGGTCCTTCATCAGCTTCATGTGCTCGAAGGTGATGATGTCCACATTGCCCGTGCAGGTCACGTAGATGTCCCCGCGCCCCAGCGTCTCTTCGAGCGTCGTCACTTCATATCCTTCCATCGCAGCCTGTAGCGCATTGATGGGATCGATCTCCGTCACCAACACTCGTGCTCCTAGCCCGCGTAACGACGCTGCGGAACCCTTGCCTACATCGCCATATCCGCAGATGACAGCGGTCTTGCCGGCAACCATCACATCGGTCGCGCGCTTGATGCCGTCCACCAGCGACTCGCGGCATCCATACAAATTGTCGAACTTCGACTTTGTCACCGAGTCATTCACATTGATCGCTGGCACCAGCAGCTTGCCCTGCTCCATCATCTTGTAGAGGCGGTGAACGCCGGTCGTCGTCTCTTCTGCAACACCGCGCCACTCTTTGGCCAGCTTCGTGAAGTAGGTTGCGTCCTCGGCGTGAATCTTCTTGAGCAGATTCTTGATGACCTGCTCCTCCTGATTGCCCGAAGGCGTATTCACCCAGCCATCGCCCTTTTCCAACTCAACGCCTTTGTGGATCAGGAGCGTCACATCGCCGCCATCGTCGATCACAATCTGCGGTCCCAGGCCGCCCTTGTGCCGCAGCGCCTGGTCAGTGCACCACCAGTACTCCTCCAGCGTCTCGCCTTTCCACGCAAACACCGGCACTCCGGCAGCGGCAATCGCGGCGGCGGCGTGGTCCTGCGTCGAAAAGATGTTGCAACTCGCCCAACGAACGTCCGCGCCCAGGGCAACCATCGTCTCAATCAAGACGGCGGTCTGGATCGTCATGTGCAGCGAGCCGGTAACGCGAACGCCTGCCAGCGGCTTCGCCTTCGCATACTTATTGCGGATCGCCATCAATCCTGGCATCTCCTGCTCGGCGATGTCGATCTCCTTGCGCCCAAACTCCGCCAGCGAAAGATCGCGGACCTTGTACTCCGCGGCCACTGCTGCCTTATGTATCGTTGCTGTAGCCATCACAACCTCATATCAATTCAAGATTCACAAGCCTATACAGAATACCAGCCAAAGCTCCATTTTTCCGCGACTATCCTAGCTCTTCACCGTTGCCGGAACCACCCTTGGCCGCCGCACAGCCAGCGCCAGCAGGGCCGCGCAGACCGCCATGCCGCTCATCACAAACAGACCGCCGGTATAGCTATGCGTAGCATCACGCAGCCGCCCGGTCATATACGGGCCTGTGAATCCGCCCACCCCGCCGACGATCTGCAACACCGCCACCGCGCCCGCCGCCGCAGTCCCACCCAGCATACTCGTCGTCAGCGTCCAGAACGGCCCCATCATGCTCCACAGCCCGACCGCCGCCAGCGTCATCGCGCATAGCGCCACGACCATGCTGTGCGCCAGCGCCGCCCAGGCGAATCCTGCGGCCGAGAGCAACAGGCACCCTGCAATATGCCACCGCCGCTCATTTCGTTTATCCGAGCTCCACCCCACCAAGAGCGTCATCGCAGCCGCGGCGAGATACGGGAACGTGGCATACCGGTCGATCAGGCTCGCATCCGCCATGCCATGCGAAAAGCTGGCCAGAATCAGAGGCATCCACAGGTTCACGATATAAACCCCCACCTGGCTCACAAAATATGCCCCCGCCAGCACCCATAGCGCAGGCAGCCTGAACGCGTCTCCCAGCCGGTGATGCACCGCCGCGCCGGAGCGCTCGCTGTCACGGCGCAGCTCTTCATCCAGCCATGCCTTCTCCGCCGCGCTCAACCACTTTGCATCATCCGGATGGTCGCGCAGCAGAAACAGCACGGACACTCCCAGTAGAATCGTCGGCACGCCCTCTGTTAAAAACAGCCATTGCCACCCTGCCAGTCCGTGCCACCCATCCATCCGCAGTACGGCGCTCGAAAGCGGCCCACCCACTACGCCGGCCAGCGAGGTCGCGATCATAAATCGGGAGACGGCACGCGCCCGCTCCTGCGTTGGAAACCAGTAGGTCAGGTAAATAATCATCCCGGGAAAGAATCCAGCCTCGCTCACCCCAAGCAGAAACCGCAGCACATAGAACGACTCTGCCGACCGCATGAACATCAGGCAGGTCGAGATCACGCCCCACGAGATCATGATCCGCGCCATCCAAACCCGCGCGCCCACTCGCGTCAAAATCAGATTGCTCGGCAGATCGAACAGCGCCGACCCCAGAAAATAAATCCCCGCACCCATCCCATACACCGTGTTGCTGAAGTGCAGGTCGCGCTGAATGTCCATCGCGGCGAATCCCACATTCACGCGGTCCAGATAGTTCACGATATACAGCAGAAACATGTACGGAATCAGCCGCCACGAGATCTTCCTGTACAGTGCGCGCGCGTCTACCGACTGGAGGGCCATCGCTCCACTTTACATGCTCATGCGACTCAACAGGTCTCGACAGGAAAGAGTGCAGCCTGCACCTCGGCCGCGCTCTTTCCTGTGATGCGCAGCACCTTGCTGCGGCCAGTGGCGCCGCTGACGATTGAGATACGCGCCTGCGGCAGCTTGAGCCGTTCCGCCAGGAAAGCAATCAACGCTTCGTTGGCACGTCCGTCGGCCGGGGGAGCTGTGATGGAAATCTTCACTGCGCCCGCATGGAGTCCGGCCACATCGTTTCTCCGCGCACCCGGATGCACCCTGACGCGCAGCACGCATCCGTCGGCCACGTCCTCGGCAAAGCTGGGCGGTTCGTAGGTCATGCCGCGCCTGCCTTTCGCTTGCCGAAGATCGCCGTCCCTATGCGGACGCACGTGCTGCCCTCTTCGATCGCAACAGCAAAGTCGTTGGTCATCCCCATCGACAACTGCGTCAGCCCCGGATGCAGCTTTTGCGATGTGTCGCGCAGCCTGCGCAACTC
>Ga0068855_100012569_pt1 | contig 10219 bp, 10 predicted proteins | sample KBSCornC52_FD_66592 | JGI IMG/M metagenome (GOLD analysis project Ga0068855, IMG submission 66592) | Corn rhizosphere microbial communities from Kellogg Biological Station, Michigan, USA - KBS Corn C5-2 | ecosystem: Host-associated > Plants > Roots > Rhizosphere > Soil ... | reverse complement strand
CACTCCTGCATAAGGAGACCTTCGCGGACCACCAGACTCTCTTTCTGGAGAGCCAGCCTCCGTGGGCGTTACGGCGTATCGGTTGAGTTTCCTCTCCCCTCGACCTACCCTTCCCTTGTCAGTTTCTCAGAATCGGGAGCTTTCCCCAGGTGGCGAGTGTCGCGTCGTGGCGACAGTTCGGTTTGCCTTTGCCCTTGAACCGGCGCGAAACGGTTGTGTGCGACGGTGCGTCTCAAGTCGCGTGAATCACCTCCTGAACGCGGTTGGTGACTTCTTACTCGTGGCGGGCGGAGAAAAGCGGAAAGGGAATTTGGAAGAATCTGGATTCTTTTTTGAGGGGGCTATGCGGAACACCTCCCCCAACCACTTACTTCGCAAGGAGGAGCCATTCGTGCTGGCAGGGGGTGCGTTCGGTGATGGCGCGTCGGTGTCACCCTATGACGACTGATCGCATCCGGTCTTGAATTAATGGCTGCGAAGGGTTCGTGCCGCCATCGCGCATGTCCGTGAGCAGGTCTCCGAAGTTGTCGCCGACCATTGGAACGACTAAACCGCGGTCTTCCATACAACCCAGGTTGCGCCTGTTGCCCGTTCGGTTGTATCCGCGCGGTTGGAAACCGCTTCAACGAATGTACAAAGTTCCCCTCCGGCGACTCAGACCATGAATCCAGTGTACAAAGGGACACTTCGTACCCTCGTTGCAGCGACTTGCAGTCGCCCGTCCCATGCAAGCCACGCGGCCGATCATTAGGCGCAACCTCGGTTATATGTGTGTCGCGCCATCGGTTGAGAAAGTACTGCGTGTCCTCGGTCGACCGGCAAGCTATTATTCCCATCTTGCCTCGATTCGGAGGAAATCGACCAGCGATCCGGTCCAGTTCGGATTTGCTTAGATCTTCAGGAACAGCTTGCGGCGGTACATCCACCAGCAGACGAGCCAGAGGAAGAAGAGAACGACGGACGATTCGAGAATCGGGGCGTAGACGCCGCCGATGTGCTCGAAGAAGTGCTCGCCGAGGTTGGTCTTCAGCGAACGCTCGACGATGGACGCGAGGAAGTGCGCCATCACGTACATCGCAATCGAGTTCATGCCGACGACCACGAGCGGGAACGCCCAGCGCTTCCGCTCCCGAACGTCCACCACATAGTAGAACGCCGCGAGCAGCAGGAAGCACCAGCCGCCGGAGTAGATGGTCCAGCTCGGCGTCCAGATGCGCTTCACGACCGGGCAGATTCCGAGCTTGTCGAGCAGGAAGCCGGCGACGAGACAGCCGATTCCCGCGACTACGAATGTCCGGACCTTCTCCGTGGCGGGGTTCTCGCTTCGCAGAACCCCTCCCGCCAGCAGGCCGAGAATCATGGTGGCGAGCGTGGGAATGAAGCTGAGGGTCAGGTAGCCTCCGCCATTGAAAACGAAGGGCTTCTCGCGCGGGAAGAGGTTCAGGAACCACTGGTCGAAGTGCGCCGCGAAGTTCGTGTTCTTGTCCCAGTGCGCCGCGAAACCGGTCAGGTGCGGGAAGTCCGGCTTCACGCCGACACTCGCATAATCTAAGCCCGCCGACGGCAGCGGATGGAGCGCGAAGGCGAGCCAGTAGCCGACCAGCAGGACGGCGCACGCGGCGAGCTGCACTCTCGGCTTCTTGTCGGCGAGCAGGAAGAGGAACGTGTAGCCGAGGCCGATCTGGGTCAGCGTATCCTCGAAAGTCCAGTAGGTCTGCGGCTTGTGGTCCGAGCGGAGGAAGACGCCGAGCAGCACGAGGAGCACGGACCTGACGATGGCGTGCCGCAGCATCCTTCCGTAGGGCTCACCCCTGGCGCGGCGGTTCGCGAACGAGTAGACGAGAGCGGCGCCGACCAGGAACGAAAAGGAGGGCTGAATCAGGTCCCAGAGCGCGCAGCCGGTCCAGGTCACGTGGTCCGTCTGGAACCTGAGAAGCTGCCAGAGTCCGCTGTTCGAGAGCTGCTCGGCGACCTTCGATATCCCCAGCCCTTCGCTCGCCATAAGCAGCATGACGACGCCGCGGTAGGCGTCCACCGACACGAGCCGCACGGTCCTGGGGGTTGGCGCTGCCTCCGCTCGCACGAAGGAAGTCGTCTCTTCGATAACAGGGGAACCGGGGATAGTCGTCGACATGGCGCGGGACCCAGCCTTTCCTGTGTGCACGCCCGGGAACACCGGCTCTGTTCGCAGGAATCGCGCCGCATTCCTCCCTTCGGGGCTGCCGCCTTGCGCCGGCCGCCGTTACGGGCGGAGCACCACGTCCTGCAGGTCCGGGTGCGCCCTGAGCAATGCAAGACCCTTCCGACTCACGAATCGCACCCACCCGTACGTGCACTTCGCGCCCTCGGGCGCGCCGCCCACATTGATGCGGAGCGTAAGCCGCCGCACGTCTGTCCCGAGCGTGTCGCCCAAGTCGAATACGATGAGGCCGCCTTTGACGAGCGTTGGAGTACGGAGCGTGGTGACCGGCTTGCCGGAGTAGTCCCGGCTCTCGACGTCGAGATGCGTGTAGCTTCGTGGCCGCACGTCCAGCACGCGCGCGACGAGTACCGGATAGCGTCCCAGATCGACGGTCGCTTCCCGCGTGACGCCGCCCCACTGGTAGCTGTAGGGGAACCCGTCCGGAACGTGTGCGAGCCTCAGCGTCATCGCACCCGGCGATTCGGAGTAGGCTTCCGCTCTCATTCCGCCATCGCGCGGCGCCCAGCTGGAGATCGTGTTCAACTCGTCCGTCCATCCGGCAGCGATCGGGGTGGGAGTCGAATAAGTGGCCAGATTAAATGCAAGCAATAAGGATAACAGCATTGCGTCCTCGCTGTGGATGGAATCATGCGTGTCGCGGCGCGGACCAAATCACGAAGCCAAATTGGATATCCGTTGGTGTTGAAAGCAGAAAAGCCGGCCATCGAACTTCTTCGCATGCTCCTGGCAATACGCAATTACCTTATCTGTCAGCGGCTTGCCGCACTCGGCGCACACACGTGGCACGATGGACAGCGCGCCAGGTTCGCCCGCTTCTGCTGCCTGCAGGCCTCTCGAGGGCTGCCCGGAACCTCTTGCTGTCGAGGCCGGGCGTTGAACGAGCGGGCGATGATTCGCGAGGAGGAAGTCACGAAAGCGATCCAGCTCGTCATCGTTCATCGAGTGCCAGACGTCTCTTGTGTCGAAGGGGTTTAGCGATGGCGTGAATAGGCTGTTCGCCTTCTTGTATCGCGCGATGAATTCCTTGATTCTGGATGGAATTTGATCGGATTTGCAGACTTCTGGCAACGGGCGCTTCTTCGGAGCATCGACAATTCCGCCATCGGAGATCGCCACGAGAATGTCTATCGGAATGTGTGTAAATTGTATCTGCAAGCCAACCATGCGGCGCAGAATTTCGGCCGCATGAGGTCTTAGATATGACTTCAGAAACTCCGCCTGGCGTATTGCCTGTTCAATCGGGGAGCCCATCCCTTTCGCGGTTTGTCCAACGAATCGCGTCCACTCTCCACGTTCGTTGATCTTGACACGACCGGTTACGCTCTTGGTTTCGACGACGATTGCACCGCAGCGATGGAGCACCAGGTGGTCCATTTGCGCCGCGTCGCCATCGGACTCGATTCGGAGCCCGTTGAATACGATAACGTCCTTACTCGTCCCGAACGCGCGCCGCAGGTAGTGCGCCATCTGCTCCTCGGCCTCTCGCCCGGAACGATTCATTGCACCAGTAAATGGACAAGGATCGAGGTCTTTCGCAATCATGAACGGCCTTTTCCCAATCTCCGCTCGACGCGGCGTTTGACCGTCGAATTCGCGCACGCGCGGTGCAACTCGGCATGACTTCCGCCGCGCGACATAGAACCTGCACGATGACTGTCGAGCTGGTCAACCAACCTTCTATCGCCCAATACGCATTGACGCGCTTGGAATCCTGCGGGCGTACGAAACCAATCGGGGAGACAAAATGAGCGTGCTGACGACGATGGTGACACTCGTTGTGGTGGCGGCTTCCACGATCGCGGGGGCGCAGGGGAGATCGAAGGCGCCGAGGCTGCGGGTGAGCGACAACCACCGGTTCCTCGTGACGCGGGAGGGGAAGCCCTTCTTCTACCTTGGCGACACGGCGTGGGAGCTGTTCCACCGGCTGAATCGTGAAGAGGCCGACCGTTATCTGCGGGACCGGGCGAAGAAGGGATTTACGGTCGTGCAGGCGGTGGTGCTCGCGGAGCTCGATGGGCTGCACGATCCGAATCCATACGGGCAGGTTCCGCTCCAGGGTGACGATCCAACGAAGCCGATTGAAGCGTATTTCCAGCACGTCGACTATGTCGTGCGCCGCGCCAATGAACTGGGAATCGTGGTCGGTATGCTGCCCACCTGGGGCGACAAGTGGAACAGGAAGTGGGGGAACGGCCCGGAGATATTCACGCCCGAGAACGCACGAACGTACGGCGAGTTCATCGGCAGGCGCTACCGTGACGCGGGAATCATCTGGATACTGGGCGGAGATCGGCCGGTGGAGAGCGACCACCATAAAGCGATTTTGCGGGCGATGGCGGAGGGCCTCCGCGCGGGCGACGGCGGCCGCCACCTCATCACTTTCCACCCAACCGGCGGCAGCGGCTCGGCGGACGTGTTCCACGATGAACCCTGGCTCGATTTCAACATGCGCCAGAACGGTCACGAGCCGGATTACAACGGCCGCTATGACAAGACGCGCGTGGACTACGACCGTACGCCCGTGAAGCCCGTCCTCGACGGTGAGCCTCTTTATGAGGACCACCCCGTCTCGTTCAACCAGGCAAAGAATGGCCACTCCATCGCCGCCGACGTGCGCCGGCCGCTCTACTGGGACCTCTTTGGAGGCGCCTGCGGCCACACCTACGGACATCACTCGGTCTGGCAGATGTGGCAGCCGGGCCGCGCTCCCGTCAACGACCCGCTCATGCCCTGGTACGATGCTCTCGACCAGCCCGGCGCGGGCCAGATGCAGTTCGGCCGCAACCTGATCGAATCGAGGCCGTTCCTCACGCGAATCCCCGACGATTCGGTCATCGTCCCGAGCCGCGTGAAGACGGCGGTCCCCGGCGAAGGTCGCTACAGAATGGTCGCGACGCGCGATCGGGAGGGTATGTACGCGATGGTCTACACCCCGGCCGGGCGCGACTTCGAGGCGCGGATGGATGTGATCAGGGGCGGTACGGTGAAGACGTGGTGGTACAACCCACGGAACGGAAAGGCGACGCCCATCGGCGAGTTTCCGAACACGGGCGCGCATCGATTTTCGCCGCCTGACAGGGGAGAGATGCTGGATTGGGTCCTCGTTCTGGACGGTGCGTCCAGAGGCTACCCTCCGCCCGGGCAGGTAAGACGGTAGAGCCTCGCACGAAACGAGCCCCGCGGAATTCGAGTTCCGCGGGGCTCGTCCATTGGTCGCTGCCTCAGGCTTGGCACTTGTTGGCGATCTGGCCTCCGATTTGCCGCCCGAAGCTGATGGCGATGAACACGCCAATGATGAGGCCGGCGATGCCCCGCATGCCGATGAGGAACTGGCCGCCAACGATCAGCAGCGAGACGATGATTCCGACGATTGCGCCGCCGTCATCATCCATGTTTGCGGCGCCGATGATGAATCCGGCAACCGCAAACATGAAGGCGTTTCCGACCGCGGCAAGGACGACAACGACGATCATGCTCAGGCCGACGATGCCCGCACCGGGTCCGCTGGCGGCCGCGGCCAACCCGCCGAATACGAGAACTCCGATGGCGATGTAGACCGTCCATATCTGGCCCATCAGCGCACCCCAGCCAATTCCACGCAGGATTCGCGTGCCAGCCGAGGGCGCGTTGTACGCTTTCATAGCCGCAGGCGAATACATCGAAGCTGCGCCTGGACCGCCATAGATCGAGGGAGCGCCGCCATATGCCGGAGCCTGCCCGCCGTAGGTCTGTCCGCCCGACGCGCCGTACGGCGATGGGGGAGCGCCGTACGGCGAAGGAGGTGTGCCGTAGGAAGTCGGCGGCGCGCTGTAATTCGCGGGCGCGACCGCTTCGCCGGTGAGCGGCATCGCGGCCCCGAGCGGTTGTGGCCCTGTCAATGGCTGCGGCGCAGTCAGGGGCATTCCGCCCGCCAGGGGCTGTGGTCCCGTGAGCGGCTGCGGACTCGCAAGAGGCATGCCGCCGGTGAGGGGCTGCGGACCGGACGCGTAGGCTGGCGCTGCGGGCTGAGGTACATATGCCGGCTGCTGTGCGACTACCGCGGTCTGCCCCAGCTTGTCGAGCGCGGCGCGAGCCCGCGTGTTGCCGGGCTCCAGCTTCAGCGCCTGCTGGAGCGCCTCGCGCGCGTCCGCGGTGCGGTTGACCTGCGCCAGCGCGACCGCCAGGTTGTAGAGCGCGCCCGCATCGTACGGCTGGAGGCGAACCGCCTGCTGGAGATCGAGGATACCGCCGCGCGAATCACCCATCCGCGCCTTCACGATTCCGAGGTACCCGAACGCCTTCCCGTCCGATGGGTTGGCCTGAATCATTGATTGGAAGACGGCGCGGGCGCCCTGCAGGTCGTTCGCCTGCATCCGCTTCACGCCCTCCGCGAGGGCGCTCCCTTCAGTACTCATGATGAAATCCCTTTTTGTGACGAGACGCGCCTGAAGCGGGACGGCCGAAGAATGGCGCAATCGCGCGAATGGTTCGCTCTGCGGCGGCGGATCACCTGCGGCAAAACTGACAGATTTTACCAAAAAGTCGGGCGATTTGTGGGGTTGTGGACGGGACGGTTTATCGGCGGGCGGTTACGAGAGGTCGAGTGGGCGCGGCGGATGCCATTACGGGATTCGTTGACGCTTTCGCGCCGAGCTCGACCCACGGACGCGGGTAGACGCCGATCAGGAGGGTCGCGGCGGCGCAGACGGCGATGGCGGTCGCGAGCGGCGCGGAGAGGCTCATGCGGCGGTCGTCCGCCGGATCGCGGATGTAGACCTGGAGCGCGACCATCAGATAGTAGTAGAGGGCGATGACGCTGGTCACCGCGCCTACCAGAACGAGCGCGTACTGGCCGCCGCCCCATCCGGCCGCGAAGAGGTAGAGCTTGCCGACGAATCCGGCGAGCGGTGGAATGCCGCCGAGCGAGAAGAGGAAGATGAGCATGGCGGCCGCGAGGAGGCCGTTCCGCTTGTGGAGGCCGCGCAGCGCCGTGACGTCGTCGGACCCGGTGGCGTCCTCGACCGCCTGGACCAGCAGGAAGCCACCCGCGTTCGTGAAGGCGTAGAGCACCAGGTACATCACGATGGCGCCGGTCGCCAGCGCGGAGTGCGGACCCGCCGAAACCGCGACGAGGATGTAGCCGGCCTGCGCGATTCCGGAGTAGGCGAGAAGGCGCTTCAGGTTCGTCTGGCTGATCGCAACGAGGTTTCCGATTACCATCGAGAGGACGGCGAGCACGGCCACGACCGGAATCCAGTGGCCGGACGCCGGTTCGAGCGCGGCGAACAGGAACCGCAGCAGCGCCGCGAATCCGCCCGCTTTCGAGGCGGTCGACAGGTAGGCGGTCACCGTAGTCGGAGCGCCCTGGTAGACGTCTGGCGCCCATAGATGGAATGGAGCGGCGGCGATCTTGAAGGCGATTCCGCCTGCCACGAACGCCACGCCAATCCAGAGCACGGTGGAGAGACCCCCGCCGGTCGCCAGCGCGGTCGCAATCGCGCTGAACTGTGTGCCGCTCGTCGCACCGGGAATCGACATCACCGCGCCATAGACGAGCGAGGCGCCATAGAGAATCACGGCCGACGCGACCGCGCCGACGACAAAGAACTTGAGCGACGATTCGGCCGACCTCCGCTCCCGCTTCGAGAAACCCGCCAGCGCGAAGAGGCAGACAGTCGAGATCTCGATACCCAGGTAGAGCGTTATGAGTCCGCCGGACGCGGCCATCAGCATGAGGCCGACGGTCGAGAAGAGGAGCAGGGCGTAATACTCGCCCGCAAAGGCCATCCGCTCTTCGCGTCCCGCCGACCCGACGCAGACGACGGCCAGCGAGAGCAGGAAGACCGTGTCGAACGCGCGCGTGAATCCGTCGAACACCAGGATGCCGTTCCAGGGGCTGGAAACCGCTCCGCCCCAGTCGAGCGCCAGGGTGACGAGCGCCCCAAGCCCCGCCACCCAGCCGAGAATCGACTCCCGCCGCTTCGGCAGGAACGCGTCCATCAGCGCGAGCAGCACGCCGACAGCGGTGAGGAGCAGCATGGGAGTTAGTGGTCTGTAGTCAGTTATCATTTCAGATGCCCAGCGCGTTCAAGACGTGTTCTTCCACCTCAGTCAGGCGGTCGCCGGAGAGTTCGCCGATGCGCGACAGCAGCCGTGTCTTGCCGCGGACCTGCATCTGGTGGCACAGGACGACCGATTCCCGGTCTTGCCCGGCCTCGCCGGCAGGCAAGAGCCGCGAAGATGGCATCGCGAGGCGCTTCATGTTTGTTGTGAGCGGAATCACGATAACCGTGGCTGCTTCGGCTGTGATATCGTCAGCCTGCATTATGATGGCCGGCCGCTTGCCCGCCTGTTCCGGACCACTCGGCTGTCCAAAATCCACAAGCCACACTTCGCCCCGCTTCACGCCGCGTCTTCGGCGGCGAGGAGGTCCGCGCGCTCCTGCACCCCCGACTCCGCAAGCGCCACTTCGTTCTCGCCTTCCTCCGCAATGTAGGCACGGAGAGCTTCCCTGTCGACCGGCGTTCGGACCCGGGCGCGAAGAATAGCTCTCCGTAGGAGCCGCGCTGCCATTTCATCAGGTACGGTGCCCTCGGTCGCCGCGATTGTTCTCAGGTTCTCGGCCGCTCTGTCGTCCAGCTCAATGGTTAGCGTTGTCATACGATATCAGTTCCCGGTCCTGCGGAACGCCGGATGTGCCCCGGCGCTCTGCACGACGTATTCCGGCCCTCCAGCTGTTCCACTCGCTCCGCAATCCGAATTCACGCGCCATCCGACGCTTCGAGCACCGGGCGTGCGCGGCCGTTCTTCATCTCGAACACATGGACTCCGCCGCCTTCGTAATACCGCCAGCGAATCACGATCTCCATCCTGCCGTCGCCATTCAGGTCCAGCGGCGTTCCGATCTCCGAAATTGTGGGAGTGTCGTTCCGACCGGGACTGAACTGGCCCGAGAGCACCTCGGAGACGTAGCGGCCACCCCGCTGATGGCGCAGCATCACGAACGAGTAATCTGCTTTCCGTCCTTGGGTGAGCGGCTCGTGGCCATTGGTGCCTTCGACAGCCGGTCCGCCGCGTGCATCCATAAGGCGGGGATGGTTCGCACAGATGATCGCCTCATCGGTTCCGTCCCCATCGAGGTCCACCTGAATCGCGCGTGTCACCTTGACGGGAACTCCGGTAAGTCCGTGCGCCCGCAGGACCTCCGCGACGGCGGCCCGGAACACCGCCGAATCCGGATTGAGGTCACGGCTCTTTCGCGGCATCGCATTCCAGGCGCCTGTAAGCCCCATACAATCGCCATCCGCCGCTGGCGCGTGTTGGAGCTTTACATTCCACGCCGCGCCGCTCGCCTCGCTCACGAGAGCCTTGCCGCCCGATGCCTCTCCGGCCGTACCGTTCGCTCCGTAGAATCGGTACCGCTCGCTGCCTCGAATCCGGCCGTGCCACGCCTTGTCAGAAACCCAGTTGTTGCCGTCCCAGCCACCAATGACAAGACCGAAGGACGGGTCATACATTTTGCCCCGGAACACGTCAATAATCGTGACTCGACCTGACGATGGTCTGCCCGATGGAACGAGCAGTACACTCGCGGCAGCCAGTGCAAGGAGCGTTGGTCTCATCTCCGCGCCACGGTTCGGTCAGCGTGCGGGAGCGATGCCTGCGGCGACGCGGTCTGCTCCACCGCGGGTACGGTCTTCAGGCCGAGCGTGATGAGGTCCACCAGCGGCCGCGGGTAGACGCCGACCACGATGAGTGAGCAGGCGAGGGCGGAGATGGCGACCCACTCGGTCGTGCGGGCGTCCGGCAGCTCATTCCAGTGCGGATCCGTGATGGGGCCGAGGAAGATCTTCTGGAGCACACGCAGGACGTAGATGGCCGTCAGGACGATTCCGCCGGCCGAGAGGAGCGCGAGGACCGGGTACTTCAGCCAGATTCCGTAGAAGCAGAGGAACTCGGCGATGAATCCGCTCGTGGCCGGCAGCCCGAACGATGCCAGCCCGCCCACCGTCATCGCAACCGCAATTCCCGGCATCC
>Ga0068855_100012568_pt1 | contig 10219 bp, 8 predicted proteins | sample KBSCornC52_FD_66592 | JGI IMG/M metagenome (GOLD analysis project Ga0068855, IMG submission 66592) | Corn rhizosphere microbial communities from Kellogg Biological Station, Michigan, USA - KBS Corn C5-2 | ecosystem: Host-associated > Plants > Roots > Rhizosphere > Soil ... | reverse complement strand
CGCCGAAGCCCAGGAACGCGATCTCCCAGTTCTGGCCGATCAGCGAGCCGTCCTGCAGCGGCGCCTGGGCGTAGCTGTCGAAGCTGTCGTCCAGGACGCCGGTGACGTTGTCGACGTAGACGCGCGCGTCCTCGGTGTAGAGACCGATCTGGCCCGACGCGTAGGGCCGCTCGGTGTCGTCGAAGCTGACGATCTGGGCGCCGTCGACGCTGACCGTCATGGTCCCGCCGGCCTGCGTGACCGAGACCTGGTACCAGGTCTTCAGCAGGAAGCTGAGGTCGGAGCCGGTGGCCAGGAAGCGCTGGCCGCCCGGATAGGCCGGATCGCGCTTGCCGAGCTCCCAGCCGTTGGTCTTGAGGGCGAAATAGTAGAAGTGGTCGTTGTCGGTGTAGTCCCAGACGACCCAGGCGGTCTCCCAGGGGTTGGGCGCGCTATTCACGCGAAGCTGCTGATCGGTGAGCACCGAGGCGCCGAAGGTGAAGTCGCCGCCGAAGACCGCCTGCGACAGCATCAGGGCCGAATGGGTCTCACCGGGCGAGGTCGACGCCTTGGGCGCGAGCGACATGAACTGGCTTAGATCGGATGTCTCCGCGAGCGGCACCGGCCCCCACTCCCCCGCAACACAGGGGCCAAGCTGGTCAAGCTCGGCGTGCGAAGGTCAAGCCGGTTCGCCTCAGAGGCGTCCTCAGTAGGAGAGGCTGATGGTGCCGAAAAGCCCCTCGGCGCGCCGGTCCCCGGAGACCCGGGCGCGGTATTGCAGCGTGTAGTCGATGTAGGACTGCGGCGCCTTGTCGGGGGTCTCGCGGAACCAGCTGCGGACCATCAGCCCGGGGCCGGCCCCCAGCGCCGAGCGGCGGGCGATCTTGTTGTCGTAGGCCCAGACGGCGCCGACGAACGGCGCGGCGAGCCAGTTTCCATCCCGGGTCAGGCTGAAGGTCCTGCCGTAGCGCAGGTCGGCGAAGCCCAGGTCCTCCCGATGCTCGGTGAGCCTGGCGCCCTCCACATAGGCCATCCACATCGGCCAGTCGCGGCGACCCGGCTGAGGCAGCAGGCCGACGTTCGCCGACCAGGCGGCGCGGAGCATCCAGTCGTTCTCGGCGAGGCTGCCGATCTTCATCAGGCGACTGGCCTCGATGACCACGTTCTGTGAGCGGAGCGGCTTCACCTCCAGGCCCACCCAGCCCTGGGCGGTCTTGCCGCCGGTGGCCGCGCCGCGCGGCCCGTCCAGCGTCTCGAATGCGCGACCGAACACCTGCACCTGCGCGCCCCAAGGCGACCACTCAGGGCGGTAATAGACCTCGCCGCCCACCTGCGAGACGCCGCGGCCGTTCAGCAGGTTCGTGGAGCCCACGGTGCCGTTCTGGCCATAGAAGATCGAGGCGTAGGCGCCCCAGTGGCGGGTCAGCTCTGCGACCTCGCGGCGGATCTGCAGCGTGGTCTGCGCCGGGAGCGTCATCTGGCCGGCGCGCGCGGCGGCGAGGCCGTGCTCGAAGTCGCGCGCCGCGACCCCCTTGCGGCCCAGGCGCTCGGCGCTGAACGCTGCGTCGAACCACATCGAGGGCTTCATCTGGCCCTTGCGCTCGGCCTCGGCGAACAGCTCCTGGGCCCGCGCGTCGAGGCCGAGGCTCGCGGCCAGCTCGGCCGCCTCGTCCGCGTCGGCGACGACGAGCCAGCCCGCCTTGTCGGCCGCCAGGAAGGCGCCGCGCGCCTCCGCGGTCCGTCCGAGCTTGGCGAGGGCGTAGATGCGGCCGCGCTCCATGGCGCCGCGCTGCTGATCGGTGGTCGCGGCCGCGCGGGCGACCTGGAACGCCTCGAGCGCGCTGGTCGTCTGGCCGAGCGCGTTCAGCGCGTAGGCGCGGCGCGATTGCACGGCGTAGGAGCGTTCTTGCGCCAACGGCGCGAGCGCCTGCAGGACCGCCGCCTGGTCACCGGCCTCGGCCCAGAGGTCGGCAAGCGTCAGGCGGATGTCGTGCGCCTGGTCGGGCGAAAGCCCGGTGAGGCTGAGCGCCGTGGCGAAGAACTCGCGCGCGCGGGCCTTGTCGCCGGCCTGCTGGGCCATATAGCCGCGTTGGGCGCTGAGCTGCGCGTCCGGGCCGAACGTCGCCTCGTAGGCGGCGGACTCGCGGTCGGCCTCGGCGGTCCGCCCGAGGCGGCCCAGCACCGAGATCAGCAGCAGGCGATAGTTCCTGTTGCGCGGCTCGCGGCCGACGGCGATCCGCGCCTGACGCTCGGCCTCGGCGAGGTCGCCACGGTCGGCGGCCTTGTAGGCGGCGTCGCCGGCGGCGTAGCCCGGCCCCGCCGGCGCAGACGCCGAGGCGGCATCCGGCGCGGCCAGCGCGGGCGCGCCGACGCCCGCCAGGGCCAGCGCCGCGGCAGCCCCAAGGATCCGAGGCCTCATCTCACCGCTCCTAGGCCGCGACAGCCGTCTTCTGCACGGCGATGGCGTCGGCCAGGGCCTCGCGCGTGATAACCCCGAGATTGACCAGCAGATCACCGATTCGGCCATGCCGTTCGGGCTGGTAGGTCCGCAACGCATCCTCGAACGCCTCGCGGCGGACGTGGCCGCGGTCGATCAGGATGTCGCCCAGCAGCGGCTTGGGCGTGGGCTGGTCGAGCGCGGCGGGATCGCCGCGCATCAGCCGAAGGCCGGCGGCCAGCTCGCTCTCGCGAACGATCTTCTGGATCGGCGGCTTCGCGGTCTGGGCGGCCACGTCCTTGATCTCCGCCTCGTTCAGCGGGCCCGAGACCGCCAGCACCACGGCGCCGGAGGCGTCGCGGCCGATCGGCAGCGCGCGGGCGCGGATGGCCAGGCTCTCGGGGATCAGCCCGCGGCCGCCTTCGATCGCCTCGGCCGACAGCTGGGCCCGGGCCAGGCCCGACTGGGTGGCGATCGCCTCGGCGAGCGTCTCCTCGTCGAGCCAGCCCTTGGCCATCAGGATGCGGCCGAGCGGCCGGCGGGTGGCCGCCTGCTCGGCGAGCGCGGCGTCGAGATCGGCCGGGCGCACGGCCTCCCAGCTCGCCAGGATCTCGCCGAGCGGCCGGCGGTCGCGCTGCAGCGTCGAATCCGTCGGGAAGTGGTGCATGGTCTTGTCCCAGGCGATCCGCGTCCCGAACATCAGGCTGCCGGCGAACAGCCGGATCGCCCGCGCCGTCGCCCAGCAGTTCACGAAGGCGCCCACCACCATGCGCGGGATCGACAGCAGCGCGTGCTGCCAGCCGTACAGGCGGTTCACGAAGTAGAGCCGCTGGCTGATGCGCAAGGCGACCGAGGCGCCGTTCAGGACCAGCAGCGCCGCGAACGCCGCGTCCGCCGGATAGAGCTCGGGCGCCGGGCCGCCGGTCAGCAGCGGAACGCCGATCCTGAGCGCCAGGAAGTTGATCAGCAGCAGGTAGGAGAGGATCGACAGGGTGGGCGTGATCAGCGCCTTGCGGTCGCGCATCATGAAGTAGTTGGCGGTCATCGAGCGCGACCAGCCGAGCTGCTGCCAGCCCTGCAGGGCGATGCCGAGGATCCAGCGCGCCTTCTGCCGATAGGACGTGCGGAAGGTGTTGGGGAAGAATTCGCGCACGCAGAGCGGCATGCGCAACGGCACGGTGGTTTCGCCGCCGAACAGGCCGCGGCGCCTGACCCGGAATTCGACCGGGAAGTGGGCGATGATCGAGCTCATGCCCCGCTCCATCAGCCGCGCGCCGATGTCGTAGTCCTCCGTGAGCGTGTCGGTGTTGAAGGGGGCCTCGCCGGTCTCGCAGAGGGCGGCGATCGCCCGGCGCGAGAAGCAGGTGCCGACGCCGGCCGAGGGCACCGCCCGGGCCAGCGACTCGCGGACCACCAGGTCCTTGGCGTGCCACTCGGCGAACTCGTCCATGTAGGTGCCGGCGACCCACTCGGTGAAGCCGCGCTCCAGCGAGACCACCGGCAGCTGGATCAGGTCCTTGCGCGGCAAGAGGTAGTTGAAGAACCGCAGCTCGACCGGGTGCAGCACGTCCTCGCAGTCGTGCAGGATGAAGCCGGCGAACTCCTGGCCCGCAGCGGCTTCGTGCTGCAGGGCGGTCTCGACGATGGCGTTCAGGCAATCGGCCTTGCAGGTGGGGCCGCCGTGCGGCACCTCGACGCGCACCACCCGCTTGTGCCGCCGGCGCACCCGCTCGACCTCGCGGATGGTGTCCGGGTCGTTCGGATAGGTTCCGACGAAGATCACGTAGTTGTCGTAGTCGAGCGTCGCGATGGTGTTGGCCAGCATCGGGGCGATCACGTCGTCCTCGCGCCAGGCCGGCACCATGATGGCGATCGGCTGCTCGGGGACCTGGTACAGCGCCGCCTCGCTGAGCGGCTTGTGGCGCGGCTTGACGAACAGGCGCCGGTAGGCGGTGCGCAGCCAGAACCAGGCGTCGACGAACATGTCGTCGAGCGAGGAGAAGCCGATCATCACCGCGACGATCAGGGCTGCCCAGCGGCAGATCGCGGCGTAGGTCTCGAGGGGCGCGGACGAGGCCGCGGCGAACGACTGGAGCACGTGGGGGCCTCCTCAGGCGCGCAGGCGGACGGGCGTGGACGGGATGGCGAATTCCTCGACGGGCTCGCCGCACACCGACTGGACGATGCGCCGGGCGGCATGGCCGTCGCCGTAGGGGTTGCGGCGCGCGGCGAAGGCCGCCCGCTCGTCCGCGTCGTCGAGCAGGTCGCCGACCGCGGCGACGATCCGGGCCGAGCTCGTGCCGACCAGCACCGCGGTGCCGGCCTCCACCGCTTCCGGCCGCTCGGTGACGTCGCGCATGACCAGCACCGGCTTGCCGAGCGCCGGCGCCTCCTCCTGGATGCCGCCGGAATCGGTGAGGATGACGTCGGCCCGCTGCATCAGGCGCACGAAGGGCAGGTATTCCTGCGGACCGATCAGGCGGACGTTGGCGAGGCCGCCGAGCCTGGCGTGCACCGGGCCCTTGACCCTGGGATTGAGATGCACGGGGAAGACGATCTCGACGTCGTCGCGTGACGCGAGCGTCGCCAGCGCCTGGCAGATGTTGTCCAGGCCGTCGCCGTGGTTCTCGCGGCGATGGCCGGTGACCAGCACGAGCTTGCGACCCTCCATGGCGCGCGGCAGGGCCGCGTCGAGCGAACGGGCGAGGTCCGGATGCTGCTCGAGCATGTCCTCGATGTGCTTCAGCGCATCGATCACGGTGTTGCCGGTGACCAGGATGCGGCCCTCCAGCCGCTCGGCGGCGAGGTTCTCCTTCGACCGCTCGGTCGGGGCGAACAGCTCGGCGCTCACCAGGTCGATGGCGCGGCGGTTCATCTCCTCCGGCCACGGCTGGGCGAGGTTGTACGTCCGAAGGCCCGCTTCCACGTGGCCTACCGGGACGCCGCGATGGAAGGCGGCGAGCGCGCCGGCCAGTCCCGTAGTGGTGTCGCCGTGAACCAGCACGCGGTCGGGCTTCACCTGCTCGATCACCGGATCCAGGGCGGCCACCATACGGGCCAGCAGCGGATTGAGCCCCTGCCCGGGCGACATGATGTTGAGGTCGTCGTCGGGCAGGATGCCGAACAGGTCGAGGACCTGGTCGAGCATCTCGCGATGCTGCGCGGTGACGCAGACGAAGGAGGCGATGTCCCTGCGCCGCCGCAGCGCGCGCACCACGGGCGCCATCTTGATAGCCTCCGGCCTCGTGCCGAAGACGGTCAGAACCTTCACCACCACCACACCCAAGTTTTTTATGGCGAGCCTGATGGCCCGCGGTTAGGCAAGTCTTGGCATGGTGGTCGTGATTAATCGGTTAATGGTCACACCGGTCGAACACGTGAGAATACTGTCCGATCGCATCGCGATATACTTGGCGTATTTACCATTTGTCTTTGAATGCGGCGGATCGCGGACCGGGCGAGGGGAGAGGATGTTCGCCCGGCCCGCTTACGCCGGAATGGCCCGAGAGGGGGCCACGTGCTGCGTCCCAGAATGGCGCACTGGGACCGCTGCAGACTCCGCGTTTCAAGATCGGCGCCCGACGCGACACCAAGGCTCCTACCGCGCGCCGGCAAGAGTTGGTTCATTCGCCGGCCGTATGGTAACCGCCAAAGGAGAGACCATGCCGCCGATCGTGCAAGCCCTCGTCGTCGCCGTCTTCCCCGCGCTGGTCATCGTCGCGGCGTTGCGCGACGCAGTGAGCTACACGATCCCGAACTGGATCTCGCTCGCCCTGATCGCCGGGTTCGCCGTCGCCGCGCCGGTGCTCGGACTGAGCCTGGGCGATATCGGCCTGCACGTCGCGGTAGGCGCGGCCGCGCTGGTCATCGGCTTCACCCTGTACGCCTTGAACTGGATCGGTGGCGGCGACGCCAAGCTCTTCGCGGCCACGGCGCTTTGGCTTGGCTGGCCGGCGGCGGCTTCCTATGCGCTGTTGACCGCCATCGCGGGCGGCGGCCTGGTGCTGGTCATCGTGGGCCTGCGCTCCGCCTACATGCGGCCGTTCCTGGTCACCACCCCGGCCTGGCTGACCCGGCTGGCGGAACCCGGCGAGGACATCCCCTATGGGGTGGCGATCGCGGCGGGCGCGCTGCTGGCGTTTCCCGCCTCCAGCCTGATCAAGCCGTTCCTGGCGCTCTGAGGCGCAAAGACCGGCGCTCGGACATGATCGCGGCGCGCGGCCAGGGCATGCTGACGGCATGGACGCTGTGATTCGCGACACCGAGCAGACCGACGCCTTCCCGTTCCTGCGGCTCGCGGGCGCGCGCGACCCCGGGCGGCTGGTGCTCTTCCTGGTCCTTGGCGTGCTGGCGGCCGGCGTCGCGGGCCTTCTCGCCGGCCTCGCGATCACCCTGGGCTTCGCCGTGGCGCGCGCCGGCGGCAACCCGCGGGCGGTGGCCGATGCGCTCGACAGCCTGACCCGAAACGCCGCGTCCGGCCGACCGCTGCTGAGCTACAGCTACGAGCTGACGGTGGCCGGCGTCGCCTCGATCGCCGCAGCCTGGGCGGCGCTGGCCGTGGCGTCCGGGATCTTCGGCCGCCCGATCCGCTCGTTCCTGACCGCGGCGCCCCGGTTCCGGTGGCGCGTCGTGGGCGCGGGCTTTGCGGTGGGCTTCCCGCTGGTGGCGGTCGCCTTCCTGGCGGAGCGGGCCTTCGCGCCCTCCCCGCTCGCGGCGCCGATCCTGACGCCCGGCGCGGGCGTCGGCGCGCGGGCGGCCTACGCGCTGATCGCGGCGGCCTGCTTGTACCTCGCCGCCTTCGCCGAGGAGGCGCTGTTCCGCGGCTGGCTGCTGCAGCAGACCGCCGCCTGGACACGCAACCTCATCGTCATCCTGGCGGTCAACGGCGCGCTCTTCTCGCTGGCCCACTTCGATCCGAACCCGGCCAACCTCCTGCTGCGCGCGGTGATGGGCGCGGGCTGGGCCTGGATCGCGCTGCGCACCGCAGGCGTCGAGTTCACCACCGGCGCGCACCTGGCCAACAACCTGTTCATCGCGCTGTTCGTCATGCCGGTGAGCTTCACGCCCGCCAAGCCCGGGCCGTTCGATATCCGCCCGGCGCTGGTGGAGCTCGCCACGGTGCTGATCCTGGCGGGCGTGGTGGAGCTGCGCCTGCGCCGGGGCGCGACGAAGGCCGATCCCGCCCGAGCCTGACGCCGCCGCCGGCCGCGGCGGATTCGCGCGAGACGTGCATGGCGAGACATCTGGCGCAGGTTTTGCTAGGTTTGATTGGGATCAGTCCGTCTTTGGGGGACCTGCCGTGGACCTGGAACAGACGCCGAGGCGCAAGGGGCGCTTCCTGCAACGCGCCTGGAAATGGCTTGCTGACGAGCGCGGCAACATCGGGCCGATCCTGGCCCTGATGGTGGTGCCGATCGTGGGCTCGTTCGCGATCGGCGGCGAGACGGCGTCCTGGTACCTCTACCACCGCGCCCAGCAGAATGCAGCGGACTCCGCAGTCGTCGCCGCAGCGATCCAGGGCGGAACCACCTACGCCGACGTGGCCAAGGCCGTCGCCACCAAGTACGGTTTCACGACCGGCGGCAACGTGACGGTCACACCGACCACCGTCGCCTGCCCGGCCGGCGCGACGGTGATCTCCGGCGCGACGTGCTATCAGGTCACCGTCGCCAACAACGTGCCGGTCTATCTCACTCGCGTGGTCGGCTACTCGGGCGACGTGACGCTCGCGAACGGCGCCCGCGGCAAGGCGATCAGCGCCAAGGCAATCGCCGGCCTGACCACAGGGACCACCACCTTTTGCATGATCGGCCTGTCCGGCGGGATCACTCTGAACGGCGGACCGGGCACAAACCTGACCGGATGCGACTTGCTGTCGGATCAGAATCTGGCCTGCAACGGCATCAGCTCCGACTTCGGCGTGGGCGCCGGCTATGCGGTAGGAACCAACAAGAACAGCAACTGCGGCACCACGGCCGTGAGCGGTTATCCGGCGTTCACCGATCCGCTCGCCTCGACCGTGAGCTCCAATCTCTCCAAGCTCTCGTGCACCTATGCCGCATCCTCGACTTTCAGCCAGGCGGGTCTGGCTACCGGCGACAACTGCTACACGGGACAGGTGAAGCTCGCCTCCGACGTCACGATCAGCACGCCGAACACAGTGCTGGTGATCCAGACCGACGCAAGCGGCAACGGCGGGCTCAACCTGAACGGCCATACGCTCAGCACGAGCGGTGATGGCAGCGTGACCATCGTCTTTACCGGCACGACGGCGCTGAACGGCGCCGTCATCCCTTCGAACGGCGGCACGCTCAACATCGCCGCGCCGAAGCTCAACGCCGACGGCACGACCAACAGCGGCTGGGATGGCATCGCCATCGCCGAAGACCCCTCCATGCCCGACCCCAAGCTTTCCGGTCAGACCAACGTCCTGGACATGAACTTCTCGGGCGGCTCAAACCAAATTACCTTGGACATCAGCGGCCTCATCTACCTGCCGACTGCCGTGTTCAACGTCAGCGGCGCGATCAACAAGGCGTCCAACGGTCTGGCCTGCATCGGCATCGTCGCGCAAAAGATCGTAGCCAGCGGCACGAACGACATCTTTGCGAACCCAACGTCGCAGTGCCGTCAACAGCAGAATCTCCTGCCGACGGTGCCGATGGTCGCCCTACTTCAGTGAGGCACCGGTGAAGCTCTCCAAGTTGCATTGCTTTATCGGGCGCTATCTGGCCGATCATTCTGGCGCGGCCGCAGTCGAGTTCGCGATTTGGCTCGGAGTCATCGCCTACCCTCTGCTCAACACCATTGACCTAGGCCTGTACGTATTCCGTACGATGGAGGTCTCCAACGCCGCCCAGATGGCGGTACAGGCGGTCTACAACCAGTGCAGCCAGGGCTACTCAAGTCCCTACAAGACCAACTGCACCACCGTCCTGTCCAATGCGGAGACTGAAGGGGCGCAGAGTACGTCGCTCGGTAGCGCGGTGACGATCTCCGACACCAGTGAATGCCTAAACGGGACCGTCACCTCAGGGTCGCAGACGACGTGCCCCAGCAATAGCGGCGACTACATCGCCGTGACGGTCTCATACACATACGTGCCGATGTTCAGGCGCGCCTCGATTGTGAATCTCCTGAACACGGCAGTCAGCCGGACACACTGGACGCGGATGAGCTGAGCATGAATCCGGGCCCTCGTGCATTCCTGCAGCAGGCGGGCGGTTCAGCCGCCGCCGAGTTCGCGCTCTTGGTGCCGGTGTTCGCGTTGCTGGTGCTCGGCATCTTCAACTTCTGCGCGCTTGTCTACGCCAGCTCGAGCCTGCACTGGGCGGTGGAGCAAGCCGCGCGCTGTGCGGCCGTGAGTCATATGAACACGGGACTCGGCTGCGGAACCACGATCAGCTCGACGCAGAGCTACGCGAGTTCGATCTACCAGGGTCCACGCATCTCGCCGACTTTCACCGCTGCTACGGACAGCTCCAATTCATGCCGCCGTGTTTCCGGCAGCGGCACGTTTCGAATCCAGACTGGAGTCGTGAACGTGAGCGTTCCGCTCACCGCGACGGCGTGTTTCCCGGCCGACACTAGCGTCAGCTGGGCCGCATCCTAAGCCCTGCCTACAGCAGCACCTGCGCGCCCAGGTGGGCGGTGAGGAGGGGGAGCAGGATGATGAACTCGACGAGGCCCGCGGCGTAGATCAGCGCCATCGCAGGGCGGCCGGCGCGCCAGTTGAAGACAATGCCGGCGACCAGCGGGCCGGAGACCGGGCCCAGCAGCAGATAGGGCGCGAGGCGGCGCCAG
>Ga0068855_100012566_pt1 | contig 10219 bp, 8 predicted proteins | sample KBSCornC52_FD_66592 | JGI IMG/M metagenome (GOLD analysis project Ga0068855, IMG submission 66592) | Corn rhizosphere microbial communities from Kellogg Biological Station, Michigan, USA - KBS Corn C5-2 | ecosystem: Host-associated > Plants > Roots > Rhizosphere > Soil ... | reverse complement strand
ATCATCCCGAAGCAGTTCCTGAAGTCGATCCAGCGCACGGGCTTCGGGCCGCACCTCTTCGACGCCTGGCGCTACCTCGATGTGGGCGAACCGGGCATGGACCTCTCGAGGCGCAAGCCCAATCCCGACTTCGTGCTGAACCAGCCGCGCTACCGGGGCGCGACCATCCTGCTCGCGCGCAAGAACTTCGGCTGCGGCTCCTCGCGCGAGCACGCGCCCTGGGCGCTGCAGCAGTACGGGTTCAAGGCGATCGTCGCGCCCTCGTTCGCGGACATCTTCTTCAACAACTGCTTCAAGAACGGGCTGCTTCCGATCGTGCTGCGCGACTTCCAGGTCGACCACCTCTTCAACGAGGTCGCGGCGAAGATCGGCTACCGGCTCACCATCGACCTCCCCGCCCAGACGGTGACGGCCGAGGGCGAGAAGCCGATGCATTTCGACATCGATCCCACCGCCAGGCAGAACCTCGTGAACGGCTGGGACGAGATCGGCCTCACGCTGCGCCACGCCGACGCGATCCGCGAGTACGAGGAGAAGCGCAAGCGCTCCGAGCCGTGGATCTTTTCGTGAGCGCGCGATGAAGATCGCGCTGCTCCCCGGCGACGGGATCGGCCCGGAGATCCTGACGGAAGCCGTGCGCGTCCTGGACGTGTTGCGCGGCGAGGGCGTGAAGATCGAGACCGAGGCGGCGCTCGTGGGCGGCGCGGCCTACGACGACTGCGGCGATCCGCTGCCGAAATCCACGCTCGACCTCGTGAAGAAATCCGACGCGGTGCTCTTCGGCGCGGTGGGCGGCCCGAAGTACGACACGCTCCCCCGTCCCAAGCGCCCGGAAGCCGCCATCCTCGGGCTACGCAAGGAATGCGACTTCTTCGCGAACCTGCGCCCGGCGACCGTCTTCCCCGAGCTCGCCGACGCTTCCAGCCTCAAGCCCGAGATCGTGAGCGGCCTCGACCTCATGATCGTGCGCGAGCTCACCGGCGACATCTACTTCGGGCAGCCGCGCGGCGTGACCGGCGAGAAGGGCAGCCGCGAGGGCTTCAACACGATGCGCTACACCGAGCCGCAGATCCGCCGCATCGTGCACGTGGGCTTCAAGACCGCCCGCGCGCGCGGCAAGCGCCTCACCAGCGTCGACAAGATGAACGTGCTCGAGACCACCCAGCTCTGGCGCGACATCGTCGACGAGATGGCGCCCGAGTATCCGGACGTGCAGCTTTCCCATATGCTTGTGGATAACTGCGCGATGCAGCTCGTGCGCAACCCGCGCCAATTCGACGTGATCGTGACCGGGAACATGTTCGGCGACATCCTCTCCGACGAGGCCTCGATGCTGACGGGCTCCATCGGCATGCTGCCCTCGGCCTCGCTCGACGCGGCGGGCAAGGGACTGTACGAGCCCATCCACGGCTCGGCGCCCGACATCGCGGGCAAGGGGCTCGCGAATCCGCTCGCGATGATCCTCTCGATGGCGATGATGTTCCGCTACACCTTCGGCAAGGGCGAGATCGCCGCCCGGATCGAAAAGGCGGTGCGCGGCGCGCTGGCCTCGGGCCTGCGCACCGGCGACATCGCGGCGAAGGGCACGAAGGCCGTGGGCACGTCCGAGATGGGCGCCGCGGTCGCGAAACACCTCTGAAGGAACGAACATGACCAAGGTTGGATTCATCGGTTGGCGCGGCATGGTGGGCTCGGTCCTCCTCGAGCGCATGCGCGAGGAGGGGGATTTCGACGCGATCGATCCCGTGTTCTTCACCACATCCAACGTCGGCGGCCCGGGGCCGAACGTCGGCAAGCCCGTGCCCCCGCTCAAGGACGCGAACGACGTCGCCGAGCTCAAGCGCCACGACGTCCTCGTGAGCTGCCAGGGCGGCGACTATACGAATGCCATCCATCCGAAGCTGCGCGCGGCGGGCTGGGACGGCTACTGGATCGATGCGGCCTCGGCCCTGCGCATGGACAAGGACGCGGTCATCATCCTCGACCCGGTGAACAAGCCCGTGATCGACCGCGCGCTCGCGCAGGGCGTCAAGGACTACATCGGCGGCAACTGCACCGTGAGCCTCATGCTGATGGCGATCGACGGCCTCCTGCGCGCCGATGTCGTCGAGTGGGTGAGCGCGATGACGTACCAGGCGGCCTCCGGCGCCGGCGCGCAGAACATGCGCGAGCTCCTGCAGCAGATGGGCGAGGTGCACTACGCCGCGCGGGCGTTGCTCGAGGATCCGGCCTCGGCGATCCTCGAGATCGATCGCGAAGTCGCCGGCATCCTCCGCGACGAGAAATTCCCCACCGAGCATTTCGGCGTGCCGCTCGCGGGAAGCCTCCTCGCGTGGATCGACAAGGACCTCGGCAACGGCCAGAGCCGCGAGGAGTGGAAGGGCCACCCGGAGAGCAACAAGATCCTCGGCCGCTCGGGTGCGCGCGAGGTCGCCGTCGATGGCCTGTGCGTGCGCGTGGGCGCGATGCGCTGCCACAGCCAGGGCCTCACCATCAAGCTCAAGCGCGACATCCCGCTCGAGGAAATCGAGAAGCTCCTCGCGAACGCCAATCCGTGGGTGAAGGTGGTCCCCAACCGCCGCGAGGAAACCCTGAAGCGGCTCACGCCGGTCGCGGTCACCGGCACGCTGGACGTGCCGATTGGACGCTTGCGCAAGTTGCGCATGGGCGGCGAGTATCTTTCGGCTTTCACCGTCGGCGACCAGCTGCTGTGGGGAGCGGCCGAGCCGCTGCGGCGCATGCTGGGGATCCTGCTCAAGGCTCGCGTCCCGGCTCGCGCCGCCGCCTAGGCCCCGGGAAGGCGTTTCAAGGGGCAAAATCCGCTTGAATATCGACCCGTTCTGGCGGTAATGTGAAGGACCGGCTGAGGTTGCAACAATAAACCCCTGATGTTACGCTGCATTTCACGTGTCATCGGGCGGGGATGGGAGAACGATGAAGATCATCAATAGCGGGCTTGCGTTCGCGCTCGTGCTGGGCGCTTCGCTCGCGGCGCACGCGGCGGGCCTCGGCAAGCTCACCGTCAATTCCGTGCTCGGCCAGCCGCTCGACGCGGAGATCGACCTGGTGGCGACCGACGCCGGCGAGGCCGAGGTGATGAACGCGCGCGTGGCGCCGATCGAGTCGTATCGCGACGCTCGCATCGAGTACTCCCCGCTGCTGCACCTGCTGCGCTTCTCGGTGGAGAAGCGTTCCAACGGACAGTCGTACCTCAAGATCACCAGCGTGGGCCCGATCAACGAGCCGTTCCTCGATGCGCTCGTCGAAGTGTCGTGGCCCGCCGGCAAGCTGCAGCGCGAATATCCGATCCTCCTCGATCCGCCGGGCTACCACCAGGCGAAGGTCGCACCGCCCACGGTTGCCGCCGCGGCCCCGGCGGCCGCGGCGCCGCAAGCCCAGCCCGCCACGCAGACGCCGCCGGCCGAATCGCCGGCGGCCGCGCCTTCGACGCCGGTAGCGCCCGCCGCAGGAGCGCCTTCCGAGGCCGCCGCGCCCGCTGCCGAAGCGACCGGCACGCCATCCGCGCAAGCGGAGATGCAGCAGGCGGGCGGGTCGGCTCCCGCGTCCGACACGTACGGCCCGGTGGAGAAGGGCGAGTACCTCTCGAAGATCGCGAACCAGGTGAAGCCCGCCGAGGTGAGCCTCGAGCAGATGCTGGTCGCGCTCTATCGCGAGAACAAGGACGCGTTCGCCGGCAACAACATGAACCGCTTGAAGACGGGGCAGATCCTTCGCATCCCGTCGCAGGAAGAAGTCGCGCAGATCTCGATGCCGGAAGCGCGCAAGGAGATCCACGCGCAGGTGCAGGACTGGAACGCGTATCGCGATCAGCTCGCGGGCGGCGTCGCCTCGCGTCCCGCGGCGAGCGCGCCGACCAATCTCGCCTCCGGCGCGATCGGCTCCGCCGCCGTGTCGGCGCCCGCGCCCGCGGCTTCCACCGAATCGCAGGACCGCTTGCGCATCTCGCGCTCCGAAAGCGCGAAGGGCGGCAAGGCGAGCGCGCAGGATCGCCTGAGCGCGCTGCAGGAAGAGATCACCGCGAAGGACAAGGCGCTCAAGGAATCGCAGTCGCGCGTCGCCGACCTGGAGAAGCAGATCCAGGACATGCAGCGCCTGCTCGACCTCAAGGGCAGCGCGGCGGCGAAGCAACCGAGCGTCGCCGTGGTGCCGCCCGCGCCCACCGCCGCGCCGAAGGAAGCGCCGAAGCCCGCGGAGCCCACCAAGCTCGCGCAGGCCACGCCGGAGGCGGTGAAGCCCGCGGAAGCGCCGAAGGCCGAGGCCGCGTCGCCCACGACCGAAACCCCGAAAGCCGAGACGCCGACGACGGAAGCGCCGAAAACCGAAACGCGGAAAGCGGAAACACCGAAGACCGCCGTCGCGCCCAAGGCCGCACCGAAGAAGCCCGCGCCGAAGAAGACCGTCCCGCCGCCGCCGAGCCTCGTCGACCAGCTGCTCGACAACCCGCTCTACCTCGCGGGCGGCGTGGGCGTGATCGCGCTGCTCGGCATCGCCGGCTTCATGGTCATGCGCCGCCGCCGCTCCTCGGGATACGAGGGCGACCCGAGCCAGATGACGAGCGCGTTCCCGTCGGATCTCAAGCCCGGCACCACCGAGAAACCGGCCGCCGGACTCGTCGACACCGGCAACAGCTCGTTCCTCACCGACTTCGACAAGACCGGCCCGGGCACGATCGACACCGATGAGGTCGATCCGGTCGCGGAAGCCGAGGTCTACATCGCCTACGGCCGCGACGCGCAGGCCGAGGAGATCCTCAAGGAAGCGATGGCGCGCGACAAGAGCCGCCACGAGATCGCGCTGAAGCTGCTCGAGATCTACCACGCGCGCAAGAGCGCGACCGCGTTCGAGACCGTCGCCAAGGAGCTGCGCTCCGCGGTGGGCGAGAGCTCGCCGCTGTGGCAGAAGGCCGCCGCGATGGGCGCGCAGATCGATCCGGGCAATCCGCTCTACGGCTCGGCCGCGGGCGGCACCGCCACCTTCACCGCGATGTCGCCGGCCGCCGCGGCGCCGAAGCCCAACGTCGACTTCGACCTCGAGTCGAGCTCGTCGGCCGGCCATGGCAACGCTCCCGCGCCGAGCTTCGACCTCGACCTCGATACGCACAAGGCTGCCCCTGAAGCGCCGGCCGCCGGTTCTTCCGTCGATTTCGACCTGCCCGGCAGCGCCTCGCCCTCGCGCGTCGACGTTCCGGCCGAGGCGCCGAAGGAAGAGAAACCCGCGTTCGATTTCGACCTCTCCGGCCTGGACCTCTCGTCCTCGCGTCCCGCGTCCGCGCCGGCGCCCGCTCCCGCGCCCGCCGGTTCGGGCGGCCTCGATCTCGCCGACCTGAGCCTCGATTCGGCCGCCCCGGAATCGGGCGGCGAAGCGGTCGGCACCAAGCTCGAGCTCGCCAAGGCGTACCTCGAGATCGGCGACAAGGACGGCGCGCGCGAGATCCTGAACGAGGTGGCGAAGGAAGGCTCCTCGTCGCAGAAGGAAGAGGCGAAGAAGCTCATCGCCTCGCTCTGAGCCCCTCCGGGGGCCCATGCGTATCGCGCTCGGCGTCGAGTACGACGGCTCCGCGTTCTGCGGCTGGCAGACGCAGCCTTCGGCGTGCGGCGTGCAGGATCACCTGCAGTCGGCGCTTTCGCGCTTCGCCGATTTCCCGATCGAGGTGACCGCGGCCGGCCGCACCGACGCCGGCGTGCATGCCATCGCGCAGGTGGTGCACTTCGATTCGCCGGTGGAGCGCGAAGCCTTCTCGTGGGTGCGCGGCACCAACACGTTCCTCGAAGAACGCGCGCGCGTGCTGTGGGCCGCCGAAGTGCCGGACGATTTCCATGCGCGATTCGATGCCCGCTCCCGAACTTATCGTTACCTGCTCGTCGACACACCGGTCGCGCCGGCGGTCCTCGACCATCGCGTGGGCTGGTTCCACAAGCCGCTCGACGTCGCGGCGATGCAGCAAGCGCTCGAAGCGCTGCGCGGGGAGCACGACTTCAGCGCGTTCCGCGACGCGCAGTGCCAGGCGAAGTCGCCGGTGCGCGACCTGATGGAGGCGCGCGTCGTTCGTGCCGGGCCGCTCGTCGCGTTCACCTTCCGCGCCAACGCCTTCCTGCACCACATGGTGAGGAACATCGTGGGCGCGCTGGTCTACGTGGGCGCGGGGCGCGAGTCTGCGTCGTGGATCGGCGATCTCCTCGCCTCACGCGACCGCACGCGCTCGGCGCCGACCTTCATGCCCGACGGGCTCTATCTCGCCGCGGTCGAGTATGATCCGGCGCTCGGCCTTCCGGCCTTTCCGCGCCATCCGCTGGTCGATTTCCAATGAAAGCGAAAAAGGGGTCAGATCCATTTTCCACCACGGGGCGGTACGTGCCGCCGATCGGAAAATGGATCTGACCCCTTTTTCAGTGAAGCGCACTCGCGTGAAGATCTGCGGCCTGCGCGATCCCGCGCACGCGCGCATCGCGGCCGCCGAGGGCGCCGATGCGATCGGCCTCGTGTTCTGGGAGCCGAGCCCGCGCTTCGTCGCGCCGGAGCTCGCGGCGAAGGTCGCGGCGGCGCTGCCGCCTTTCGTCGCCGCGGTGGGCCTCTTCGTCGATGCCGCGGAAGCGCGCGTCCGGGAAGTGCTCTCGAAAGTGCCGCTCGACCTGCTGCAATTCCAGGGCGACGAGCCGCCCGATTTCTGCGCGCGCTTCGGCAAGCCCTACGTGCGGGCCGTTCGCATGGAGAAGGGGACCGATTTGCTAGAATATGCACGCCGGTTCTCTTCGGCGAAAGCGCTGCTGCTCGATGCGCATTCGCCGGCGGCGCCCGGCGGCACGGGACTCACTTTCGACTGGACGGCGATCCCCGCCGATTTCCCGATGCCCGCCATCCTGTCCGGCGGCCTCACCGCGGCGAACGTGGGCCGGGCGGTGCGCGAAGTGCGGCCGTGGGCCGTGGACGTGTCGAGCGGCGTGGAGTCGAGCCGCGGCGTCAAGGACCCGGCGAAGATCGTCGAATTCATTCGGAGCGTGCGACGTGAAGATGCAGGGCAACCCTCCTGACTGGGAGCACTATTCGCTCCCGGACGCGACGGGGCACTTCGGCCCGTACGGCGGTGTGTTCGTGGCGGAGACGCTGCGCGCCGCCCTCGACGAGCTCACGCTCGCCTACAGCCAGTGCCGAGAGGACCCGGCGTTCCGCAAGGAACTCGACTACGAGCTCGAGCATTTCGTGGGGCGCCCGAGCCCGATCTACCACGCGAAGCGCCTTTCCGAGCACTGCGGCGGCGCGCAGATCTTCCTCAAGCGCGAGGACCTGAACCACACCGGCGCGCACAAGGTGAACAACACCGTGGGCCAGGCGCTCGTCGCGCGGCGCATGCGCAAGCCGCGCGTGATCGCGGAGACCGGCGCGGGACAGCATGGCGTCGCGACCGCCACCGTCGCCGCGCGTTACGGCATGGAATGCGTCGTCTACATGGGCACGGAGGACGTGGCGCGCCAGGCGCAGAACGTCTACCGCATGAAGCTCCTCGGGGCGACCGTCGTCCCGGTGGAGAGCGGCTCGAAGACGCTCAAGGACGCGTTGAACGAAGCGATGCGCGACTGGGTGACGCACGTCGAGGACACGTTCTACATCATCGGCACCGTCGCCGGCCCCCATCCGTATCCGATGATGGTGCGCGACTTCAATTCGGTGGTCGGCAAGGAGTGCCTGGTGCAGATGCCCGCGATGGCGGGCCGCCAGCCCGATGCCGTGCTCGCGTGCGTGGGCGGCGGCTCCAACGCGATGGGCATCTTCCACGCATACATTCCGCACGAGGAAGTGAAGCTCATCGGCGTGGAAGCGGGCGGCCTCGGGCTGCAGACGGGCAAGCACGCGGCCTCGCTTTCGGCGGGCTCGCCCGGCGTGCTGCACGGCAACCGCACCTACCTCATGCAGGACGCGAACGGCCAGATCCAGGACACGCACTCCATCTCCGCCGGCCTCGACTATCCCGGCGTCGGCCCCGAGCACGCGTGGCTCAAGGACACGGGGCGCGCGCAGTACGTGGCGGTGACCGACGACGAAGCGCTGAAGGCCTTCCATGCGCTCTGCCGGATGGAGGGGATCATCCCGGCGCTCGAGTCGAGCCACGCCGTCGCCTACGCGATGAAGATCGCCCCGACGATGGCGCGCGACGCGATCCTGCTCGTGAACCTCTCGGGGCGCGGCGACAAGGACATGCACACCGTCGCCAAGGCCTCGGGCATCGAATTCTGAACGCATGAGCCGCATCGCATCGACGTTCGAGAAGCTGCGCGCCGCGAAGCGCGCCGCCCTCATTCCGTTCATCACCGCCGGCGATCCCTCTCCATCGCAAACCGTTCCCGTGATGCACGCCGTGGTGAAGGCCGGCGCCGACGTGATCGAGCTGGGCGTGCCCTTCTCCGATCCGATGGCCGACGGTCCCGTGATCCAGCGCGCCTCGGAACGCGCGCTGCGCAACGGCGTGACGCTGCGCGACGTGCTCTCGATGGTGGCCGGGTTCCGCGAGCAGGATGCGACGACGCCCGTCGTGCTGATGGGATACGCGAATCCCATCGAACGCATGGGACTCGCGCCGTTCGTCTCCGGCGCCAAGCGTGCCGGCGTGGACGGCGTGCTCATCGTCGACTACCCGCCGGAGGAGAGCGCGGAGTGGCTCGCGGCGATCGGGGGCTCCGGTATCGATCCGATCTTCCTGCTTTCGCCCACCTCGAGCGAGGCGCGCATCGCGAGCGTCGCGAAGCTCGCGAGGGGCTACATCTACTACGTCTCGCTCAAGGGCGTCACCGGCGCCGCGCACATCGACACCAAGGAAGTCGAGACGATGCTCGCGCGCATCCGCGGGCACACGAAGATTCCCGTGGGCGTGGGCTTCGGCATCCGCGACCCGGAGACCGCGCGCCGCGTGGGCCGCGTGGCCGACGCGGTCGTGGTCGGCAGCCGCATCGTGCAGGAGCTGGAGCAGGGCGCGCCCGAGGCCGCTCCCGAGCGCGCCGCGAAGCTCATCGCCGAGTTCCGCAGCGCGATGGACGAAGCGAAGGCCGCCGCATGAGCTGGTTCCGCAAGCTCCTGCCGCCGAAGATCAAGCGCGAAAGCACGCAGCAGAGGAAGGCCGTTCCCGAGGGGCTGTGGAGCAAGTGCCCCTCGTGCGAGGCGGTGCTCTACTTCACCGACCTCGAGAACAACCTGCACGTGTGCCCGAAGTGCGGCTTCCACAACCGCCTCTCGGCGCGCCAGCGCCTCGACCTCTTCCTCGATCCCGAAGGCCGCGCGGAGCTCGCCTCCGAGGTGGTGCCGATGGATCCGCTCAAGTTCAAGGACAGCCGCAAGTACAGCGAGCGGCTCCAGGAGGCGGAGAAGGAGACCGGCGAGACCGACGCGCTGGTCGTGATGCAGGGCGCGGTGAAGAACGTGCCGGTGGTCGCGGCGGCCTTCGAGTTCGGCTTCCTCGGCGGCTCCATGGGCTCCGTCGTCGGCGAGCGGTTCATCCGCGCGGTGCAGGCGTGCTGCGACGAGGAGCTGGCGTTCGTGTGCTTCACGGCGACGGGCGGCGCGCGCATGCAGGAGGGATTGCTCTCGCTCATGCAGATGGCGAAGACCACCGCGTCGCTGCACCAGCTCTCCGCGTGCCGGCAGCCGTTCATCTCGATCCTCACCGATCCCACCATGGGCGGCGTGTCCGCGAGCTTCGCCTTCATCGGCGACGTGCTGATCGCCGAGCCCGGCGCCCTCATCGGCTTCGCCGGCCCGCGCGTGATCGAGCAGACGGTGCGCGAGACGCTCCCCGAAGGCTTCCAGCGCTCCGAGTTCCTGCTCGAGAAGGGCGCGATCGACATGATCGTGGACCGCCGGCAATTGCGCGACAAGGTCGCGCGGCTCATCACGCTCCTCAAGCGCGAGCCCGCTGCCGAAGCCTGAGCGTGAGATCGCTCGCCGACTGGCTCGCCTGGATCTCGGCGCAGCATCCGTCGGCGATCGCGATGGGGCTGGATCGTGTCGCCGCGGTCTTCGAGCGCATGAAGCTCGACCTCGCCGGCGTGAAGATCACCGTCGGCGGCACCAACGGCAAGGGCTCCACGTGCGCCATGCTCGAGCGCATCCTCCTCGAGGCCGGCTACCGCGTGGGCACCTACACCTCGCCGCACATCCTGCGCTACAACGAGCGCGTGCGGTTGCAGGGCGAGGATGTGGACGACCACGCCCT
>Ga0068855_100012565_pt1 | contig 10220 bp, 9 predicted proteins | sample KBSCornC52_FD_66592 | JGI IMG/M metagenome (GOLD analysis project Ga0068855, IMG submission 66592) | Corn rhizosphere microbial communities from Kellogg Biological Station, Michigan, USA - KBS Corn C5-2 | ecosystem: Host-associated > Plants > Roots > Rhizosphere > Soil ... | reverse complement strand
GACGCGCATATGAGACACCGCCGTGACGGACACCGGAAGGCGGCTGCCAACGTGTCGGTCCCCGCCACCGACGGGTCTGGCACGGGTTGTCAGGAGGCTTCCCGGAGCGCCATGGCCGGCCGACCGCGCAAATTGCGCTGCTCCTCCACGGCCTTGCCCCGATGCCTCACGGATTCGTCCCCGCCTGCGCTGCCTTCGTCCCGGAAAATACGGGTTCTCGCTCCTCAGCGCTTCCCGTGGCGTAGTCTATGCGTATGGTCTCGCGCATCCGTCCGCCGCTCCTGATCGTCACCGCATTCTGGGCTTATGTGGCGGTCTCGAACGTGCTCTATGCGAGCCTGACGCAGGCGAGCCTCACGGAGATGCACCTCACGCATTTCTTCGCACCCTGGACGGCGCGCCTGCTGCAACATCTCATTCTCTATCCGTTCCTGCTCGCCGGCATCTGGGCATCGCAGCGCATCGGCTGGCAGCCGTTGCGGCGCGTGCCGCTGCAGGTGCTGATCGGCGGACTGTTTGCAGTGTCGGCGACGCCTGCGCTCTGGATCGGTCAATTGTTGATCGACGATCCGTCCGAGCATCATCATCATATGGGCATGAGCGGCATGGACATGAACGCCGCCGGTTTTGGCCTGGATACTCTGCCGATCGTGCTGGCGAGCGCCACGACTTTTCTCCTGACCTACGGGTTTGCGCTCGCGCTGGTGAGCGGCTTCGATTTCTATCGCCGGCTGCGCGACTCGCAGATCCGCTCCGCCGCTCTCGAGCGGGCGCTCACCGCAGCCCACCTGGCATCGCTGCGCATGCAGCTCTCGCCGCATTCGCTGTTCAACCTCCTCCATACCATCCGCGGTGAGATCGAGTGGGATCCGGCCGCCGCGCGCACCATGATCGTACAGTTGGGGGATCTGCTGCGGCGCCTCCTCAATGCCGGCGAGAAGGAATATTCGCGGCTCGCCGATGAGATGCAGTTCGTGCGCCTGTACCTGCAGCTGCAGCAGCGGCGCTTCGCCGATCGGCTGTCCATCGAGGTTCCGCCGGCCGCGGAGTTGCCCTCCGCTTGGGTGCCGAGCCTCATCCTGCAGCCGCTCATCGAGAATGCGATCGTCCATGGGCTTGCCGGTCACCAGGGGCCGGTCAGCGTGCGGGTCACGGCGAGCACGGAACGCGGCACGCTCATCCTGCGGGTCATCAACACGATGGCAGCCGGGCGGGTGCCGCGGGAGAACGGCATCGGCCTGCGGAACGTGCGCGACCGGCTGGCCATTCAATTCGGGGAGCGGGCGGTGTTCACCGCCGGACCGGAGGGTGAGCACCAGTGGGTCTCTGAGATACTGCTGCCGCTCCTCAACGATGTCATGGACGGCACCACGGCCGTGCCGGCGGAGACCGCCTGATGCTCGAGGTGGTCATCGTCGATGATGAGCTCGCCGGACGGCGCACCTTGCGGGAGTCCTGCGCCCGCGAGCCCGACCTCGAGGTGATCGGTGAGTATGGTGACAGCCGTGCGGCCCTCGAGGCCATCCGGGCCCGGCCGCCGCACCTGCTCTTCCTCGATATCCAGATGGACTCACTGGATGGCGTCGCGCTCGCCCGCGCGCTCGACTCGAAGAATCTGCCGCTCATCGTTTTCGTCACTGCGTACGACCACTACGCGCTCGATGCTTTCGATGTGAGCGCGGTCGATTACCTGCTGAAGCCGTTCGATGACGAGCGTTTTCGCCGCACCCTCGCGCGGGTGCGGCAGCGCCGGGAGGCGCAGAGCGCAGCGCAGCGGCAGGAGGTCCTCACCGAGGTTCTGGAGCGGATCGAGCGCGCGGCGGCGCAGCCGGCGGGTGAGCGGCCGCGTGTGCTCGCCGAGCTCGGCAGCCGCATGCACATGCTCGATGTGAATCAGATCGAGATGGTCGAGGCCGACCGCAACTACGTCAGGCTCACCATCGGCCGCGATACCTTTCACACACGGAGCACTTTGCAGCAGGCCGAAAAGACACTACAGTCGCAGCCCATGCTGCGCATCAGCCGCTCCTGCCTGGTGAACATCAATCATGTACGGGAGATCAGCCGCACACCGCGGGGCGATTTCATCCTGGTGCTGTCGGGAGGCGCCACGGTGACGAGCAGCGAAGGCTACCGCGATGCGGTCCGCCAGCACCTCGAGCGGCTGAAGATCCGCTCGGCCTGATATCGTCTTACCGGCATGCGCAAAGACGGGTATGAGCCCGGGAGCGGGACTCGAAAGCTTTCGCTGCTCGCACTCTCCATTCTCGCCGGCATCAACCTGCTCAACTACCTCGACCGCTACGTCGTCGCCGCGCTGCTGCCGGATCTCAAGCAGTCGCCGATGCGGCTCACGGATTCCGAGCTCGGCAGCCTGATGAGCGGCTTCCTCATCGTTTATCTCATTGCCGCACCCATCTTCGGCCGGCTCGGCGACCGCGGCTCGCGCCCGAAGCCGATTGCGATCGGCGTTTTTCTCTGGAGTCTCGCCACCGGCCTCTCGGGACTTGCCCGCAATTACCTGCAGCTCCTGGGCGCCCGCGCTCTGGTCGGAATCGGTGAGGCAGCCTATGGCACGATTGCGCCATCGCTGCTCGCCGACTTCTTCGATAAGCGCACGCGGGGGCGCGCTTTCGCCATCTTCAACATGGCCATCCCGGTGGGTGCGGCGCTCGGCTACATCGTCGGTGGAGTCGTTCGCCAGCGATTCGATTGGCACGTGGCCTTTTATGTCGCTGGAGTCCCTGGGGTGTTGCTGGCGGTCTGGATCCTCAGGCTCCCCGACCCGCCGCGCGGAGCGAAAGACGAAGGGGGTTCCGATACACGCGCCGTCGCTCACGGAGCGCCGCAGCCCGGTTCCTGGGCGGTTTATCTTCGCCTCATCCGGCAGCGCCCGTACATGCTCACTGTGCTCGGGTATGCGGCCTACACATTCGCGCTCGGAGGCCTCGCGTACTGGATGCCGACCTTTCTCGAGAGGGCGCGGGGGATCTCGGCTGCACAGGCCTCCGCAGGTTTCGGCGCGATCGTCGTCGTCACCGGCTTCGTCGGTACCTTCGTAGGGGGCTGGCTGGGGGACTACTGGCTCAAGTTCTCTCGCCAAGCGTACCTATGGATGTCGGGCTGGGCCACGCTGCTTGCGGTCCCGGCGGCTGCCGTCGCGCTCGCCGCGGCCTCGCCCTCCATTTTCTATCCCGCGCTGATCGTTGCCGAGCTGTTGCTTTTCATGTCCACGGGTCCCATCAACACGGCGATCGTCAACCTCGTGAGCCCGGTGGAGCGCGCTTCGGCGGTCGCGCTCAGCATATTTACCATTCATCTCTTGGGTGACGTGCTCTCACCCTGGTTGATCGGCAAGCTCTCGGATCTGTCGTCACTCGGAACCGCAGTGCTGATCGTCCCGATCGCCGTAGCCATCGGAGCCGTGTTATGGTTCATGGCCGCGCGGACGGGTGTTGCGCCCCCCCGCGGCGAGCACATAAATATTCGTTGATGAAGCATCCGCTATGGTGGGGACCCTGGCAGGTGTTGCTTGCGATGGCGCTGCTTTTTTCCGTCAGCGGGCCGGTGTTCGCCCAGACGGACGAGATTCAGGTCTATGACGCCACGATCGCCCGCGCGGGTATCTTCAACCTGACATGGCACAACAATTACACGCCGAGCGGCGGTACCCGCCCCGACTTCCCCGGCGCCATCGTGCCTCAGCACTCGCTGAACGGTGTGACGGAGTGGGCTTACGGAGTGGCCAACTGGATGGAGGCGGGACTGTACCTGCCGCTTTACAGCATTACCGCCGATGGTGCGGTACGCGTGAACGGGTTCAAGCTGCGGGCGCTCTTCGTGCGTCCGCATGCGGCCGACCAGGTATTCTTTTACGGCATCAACTTCGAGCTCAGCTACAACGCCCCGCACTGGGACCTGCACCGCTATAGCTCGGAGATCCGGCCCATCGTCGGCTGGCATTTGGGCCGAGTCGACTTCATTTTCAATCCGATCCTGGACAACGACTACGAGGGTTTGGGGCGACTCGATTTCGCTCCTGCGACGCGCTTGGCATGGCACGCATCGAAGAATTGGGCGGTGGCTGCGGAGGAATACGACGAGTTCGGCCACGTGCAGCATTTTGAGGCCGCCGGTGCGCAGTCACACCAGCTCTACGCCGTACTGGACTACTACGGGACGGTTGCCGTGGAAGCGGGTCTCGGATTCGGCCTGACGCGCGCTACTGACCATCGCGTCGCGAAGCTGATCGTCTCCTGGGATCTCAACTGAGTCCCGGCGGCGGACACCCATCTCAGCGGCTGACGAACGCCCGCTCGATCACATAGTCCCCCGGCTCGCCGATTCCTGCGGAGATCTCGAAGCCGCGCGCATCGAGCAGCGCACAGGTGTCGGCCAGCATCGCCGGACTGCCGCAAACCATGACGCGATCGTGCGCGGCATCGAGCGGCGGGAGCCCGAGATCATAGGAGAGGCGACCCGAGTCGATGAGCGTGGTCAGCCGCCCGCGGTTGGCATGCGGCTCACGGGTGACCGTGGGGTAGTAGCGCAGCTTTTCGCGCACCCACTCACCGAGGAGCTCGTGCGTCCTCAGACTCTCTATACGATGCTTCAGTACGGCTGTTTCCCGGGCCCAGCGCACGCCGTGCACGAGCACGACGTGCTCGAAGCGCTCATAGACCTCCGGGTCTTTGATGACGCTCATGAAAGGTGCGGCGCCGGTGCCGGTCGAGAGCAGATACAGCCGCTTGCCGGGCCTGAGATCGTGCAGCACGAGGGTGCCGGTGGGCTTGCGGCTGACCAGCACCTCATCGCCCTCGCGGATGTGCTGCAGGCGGGAGGTCAGGGGACCGTCGGGCACCTTGATGCTCAGGAACTCGAGGTGCTCCTCGTGATTGGCGCTCGCGATGCTGTAGGCGCGCAGCAGCGGGCGGCTGTCGACCTTGAGCCCGACCATGACGAACTGTCCGTTCTCGAAGCGCAGCCCCGAGTCCCGCGTAGTCGTGAACGTGAACTGCGTATCGGTCCAGTGCTGCACCGAGAGAACGCGCTCGCTGCCTATCGCCGCCAAGAGGGGTCACCTCCCTTTTCCCGGGTATTCCGGCCGGGATATCTTACCGGGCGCTGCGGCCGCCGTGGCGCCAATGGGCTATGCCATCATAATCGCGCGTTATTAAGAAGATGAGGAGGGGGACGCCATGACCGATCCGAATGTGCTCGCTGCGCTCGAGAAGCGCGTCACCGAGCTTACGCGCCAGGTGGCATGCCTCGAAGACGCCAATGCCGTCAAATCTCTGCAATACAAATACGGCTACTACATCGACAAGTGTCTCTACGAGGAGGCCGTGGCGCTCTTCGCGGACAGCGGTGAGGTGCGCTTCCTCAATGGAGTCTACCGCGGCAGATCGGGCATCCGGCGTCTCTACTGCAATTGGTTTCGCAACTACTTCACCCGTGGGGTCAACGGGCCGTTACGCGGCCTCCTGCTCGACCATCTGCTGCTCCAGGACATCGTCGATGTCGCCGAGGACGGGCTCACGGCCAAGGGCCGCTTCCGCTGCGTGCTGCAGGGCGGCTGTCACGAGAGCATGCCCGAGCCCATTCCGAACTTTCCCCGTCAGTTCTGGGAAGCCGGCATTTACGAGAATACCTACGTGAAGGAGGCAGGACTCTGGAAGATCAAGTGCCTGCACTACAACATGTTCTGGCGGGCGGACTACCATCAGGGCTGGGCCAACAGCGTCGGGCATCTGACACCCATGACCCGCGCCTATCCGCACGATCCCAACGGACCCGACGAGCTCCTGCCCGATGCGCCGCAGACCTGGCCCGAGACGAGGGTAGTGCCGTTCCACTATTCCCATCCCGTGACGGGGAAACGTTGGGGAGAGCCTTAGACCGCGGCTCACCCAACGCGACGATCGAACTCGATGTCGGCGAGCTCGTAGCCCTTTCTGAAGTCGCGGATGTGCCGCGCCATCCAGGTGCGCGCCGCTTCGGCATCGCGCTTGCCGATGGCCTCGTGGATGCGCCGCTCGGCCACCGCGATGCGCGAGCGTGCCTGCGGGACCTTGTCGATCATCACGCGCAGCGACGGCTCCAGGAGGCCGAGCAGGGGCTCTTGCGCAAGGCCGAGTACCTGATTGTGCGTCGCGCGCCCGACACAGCGGAAGAACTCGGCCGCGTGATGCACGGCCTTCTCGGTCTCCGCATTCTCGTCCGCAAAGCGCTGACATGCCGCCACGAGGCTCTCGAGGTCGGCCGCGGTTCGGTTGCGCGCCGCAATCTCGGCCATCGGCGGCTCGAGCTGTGTGAGCGCCTCCCAGACCTCGAAGAATGTGACATCGTGCAGCGCGAGGGCCCGGCCGACATCCTTGGCGATCGCGCGGTGCTGCGGGCGGCTGACGGTCATCAACTTCGAGCCCGGGCGACGCTCCAGCAAACCGCCGCTTTCCAGCTCCCGCAGGGCCTCGCGCACGGTCGAGCGGTTGACGCCGAACTGGCGGGCGAGCTCCGTCTCCGATGGCAGCCGGTCGCCTTCACGCAGCTCGCGGCTGAGGATGCGGGCGGTGATGGCCGCGGCGACTTTGCGGTAGCCCGGCACCAGCAGGATCTGATCGAACTCGACGCTCATGCTGCGCTTTCGTAGAGCTCCCGGCCGATCAGCATGCGGCGGATCTCCTGCGTGCCGGCGCCGATCTCGTAGAGCTTCGCATCGCGCAGGAGCCTCCCCGCTGGGAAGTCGTTGATATATCCGTTGCCGCCTAACGCCTGGATCGCCTCCAGCGCTACGCGCGTTGCGTTCTCCGCCGCGAAGAGAATGCAGGCCGCGGCATCCGTCCGCTTCACCCGGCCCGCATCGCAGGCGCTCGCCACAGCGTAGACATACGCACGGGAGGCGCTCAGTGCCGTGTACATGTCGGCCACTTTCGCCTGCATCAGCTCGAAGGTACCGATGGGCTGGCCGAACTGTTTGCGCTCGTGGACATACGGCAGCACCAGATCGAGCGCCGCCGCCATGATGCCGAGCGGACCGCCGGCGAGTACCACGCGCTCGTAATCGAGGCCGCTCATCAGCACCCGTGCGCCGCCGTTCTCCGGCCCCAGCCGATTCTCGGCCGGGACCGCGCAATCGTCGAACACGAGCTCGCAGGTGTTGGAGCCGCGCATGCCGAGCTTGTCGAGCTTCTGCGCGGTGGAAAAGCCGCTGAAGCCGCGCTCCACGATGAAGGCCGTGATGCCGCGGGGGCCGGCCGCCGGATCGGTCTTCGCGTAGACGACGAGGACCTCCGCGTCGGGGCCATTGGTGATCCACATCTTGCGGCCGTTGAGCACATACGTGTCGCCGCGCCGCTCCGCACGCAGCTGCATGGAGACTACGTCCGAGCCAGCCTGCGGCTCGGACATCGCGAGCGCCCCTACGTGCTCGCCGCTGACGAGCTTCGGCAGGTAGCGGTCGCGCTGCGCGTCGGTGCCGTTCAGGCGCAGCTGGTTGACGCAGAGGTTGGAGTGCGCGCCGTAAGAGAGACCGACGGAGGCCGAGGCGCGCGAGATCTCCTCCATGGCCACTGCGTGGGCGAGGTAGCCGAGACTGGCACCTCCCCAACGCTCCGGCACGGTGACGCCGAGCAGGCCCAGCTCCCCGAGTGCCGGCCAGAGGTCGCGCGGAAACTGGTTGCTGCGATCGATCTCGGCGGCGCGGGGGGCAATCCGCTCCGCCGCAAAGCGGCGCACCTGTTGGCGGATCTCCTCGACGCCCTCGCCGAGACCGAAATCGCTGTCGATGGGTGCATTGGCGGACATGAGCTTGTCTTCCGTCGGGGTAGAATCGTATGATTGTCCGACAATCAGGCCATCGTGACAAGCCCATGCCCCGCATTGCTTCCCGGCTCGATACCCGCTCGCAGGAATTCCGCGATAACGAGACGGCCATGCACGAGCTCGCCGCCGCGCTCAAGGCCGAAGCCGCCCGGGCGGCCGAGGGAGGATCGAAGCAGGCCGTGAGCCGCCACCGGGCAGCGGGCAAGCTCACCGCTCGCGAGCGCATCCAGATGCTGCTCGATACCGGCAGCCCCTTCCTCGAGCTTTCGCAGCTCGCCGCCCACGGCATGTACGGCGGCGGCATCGCCTGCGCCGGGATCGTCACCGGTATCGGGCGGGTGAGCGGCCGGGAATGCGTGATCGTCGCCAACGATCCCACCGTCAAGGGCGGGACTTACTATCCGATCACGGTGAAGAAGCATCTGCGGGCGCAGGAAGTCGCTCGCGAGAATCGCTTACCCTGCCTCTACCTGGTGGAAAGCGGCGGCGCCTTCCTGCCGGCGCAGGACGAGGTCTTCCCCGACCGGGAGCATTTCGGGCGGATCTTCTACAACCAGGCGACGCTCTCGGCCGCGGGCGTCGCGCAGATCGCCGTCGTCCACGGCTCCTGCACTGCGGGCGGCGCCTACGTACCCGCCATGTCCGATGAGAACGTCATCGTGCGCGGACAGGGCAGGGTGTTCCTCGGCGGACCGCCGCTCGTCAAGGCCGCCACGGGCGAAGACATCGATGCGGAGTCGCTGGGTGGGGCCGAGGTCCACTGCCGCGAGTCAGGTGTCTGCGATCACTACGCCGAGAACGACACTCATGCGCTCGCCATCGCGCGCCGCATCGTGGCGCGCTTGCGTCCGCCGCGCTCCACGCATCCGCCGCAGGCCGCGCGGGATCCCTACTACGACCCGCGGGAGCTCTACGGCGCGGTGCCCGCGAGTCTGCGCCGCCCCTACGATGTGCGTGAGGTGATTGCGCGGCTGGTCGATGGGTCGGAGCTGGATGAGTTCAAACAGCTCTACGGCACGACGCTGGTCTGCGGCTTCGCACACCTCGCAGGCTACCCGGTCGGCATCCTCGCCAACAACGGCATTCTCTTTTCCGAGAGCGCGTTGAAAGGCGCGCATTTCATCGAGCTCTGCGCCCGCGAGCGCATCCCGCTCCTTTTCCTGCAGAACATCACCGGCTTCATGGTCGGCCGGCGGGCCGAGGCCGGCGGGATCGCCAAGGACGGTGCCAAGCTCGTCACCGCGGTGGCCTGTGCGCAGGTTCCGAAGCTCACGGTCATCATCGGGGGCAGTTACGGCGCGGGCAACTACGCGATGTGCGGCCGCGCCTACTCGCCGCGCCTACTCTTTCAGTGGCCCAACGCCCGCATCTCCGTCATGGGCGGCGAGCAGGCGGCGAGCGTGCTCGCGACCGTCAAGCGCGGACAGCTCGAGGGCTCCGGAGGCGACTGGCCGGCGGAAGAAGAGGAAGCCTTCAAGCGGCCCATCCGCGAGCAGTACGAGCGCCAGGGTCATCCCTATTACGCCTCGGCGAGACTCTGGGACGACGGGGTGATCGATCCGCTCGAGACGCGCCGCATTCTCGGTCTCTCTCTTGCCGCGGTGCACCACGCGCCGGAGGAAGAGACGCGCTTCGGCCTCTTCCGCATGTAACGGCGATGGCAGGACGACAATGAAAATGATCCGCAGCCTCCTCGTGGCCAACCGCGGGGAGATCGCCTGCCGCATCTTCCGCACCGCGCGCCGCATGGGCATCCGCACGATTGCGGTGTATTCCGACGCGGATTCTTCCGCCCGGCACGTGCGTGAGGCCGACGAGGCCGTCCGCATCGGCCCTCCGCCTGCTGCCGGGAGTTATCTCGATATCGGGGCCGTCCTCAAGGCGGCCCGCGCGACGCGCGCCGAAGCCATTCATCCGGGCTACGGATTCCTCTCGGAGAATGCGCAGTTCGCCCAGGCCTGCCTCGATGCCGGGATCGTCTTCGTGGGGCCGGGACCGGCGGCGATTGCCGCCATGGGCTCGAAGAGCGTCGCCAAGGCGAGCGTCCGGGCGGCCGGCGTGCCCGTACTTCCCGGCTATGACGGCGCGCGGCAGGACCTCGAGCACCTCGAGGCACGCGCGCTCGAGGCGGGCCTGCCACTCATCGTGAAGCCCGCTGCCGGCGGCGGCGGCAAGGGCATGCGCGTCGTCAATGTCAGGGAGGAGTTACGCGATGCGCTGACGGCCGCACGCCGCCTGGCGGAGAGCGCCTTCGGCGACGGAACATTGCTCATCGAGCGTTATCTGCCACAGCCGCGCCACATCGAGGTACAGGTGTTCGCCGACGGGCATGGCAACTGCGTGCATCTCGGGGACCGCGATTGCTCCGTGCAGCGCCGGCATCAGAAGCTGATCGAGGA
>Ga0068855_100012563_pt1 | contig 10221 bp, 8 predicted proteins | sample KBSCornC52_FD_66592 | JGI IMG/M metagenome (GOLD analysis project Ga0068855, IMG submission 66592) | Corn rhizosphere microbial communities from Kellogg Biological Station, Michigan, USA - KBS Corn C5-2 | ecosystem: Host-associated > Plants > Roots > Rhizosphere > Soil ... | reverse complement strand
CTACCGCGCGTTGCGCGACTGGCTCAAGGCCCGAATGAGGGAAGGGACGCTCGAGTTCCAGGAGAGTGCGATCTCTGCGCTGCATCTGGAGCAGGTGCCGAACTTTCCTTTGTGACGGCGCGCACGCGCCAGTAGGACGATGTCTCCCGCCACCTCGGAGGTTTCCGGTTGACGGCTCTCGCGGGGTGCGGCAGGGTGATGATCCGTCACGCCCCGTAATGCAGGCCTTACAGGCTCTGAGTGCTGGAGACGCGCGGAACACCGGGGCATTCGAACAACGGAATACTCGGGGGAGAAGTGCGCCAGGAGTCCTATGTGCGCGCAGCACGGTTGGTCTACATCGTCCGCTATTCGATCGACGGTCCTAAGCAGGCCCTGATCCAGGCCCACCGGCGGGCTGCGGCGGCGGTTGCCGCACATCCCGACGATGACGACGCCGCCGTCCTCGAGGCGCTGCGGGCGACGCTCAAAGAGCTCGACGCGTGGCGGTCGACCCGGGGCCCGTTCGGCGGGCCGCGCCTGACGCCGGTCGGCGCGACAGCGGAGCAGCGGGAAGTGCTGAAGCGGATCAAGGCGACCGACTACGACATGTCGGTGGGCGCCGTGCTGCACCTCGTGGACGGTACCGAGGTGGACGACATCGCCGCCGTCATGAATCCCGGGCATCCCGACCACTGCGCGGGGAGCGTGCGGCAGGCCGTCACCGACATCTGCCACGGCAGGGCGATCGAAGAGATCAGGGAACTGCTTCTGTCTCCCGAACTGGACCCGATGGTCGTGCCGGTGTCGGCGCGGGCGGTTCAGGCGCGACGGCGTCGGCGGATCCGGGTGGGCGTTGCGATGTCGGCCGCGGTCGCCGTGCTGGCGGCGGCCGGGGTGTGGTGGTTCGGGATCCGCGTCCCCGCGCTGGGTTCCTTCGGCACCGATCCGCAGATCCGATCCCAGGCCCGGATCGACCAGGGTGCCTTCGGCATCGATGCCTGGCCGGCCCGCGGCGAGCTGCTCGGCGACACCGCGCTCCTGCGCCGAGCCGCCGGCCGGTGGCGGGACCGGGGCCTGCCGGCGGACGAGCGTCCGCAGGTGATCTTCGCCGGCCGCGTCCACGAGGCCCGTGTCGTGGTGATGGTGGCTCCGGATACGTCCACCGGCAGCTCCGACGACGTCGCCGTGTACGCCGAGAACATCGGTGGCAAGACGGCGCTTCGCCACATGGCCGACGAAGACGGGTGGCGCCTCCTGAGGAACCCCGTCGTCGCATCGGACCCGGCGGGACCGGGGGCCATCCGCCTGCTCGACTCCTCCGCCTTCGGCGTCGACCCGATTCTGTTGCCGCCCACGGTGGCGAACGTGGAGACGGGGCCTTTGGACACTCCTTCCGCTGGGTGGCAGCCTGTTCGTCCCGACGCCCGCGGCGTGCTCCTGCTCCCGGTGCCGCCGGTGAGTCTGCGGCAGGAAGCGTCGGAACCGGCCGGGTGGTCGCCGTCCGAGGGGATCCGCTTCAGCGAGTCGAACGATCACGTCGTCATCGCCCCGTCGGTGACGGTCCAGGAGTCGTTCGGCGGCACCGCGCCGGTGCTTCCGGTGATCGGCAGCGATTACCGGGACGACCAGTCGCTGACCGCCGCCGACTGGTGCGTCAGCCGACAGCAGGCCGAGGCGTCCGCCGAAAACTTCGCGACCGGCTACAGCGTCGTGAACCTCTCCGACATGGCCAGTGGCCCGCTGCCCGACGGTGCTGGAACGGGCTACGTCATAGCCCTGCGCCGTACGGGTCGTAGATCAGCACGTCGGCGTCGAGCACGTCGCGCAGCAGCCGCACCACCTTGCGGCCGATCCGCGAGGCGCCGACCACGCCGACGGTCATCCGGTGCGTGCCGATCGGGCTGATGCCGTCCAGGTTGCGGTGCGTGCCGTCGGCCGAGCGCAGGCCGCGCCGGTAGCGCGCGGCGGCGGTGAAGGCGCGCTTGGCGCCCAGGATGATTGCGGCCAGCGTGTATTCGGCGACAGGTGCAGGCGTACGCGAGCGCCCCGAAGAGCTGAGGACGCCTTTCATGCCGCCGCTCATGCGGGAAGCGATGTTCGAGGAGCCGCTCGGCGATCTGATCGCGGATCCCCGTGTCCGGCTCACCTCGCTCGAGGAGCTGCTGGCCGCCTCCGAGGTGGTGAGCCTGCACGCCCCGCTGACCCCGGTCACCCGCGGCATGCTCGACGCGCGCGGGCTCGCCCTGATGCGCGACGGCGCCGTCCTGGTGAACACCGCCCGCGGCCCGATCGTCGACCAGACGGCGCTGACCGCGGAACTGGTTTCCGGCCGCATCGACGCGGTCCTGGACGTCACGGCCACCGAGCCGCTGCCGCCGGACTCCGTGCTGTTCACGCTGCCGAACGTCTTCCTGACCCCGCACATCGCCGGCGCGCTCGGCGGCGAAGTCCTGCGTCTGGGGCGCCTGGCGGTGGAAGAGGTGGAACGGTACGTAGCCGGTCTGCCACTACGGTATGAGGTACTTCCCGACCAGCTGGACCGGCTGGCGTGAGGTCACAGCCGAACAGCAGGACGAAGGGAGCGGTCAGGGTGCCGACGCCGCAGGGCAAGCCGTCGCGGTCACCACGGGCGCCGAGGACGCCGCGCGATGCCGCAGGCCCCAAGCGCGCCACCGTCCAGGAGGTCGCCGAGGCGGCGGGGGTGTCCACGGCCACGGTGTCCCGGGTCCTCAACGGCAACTACCCGGTCGCCGCCGAGACCCGCCGCAAGGTGGAGCAGGCGGTGCGCAACCTCGGCTACGTGGTGAACGCGCACGCCCGCGCGCTGGCCGGCTCCCGGACCCGTACGGTCGGCATCATCGTGCAGGACATCATCGACCCCTTCTACACGTTCATCGCGCACGGCGTGCAGCGCCAGGCCGCCGAGGACGGGAAGCTGTGCCTGGTGTGCAGCACCTACGGCGTGGTCGGCGGCGAGCTGGACCTCATCGACGCGCTGCACGAGCAGCGCGCGGACGCCGTGATCCTGGTCGGCGGCGGCGTGGACGACCCTGCCTACCGGCGCAAGCTCGCCGACCGGGCCCGCGCGCTGGGGCGCGAGGGGTCGTGGCTGGTGCTGTGCGGGCGCCCCGCCCTGGAGCCGGGGGTCCCGGCCGGAGTGGTCGACTACGACAACGCCGGCGGGGCCCACGCGATAACGGACTACCTGCTGGGGCTGGGACACCGGCGGATCCTGTACGTCGGCGGCCCGGAGCAGCTCTCGGTGCACCAGGCGCGCGTGGCCGGGTTCCGGCGTGCGCATGCCAGCCGGGGACTGGAGGTCGACGAGCGGCTGATCCAGCCGGGCACCTTCAGCCGCCGGTTCGGGTACGAGCGCGTCACGCAGCTGCTGCGGGACGGCTCGGCGGGGGAGTTCACCGCGGTGTTCGGCGCCAACGACGGTGTCGCGGTCGGTGTGATGCAGGCGCTGCGCGAGGCCGGGTTGCGGGTACCGCAGGACGTCTCGGTGGTCGGATACGACGACATCCCGCTGGCCGCCGAGGTGACTCCGGCGCTGACCACGGTGCATCTGCCGCTGGAGCAGATGGGGCGTGAGGCGGTGCGGCTGGCCGTCGCGCTGCGGGGGGAGTCGGACGGGCCGACGGACACGAGGCATGTCGGGACGCATGTGGTGATCCGGGATTCGACCGCGCCGCCGCCGGATCCCGCTTCGTGAACGAAAGGCCCGACCCCTGATGACCCGACTCCTGCCGACACGTGCTGATGCCACTCGCGCCGACTGGGAAGCCGAAGCCGACCGCTGGCTGCTGACCGCACGCAAGCACGCGGTACAGGGCGGAGCTCTGATCCGCCCGCCGGGACCGGTCTCTCAGAGCGGGCCGATCAGCGACGGGATCGAGGGGTTCGCTCGCAGCTTTCTGATCGCGGGCGCGCGGCTCGGCGGGGGACAGGGCGATCCGCACGGCCATGCCCAGTGGTACGCCGAAGGCCTCGCGGCGGCTATGGATTCCTCGGGGCCGGGGCTCTGGCCGCGCGCCGTCGGATTCGCAGACTGGCCGCACGCGGGGATCACTCAGCCGGCGGTCGAGGCGGCGAACCTGGCGTTCGGTCTGGCGCTGTGCCGGGAGCAGGTGTGGGATCAGCTCACTGATTCGGTGCGCGAGCGGCTGGCGGACTGGCTGGCCTACCACGCGCGGCTGCGGGTGTGGCAGCACAACAACTGGCTGCTGTTCCCGGCGGTGATCGAGGCTTTCCTGGAGTCGGTCGGGATTCCGGTCGAGGGCGGGCACGGCGTGGAGAACGTCGAGCGCGTCGAGTCCTGGTATCTCGGCAACGGGTGGTACAACGACGGGCCGTCGGCGGCTCCGGGGCGGAACATCGACCACTACAACTCGTGGGTGTTCCAGCCCTTCTTGTGGCAGTGGTATTCGCTGCGCGGCGAGACGGGGCCTCGGGTGGAGCGGTTCCGGGCGCGGCTGGCGGAGTTCGCCGCGTCGTATGCGCTGCTGTTCGGCGGCGACGGCGCACCGCTGCATCTGGGGCGTTCGCTGGCTTATCGGCACGCTGTGTTGGGCGGGTTGTGGACCGCCGGGCTGGCCGGGGTCGATGTGCCGGGGCTGAGTCCGGGTGCGGTGCGCGGGATCGCGGGGCGGACGCTCGGGTACTTCCGGCAGCTCGGGGTGGACGGTGCCGAGGCGCCGAGCCTCGGGTGGGGAGCGCGGGAGTTTCTGCCGGTGGTACAGGAATACAGCGGACCGGGGTCGGCGTACTTCGCGGGGATGGGATTCCTTGGCTTGGCGGCACCGGCTTCGCATCCTTTGTGGTCCGAGCCGATGCCTGCCGACGCTCCCGCCACGGAATCGGTGACTGTTCTTCCCGCGCTCGGTTGGGCGGTGCAGCACGGTCGGGACGATGGGATCGTGCGGGTCGTCAACCACGGCAGCGATCACGCCAACCATGTGGACGATCCCGGCGATCCGCACTATGCGAAGTTCGCCTTCTCGACGCGTACGGCTCCCGGTACGGGGACCGCTTGGTCGGATCGCGCGTGGGCTACCGGTGTCGACGGCCACGTGGCGCTCGTCGACGAGTGGGGTCGGGCGACGCGGCGCGGGCGGATTCGCGGGACTGCGGCGGGGGAGGGATACCTCGCTTCGTGGCACGTGCCGCGGCTCGGAGCTTCGGGGCGGGAGCTGCCGGGGGCACGGATCGTGACGGCTTCGCTGGTGACCGGCCGGTACGAGCTGCGGTGCCATCTGGTGGCCGCGCCGAGCGGGTGGTCGCTGCGCGAGGGTGCGGACGCGGTCGCTTCGGACGGCGAGGTCAAGTGCGGTTTCGAAGATGCTGTCGCGTGGGCTGTCGGTGACGGAGTGCGGTCGGTGGTGTCAGGTGTGTACGGGTATGAGGCGAGTGGCGTCGCGCGCTACGAGAATGCGAATGCGCTCGGGCGGCACAGCGCCGTACCGTACCTGTCCGGGCGTGTTCAGCGGACCGAGTCGATCCATGTCGCGCTCCATGTCCTGGACGGCGTGATCGACGGAGGCTTTGGCGTGACCGACGCATCTGACGGGTTCGACGCGGCCGGCGTGGTCGACGTCGAGCTGTTCGGCGCCGAGGTCACCGCCCGGTGGGCCGACGGCCCGACGACCACCGTCGACCTCGGCCACCTCTTCTGGCCCTGGGGGGCACATGCCGCATCTTGAGCTCGTCCGCGCCGACCACGCCGAGGCCCTGCTCGCCTTCGAACGCGAGAACCGCGAGTACTTCGCCGCCGTGATTCCCGACCGGGGCGACGACTACTTCGCGGAGTTCGCCGCCCGCCACGCCCGCCTCTTGGAGTGGCAGGCCGCGGGCACGGACTACTTCCACGTCCTGGTGACGGAAGCGGGCGAGATCGTGGGCCGCGTGAACCTGGTCGAGGTCGCCGACGCCTCGGCGGAGCTCGGCTACCGCATCGCTCGCGCCGCCGCGGGCCGGGGCCTGGCCACCGCAGCCGTCGCCGAAGTCCGCGAACTCGCCAAGACCGTCTACGGCCTCACGACGCTGCGCGCGAAGGTGACGCTCGACAACCCGGCCTCGCACCGGGTCCTCGAGCGCAACGGGTTCGTGGCGACGGGCGAGTTGCTGCTGAACGGGAAGCCCGCGGTCACGTACCTGTGCGAGGTGGGCTAAGCCTCCGGTCGCACGATCCGCGCGACCATCTCCCCGATCGCCTCCCGAATCGCCGCCGGCTCCACCTCGGCATCCGGATTCACGGTCGCGCCGAACGGGAACGCCGGTGACCACGCCGTCGCCAGCGCCATGACCGCCATCAGGATCAGCTCCGGCGGCAGCGCGCCGTCCACCGTTCCCGCGTTCTGCTGTTCGCGGATCAGCGGGATCTTGCGGGTGTGCTCGCGTTCGCGCGAGGGCGGCCGCGCCGCGGTGCGCTCCAGCGTCGCCCAGGCCAGGAGGCGGTAGACGTCCGGGTTGGCCTGCGCGAAGTCGAAGACGCGGCGCGCCAGGTCCGGGAGGTTCTGCGGCGTGAACTCCAGGCCGGCGTAGGCGTCGGCGAGGTGGTGGTCCAGGACCGTGGCGAAGAGGTTCTCTTTGCTGTCGAAGTACACGTAGATCAGGTTCTTGTTGCAGCCGGCGTTCTTCGCTATGCGGTCCACACGCGCGCCGGCCACGCCGTAGTCGGCGAACTCCTGGAAGGCGGCGGCGAGGATGCGCTGCTTGGTTTCCTGTGCGGCCATGCCGCCAGCTTAGCGGTTGACTAACCGGTTAGTGAAGCCTAGGGTGACTAACCGGATAGTTAAGCGACCGATCGAAGGATCCGCCATGAACTCCACCCTCCCCACCGGAGCGCGCATGACCGGGCTGGCGCTGGTCACCGGCGCGTCCTCCGGAATCGGCCAGGCCTTCGCCCGCCGCCTCGGCGCCCTCGGCCACGACCTGATCGTCGTCGGCCGCCGCCGCGACCGCCTCGAAGCGCTCGTCGCCGAGCTGCCGCAGGTCACCGTGCGCCCCATGGTCGCCGACCTCGCCACCGACGAAGGCGTCGCCGCCGTCGCGGAGGCCTGCGCGACCGAGCCTTTGACCCTCCTGGTCAACAACGCCGGTGTCGCGCACTACATGCCGTTCGCCGAGCTCCCGGCCGCCAAGGCCGCCGAACTCGTGCACGTGAAGGTCGCAGCGCCGGTGATGCTCTCCCGCGCGGCGGTCCCCGGCATGGTGACGCGCGGCGAGGGAACGATCATCAACGTCGCCGGCATGATCGCCTTCAGCGGACCGGCTTCCCTCGAACAGGTACCGGTTCGGCGGGCTGTCTACGCCGGGACCCTCGCGAACAGCGTCGCCTTCTCCCAGGTGCTGCACGAGGAGCTGAAGGAACAGGGTTTGCGCGTACAGGCTCTCTGCCCGGGCATCGTCGCGACCGAATTCCACGAACGCCAAGGCTTCGACGTCAGCGCCGTCCCGCGCATGTCGGCCGACGACGTCGTGACCGCGAGCCTGCGCGGACTCGAACTCGGCGAAGTGGTCTGCGCACCCGGAGTGGAGCGCGAAGAACTCCTTCAGGAGGTGTTCGCCGCCGACCTGGCCGCGTTCGGCGCGCAGTCGACGGAGCTGGCGAAGCGATACCGCAGCTGAGTCGAGACATCCGATCTCTAGGTGAATCAAGGGTCAGTGAGAGTCATCCTCACTGACCCTACCTGCGTTCTCAGAACACGGGGTTGACAGACATCCGAGGATTCGTAGATTGACGCATGTTGTGTAAGGGAGGTTAACCCCGGAAGGGGGAACATGATCAGCGTTCGACGACACCCCAGACGCCTCGTGACCGCTCTCGCCGCGGCAGCGGCGCTCGCCGCCGGCACCACAGCCGCGGCTTCGACAGCCGACAGCCCCGATCACCACGGAATCACCACCGTATTCGTCTCGCCATGGGGCAACGACCATGCCACCGGCACGAACCCCGGCCGCGCCGTCCACTCCTTGCAGCGCGCGCAGCAGATCGTCCGATCACTGAACTCTGCGATGACCGGCGACATCCGCGTCGAACTCGCCGACGGCACCTACTCGCTGTCGCAGCCGCTGGCCCTGGACGCCCGCGACTCCGGCACCAACGGCCACACCGTGACCTGGACCGCTGCCCCCGGCGCGCATCCGGTCATCAGCGGCGGCACCCGCGTCGGGGGCTTGCGGCCCTCGGGCCAGAAGACGTCAACCGGCGCCCAGATCTGGTCGGCCCCGGCGCCGGCCGGGCTCAGCTCCCGCGAGATGTTCATCGACGGGCACCGCGCCCAGCGCGCGTCCGGGGTCGTGCCGGTGACGCTGACCGCGACGCCGACCGGCTACACCGCGTCCTCGGACCTGATGGCGTCGTGGGGCGATCCGACCGATATCGAGTTCGTATATACCGGCGGCGACGGCTACTGGTCGCTGCACACCGGCGGTCTCGGCGCCTGGACCGAGCCGCGATGCCCGATCGCGTCCATCAGCGGCACCACGATCACCATGGCGGAACCCTGCTGGATCAACTCCACGCAGCGTGTGATGCGCACCGACGGCTCGGGCCGCACCGTCAACCTCGTCGGTCCGGCCTCGGTCGGCAACCACGAGCTGCCGACATCGGTGGAGAACGCGCGGGAACTGCTGCAACGGCCGGGGCAGTTCTACTACGACGCCAAGGCCGGCCGCGTGGACTACGTCCCGCTGCCGGGCGAGCGGCTCGAGCGCGCCGACGTCGAACTGGCCACCGCGCAGACCCTGATCAGCGGGACCGGCACGGCCGACGCGCCGATCCACGACATCGCCTTCTCCGGACTGCAGTTCTCCTACGGAACGTGGGACCAGCCGAGCTCGGCCGAGGGCTTCTCGGAGATCCAGGCCGGTTACACGATCACCGGTGCCGACGGCTACGCCACGCAGGGGCTGTGCCAGTTCATCGCCGGCGGCACGTGCCCGTTCGGCGACTGGACGAAGGAGCCGGGGAACGTCTCGTTCCATCACGACCAGCGGATCGCGTTCACCGGCGACGTCTTCACGCACCTCGGCGCCGCCGGCCTGGACCTCGGCGACGGCTCGCAGAACGACACGGTCAAGGGCTCGGTCTTCACCGACATCTCCGGCAACGGCCTGGAACTCGGCGGGGTCGACGACCCGCAGCCGGCCGTCGCGGGCGACCACACCGTCGGGAACCAGATCACTGACAACCACATCTACTCGACCTCGGTGGAGTACCGCAGCGGAGTCGGCATCGACGTCGGCTACGCCGAGAACTCGCTCATCTCGCACAACCAGATCGACCACACCCCCTACACCGCGATCTCGCTGGGCTGGGGCGGCTGGCCGGACAAGATCAAGGCGCCGGCGATCGCCAACTCCAGCCATGGGAACGTGGTCTCCGACAACCTGATCTACGACGCCATGCAGTACCTCGCCGACGGCGGCGCGATCTACACGCAGGGCATCACCGGGACGTCGCTGGCCGACGGGGAGCAGCTCACCGGCAACGTCATCCACGACATCCTCGACCACGGTCACGCGATCTACTGCGACAACGGTTCGACCTTCATGACCATCACCTCGAACGTCGAGTATGGCAACCAGAACGACTGGGGCGCCCGGCACGCGGACTACGTCCCGCCGGCCGACGGCTCCACCGACGACCCGCTCGACATCGAGCACAACTACTGGCAGCAGGGCGACCCGGATTCGACCGCGAAGAACGTGGTCGTCGCGGGCAACACGATCATCACCGGCCCGCAGGACGCGCCGCGCGCGATCGTGGACGCGGCCGGTCTGGAGCCGCGGTACCGGTGGCTGCTGAGCGTGGATCCGGGACACGGCAACGGCGCCGTGCCGAGCGCGCCGCAGCAGGCGGCGGCGTTCGCGGGGGAGGGCTCGGCGTACGTGTCGTTCACCCCGACGTTCTTCGACCAGGGACAGCCGGTGCGGTCGTACACGGTGACGGCGTCGCCGGGCGGGAAGCAGGTGACCGTCGACGCGGCGGCGTATCTGAAGACGTTCTACGTGCTGGTGCCGGGGCTGACGGACGGTACCGCTTATACGTTCACGGTGACCGCTGACACCGGCGGGCAGGGGCGCGGGCCGCAAGGCGGTCAGGAGCACAGCGCGCCGTCGCTGCCGACCGGCGCCGTGACACCGGGACCGACGACCGTGCCGCCGGTGGCTCCGGCGTCGGCGACGGCCGACGCGGGGGTCGGCGACGTGAGCGTGCACTGGAACCCGCAGACC
>Ga0068855_100012557_pt1 | contig 10225 bp, 8 predicted proteins | sample KBSCornC52_FD_66592 | JGI IMG/M metagenome (GOLD analysis project Ga0068855, IMG submission 66592) | Corn rhizosphere microbial communities from Kellogg Biological Station, Michigan, USA - KBS Corn C5-2 | ecosystem: Host-associated > Plants > Roots > Rhizosphere > Soil ... | reverse complement strand
GTGGTGATGAGGTACTTCTGCATGTACGTGGTGTACGTGTAGAAGATCAGCGAGCCGCCGGCCGTGTAGCCCAGCACCGTGAGGAAGGCCGCGCGGTGGTCGCGCCAGATCGTGGCGAAGCTGCCGGCCTCGTTGCTCTGCAGGTCCGTCGCGCGTGCGGTCTCGTGCAGCGTGCGGCGCAGCAGCATCGCCACGACCGCGGTGACGGCGCCGACGATGAACGGGATGCGCCAGCCGAAGGCCTTGAGCTGCGGCTCGTCGAGGAACTTCTGCAGCAGGAAGATGACCAGCACCGCGAGGAGCTGTCCGCCGATCAGCGTCACGTACTGGAACGACGACAGGAAGCCGCGCTGGCCGCGCAGCGCCACCTCGCTGAGGTAGGTGGCCGTGGCGCCGTATTCGCCACCCACCGACAGGCCCTGCACCATGCGCGCGAGCAGCAGCAGCAGCGGCGCGAGCAGGCCGATCCTGTCGTAGGTGGGCAGCAGGGCGATCGCCAGCGAGCCCCCGCACATCATCACCACCGAGATGACCAGCGAGGTCTTGCGGCCGCGCTTGTCCGCGATCTTGCCGAACATCCAGCCGCCGATGGGCCGCATCAGGAAGCCGATGGCGAACACCGCGGCAGCCTGCAGCAGCTGGACCGTCTCGTCGGACTTCGGGAAGAACGACGGCGCGAAGTAGATCGCCGTGAACGCGTAGACGTAGAAGTCGAACCACTCCACCAGGTTGCCCGACGAGGCCGCCATGATCGCGAAGACGCGTCGCCGCTTCTCCTCGAAGGTGTAGTGACCGGGGGTTCCGCTCGCGGCTGCATCCATGCGTCTGTCTCCTTGGGGTCCGCGCGCATTCTCCACCGACGGCCGCTTTTGCGCTCGACGCGCGGGAGAGGGAAATCGCGTACGTGCGCCCTGGCGAACGCCTCGGGCCACGCGCTCGCGGCGGCCGGACCAACCCTGGCGCGTCGATTGCCGAATGACGGGCGTTCCGAATACGTCGCAACTCACTGAACAAGGAGCTCCCATGCTTGGCACCATCCTTCTGATCGTCCTCGTCCTGCTGCTGGTCGGCGCGCTGCCCGCCTGGCCGTACAGCCGCAGCTGGGGCTACGCCCCGACGGGGGTGTTCGGCCTGCTGGTCGTGATCCTGCTGATCATGCTGCTCACCGGCCGACTCAGCTTCTGACGCCCGAGCCCGCGTGCAAGCGCCCTTGCTGCATCGCAGCAGGAGGCGCTTGTGCGCCCGTCGCGCGCACGGGACGCGCGCGCGACGGGCGGCGGGCGGCGTGATACCTTTGCGGGCGCACCACGCGCTCCGCCCATGGCCCTGACACGCTGCCTCGTCGTCGACGACGATCCCGAACTGCTGCAATCGGTCTGCGACTACCTGCGTCGCTTCGGCTTCGAGGCCGTCCCCGCGGCCAGCGCCGCGCAGATGCGCTCGCTGCTGGGGCAGGGCGGCATCGACGTGATGATCCTGGACGTGATGCTGCCCGACGGCGACGGGTTGGCCATCTGCACGCAGCTGCGCCAGCGACCCGAGACGGCCGGCCTGCCAGTGATCATGCTGACGGCCCAGGGCGACCCGCACAGCCGCGTGCTCGGGCTGGAGCTGGGCGCCGACGACTACGTCGCCAAGCCGTTCGAGCCGCGCGAGCTGGTGGCACGCATCAAGGCGGTGCTGCGGCGCCGCGGCGCGCCTGCCGCTGCGCCGGGCGCCGAGACCGCGGTGGAATTCGCCGGCTGGCGCTTCGACCGCCTCAAGCGCCAGCTGGTGTCGCCGCAGCAGGTGGTGCTGCCGCTGTCGAGCGCCGAGTACCGGCTCCTCAGCGCCTTCGTCGAGCGCCCGCGCCGCGTGCTCACGCGCGACCAGCTGCTCGATGCGACGCGCGGCCAGGGCGTCGTCGTGGCCGACCGCGCCATCGACCTGGCGGTGTCGCGCCTGCGCCAGAAGCTGTCGGCCGCGCCGGACGGCGAGCAGCTGATCTGCACGATCCGCGGCGAGGGCTACATCTTCGATGCCGAAGTGAGGTGACGCGCGGCCTGCCGCAGGAGGGCCGGCTGCCGTGTCCGCCGGCGGGCAGCCGCGCCGCGGACACCCGGCCGCGCCGCAGGCCGTGCGGTGCCGTCACCCCTTCGGAAGCGTGATCGTCGCGCGCAGGCCGCCTTCGGCGCGGTTCGCCAGCGTCAGGGTGCCGCCCTGGCGCGCCACCAGGTCGCGTGCGATGTACAGGCCCAGGCCGCTGCCCCCGGTGAGCCGGCTGCGCGAGGTCTCCAGGCGGTAGAACGGCTTCATCACGGCGTCGAGCTGGGCCTCGGGGATGCCGGGGCCCTCGTCCTCGATCACGATGTGCACCGCGCCGGCCACGGCGTCGACGCGCACGTCGGCCCGTTGGCCGTAGCGCAGCGCGTTGTTCACGAGGTTGGAGACGACACGGCGCAGGCCCGCTGCCCGGACGCGCGCCGGTGCCGGGCCGCCGCGCACGCCCACCGGCAGGCCGAGGTCCGCCAGGTCGTCGACGATGGCCTGCACCAGCGCGTGCACGTCGGTCGTCTCGGCCGGTTCCTCGTGCGGGCTGGCGCCGCGGAACACCTCCAGCGCGGACTCGATGAGGTCGTCCATCTCGTGGATGTCGGCGATGGAGCGCGCGGTCAGCGGGTCGTCCTCGGCGTTCTCCAGCCGCATGCGGATGCGCGTGAGCGGCGTGCGCAGGTCGTGCGAGATCGCCGCCACCAGCAGCGCGCGCGAATGCACCTGCTCGCTGAGCTGGCGCGACATCTCGTTGAACACGTGGGCCGTCTCGCGCACCTCCACCGTGCCGGCGCGCTCGTCGACCTGCGACGGCGCCTCGTTGCGCGCCAGCGATTGCCCGAGGGTGCGCGAGGCCGCCTGAAGCCGGCGCATCGGCGCCGACAGCCAGCGCGCGCCGAACCAGGCGGCCAGGCCGATGATCAGCAGCCGGACGCCGTAGTCCAGCAGCGCGGCCGGCGTCGGCAGGCCGCCGCCCGGGCCGCCCGGCCCGCCATCGCGCGGCGTGGCGCCGGACGCGTCGGCGGCGCCGGGCGGACCGCCCGAAGGCGGCGGTTCGCCCGGCGCCCAGGACGGCGGCGGGCCGCCCGGCCCGTCCATGCGGCCGGGGCCAGCCGGGCCGCCAGGCCATTGCCGCGGGCCGCCGTCCCCGGGGTGGCGGGGCGGCGGCGCGGGACGATCGTCCACCCGCGCCGGCATGCCTGCGGACGCCGCGTCCGCCGGCCCGTGCGCCGAGGCGGGCGCCGCCGCCTGCCGCGCGAACGACACCGGCGGCAGCGACGGCAACGTCGGCCAGCGCCCGCTACCCGCCGCGCCGTCGTGCGTGATGACCAGGAATGCGACCGCATGGCTGATCACGAGGGCCAGCCACATCAACGCGAACAAGCGCTTGAACAGCGTGTCCGCCAGCAAGGCCTTCATGCGCGCCGCCAGGCGCGTTCCCCATCCGGACATGGGTGCATTCTGCGGCAGGCGGAGCGCGCGGCGCTCAGACGGAGATGCCCAGCTGCAGCGCCACGGTGTAGCCGTCCGTCACGTTGCCGGTGACCGTGGCCATCTCGGTGGACGTGCCGTCCGAGAAGACGTTGTCGGTCGCAAAGCTGATCTGCTGGAAGTTGCTCACGCTGGCGGAGTAGCCCGAGGCCGTGCCGTAGACGGTCGTGCAGACGTCGGTCGGGAACGCGAGCTGCGTCGTCTTGAGCTTGTTGGAGTAGGACGTGGCCGTGGTCTGGCTGCGATAGACCTCGATGTGGATGTGCGGCATGCGGCCCGAGTAGCAGCCCGGGAAGATGGTCGTGAAGGTGGCGACGCCGCTGGCATCGGTGGGCTGCACGCCGCGCAGCCAGTTCTGGTCGGTGGCGCCGTACAGCGAGTAGACGCCCTCGCGGCTGCAGTGCCAGACGTAGATCGCGTAGCCGTCCAGCGTGGCGCAGCTGCCGTTCGTGTTGACCAGCGTGAGCTCCAGCGTGACAGGCACGCCGCCGGCGGTGCCGCTCATGCTGCCGAAGCTGGTGGTGAGGTCCTGACGCACGATGCCGGTCAGCGCCAGTGCGTTCGAGACGCTGCCGTTGATCGTGTTGGAGCCGTCGGCCGGATACGGCCCCTGGGTTTCCTCCGCGCTCACCGCGCAGGTGCCCGAGCTGCCGCTGGAGCCGCTCGAGCCCGAGGAACCAGTGGAGCTCGACGAGCCCGCGGAGCTGCTCGTGTCGCTGCCGCCGCCGCAGCCCCAGGCGGTGAGCAGCGTGGCGGCGGCCAGGCCGGCGCTGCCCAGCAGCACGCGGCGGCGTCCGAGGGTGTCGAGGTCGTGGGCGAGGCCCTTGTCGTGATCGTCCATTTGGCTGTCCTTCGGTGGCGGCGCAACGAGGCTGTTGCGTGAGGCCATTGGACGCAGCCGACTTGTCGCCGGTTTAGCGGCTTGGTGTCCGCGCGGACACACGCCCGACACCTTGCGGCACGCGGCCGCGCCGCCCGCGCGGGACGCTCAGGCGCGCGCGAGGACGCCCGCGCGCGTCTCCCCGATCAGGCGCAGCAGCTGCGCGGGGTCGACGGGCTTGGTCAGGTGGTGGTCGAAGCCGGCGGCGAGCGCCTGCGTGCGGTCGGCGTCCTGGCCCCACCCGGTGATGGCCACCAGCGTCGCCACGCCGCCGTCGGCGCGGGCGCGGATCTCGGCGGCCACCTCGTTGCCCGTGCGCAGCGGCATGCCGATGTCGAGCAGGCACACCTGCGGACGCACGCGCTCGTAGGCCGCCAGCGCGTCGGCGCCGTCGTAGGCGAGCGTGACCTCGTGGCCCTCGAGCTGCAGCAAAGCGGCCAGGCTCTCGGCGGCGTCGCGGTTGTCGTCGGCCACCAGGATGCGGCGTGCCGGCGCCGCGCGCGGCTCGACGCCGTCGCCGCGGGCCGGCGCGTCGCCGGGCGCCTCGCCACGCGGCAGCCGCACGGTGAACACGCTGCCGCGGCCGCCACCTTCGCTGCGCACGCCGATCGTGCCGCCGTGCAGCTCCACCAGGCCCTTGGTCAGCGCCAGGCCGATGCCCAGCCCGCTCGCGCGGTCGCCGGTGCCGCGCAGCTGCGTGAACATGTCGAACACCGCGGGCAGCGACTCCGGCGCGATGCCGATGCCGTTGTCGCTGACCTCGATGACGATGTCGTCGGCATCGAGCGCGGCGAGCAGCCGGATGCGCCCGTTCGGGTCGGTGTACTTGGCGGCGTTGGTGAGCAGGTTGGCCACGATCTGCGAGACGCGCAGCGGGTCGGCCTGCATCACGATCGGGGCCTGCGGCAGCACCACCTCCAGCGCGTGGTGGCGCGAGTCGATCAGCGGGCGCGCCGTCTCGACCGCCGCCTCGATCATCTCGTGCAGCGCATTGCTGCCGCGGCGCAGCGCGAGGCGCCCGCGCGTGATGCGCGAGACGTCCAGCAGGTCGTCCAGCAGCAGCGCCATGTGGCGCACCTGGCGCTCGATGACATCGTGGCTCCAGAGCTTCTGTGCTTCGGTGGCCTGCGGCAGGCGCGAGATCATCGCGGCCTGGCGGATGGGCGCCAGTGGGTTGCGCAGCTCGTGCGCCAGCGTGGCGAGGAACTCGTCCTTGCGGCGGTCGGCCTCCTGCAGCGAACGCTCGTCGTGCTTGCGCGTGGTGATGTCGTTGAACCAGACCGCGACGCCGCCGCGCAGCGGCGAGGCGACGCAGCGGAACCACTGCTCGTGATGCTCGAAGAACACGCGCGTCTCGAAATCCAGCGTCTGCTGCTGCTCGATGACCTGCACGTAGCGCGCGAACGATTCGCTGCTGGACCAGCGCGAGGGCAGCACCTCCTGCACGCGCCGCCCCTCGAACGCCCCGGCGGGCCGGTGCAGCGCGTCGGCGGCGGCGGCATTGACGTAGGTCCACTCGAAATCGACGACGCGGCCGCTGGTGTCCTCGCGCACCGGCGACAGGATGACGAACGGCACCGCCGAGGCATCGAGCACCGCCTGGAAGCGCCCCTGCGATTCCTCGTAGGCGGCATGGGCCTGCGCGCGCTCGATGAAGTTGGCGCCCTTGCGTGCGCAGATGTCGGCCAGCGCGCGCTCGCGTTCCGTGGGCACGTGCGGCGTGTCCAGGTGCACGGAGATGGCGCCGATGACGTCGCCGTCCTGCCCGATCAGCGGGATCGCGTGCACGGCGCGGAAGCCCTCCTCGCTCGCCAGCGCGCGCAGCGCGGGGTCGACGCCGTCGACGTCGATGTCGTCCACCACGATGCGTTCGCGCTGCGCGCAGCAGATCGCGCAGGCGCCGTCGATGCCGCGCGTCTGCATCAGGCGCGCGACGGCGTCCGGCGTGAAGCCGATGCTGGTGGCCAGGCCCAGCGTGCCCGAGCCGGCGTCGAACAGCGTGAGCAGGCCGCGGCGCGCGTTGTGGAAGTCGGCGACCGCCACCAGGATCATGTGCAGCTGCTGGGTGAGGGTGCGCGTGTCCAGCAGGCGGCTGGTGAGCTCGTGCAGGCGGTGCAGGTCGGCCACCTGCTGGCCCAGTTCGGCCTGGGTGCGACCCAGCAGGTCGTCGACGGCGCGCCGCTCGGTGATGTCGATGCACGCGCCGCGCAGGTGCGTCGCGCGGTCGCCCGACCACACGATGTGCACGCGCAGCATCAGCCAGCGCTCGCGGCCGTCCGGCAGGTTCAGGCGCACCTCGCGCTCATAGCCGGCGGCGCGCTCCAGGAGCTTGCGCGCCACCATCGCGCGCGCCTCGCGCGCGACCTCGGGCGGCATGCGCCCCATCACGTCGTCCAGTGCCACGGCGCCGTTGGTCGTGTCCACGCGTGCCAGCAGCGCCAGCGCCGGCGAGAGATACACGGTGCGGGTGGCCAGGTCGAGGTCGAAGATGCCGATGCCGGTGTCCTCGCCGGCCAGCACCAGGCGCTGTTCCGCCGCCGACGCGCGCGCGCTGGTCATGCGCAGGCGCGCGCCCACGGTGGCCAGCAGCACGCCCAGGACCAGGTAGATCAGCAGCGACAGTTCGTCGGTGGCGCCCGCCACCCACCAGCGCCCCGGCGGCGCGAGCCACACCACCGCGCTGGCAAAGCCGACGGCCGTCGCGAAGAAGCCCGCCGGCCGCCCGCAGCGGGCGGCGATGGCGACGATCGCCGGCAGGAAGAACAGGAATGGGATCTTGTTACCGACCCAGGGCCGGACCGACCATTGCATTGCCAGCGCCAGCCCCGCCAGGAGCACGGCGATCGTCCAGCGCTTGATGCGCTCGGGGTCGATGTCGAGGGAAGGACGCATGGGTCGGGGAGTGACGGACAGGCAGGCGCAGCCGCGGCGGCCAAGCTGCAAGCGTACAAAAAAACGCGGGCCCCGGCGCCGGTGCGGTGTAACTCGGGGTTAGCCCGGGTGTGGCGCCCATCCTGAGCATTCTTGCGGGTCCCGTTTCGTCAATCCCCACGAAATCCCCCTCTGGGGGGAGTGCCCGGGGGCGGGGCGGACGGCACAATTTCGGGCACTGTTCAGGACGCCGCAAGCGCGCGTCCACCCACTGGAGGAGAGTTTCCATGAGAAGAATCGCCCCGGCCTCGGCCGTCGTGTCCGCCGTCCTGCTGCTGTGCGCCGGTGCCGCGCACGCTGCCGACTCCAACGTCGAGAAGTGCAGCCGCAAGCTGGGCGTGATGGCCGTCGCCGAGCCGCATGGCGGTTGGGGCTACCTCGCCTCCTACCAGCTCGGCTCGCCCGAGCAGCTGCTGCGCATGATGGTGCAGCAATCGGGCTGTTTCGACGTCGTCGAGCGCGGCGTGGCCATGCAGAACATCCAGCAGGAGCGCTCGCTCGCCGAGGGCGGCGAACTGCGCGGCGAATCCAACATCGGCAAGGGCCAGATGCAGGCGGCCGACTTCGTGATGACGCCCGCCGTGCAGATCGCCGCCAACAACACCGGCGGCGTGGGCGGCGCGCTGGCGGGCGGCCTGCTGAACAAGTTCGGCCTCGGCGGCGTCGCCGGCGGCCTGAAGTTCAAGGAGGCGTCCACCAGCCTGGTGGTCGCCGACGTCCGGTCCAGCATCCAGGTGGCCTCGGCCGAGGGCAAGGCCACCAAGACCGACTTCGACATCGGCGGCTGGGGCTGGACGGGCGCCGCCTTCGGGGCGGCCAATGGCTACACCAACACGCCCGAGGGCAAGGTCATCGCGGCCAGCCTGCTCGACAACTGGAACCATATCGTCGTGGCCATCCGCGACAACCCGTCGCTGATCAAGACGCACAGCGACTCGGGCGACGTCAACGCCGGCAATTCCACCCGCGCCGGCGCCCCGGCCAAGGCCGGCGAGATCCTGATGGCGCGCATCGCCAACGTCAAGGTCTACGCGGGCCCGTCCAAGGACAGCAAGGTGCTGGGCACGCTGTCCAAGACTGACGAGCTGATCGCCAGCGGCGACCAGAAGAACGGCTTCGTGCAGGTCGATTCGTCCAACTTCAGCGGCTGGGTCCAGCGCTCGCTGGTGGGTCCGGGGCATTGATGCGGGTGCGCGCCGTCCTGGTCGCGGCGGCGGCGCTGCTGTGCGGCGCCGCGGGGGCGCAGGGCGGCGGAGCGCCCGACACCGGCGCGATGTGCCGCAGCTTCTGCGACGCCGACGCCGGCAAGTGCCGCAAGGACGCGGCCTTCGACGCCTCGGTCGAGGCCGATCCGCTGGTCGATTTCCGCCCGCGTGCCGACAAGGACGACTTCTCCACCGAGAAGTACGACCAGGCGCAGCGCGCAGCCGGCAAGGATCGCTTGAGGAACTCGCGCCAGTGCAGCGAGACGCGCCTGGCGTGCCGCCAGAAGTGCGCGGCGCCGGTGGCATCGGCCGCTTCGCGCTGATCCCGTCGTTTCGCACGCCCCCGGCGCGCGCCGGGGCGCTCATGACGGAAAATGGCGGTTCCGCCCTGTCCGCCTGCCTCCCCTGAAATGACCTCTTCGCGAAGCGAACGACCCGAACTCCCTGGGAGCGAGGGTCGAGCCGAACCGGGCTCCCCCTCGGGGGGCAGCGACGGGCGGAGCGTGGGGGCGGTCCGTTCCCGCCTGCGTGCGCTGGGCGCCTTGCCCGAGCACGAGGCCCGCGTGCTGCGCCAGTGGGTCAACGCGCAGCCGCAGGACGCCGGCAGGCGGCGCCTGTCGGACTTCATGCCCCTGGCCGTGCGCGCTGCGCTGCCCGCCCTCGCGGCCGAACTCGCCGGCCTGGCCACCCTGCGCTCCGAGCATCCGGGCGAGGACGGCTCCGCGCGCCTGCTGGTGGCGCTGGCCGACGGCCAGACGGTGGAGAGCGTGCTGTTGCCGCGCGACGGCCTGTGCGTGTCCACCCAGGTGGGCTGCGCCGTCGGCTGCCTGTTCTGCATGACCGGGCGCGACGGCCTGCTGCGCCAGGTGGGCAGCGCCGAGATCGTCGCGCAGGTGGCGCTCGCGCGCTCGAAGCGCCTGGTCAGGAAGGTCGTCTTCATGGGCATGGGCGAGCCCGCGCACAACCTGGACAACGTGATGGAGGCGATCGACCTCCTGGGCACGCTGGGCGGCATCGGCCACAAGAACCTGGTCTTTTCCACCGTGGGCGACCCGCGTGTGTTCGAGCGCCTGCCGCAGGGGCCGGTCAAGCCGGCCCTGGCGCTGTCGCTGCATTCCACCAAGGACGCGCTGCGCCGCGAGCTCCTGCCGCGCGCGCCGCGCATCACGCCCGAGGACCTGGTGGAGGCCGGCGAGCGCTACGCCCGCGCCACGGGATACCCCATCCAGTACCAGTGGACGCTGCTGGACGGCGTCAACGACGGCGAGGACGAGATCGACGGCATCGTGCGCCTGCTCAAGGGCAAGTACGCGCTGATGAACATGATCCCGTACAACACCAACGAAGGCCTGGGTTTCGCGCGGCCTGCGCCCGAAAAGGCCGCCGCGATCGCGCGCACGCTGCACGCGCGCGGCGTGCTGACCAAGCTGCGCCAGTCGGCGGGGCAGGACGTGCAAGGCGGCTGCGGCCAGTTGCGCGCCCGGGCGCTCGACGGCGGGGCGGTGGTGCGAATGCCGCGCCGCGGGCAGCGCGCAGGCGCTCCTGCGCAGGACTGAGCGCGGCCGGCGACCGTTCGTCCGTTGCGCCGGCACAATGGCGCCATGCCCATCGCCATCGCCCCCGACGAAGTCGAGATCACGGCGATCCGCGCCCAGGGCGCCGGCGGCCAGAACGTCAACAAGGTGTC
>Ga0068855_100012555_pt1 | contig 10226 bp, 7 predicted proteins | sample KBSCornC52_FD_66592 | JGI IMG/M metagenome (GOLD analysis project Ga0068855, IMG submission 66592) | Corn rhizosphere microbial communities from Kellogg Biological Station, Michigan, USA - KBS Corn C5-2 | ecosystem: Host-associated > Plants > Roots > Rhizosphere > Soil ... | reverse complement strand
TAGAGGGTGGAGGCCCGAGCCGGAATCGAACCGGCGTGCAAGGATTTGCAGTCCTCTGCGTAACCACTCCGCCATCGGGCCGCCGGGCGCGGATTTGCGTGCTTTGCCGGCCGATGTCAAACCGGCCGTCGCCGTGTGCCCGGCGCATCACTGCCGGACTAAAGACCTGCCGCCCTTGCGGGATTGCCGGGTTATGATAGCAGGGCAGCCGGTCGACGGGGAATGATGTGACTGACCAGGCGTTCGAGACGATGCGGCAGGCGATGGTCGCTAGTCAGCTGCGGACCAATGCGGTCAGCGACCCGCGTGTCGTCGCCGCCATGGCGCGGGTGCCGCGCGAGCGCTTCGTCGCCGAGAATCGCCGATCGCTCGCCTACGTCGACATCGCCGTGCCGCTCGAGGGCGGTCGCGCGCTGTGCCCGCCCATGGTGCTGGGCCGGTTGCTGACCGAGGCGCATCCGGGCCCGGCCGATCATGCGCTCATCGTCGGTGCGGCGACGGGCTATTCCGCGGCGGTGCTCGGCGGGCTCGTCGCCAGCGTGGTCGCGCTGGAGGAAGATGCGGCGCTCGCCGTGCGGGCGCGTGATCTGCTTGCCGGCGAGGCTGGCGTGACCTTGGTCGAAGGCCCCCTGACGCAGGGCTGGGCCGCCTCCGCGCCCTATGACCTGATCCTGATCGATGGCGCGGTCGAGCAGGTACCGCCGGCGCTGGTCGCGCAGCTTGCGCCGCGGGGCCGGCTGGCCGCGGCGGTCGTCGAACGTGGCGTCACCCGGCTCGCGGTAGGCCGGCGTGCGGGTGGCGACTTCGCCATGACCGCCTTTGCCGATGCCGCGGCGCCGATCCTTCCCGGTTTCGAGCCGGTTGCCGGATTTCGTTTCTGATGCCGTTCAATAAACTGGGGGCCGGCGTCGCCGCCGCCGCGCTGATGATGGGCGTCGCCCATGCGGAAACCCTGCGCGACGCCTTTGCCCGCACCTATACCGGCAATCCGACGCTCACCGCCGAGCGGGCGCGGCTGCGCGGTACCGACGAGGGCGTCGCCATCGCGCGCGCCGAAGGGCTGCCGCAGATCGGCGCGGACGTGGGTTTCACGCAGCAGTTCGGCAACACGACCGCGGGCGCCGGCGGCTCGCTGGGAGGCGGGACGGGCCGCGTCGTGACAGTCGGCCCCAGCCTGACCATGCCTCTGTTCAGCGGCGGCAAGGTCCGCAACGGGATCAAGGCTGCCGATGCGCGGGTCAACGCCGGCCGCGCCGATCTCCGCACCGTCGAGGGCGATGTCTTCACCGATGTCGTCGGCGCCTACATGGATGTGCTGCGCGACGAGGCGATCGTCGCGCTCAACCAGGGCAATGTGAAGGTGCTGGAGACCAATCTCCAGGCAAGCAAGGACCGCTTCTCGGTGGGCGACCTGACGCGCACCGATGTCGCCCAGTCGGAAGCTCGGCTCGCGGTTGCGCATAGCGACCTGGCGAATGCGATGGGCAAGCTTACCGGCAGCCGTGAGAATTACCGCCGGCTGGTCGGCGTCTTCCCCGACAAGCTCGATCAGCCGCCGGTGCTGCCGGCGCTGCCGGCGACGCCGGAGGATTCGGTCGACATCGCCTTGGCCAACAACCCGGCGCTCGCGTCGATTGCCGCCCAGCGCAAGGCGGCAAGCTATGACGTCGGGGTCGCGCGGGCGGGCCGCCTGCCGCAGGTCTCGGCGATCGCGGGGACGAGCTACAACAACTATCTCGGCACGGCGAACAAGTTCTTTGGCCTTGGTAGCGCCATCCCGGTCGAAAATAGCTTCACCACCTCGCAGATCGGTGTGACCGCGAGAATCCCGCTTTATCAAGGCGGTGGCGTGGCCGCGCGGGTCCGCCAGGCACGCGCCGCGGAGAGCCAGACGATCGAGCAGTCGGTCGAGGTCGAGCGCCAGGTGGTCGCCAATACGCGCGCCGCCTATGCCTCCTATGTCGCCGCCAATGAGACGATCGCCTCCTCGGAAAGCGCGGTCGCGGCCAATCGGCTGGCGCTGGAGGGCGTGCGCGCGGAGAATACCGTCGGCACCCGCGATGTGCTCGACGTGCTCAACGCCGAGCAGGAGCTGCTCAACAGCGAGGTGACGCTGGTGACCGCCCAGCGCGACGCCTATGTCGCCGGCTTCGCGCTGCTCAACGCGATGGGCCGGGTCAACGCCAGCGAGCTGGGTCTCGACGGCGGCGCGCTGTACGATCCGACGGTCAATTACAAGCAGATGCGGTCGAGCCTGTCCGACTGGCGGGATGGCCCCGCGCCCAAGCCGGTGGCGACGCCGACGACGGGCGGAAACACATCTGCCGTGACTCCGCCCGCGAATTAGGCGATAACCATGATTATGGGGGACTTAAGCAACGAGCCGTCGATGGAGGAGATCCTCGCTTCGATCCGGCGCATCATCTCTGAGGAAGGGGAGGCGGCTGTGCCGACGCCAAAGGCCCGTGCGCCCCGCGCCGTGCGCGAGCAGCCGGCCGAAGCCGAAGCCACGGAAGAGGCCCCCGATATCCTCGAATTGACCGAGCCGATGGCGGTCGAGGCGGCATCGGACGAGGCGCTGGTGTCCGATGAGGCGGCCGCGGCCAGCCGGCGCTCGCTCGCCGCCCTGGCGATGAGCGTGACCCAGCCGGGGGCCGGCGGGCACAGCCAGATCGAGGATCTGGTCCGCGAGCTGCTCCGGCCGATGCTCAAGGAATGGCTCGACGCCAATCTGCCGGCAATCGTCGACGCCAAGGTCGCCGCCGAGATCGCCCGGATTACGCGCGGCTAACCGCGATAACTGCCGGCCTGGCTCGGGGTATCTTCCCGGGGCGGCATCACTTCCTGCCAGAGTAGCACCAACGCGGCCATGATCGCCGGCCCAAGGAACAGGCCGAGCAGGCCGAAGGTCTCGACGCCGCCCAATATGCCCAGCAGCACCCACAGGAACGGCAGCTTGGTCGCGCCGCCGATCATGATCGGGCGCAGGAAATGGTCGGCGACGAACAGCACGACGAAGCCGAGCGCGACGATCGAGATGGCGGCGACGATCGCGCCCTGCGCCGCAAGCAGCGCCGCGACCGAGAGAAACAGCAGCGGCGCGCCGAACGGGATCATCGCCGCGACCGCGGTCAGCGCGCCGAGCAGCGCGGCGTGCGGCGCCCCAGCGATGGCATAGCCGACGCCGAGCACCGCGCCCTCGCCGAGGCCGACCAGCACCAGCCCGTCGAGCGTTCCGCGGATCGAGCGGACCATCTGCATCCCGAGCCGCTCGCCGGAGGGGCCGATCACCCGTTCGGCGGCCTGTATTGTCTGCTTCGCCAGCCATTCGCCGTCGCGAAACAGGAAAAACAGGGTCAGCAGGGTGAACAGGAAGGTGATCACGCGGTGGATCAGCGCGCCGCCGATCTTGCGAGTGTGGAGCAGGATGACGCTGCTGTCGAGGCCGGCGAAACGATGGACGCCGGGGACGACCGGCTGTGCCAGCGTATCCTGCCACCAATGGACTAGCCGGGGCCCAACCAGCGGTACGGTTCCCAGCCAGTCGGGCATCGGCACGCCCTCGCGCTGGGCGATGATGACCCAATCGGCGACGGCGCGGGCATCGCGCATCGCCTCGACCGCCAGCAGGAGGAAGGGGATCAGGACAAGAATCGCGATCGCAGCCGTCGCCAGCAGCGCCGGCGCTGTCCGTCCTTCGCCGTGCCAGCCGGCGAGATAACGGCGATAGGCCGGCCAGGCGGCAATCGCGATCACCACCGCCCAGCCAAGCGCGGGCAGGAAGGCGCGAACGGTATACAGCGCGAGCAGGAACAGCGCTGCCGCCAGCGCGATGCGCGTCGCTCTCTGCCCCCGTTGCGTCATGCTGCATGGCTCGCACGCTCGACGCGGCTTGAAAAGTTATTTCATCTCCGCGCTGCCGTCCTTCGCTGCACGACGTTCCGCCCGAAGTCGGTCCCAATGCGCCATCCGCTCGGCGATCTTCGCCTCCAGTCCGCGCGGGGATGGTGTGTAAAATTGCTGCGGCTCCATCTCCTCGGGCCAGTAATCGGCGCCGGAGAAGGCGTCCGCCGCGTTATGGTCATAGGCATAGTCGCGGCCATAGCCGACCTGCTTCATCAGCCGCGTCGGGGCGTTGAGGATCGACTTCGGCGGCATCAGCGAGCCGGTGTCCTGCGCGCTGCGCCAGGCGGCGCTCTGTGCGCGATAGGCGGCGTTCGATTTCGGCGCGGTGGCGAGGTAGAGGCAGGCTTGGACGATCGCCAGCTCGCCCTCGGGGCTGCCGAGAAAGTCGTAGCTCTCCTTGGCGGCGATGCACTGAACCAGCGCTTGCGGATCGGCGAGGCCGATGTCCTCGCTGGCGAAGCGGGTCAGCCGGCGCAGCACGTAGAGCGGCTCCTCGCCGGCGACGAGCATGCGGGCGAGATAGTAGAGCGCGGCCTGCGGATCGGAACCGCGCAGCGATTTATGCAGCGCCGAAATCAAATTGTAATGGCCCTCGCGGTCCTTGTCGTAGACCGCGACGCGGCGGTGCAGCAGGGCGGAGAGGCCGGCGGGATCGAGCGGCTTCGGCAGGTCGATCGCGAACAGGGTCTCAGCCTGGTTGAGCAGGAAGCGGCCGTCGCCGTCGGCGGTGGCGACCAGCGCGGCGCGGGCGTTGGCGTCGACCGGCAGCGGCCGGCCTTCGGTGTCCTCGGCGCGATCGAGCAGCTTCTCCATCGCCGCGGCATCGAGCCGGTTGAGAATCAACACCTGGGCGCGGCTGAGCAGCGCGGCGTTGAGCTCGAAGCTGGGATTCTCGGTGGTCGCGCCGACGAGGATGACGGTGCCGTCCTCGACATAGGGCAGGAAGCCGTCCTGCTGGGCGCGATTGAACCGGTGGATCTCGTCGACGAACAGCAATGTGCGGCGGCCCATGCGCGCCTGCTCGCGCGCCTCGGCGAAGACTTTTTTCAGATCGGCAACGCCGGAGAACACCGCCGAGATGGCGACGAAGCGCAGGCCGACGGCGCCGGCGAGCAGCCGGGCGATGGTCGTCTTGCCGGTGCCGGGCGGTCCCCAGAGGATCATCGACGACAGCTTGCCCGCCGCGACCATGCGGCCGATCGCCCCGTCGGGCGCGGTCAGATGCTCTTGGCCGACCACCTCATCGAGCGTGGTTGGCCGCAGCCGGTCGGCCAGCGGCGCGGCCTCGGCCGGAACCGCTTCGGGCAGGGGCGTATCGTCGAACAGATCGGCCATTGGTGGGTAATATAGGTACTCACCCGCCGCGCGGCGACCGCTTTGGAAGAGCCTGCATCGATGCGACATGCTGACCGTCGAGGCCCGCAAGGCTCGCGGGTGATCGATCCGTCGGCCTTGTGGCTCGGGCCCGAGCCGACGGTCAGCTAATCAGTCATAGCCGGCATCGGACCGTCGAAACCGGCTGCTGCTTGAGCTTCAGATGTTATCTGAAGCTACCCGGGCTGACGCAAACATGCAGCGTCGTACTGCGATACCGATGCGCTGTTGCGAGAGTTCTGCGGCTGTTCGCCCGCATAATGCGTGCCTGCGGTGCCGTCAGGGTTGAATGCAGAGCCCGGGGCGAATTGGGCGTTGCCGGGACGGTTCGGAGCATCCTCGTCGCCACATTCGGCGCCTGGCTGGCCCGTTGAATCTGGGCCGTTCTGATGATCCCAGCCTTGGCCATTGCCGGCCGCTGCAACCAGGGTTGCGGATAATGCCAATGCCGTTGCCGCTGCCAATGAGATCAGTCGCGTCATGATATAATCTCCTTCGAGACCCCTCAGATGCGCCGCCCCGCGTTGGCGATACCGGACCGCGGTTGGTTCCCGTCAGCCGGCCTTGGGTTCAACTGAAACCAGTGAAATTCAAGGGGCCGCCACCGGCGGCGCGCCGCGGCTGCCGCCCTGGCGCTGGCGGGCGACGCGGAAATAGCCTTCAAGCAGGGCCGCGTTGACCTGGTCCCAGCCATAGGCTGCGGCAGCGTCGAGGCCGGCCGCGCCGGCGGCGCGGCGGCGCTCCGGGTCGATGCAATAGGCCTCCAGCGCCTCGGCGAAGCTGTGGGTCGCGCCGGGGCGGATCAGCCGGCCGCTGATGCCGTCCTCGATCAGGCTGGTGCTGCCGGCGGCGTCCGCCGCGACCACCGGCACGCCGCACGCCATCGCTTCCAGGGTGACGTTGCCAAAGGATTCGGTGACCGACGGGTTGAACAATATGTCCAGCGAGGCGACGGCGCGGCCGAGATCCGTGCCCGTCTGATAACCGACGAAACGGGCGTCGGGCAGGCGCTGCTCGAACCAGGCGCGTGCCGGACCCTCGCCGATGACGACGACGCGGTGCCGCACCTGGCGCGCGGTCAGCCGGTCGGCCGTCTCGGCGAAGATGTCGAGGCCCTTTTCGGCGACGACCCGACCGACGAATCCGACCACTGGCTCGTCATCGGCGATACCGAGCGAGCGCCGCCACGCCATGTCGCGCCGCTCGGCGTTGAACACATTGCGGTCGACGCCGCGGGTCCAGATGCCGACGTCGTAGCTCATCCGCTGGTCGCGCAGGATTTGCGCCATCGATTCCGACGGTGCGAAGATCGCATCGCAGCGCCGGTAGAAGCGGCGCATGATCGCCTCGGCGATCGGCTCGAAGAAGGCCATGCCGTAATAGCGGAAATAGGTGTCGAAGCGGGTGTGGACCGAGGCGATCACTGGGGTGCTCATCCGCCGGGCAAGTTTCAGCGCGCCATGATTGCTCGGGTCGGGCACCGACAGGTGGATATGGGTCGGGGCGAAACGGCGGATATCGCGCTTCACGCCCGGCGTCAGGCCGAAGCAGAAGCGGTATTCGGGGCGCCCCGGGATCGGGATCGACGGGATCGAGACGAGATCGCCGGTCGGCTGGAAGGCGGGCTTGGCGATGGTCGGCGAATAGACCCGCACCGCCGCGCCCTGCCGCTGCAGATAGCCGACGAGATTGTTGAGCGCGCGGTTCGCCCCGTCGCGCACGCAGTTGTAGTTGCCCGAAAAGAGCGCGATCCGCAGGTCCGAAGCTTCCATCGCCGACGGCGATAGGGGCTGGCGCGTGAAAAGGCCATGACCATAAGCAAGGCCCCGCCGGATCGCTCCGACGGGGCCGCTTTGCTCAGCTCTGCAGGCGATTACTTGTTCAGGTAATCGCCGGCGTCGGCATCGGTGCCATGGGCATCGCCCTCGACCGCGCCGAGCGGATCGTCGCCGAGATCGGCCTCGGGCGGCTGGGCAAGCTCAGCCTCGCGCAGCTCGGCCGCGCTGTCGGGCGCGACCAGCGCCGCGGCGAGACTGCGCTGCGACGCGCGCAGCGCCGCATCGCGGCTGTTGGCGGTGACCCGTAGGCGGTTCATCCCCGCGCCGGTGCCGGCCGGGATAAGCCGCCCGACGATGACGTTCTCCTTGAGGCCGTTGAGTGTGTCGATCTTGCCCTGGACGGCGGCCTCGGTAAGCACCCGCGTCGTCTCCTGGAAGGAGGCGGCCGAGATGAAGCTGCGCGTCTGCAGGCTCGCCTTGGTGATGCCGAGCAGCACCGGCTTGCCTTCGGCGGGCTCGCGGCCCTCCTTGGCGAGCTTGACGTTGATCTCCTCCATCTCCTCGCGGTCGACCTGCTCGCCGACCAGATAGGTGCTGTCGCCGGACGCGGTGATCTCGACCTTCTGCAGCATCTGACGAACGATCGTCTCGATGTGCTTGTCGTTGATCTTCACGCCCTGCAACCGGTAGACCTCCTGGATCTCCGCGACGAGATATTCGGCGAGCGGCTCGATGCCGAGCACCTCGAGAATGTCGTGCGGATCGGGCGAGCCGCCGATCAGATTGTCGCCACGCTTGACGTAGTCGCCTTCCTGAACGTCGATCACCTTCGACTTCGGCACCAGGTAATCGATCGGATCGCTGCCGTCCTCGGGGATCAGCGTGATCCGGCGCTTGGCCTTATAGTCCTTGCCGAAGGCGACCTTGCCGGAGACCTTGGCGATGATCGCATTCTCCTTGGGCTTGCGCGCCTCGAACAGCTCCGCCACCCGCGGCAGACCGCCGGTGATGTCGCGGGTCTTGGCCGCCTCGCGGCTGACGCGGGCAAGGACGTCGCCGCCCTTGACCAGCTGGCCTTCCTCGACCGAGAGCATCGCGCCCGGCGCCAGCATGTAGCGCGCCGCCTCGCCCGAGTCCTCGTCGAGGAGGGTGATGCGCGGACGCAGATCCTCCTTGGTGCGGGTCGCGCGATATTCGGTCACCACCTTCTGGGCGATGCCGGTCGCCTCGTCGATCTGCTCGTTGAGCGTCTGCCCTTCGATCAGGTCCTGATACTTCACGACACCGCCCTTTTCGGTGATGACCGGCATCATGAACGGATCCCATTCGGCGAGGCGATCGCCCTTGGAGACAACCGTGCCGTTATCGGCCAGCATGGTCGCGCCATAGGGGATACGGTGGACCGCACGCTCGCGGCCCTCCATGTCGATGATCGCCAGCTCGCCGTTGCGGGCCATGGCAATGCGCCGTCCGCGGCTGTCGACGATCGCCGGCAGGTTGCGGAACTCCAGCGTGCCGTCGGCGACCGCTTCGAGGTTCGACTGCTCGTTGAGCTGGGCCGCGCCGCCGATGTGGAAGGTCCGCATCGTCAGCTGGGTGCCCGGCTCGCCGATCGACTGAGCGGCGATGACGCCGACCGCCTCGCCGATGTTGACCGGCGTGCCGCGGGCGAGATCGCGCCCGTAGCATTTGGCGCAAACGCCGCCCTTGGACTCGCAGATCAGCGGCGAGCGGATCTTGACCGCCTGGATGCCGATCGCCTCGATCGCGGCGATCGCCGCCTCGTCGAGCAAGGTGCCTTCGTCGACCAAGGTCTCATTGGTCTTGGAATCGACGATGTCCTCCGCGGCGGTACGGCCGAGGATGCGCTCGCCGAGCGACGCGATGGTCGAGCCGCCCTGGATGATCGCGCGCATTTCGAGCGCGCGATCGGTGCCGCAATCCTGCTCGATGACGACGCAGTCCTGCGACACGTCGACGAGACGGCGGGTGAGGTAGCCCGAGTTCGCCGTCTTGAGCGCGGTGTCGGCGAGACCCTTGCGGGCGCCGTGGGTCGAGTTGAAGTACTCGAGGACGGTCAGACCCTCCTTGAAGTTCGAGATGATCGGCGTCTCGATGATCTCGCCCGAAGGCTTGGCCATCAGGCCGCGCATGCCGGCGAGCTGCTTGATCTGCGCGGGTGAACCACGCGCGCCCGAATGCGCCATCATGTAGATCGCGTTGATCGGCAGCTCGCGCCCATCCTCGCCGACTTTCACCGACTGGATCTGCTTCATCATCTCGGCCGCGACACGGTCACCGCAACGCGACCAGGCGTCGATCACCTTGTTGTACTTTTCCTGCTGGGTGATCAGGCCGTCCTGATACTGCTGCTCGTAATCCTTGACGAGCGCGCGGGTCTCGTCGACCAGCCCTTCCTTCGCCTCGGGGATGATCATGTCATCCTTGCCGAAGGAGATGCCGGCCTGGAAGGCGTGACGGAAGCCGAGCGCCATGATCGCGTCGGCGAACAACACGGTCTCCTTCTGGCCGGTATGACGATAGACCTGGTCGATGACGTCGCCGATCTCCTTCTTGGTGAGAAGGCGGTTGACCGTCTCGAACGGCACCTTGTGCGACTGCGGCAGAGTCTCGCCGAGCAGCATGCGGCCCGGCGTGGTCTCGACCCGCTTCATATAGGTCTTGCCGTCTTCGTCGGTCTGCGGGACGCGGCTGGTGATCTTGGCATGCAGCGTCACCGCCTTCGCCTCGAGCGCCTGATGGACCTCGGTCATGTCGCTGAGCAGCATGCCTTCGCCCGGCTCGCCGCCCTTCTCCATCGACAGATAATAGAGGCCGAGAACCATGTCCTGCGACGGCACGATGATCGGCTTGCCATTGGCCGGCGAGAGGATGTTGTTGGTCGACATCATCAGCACGCGGGCTTCGAGCTGCGCCTCCAGCGACAGCGGCACGTGGACCGCCATCTGGTCGCCGTCGAAATCGGCGTTGAACGCCGAGCAGACCAGCGGGTGCAGCTGGATCGCCTTGCCCTCGATCAGCACCGGCTCGAATGCCTGGATGCCGAGACGGTGGAGCGTCGGCGCGCGGTTCAACAGCACCGGATGCTCGCGGATCACCTCGTCGAGGATGTCCCAGACTTCCTTGCGCTCCTTTTCGACCCACTTC
>Ga0068855_100012554_pt1 | contig 10226 bp, 6 predicted proteins | sample KBSCornC52_FD_66592 | JGI IMG/M metagenome (GOLD analysis project Ga0068855, IMG submission 66592) | Corn rhizosphere microbial communities from Kellogg Biological Station, Michigan, USA - KBS Corn C5-2 | ecosystem: Host-associated > Plants > Roots > Rhizosphere > Soil ... | reverse complement strand
GAGGCGATCGAGCAGGCGCTGACCAGCCGGGGCGTGGCCGCCATCATCTTCAACCAGGAGAACCTGCACCGCTCGCGCGAGGCGGCCCACGTGCGCGACCTGCTGCGCGCCATCGCCGACCCGCGCGATCCCGCCAAGCGGCTGCGCGCCTGGCTGACGCCGTTCTTCGGGCTGTCGCTGGCCGACCTGCCGGCGGCCGCGGCGGCCGGCGCCGACCATCCGCTGCACGAGCGCCTGTACGCCTGGCACGCGGCCGCCGCCCGCCAGCCGCTGGCGCGCCTGTACCCGCGGATCCTCGAGGAGAGCGGCGTCCTCTTGCGCGAGCTGTTCCTGGGCGAGAGCGCGCGCCGCCTGGTCAACTATCGCCACCTGTTCGAGACGCTGGCCGCGCAGGATGCCCAGGCGGCGCGGCCGCTGGGCGAGGTGGTGCGGCGGCTGACCGCGCTCTGCGCCGGCCTCACCGCCCCCTCGCCCGAGGAGGGGGACGTCGAGCGCATCGAGAGCGACCGGGACGCCGTGCAGATCCTCACCATGCACAAGTCGAAGGGGCTGGAGGCCGACGTGGTGTTCGTCTACGGCGGCTTCAGCCCGGTGCAGGGGCGCGGGGTGCGGGTCTACACCCGCGACCAGGCGCGCGCGGCGGTGGTCGGCAAGGGACGCCGCCAGGCCGTGATCGACGCCATCAAGCGCGAGGCCGAGTCCGAGGACCAGCGCCTCTTCTACGTGGCGCTGACGCGCGCCCGCCAGCGCCTCTACCTGCCGTTCGACGGCGCGGTCGAGGGGGAGATCGGGCTCGAGGAGGTCCAGGAGCAGTTCTGGAAGGTCAACGGCGGGTACGCGCACGTGCACCGGCGGCTGCGCGTGCTGGCGGCGGGCGCGTCGTCGTCGCGGCACTTCGCGGTCCGGGAGGTCCCGGTCGACCCCGCGGCGCCCGGCGACTCGCTGCGGCCGCGCCCCAACCTGGCCATGTGGGCCTGGAGCCCGGAGGGCGTCCCGGCGGTCCCCGCGCCGCCCGCCGCCGAGCTGGCCCGGCTGGCCCGCGAACGCCTGGGCCCGACCACCACCTCGTACAGCCGCATCAAGCACGACGAGGGCGGCTATCGCCCGCCGACGGAGCTGCGCGATGAAGTCGAGCTGGCGCCCATCGCCGACGACGAGCTGCCCGGCGGCGCGCGGGCCGGCATCTTCGTCCACGACCTGCTCGAGCGCGTGCCGCTGGAGACGCTGCGCGAGACGCCCGAGCTGGAGGCGTGGGTGGCGCGACCGGACGTGCGCGAGCTGCTGGAGGCGACGCTGCGGCGGCACGGGCGCGAGGCGCGCCAGCTGCTCCCCGCCGCGCGCCTGGCCCACGCGGCGCTGACCGCGGCGCTGCCGGTGGCGGGTGAGGCCCCGCTGCGCGGCCTGGCCTGGGCGCCGCGCGTGGTGCGCGAGCTGGAGTTCCTGTTCCCGTTTCCGCCCGCCGCCGGCGGCGCGCAACGCGGGTTCGTCAAAGGCTACGTGGACGTGGTGTTCGAGCACGAGGGGCGCGCGTACCTGATCGACTGGAAGACGGATCGGCTCTCGAGCTGGGAGGCCGGCGCGGTGGAGGCGCACGTCGCCGCCAACTACGCCCTGCAAGAGCGCCTCTACGCTCTGGCCCTGGTGCGCGCGCTGGGCGTCGCCGACGCCCAGACCTACGAGCAGCGGTTCGGCGGGACGTTGTACGTCTTCCTGCGCGGGCTGCCGGCGGGCGTGCGGTTCGCGCGCCCCAGCTTCGCGGACCTGCAAGCCTGGGAGGCCGAGCTGGGCGCCCAGCTCGCGCCGCGCGACCCGAGCGAGGGGCTGCCGTGACCGCCCCTGTCGATCGCCGCTGGCCGCCCGCCTGGAGCGCCGGCCTGGTGACGGGCGAGGTGGAGGCCGAGGCGCTGCTGCTGGCGTTCGAGGCGGCGAGCTGGCCGCGCGATCTTCCGCTGGCGCGACGACGCGCCTTCGCCCTGCTGGTGCTGGCCTCGTGCGAGGCTCGGGGCGAGGGGAGCACGCGGCTGGCGCTGGACGAGGGGCTGGAGGCGCGGCTGGCCGCGCTGGGCACGCCGGCCGCCGATCAGGCCGAGGCGCTGGGGCTCGCGGCGGCCCGGCTGGCGCATCCCGCGCTGGAGCCGCTGGTGGGCCGGCCCGGGGAGCGGCACCCGTTCATCGTCGACGGCGCCCACCTGTATCACGAGCGCGACCTGCGCCTCGAGCAGCGGGTGGCGGAGGCGCTGGACGCGCGGCTCGCCCCGGCCGAGGGCGCGCCCGCCCCGCCCCTGCCACCCCCGGCCGCCGGCCGCGCCTGGACGGCGGGCCAGACCGCGGCCATCAGCGCGGCCGCGACGCAGCGGCTGACGGTCGTGACCGGCGGCCCGGGCAGCGGCAAGACGGCGGTCATCGGCGGCATCGTCCGGGCCTGGCGCGCGGCGGGGATCCCGGCGGCCGCCATCGCCGTGGCCGCCCCCACCGGCAAGGCCGCCAACCGCGCGGCCGAGGCGCTGGCCGCCGAGGGCGCCGACGTGCCGCCGCCGTCGACCCTGCACCGCCTGCTGGGGTACGCGCCCCGGCGCGGCCTGGCGGGCGGCGAGGTCCGCCACCACCCGAACAACCCGCTGCCCCACGCCGCGGTGGTGGTCGACGAGGCCTCGATGGTCGACCTGGAGCTGCTGGACCGGTTGCTGCGCGCCCTGCGCCCGGAGGCCCGGCTGGTGCTGGTGGGCGACGCCGGGCAGTTGCCGGCCATCGCGGCCGGCTCGGTGTTCCGCGACCTGGCGCGGTTCGCCGTCCGCCTCACCGAGAGCCACCGCATGAGCCCGGGCGATCCGGCCGGCGCCGAGATCCTGGCGGTGGCGCGCGGGCTCGCGGCCGGGGAAGCGCCGGCCACGGTCCCGGTGACCGACGTCAGCGCGCTGCGCTTCCGCGGTTTCGAGCGGCTGGATCCGGGCGGCGGCGCGGCGGGCCGGCGCGCGGTGACCAGCTTCCTCGACCGATGGTACGCCGGGCAGGTTCGCCTTCCGGCCGAGCTCGACCCACGGCGGCCGCTGCGCGCGACGGCCGGGCGCCTCGACGACGAGTCGGCGGCCCGCGCGGGCGCCTTGCTCGAGCGGCACCGGCGCGCCCGGCTGCTGACCGTGACGCGGGTTGGACGTACGGGCGCCGACCGGGTCAACGAGGAGATCGCCCGCCGCGCCGCCAGCGAGCTGGGCGCGGCGCCCGTCGCCGACGCGATGCCGCCCGGCACGCCCGTCATGGTCGTGGAGAACGACTACGAACGCGGTCTGATGAACGGCGACCAGGGTGCCGTTCTGCCGCTGGCCGGCCCGCTGGGCGCGCCCGTGGCGATGGCCGTCTTCCCGCGCGACGAGGGGTTCGCGCTGTTCCCGCTGGCGACGCTGCGCGGCCTGGTTCAGATCGCCTACGCCATCACCGTTCACAAGGCGCAGGGGAGCGAGGTCGACCGCGCGGCGCTCCTGCTGCCCGAGGCGGACCTGCCGCTCCTCTCGCGCGAGCTGATCTACACCGCCGCCACGCGCGCCCGTTCCTCGATGATCGTGGTCGGCGGCGCGCCGCTGCTGGCTCAGGCCATCGCGCGGCCGCTGGCCCGGACCTCGGGTCTGGCCGACCGGCTGCGCCCCTTGCGGTAACCGGGATCGGCTGAGCAGATTACGTCCCGGTAACAGGAAGTGCGCCGGACGGGCCGTTAGCCCCCTGACAACCGGGTGTTGGCGAGCATCGACCCCGGCATCGCCCTTGCAAATCCCTCCCCCGTGCGTTGCTGGGCTGGACTGGAAGCGGCGACAGAAGGAGGGGGCAACATGGGCGGCGAGACCGGAAGGTCGGCGGCTGGCGCGGGTGAGTGCACCGCCTCGACGGCGGGCCAGTCTTCCACGGGTGAGGATCCCTTCACCCACGAGCTGCGCTTCTTGTTGACGCGCGGCGAGACCGCGCGGTTCCTCGATGCTCTGGACGGTCGCACGCAGGTGGCGACCTACGATCCCGAGCACCCGATCTCGTACACGCGCACGACCTACTTCGACACGGCCGACGCGGGGTACCTCACCTCGTCCGTGGCCGAGCCGGCGCGCCGGCTTCGCGTGCGCCAGTACGCGGCCGCGTCGACCGCCGACGAGCCGCCGGTCTTCTCGGGCGTGGGCTTCATCGAGCTCAAGCAGCACCTGGGCGCGTCCCGCACCAAGATCCGCCTGGCCGCCACCGCCGACGAGATCGCCATGCTGGTGAAGGACCCGCGCGTCGCGGTGACGGGCGCGCCCGCCGAACACCCGCTGACGGTGGTGGCGCGCGAGCTGGCGATCCCGACCATGGCGCCGCGCCTGTCGACCTGGTACCGCCGCGTGCACCTGGTCACGCCCGACGCCGTATGCCGCCTGACGCTGGACGAGGGGCTGCAGTTCTGTCGCCCCCAGGCGGTCGGCCGCGCCGGGCAGGCCGCGGCGCCCACCCCGCGCGAAGTCGTGGCGGCGTTTCCGTCGCGCATCCTCGAGGTGAAGCACGCCGGGACCCTGCCCGCCTGGCTCGAGCGGCTCCTGCAGGACTTTCGCTCGGCCCCGGAGCACTTCTCGAAGTTCCGGATCGGGATGCAGGCCCTGGTGCAGGAACACGACCTCGGCGAAGGCGTGACCCTGCCGCGCAGCCCCTCGCCCACGAGCCCGACGCTGGGGGCGCGCCTGTCAACCATCGTTGCCGCTTAGGAGAACGCGAATGTTCGTGGTGTTCGAAGGGATCGACGGAAGCGGAAAGACGACCATCTCGAACCGCGTGGCCAAGGCGCTGCGCGCGCGCGGGCTGGACGTGGAGCACCTGCGCGAGGGAGGCTCGTTCGCCTCCAAGGTGACGCAGGGGATCCGCGACTTCTGCCGGGACGCGCGCAACATGGCGCTCACCCCGCGGGCCGAGCTGATGCTGTATGTCGCGCGCGAGGTGCAGCTGGCCGAAGAGGTGCTGCGGCCGGCCCTGGAGCGGGCCGACGTCGTGATCGCCGACCGCTACTTCTACACCGCCCAGGTGCTGGCCGGCGCCGGCCGGGACATGCCCCCCGAAGAGGTGCGCCCCATCGTCGAGAGCGCCGCCGCCGGCGTGTGGCCGCAGATCGGGTTCCTCATCGACGTCGATCCGTCGGTGGCGCGCGGCCGCCGCAAGGTTTCGAAGATGCTGAACCCGGCCGATCGCCGGCCGGTCTCGCGCAAGGGGCTGACGGGCAGCGGCCTTCAGGTGCGCCTGCGCGCCGGCTACAAGGCGCTGGCCGAAGGCGACCCGGAGCGCTGGGTGATCATCGACAACACCGACAGCGACCTCGACCAGGTGGTGGCGGCGGTGACCGACCTCATCTTGCGGGCGCGCGCCGGCGAGACGGTGCCGCGCGGGCACCTGCAGGTGGGCGCGGCGCCGCCGGCCGTGGCGGCGCCCGTCGACAGCGTGGCGGCCGCTTATCAGGCGTTCCTGGCCTGGGTCGACCGGCGGGCCTTCCGCGAGCCGACGCTGGCCGCCTACGTCCTGGCCGGCATCTCCGGCGCCGACATCGACGCCCGGCGGCTGTCGCTGGCCGGCGCCGCCCCCAAGGTGATCGCGCGCGGCCTGCGCGGCCTGTCCGACCCGGTGTCGTGGCGGCTGCGGCGCCTCCTCATCGACGCGGCCCCGACGGAGGTCGCGCTGTCGCTGGAGGCGACGGTCGCCTCCACCAGCGAGGCCTGGACGTTGCGCGAACTGCTGGCCGACAGCGTCCCGGCGGCCGTGGCGGTCAGCCTGGAGGGCCTGGACGACGAGACGGCCTGGGCGCTGCGCGCCGAGCTCTACGATCGGGCGCCCGACGCCGTCCTGGCCTCGCTGGCGCTGCTGGATTCGCCGCGCGCCTGGGAGCTGCGGGCGCGCTGGATCTCCGAGCGCGGGGGCCTCGACCGCGCGTGCGACACCTACGACCGCGCGCGGTCGCTGGCCAAGTCCGTCACCGGCCTCGACGGTGCGCAGGCCTGGGAGATGCGCAAGGCCGCCCGCGAGAGCGCGCCCGTCTCGGCGCTGTCGTCGCTGAAGGGAACCACCAGCGACCGCGCCTGGAACTGGCGCGAGAAAGCCATCGGGCGGGCCCCCAAGGCGGTGCTCTCGACCATCGCCGGGATGGACGACGCGCGGGCGTGGGCGCTGCGCGTGGCCAACGCGCCGCGGGTGCGCGAGGCCCTGGATTCGATGATCGGCCTCGACCACCCCACCGCCTGGGAGCTGCGCGAGACGTGCCTCGACATCTGGCCGGCCAACACCATCAAGAGCCTGGGCGTGCTGGTGAACGGCCAGCGCGGGCATGACCTGCTGCTGCGGGCGCTGGCCACCCACGCCGACCAGATCTCGCTCTTGAAGCAGGCCGCCAACATCGCGACCGGCGCCAGCTTGACCCCTGCCGTGATGGCGGCCTGACATGTCCAACTTCGATCTGAACGACACCCTGGGCCTGGACAGCATGGGCCTGGGGCGCTTCGAGGTCGTGCTGATCCGGCTGGTGATCGCGGCGGTGCTGGGCAGCTTCCTGGGATTTCGCCTGTGGCGGCGCCTGATGCCGAACGCGCTGCCGCCCGCCCGCGAGGTGGCGCAGGCCCAGACGCTGATCGCGGTGGCCGGCGCGCTGATGGTGGTGGTCATCGGCCACAGCACCGCCCGGGCGTTCGGCCTGGTCGGCCTGGGCGGCTTCATCCGGTTCCGCTCGGGCATCAAGGACACCCGCGACGCCGCGGTCATGTTCGTGATGATCGGCATCGGGATGGCGTGCGGCCTGGGCGCGGTGCCGATGGCCTTCGTGGCGACGCTGTTCGCGGCCGTGGTCCTGGCGATGTTCGACATGGGGCGGCGGGCTCGGCTGCGCCTGATGCGCGTGACGATCCAGATCTCCACGCCCCGGGAGGCCTGGTCGCGCATCCACACGCTGTTCCCGGGCGCGCGCCTGCTGGAGCTGCCCGGCGCCGGGACCGAGGTGGGCCGCCTCCTCATCGAGACGGTGCTGGGCGAGACGATGGACGCCACCGAGATCATGCGCCGGCTGGACGAGGCGCAGGTCACCGGCGTGAAGAGTGTTTCCGTCGACGAGGGAAAGATTGGGATGGCCGCCGCGTGACGGCGGCCGACTGACCGAGAGGAGCGAGAGATGAGCCTGCACAAGCTTGTTCTGGGCGTGGTCGGGGGAGGTCTGCTGGCCGTCGGGTGCGGCGCGCCGGCCATCAACAGCAACGGCATGAACGAGCCGCTGGCGCAGGATGGCGCGGTGCCGACCATGACCGTCGGCCGTTACCAGCCGCTGGTGGTGGGCGCGCAGTGGGTCTATCAGGTGACCGACACCAACAACGTCGCGTACACCAAGAACAGCAGCGTCGTCTCGTACGAGGACGTGGGCGGCGCCTTCGCCGGCACCATGACCTACAAGCTCAGCGAGTCGGTGAAGTCGAGCACCCAGTACACCTGGTACCAGATGACGGACACGGACGTCCGCCGGCTGCACGACCAGTCGCTGGACTCGTCGGGCGCGCTGTCCGACGACGACTGGTACACGCCCTACAACCTGCGCATCGACGAGGCGCCGGAGCACCTGACGGCCGGCGCCACCTGGCAGCTCTCGTACGACGACGCCAAGACCAGCGCCAAGAAGGGGACCAGCAAGACCACCACCACCACGGAGAACTGGTCGTGTGACGCCGTCGGCGAAACCGTCACGGTGCCGGCCGGCACCTTCACCGCCGTGCGCATCACGCGCGCCGACACCGCCAGCGGCGGCTCGGTCAAGACGCAGTGGTTCGTCCCCGGCGTCGGGAAGGTCCGCGAGGAGAACAACAGCGGTCACCTCGAGGTGCTGACCAGCTACACCATCCCGGCCGACCCCACTCAGGCCAGCCCGTAGTCGGCGATCTTCTTCGCGATGGTCGGGTACGAGACCCCCAGCAACCGGGCCACCGCGGTCCGGTTGCCGCTCGCGAAGTCCAGCAGCCGCGCGATGTACGCGCGCTCGAGGCCGTCCAGGTCGGGCGGCTTGCCGGCCGGGTCCAGATCGACCGAGAAGAAGGCGCCGGTCGCCGCCGGGCCGGTTCGACTGGGGCCCGAGATGACGATGCAGTCGGGATCGATGGCGTCGGCGGTCGACAGGATCACGGCGCGCTCGACGATGTTGCGCAGCTCGCGCACGTTGCCGGGGTAGTCGTAGCCCAGCAGCAGGCGCTCGGTCTCGGGCGCGAAGCGGTTGGCCGGCTTGCGCATGCGGGTCGCGAAGCGCGACAGGAAGTGCCCCGCCAGCGGCAAGATGTCCTCGCGCCGCTCGCGCAGCGGCGGCACGCGGATGTGGAACACGTCCAGGCGGTGATAGAGGTCCAGCCGGAAAGCGCCCCGCTCGACCTCGTCGGCCAGCTCCTTGTTGGTGGCCGCCACCACGCGCACGTTGATCGACAGGTCGCGCGTCCCGCCCAGCCGCCGGAAGGTCATCTCTTCCAGGACCTTCAGCAGCTTGGCTTGCATGGCCATCGGGATCTCGCCCACCTCGTCGAGCAGCAGCGTCCCGCCGTCGGCCTCCTCGAACAGACCACGCTTCTGGGTCTTGGCGTCGGTGAAGGCGCCCCGCTCGTGTCCGAAGAGCTCGCTCTCGAGCAGGCTCTCGGGCACCGACGCGCAGTTGATCTCCACGAATGGCCCGTTCGTGCGGGCCCGCGTGCGGCGCGCGATGAGATCGGCGATCAGCTCCTTGCCGGTCCCGGACTCGCCCTGGATGAGCACGGTGGTGTCGGGCGCCTCGGCCACCTTGTCGACCATGTCGATCACCTTCTGCATGGCCGCCGACGCGCCGACCACGAAGTCGCCCATGGCCGCGTGCGCGCGATCGGCGAGCTGCCGGACCTGGGCCCGCAACCGCTGGGCTTCGATGGCCTTGCGGACGGTGACCACGAACTCGGGGAGCTGCAGCGGCTTCGACAGATAGTCGAACGCCCCCAGCTTCAACGCCTGCACGGCGCTGGTCACGTCGGCGTAGGCCGTGGCGATCACCACCAGCGTGTCGACGTTGCGCTCGCGCGCCTCCCGGAGCAGCGCCTCCAGCACCGCCATGCCGTCGGTGTCCGGCAGGTGCCGGTCCAGGATCACCAGGTCCGACGGTTCGCGCTGCCAGGCCGTCAATCCGGCCTGCCCACTGCCGGCGGTGGTGACCAGGAACCCTTCCGAGGCCAGCGCCTCCTCCGCCACGATGCGGAACGTCTTCTCGTCGTCGATGACCAGGACTGTCGGTTTCATGTAGATCTCTCCGCCGCGGCCGGCGTGCCGCGGCCCTCTGGGGCCGCCGCCATCGGCAGCCGCACGCGAACCAGCGCCCCGCCCTGCGGCGCGCGATCGACCTCGATCTGACCGCCGTGCGCCTCGACGAAGCGCTGCGAGGTGGGCAGCCCCAAGCCGGTGCCGTTGGGCTTGGTGGTGAAGAACGGCTCGAACAGGTGCTCGCGCGCCGCCGCCGACAGGCCCGGCCCGTCGTCGGCGACCTCGATCACCGCCTCGCCGTCCCGCGCCGCGGCGGTCACCGTCACCGCGTGTCCCGCCTCGACCGCGTTCTTGATCAGGTTGACCATCACGCCCTGGATCTTGTGCGCGTCGCACCAGACCGGCAGCGCCGGCGGCGCCTCGACCCGCAGCGCCCCCCCGCGATCGGCGATCAGATCCGCCATCGCCTCGGCGGCGCGGCCGATCACCGCCGTCAGGTCGGCCGGCGCGCGCGTGATGCGCGGCGAGCGCGAGAACGACAGCAGCGAGTCGACGACGTCGCGCAGCCGCGCGATCTCGCCCAGCACCTGCGGCCGCAGCCGCGCCAGCCGGGCGCTGTTCTGCGGGTCCTGGGCGATCAGCTCGACGGCCATGCCCAGCCCGTTGAGCGCGTTCTTCAGCTCGTGGGCGATGGCGGCCGAGGTCTTGCCCATGGCCGCGAACCGCTCGGCGTCCACCAGCGCCGCCTGGGTGGCCACCAGCTCCTGCGTGCGGTCGCGGACCCGCTGCTCGAGCAGGCCCGCCGCGTCCCGCAGCTCCTGGTCGCGCCGCTGGATGGCCCCTTCCATGTGCTGGAACGCGCCCAGCAGCGTCGAGATCTCCTCGGTGCCGGCCGGGCGCGCCGCCGCGTCGCCGCCATGCTCGCCGCGCGCGATCCGGATGGCGCCGTCGGCCAGCGCCTGCAGCGGGCGCGACAGGTAGGCCGACAGCGCCAG
>Ga0068855_100012548_pt1 | contig 10226 bp, 8 predicted proteins | sample KBSCornC52_FD_66592 | JGI IMG/M metagenome (GOLD analysis project Ga0068855, IMG submission 66592) | Corn rhizosphere microbial communities from Kellogg Biological Station, Michigan, USA - KBS Corn C5-2 | ecosystem: Host-associated > Plants > Roots > Rhizosphere > Soil ... | reverse complement strand
AGGAAGATACACGCGATTTAAGATTTTTCGCCTTTCCCACATACAGAATTGTCCCCTTTTTATCGAGGTAGATGTAGACGCCTGGTCTTTCGGGCAATGATAAATATGATGATGGTGAATAATACAAGAATAACTCCTCCGATAATCGTAGCTTTTGTGACTAAAAATGGAGTCACCGTGATAGAACTGGTGAGCGTTTTATCAGCAAGTTGTATTGTAAAAGGATAACTCTCGTTTGTCAAAAATGGCACCTTATCAAAGGAGAATTTTTCGTCAACAAATCCATACGGTGGGATTGCATTAATTACAAGAGATTGCGCATGTGGTTCTAAATCGCTTGAGAAAATGCTGAGTGATTGCTCGGAAGTCATTACCTGCCCTATATTTTGCACTGTCACTGTCCCTTGCATAGGAAAACCTGATAAATATTTTTGCTCTATGACTGGTGAAAAAGATAATTGTTCGCTTTTATCTGCAGTATCCTTTCCAAAATGGACATCCACATCTTTCGTATTTTGAGTAGCAGCTGTTTTATATCCTCCTGCAGGAATAGGATAGTCATCTTCAACTCCTTTAACCACAAAAGCAAGATGATCGAAATCTAAGACATGAAAGTAATCAACACCATTGGTGGTATTCCCCCACGTAGGGTCAACCATAATCCATGTACCCTGTGTGTCATCATAGTATTCAGGCCATGCATGAAGGATATCTTTTCCGACAGATATCGGCCGTTCTCGTGTATTTTGGGTATAACCGAAACCATCAATTTCTCGTGAAGGTATTCCAGCAGCTCGAGCCAATGCTACGAAAAGATCGGTAAACTCCAAACAAACTGCAGATGACGGATTTTTTAAAACACCTGCAGCGCCGACCCGTGGTTCATTCTTATTCACTCGATTGAAATCATAGGTAAGAGTTTTGACAACGAAATCATAGATTGCTTCTGGTGTTTTCAATTCTTGAGCTTTTGCAAGAATATTTTTATCTGTGGTTTGCCAATATTGTTGTGGCTGTAAATATATATTTCGATCCGTGTCTGTAAGTACTTGTTTTGCTGGACTTATGGAGAGCATTGCTTTTCCAGTTGTATTTATAGTCATTTTTTGACCTGGTAATAAATAGTATTGTGCAAGCCAATTTCCATCCGGATCGAGAACAACGTTTTGCGGGTGCGGTTTTATATCGGATATGGCAATCGTTTGATAGTTGGTGGTTGGTGGAAGCGCGATCTCAGTTTTAATGGGGAAAACATTGGTATTTGCTATATGATATTGCAGTGAAAAATCATACACTTGTTGTGTCCCAAAGGCAATTGAAATGCCTGATGTTCCTAATTCCTCTTTGGTAAATATGAGGCTTTTATCGGTTTGTGCCGGTTTGATAATCGATGGCGGTCCAAATGATGCTGGAGCTATGACAGCGACTTGAAAGTTATTGAAATCAATTTGGTTGGCTAAGCCCGGAATATTAACTTCCCACAATTGTCCGGCTTGATGCGCAATATCAGTGGTATCGAAGGTAAGGGTGAAGTGCAATTTATTATGCAAGCCGACGACTTGTGCATTGAAGTTGAGTTGTACGCTATAGCCATTATTTGTTTTGCTGATAGTTGGAGTAATGCTCCCTGAACTATCACGGGCTGTGGCATTAGTAATATTATCGAATCCGAGATCAATCTTGTATGAAGTTGCGTAAGTTCGACTGGTTTGGTTGGTTAATGTACCATTGATGACAGCATGAGTGAGACCGGTTTGATCAATATTGTATGTAATATTGTAATCCGTTAAGAAATCAGAGTCCGCATAAGCAACTGGAACTAATCTCTCGCGAAGAAAGATCCCGCTTTGCGGGACAATAAACGAATAAACGAATAATCCAATGAAAAAAAGAGACAAGAAGCGAATGAGTTTCATGCGTTCCTTTATTTTAGATGAGTTATTGGAGAGAAACAATGTTGAGAACATCAGCTTGAGTCGGTTTTATCAATTAGGTTTAACCAATGGATAAATGAAGGTCTCATGGACAACCCGTGACAAAATATGATTTCTTGTCTCCTGCCAATGAGCTATGACGATATCAGGTATATTATTTTCAGGTAAAGAAGCCCATAGACCTTTTCCATTTTCTAAACGATGATAAAAATAGAGATCTCTCATATCTTCAACAGTTGGTAGTTCAGCACCAGAAATTGCTATCATACGCGGATGACGCTTCAGATAATATATATCGGTTGCTCGATTATCTCGTAAGCAGTAAACAAAAAGTTGTGCAACTGTGCCATTTTGGTTTAGTGAGGATGACGTGATTTTAGCTATTCTTCCCGGATTAAGCCAGTATGTGGCTCGTTCATCAGTCTCGTTTATACGTCTTTCTATGAATGCTGGCATAGGACGTGTTATACATGCAATTTCTTCAAATAGCAAGACGTAGTTAAATAATTTTTTTATAACTGATAGACAAGATATGTTAGGTGGCTTTTTTATCTTCTCTAATAAAAACTTCATATATCAAAATAACGTATATTAAAGCGAGTAACATGTTATACGGACTTATATTGATGTGAAAATAGTAATTTATTAAGGTATCTGCTCCTTCGAGCATCGCATCCAGGCCGACAAAGATAATAAATACTTCTGTGATTCTAAAGATACGTTTTAGTGAAATCAAATTAAGGAATTTTTGTAGAATAATGCCACAGATTAATGCTAGAAGAAAAGCTGCGCCAAACCCCATGAGATCTTGTGAGAATGTATAAAAAACTCCATTTGAGACATTAAAAAAAATTCCTTCACAACCTTCTTTGAACACGAAGAGAAACGCAGTAAATGGCAAGAGCCAATGCGACACCTTATATCGTTCTATTTTGGCATGTATATTTTTTATGTGCTCTTTCGAATAGACCGACATGATGGTATGAAGCGAAAAAACAGCGTAGGCAATGAAAATACTGGATATGAGAAAGAGCCAACCTTCTATTAGGTTGAAAAAGTCTTTTGGTAGATGCTTTAGTATCGTCGAATCCACGCTAAAGACATAGATTGCCAAGATAAGAATAACAACAAATCCAACGATAGCTCCACCGACGATGCCTTTGGTTCGATGTAAATTAAATTTTATTGACATACTGAGAAGTATGCCAATCGATAAAAAAGCTTCTAAAAATTCTCGGAACGCGATAATAAAGACAGGTAACATTGCAGTGAGAGAGTTACTTTTTGTTATGAACGTATTCGGTTAATTTCATAAGATTTTCAACTGGTGTATTTGGTAAAACGCCGTGTCCTAAATTGAAGATGTACCCTTCTTTTTTGGGCAATGAGTCGAATATAGTATCAACTTGCGTCTTAATCAGAGAAAAATCGCTCAACAACAATACTGGATCCAGATTTCCTTGTATTGCTTTTTCATAGCCAATTTTTTGCCAGGCTTTTGCTAGTGAAATTCTCCAATCAATGCTGACCACATCGCACGGCACAGAAGCAAATGTTGCGAGCATACCGGCAGTATTAGTTCCAAAATGAATGAGCGGTATTGTTTCGTGCTTTTTGAGCGTTTCGAAAATTCGTTTCGTATGTGGCAAAACATATTTTTGATAATCATACTCACTCAATGCACCAATCCAACTATCAAATAATTGTAAGGCTTGTACGCCTGCATTAATTTGCGATTGTAAGTAGACAATAATCATATCGCTTAATTTTTGTAATAATAAATTCCAAGCTTTGGTGTCGGTATACATAAACGACTTTGTTTTAATAAAATCTCTGGTTGGTTTCCCTTCTATTAAATAGCTTGCAAGTGTAAACGGTGCAGCAGAAAAGCCAATCAGCGGCACTTTCCCTTTGAGTTCCTTCATGAGAATATGTATGGTTTCCAAAAGATATGGAATATCTTGCTGTGGCTCAAGTGAATGCAGTTTTTGTACATCTTCTAAAGATTGTATTGGATGTTTAATAACCGGTCCGATGTTCTCAACAATTTCTAGATCAACCCCTGCACCAAGTAAAGGAATCATGATGTCGGCAAAAAGAATTGCTGCGTCAACATGTAAAATATCAATTGGTTGTAATGAAACTTTAGCTGCCAATTCAGGTATTTTGATAATTTCAAGAATCGTGTATCTCTCTTTAAGTTTTCGATATTCCGGTAAATACCTTCCTGCTTGACGCATATACCATACAGGTGTGTAGGGTGTCTTTTTACTGAAACATGCATCTAGAAAAGTAGTGTTCATAGAAAATTCATTATCTCTTTGGTTGTTTTATATATACAAGTAAAAATCGGTGTATCTTTCAATGTATATGCCCGAACCTTATCGGTTCGCAGTTCCATGACTAAACTTTGAAATGCAGACAGATCATCTGTTTCATACGAAACGATAAATTCACTATCATCAATGCCATAGGAATATAATAACAATTGGGTTATGGTGACATGACGTTTACCAATCGCGATATGTCCTCCCATTAATTTTTGCCTGGTCTTGTTGTCTAACATATGCCATTCTTTGGTTTTGGTAAACGGATAAATAATGAGATATTTCCCTCCTTTTCGATATGTATCAATATCGCCCATTTTTCCTTGAGCAGAATATTGGCTGGGACGGGTCATACCAAAAAGTGTATGTGTTATCTTCAAATATCTTCCTAAGTGGGTATGCATAAGCATGTTGAGATGGTCTTGAATACTCTCAATTGTATCTGCCTGAAACCAGAGAAGTATTTGTATAGTTCCTTTCAAACCAGTGATTGCATAGGTGGTAGTAACTACCTTGCTATCATTTGTTAATGCTTGCAAAAATTCTTTTTTATGTGTTGCTTGTGTTTTTTCGGGTAGATCCCGGAATTGAGGATCACTGGTAAAAAATATATAGTTATGAGTTATCATACGTGTACTGCACTTCTATTATAGATACATTCTTTCAATTTTGTTACCATCCCTACTACTGTATGGGTATCGGCAGTATATACATGCGTAAACCCTACTTGTTTTGCTATATCGGTTGTTACTGGACCAATGGAAATGATAGGGAGAGAAAAAACATTTTTTCTTACAGCACTTTTTTCGAGACTACGGAGAAATCCTTTCACCGTTGAAGGACTGGTAAACGTTATATAGGAAATTTGATCTTGTTGTACTAATCTCTCAAGTTCTGTGACATGTTCTGTAGTGTATTCTGTTTTATATATAGGTAGATCAGTAACTAATGCCCCATTTATTTCCAACTGTTTTTTCACTGTAGGATTGGCAATGTTAGATCTTGGAAATAAAATCCTTTTCCCGTTTATATTAGGAATTTCTTTTAACAAATCGTCTGTCGTAAATTGTGCAGGAATAAATTGTACATTAAGGTTATATTTTCTGGCCGTATTTGCAGTTCGTGATCCAACTGCAGCGAGAGGTATTTTTTGTACTGCAGGACTATTACCTTCGATTGTCTGTATTGCGTCCATAAAAAAACGAACGCCATTACTACTCGTAAAAAGTATCCAGTCATATTTTTCTATATGCTCAAGATGCGTTTTTATTGTTTTATACGACAGGTTTTTACGTATGGTAATACTCGGAGCATTAAAAACATTTAAACCGATCATTTCTAGATATTTTTTTAATGTATCGTTTACTGCAACCGGGCGAGTGATGATGATATATTTAATTAAATTCTTTGGCATACCAAGAGGTAGAACGTGATAAAAGATTTTTTGCCAGTGTTTTCCCCAGATCATTTGGATTATCTATATTACCTTGTAAAGAGTCTTTAATCATATGTTTAGCGTCAAGTGACCCGAGCATGGCATAAAGCGTTATCGTGTCATTAATACATTCGGCATAGGCGCCAATCGGCATTTTACAGCCTCCCCCAACAGCAGATGAAAATGCGCGTTCGGCGGTAATGGCAGCAATTGTCGGCCTATGATTCATTTGTGCAAGGAGAGTGTTTAATTCTTTTTTATTTTTTTTGCTGACGACTGCCAGTGCTCCTTGGCCGGGTGAGGGAATAAAGTCAGTTGAGTCGAAATACTGGGTAATTCGGTCAAGCATTCCAAGCCGTTTCAGTCCGGCAACAGCCAGACAAAGTCCATCATATTCTTTATTATCAAGTTTTTCTAATCTCCGATTGACATTGCCTCTGACGCTTTCGACCCGTAGATCTTTTCGTATCTGTAAGATTTGTACCCGTCGTCTTGTACTATCTGTTCCAATAACTGCTCCTTTTTTCAATTGCTGAAGAGACATATTGTTATTGGTAACCAACGCCTCACGAGCATCTTCCCTTTCTGGAATTGCGGAAATGATGAGTCCTTCTGGCAATGTTTCAGGAAGATCTTTCAGACTATGGACTGCTAGGTCAATTTTATTTTCAAGTAATTGTGTATCTATTGCTTTGGTGAACCAGCCTTTACCAATAGTATCGAGTGGAATAGGACTCATGTCTTTATCTCCTGTGGTTTTAATAATTTTTATTTCGATTGTAGCGTTTGGAATAAGGGGTTGCAGAAGGGTTTTTATAATGTCTGTTTGGATGAGAGAAAGTTGGCTCCCTCGTGCTCCGATAATAATTTTTTTCATTTATTGAGAAATACTACACATTATTGTAACACAAAATTGGCATGGTCTGATATACTAATTGTGCTTATGAAAGTTGGTGTGATTCTCATGACTTATGGTTCTCCGCAAACAATTGCTGATGTGCCTCAGTATTTGAAGAATGTCTATGGTGGAAAAGATGCAACTGAAGAAAATATCAAAGAATTTCAAAGACGGTATAAATTGATTGGCGGCTCACCCTTAATACAAATTACAAAAAAACAAGCCGCAGCTTTAGAAAAAGCATTAAATAAGAATGCAAAAGAAGATCGACAGTTTACTGTTGCGGCTGGCATGCGTTTTTCTGCGCCATTCATTAGAGATGTGATCAAGGAATTTGCTAAAGACACAGAACTTATTATAGGTATTATTATGTCGCCGCAGTATTCACCAATTATCATGAGAGGATATTTGAAAGAATTGACCGTTGCAGTCGAAAGTGTAAACCGAAAGAATCTGGAACTAAAAATTGCTACTGATTGGCATTTGCAAACATATTTTATTCAAGCATTGACAGAAAAAGTACAAAAAGCGCTACACCAAATGCCTAAAAATATACGAGAGACAGTTCCTGTTTTATTTTCTGCACATAGTATGCCAAAAAGAGTTATTGAAAAAGAACCTAACTATATTAATGATTTGAAAGAAACTGCTGCTGCTGTGGCAAAACAAGTCGGATTACCCAAGAATAGATGGCTGTTTTGCTATCAAAGTGCCGGACATACACCGGAACCTTGGTTGAAACCGGATTTTGAAGATATTATGCCGGAATTACGAAAAAAAGGACAAACACATGTCCTCATTGCTCCGGTACAATTCTTAGCTGATCATCTGGAAATACTCTATGATGTTGGCATCGCAGCGAAAGAACAAGCTGAAGAGAATGGCATTACCTTTGCCCGGACAGAATCGTTGAATACCTCGCCGCTTTTTATCAGGGCATTAGTCTCAGTTGTAGAAGATTATCTATAGAGGATTTTTTTCAGGAATTTGCCGGTTTCTGACTTCGGATTGTTGGCTATTTCTTCTGGAGTGCCGATTGCTACGATTTCTCCACCCTTTTCTCCACCTTCTGGCCCCAAATCTATAATATGATCGGCGTTTTTAATCACATCAAGATTGTGTTCGATGACGATGACTGAATTGCCAATATCTACCAGTCGGCGTAAGACAAATAACAATTTTTCTAAATCTGCGAAGTGTAATCCAGTGGTTGGTTCATCAAGGAGATATAATGCATCTCTTCCCCGTTTGGATAATTCTGCTGCTAATTTGACTCGTTGAGCTTCTCCGCCGGAAAGCGTGGTAGCCGGTTGGCCAAGACCAATATAGCCGAGTCCCACATCTTCCAATGTTTTTAATTTATGCGCCAGCGCTGGGACAAAGTTGAAAAATTCTGCCGCTTCTGACACGTTCATATCTAAAACGTCGGCGATTGTTTTCCCATTAAATAAGATTTCAAGTGCTTCATGGTTATACTGTTTGCCATTGCACACCTCGCATACAACATATACATCTGGTAAAAATTGCATTTCAATTTTTATTTGCCCCTCCCCTTCACAAGCTTCACATCTTCCACCCTTCACATTAAACGAAAATCTTCCTGGACCGTAGCCGCGAATCTTGGCTTCTTTCGTACTGGCAAATAAATCGCGGATATAAGTGAACGCACCGGTATAGGTGGCTGGGTTACTTCTGGGTGTTCTGCCGATTGGCGATTGATCGATAAGAAAAATATGACGAATATATTCGTCACCGGATAATGATGTAAATTGTCCTGGTTTCTCACGATGATAAGGATTATTTTTGAGCATCAATGCTTCATAGAGAATATCGTTGACCAAGGTTGACTTTCCGCTGCCAGAAACGCCTGTGACCACAACAAATTTATTCAAAGGAAACTTCGCAGTCACGTTTTTCAAGTTATGTTCGCTTGCACCGGTTAACACGATCTCATGTTTCTCTTGTTTGACTAAACTCTCAGATTGTTCCGGTTGTAAAATAGTGATTTTTTTTCTGCCAGATAAATATTGACCGGTAATAGATTCTGAATTTTTCTTTATTTCTTCAAATGTTCCTTGGGCAACGATGTGACCCCCGAAATTTCCAGCTCCAGGGCCAAAATCATACATATAGTCAGAAGCAGCCATGGTGTCTTCATCATGTTCAACGACTAACACTGTGTTTCCAATGTCGCGTAATTTTTTCAATGTTTCTATTAATTTAGTATTATCTCTCTGATGCAGTCCAATAGAAGGTTCATCAAGGACATACAGGACACCTGTCAAACCACTACCTATTTGTGACGCCAGGCGAATACGTTGTGCTTCTCCGCCTGCAAGTGTCGCAGCTGAACGAGACAAGGTTAAATAATCAAGTCCGACGTCGACGAGGAAAATAAGCCGCTGACGGATTTCACGAAGAATGAGTTTGGCAATCTCTTGTTCTCTTTTTGACATTATCTCAGGGATTGTTGAAATAAAATCTAATGCATTATTAATTGCCATATCACTGACATCAACAATAGAGCGTTTATTAATCGTTACTGATAAGGCTTCTTTTTTCAGTCTGGCACCATGACAAAGTGGGCAAGTTGCGTAGCGCATAAATTTTTCGATTTGGGTTTTCATGAATTGCGACTCTGATTCACTAAATTTCCGTTTTAATTCTTCAGCAATTCCTCTGAATGGCTCTGAAATAACCGTATCTCTCCCCCAACGATTTTCTCCTTCAACTGTATATTCTTTACCGCCTGTTCCATTGAGGAGCAATTCTTTTTTATCATCTGACATATCGCTCAGTTTCTGGTTTAAATCAATTTTATTTTCCTTACAAAATGTTTTGAATGTACGAGAAAACCAGGTATCACTTGATGTCAAGTTGAAATAAGGCAAAATACCGCCTTCCTTGATTGAAAGGTTATTATTAAAGACTAATTCTTTATCGACGATTAACACATTGCCAATTCCGGAACAATTCGGACATGCGCCATGTGGTGTATTGAAGGAGAAAATGCGGGGTTCAACTTCGGGAAGTGAAATATTATCAACAGGACAGGCAAATTTTTCAGAATATAACTGGTCTTCCATGTCTTCTGGAAATTCAGGTAAATCAAACGTTTTGTCTTTAATGACAGCCATTTTCATTTCACCGTTGCCAAATTGCAATGCTTGTTCGACATCAGTTGCAACCCGAGTCCGATCAGTTTCATCAGAAATAATTAAAGAGTCGATGACCAGATCGATGGAGTGCTTATTGGTTTTAATTAAGACAACACGATCGTCAAGGGAATAGACTTTATTATCAATTCGCACTTTACGATAGCCTCTTTTTTTCAAACTCATAAATAAATCGGTATATTCTCCTTTTCGATCTTTGACAAGGGGTGCGAGGATCATGATACGCAAAGGTTGTTTGCCTTGTGTTTTATTTGTCTCATGTAATTGCAGAATATTGGTCGTAATTTGTTCTTTGGATTGTTGAGTGATTTCTTTCCCACAAATAGGACAATGCGGATGGCCGACTCGGGCAAATAAAAGACGCATATAGTCATAAATTTCAGTCACTGTTCCGACAGTTGATCGTGGATTATGACTAGTAGATTTTTGGTCTATAGAAATGGCCGGAGATAATCC
>Ga0068855_100012544_pt1 | contig 10227 bp, 8 predicted proteins | sample KBSCornC52_FD_66592 | JGI IMG/M metagenome (GOLD analysis project Ga0068855, IMG submission 66592) | Corn rhizosphere microbial communities from Kellogg Biological Station, Michigan, USA - KBS Corn C5-2 | ecosystem: Host-associated > Plants > Roots > Rhizosphere > Soil ... | reverse complement strand
ACCGCTGACGCCAACGCGTTCCGCCAAATCCTGAAATCCGCGAACTTCTATACGGAGCAGAAGGAATTCTTCGGCGACGAAGAATGGAGTCTTATGGAGAAGTACACGGGGAAGCTGGCATGAGAACGCAAACGCTGAAAGACGTGAACGACGCCCTCGAGCAACAGACGAGCGCAACCGTTCACCAGACGAAGAAGACGATGCCGCGCTGGCTGTCCCATGTGGACTTCGCGCTAGGCCTAATCGTCTCTGTGCCTGCGGCACTGCTGGTGCTAGCGGAAGTCATCCTGCTTTTCAGCGGCGTTGTTGCTCGTTATGTCCTGCACCACCCACTCATTTGGAGCGACGAACTCGCTGCCATCCTGTTTCTCTGGCTAGCAATGACAGGCGCCGCTACGGCGTTGCATCGAGGAAGCCACATGCGCATGACGGCACTGGTCAACCGCATGGGCGAGCACTGGGATCCGTTCTGGGACACCATTTCGATGGTGGCGAGCATGCTTTTTCTCGGACTCATACTTGTGCCGTCGATCGCCTACATCAAGCAGCAGTGGGACATTCTGACCCCGACAATGGAAATCAATGACGGCCTACGCGTTGCGGCCATCATTTTTGGGGTTGTGTCGATGCTTCTGATCTGCGTGGTCAAGTTATTAGAAATCGGCTGGAAGACCGCTATCACTGGCATTGCGGTGTCGCTAGCGACTGTCCTTGCGCTGGAACATGCCGGACCTGTTTTGCAATCGCTCGGAAACCTGAACTTAGTGATTTTCTTCGTCGGCCTCGTCGGTTTTACGGTCTTGAGTGGCATGCCCATCGCCTTCTCCTTCGGCCTTTCGGTGTTTGCTTACCTTTCGATGTCAACCTCCATGCCGTTGGAAATCGTCGTCAGCCGCATGGACGAAGGAATGTCTCAAATCCTTCTGTTGGCTGTGCCGATGTTTATTTTCCTCGGGCTTCTCATTGAGATGACAGGGATGGCACGGGCGATGATCAACTTCCTGGCATCGTTGCTGGGTCACGTCCGGGGCGGCCTCTCATATGTTTTGGTTGGCGCCATGTACCTTATTTCGGGGATCTCCGGTTCAAAGGCGGCCGATATGGCGGCCGTTGCTCCGATTCTGTTCCCTGAGATGAAGAAGCGTGGCGAGAATCCCGGCGAGCTCGTCGCGCTGTTATCGGCGACCGGCGCGCAAACCGAAACGGTTCCACCAAGCATCGTGCTCATCACGATTGGATCGGTTACTGGTGTATCGATCTCTGCGCTTTTTACCGGCGGTCTGTTGCCGGGACTCACACTGGCATTCATGTTGTGCATGCTTGTCTGGTGGCGGGCCCGAAGATTTGAGCCTACGTCCTCCACGAGGGCTGCGTGGTCCTTGGTCGGAAAGGCGTTTGTGGTATCGATCCCGGCGCTGGCCCTTCCGGTCGTCATCCGCATGGCTGTGGTGGAAGGCGTGGCCACGGCAACGGAAGTTTCGACGGTCGGCATCGCATATTCTGTTGTCGCCGGGCTCCTGATGTATCGATGCTTTGATTGGAAGCGTGTTGGCCCCATGCTCGTGGAGACGGCTTCTCTTTCCGGTGCGATCCTCATCATCATTGGTACGGCTACAGCGATGGCGTGGGCGCTCACACAGTCCGGCTTCTCTCATGGACTGGCGGATTTCATGCAGCATCTGCCAGGGGGCGCGTTCACCTTCATGGTTGTGTCAATCTTCATGTTCATCATCTTGGGCAGCGTCCTCGAGGGAATACCAGCCATCGTGCTCTTCGGGCCGTTACTTTTCCCCATTGCCCGGGCTGTCGGCATCCATGAAGTTCAATACGCGATGGTTGTCATTCTTTCGATGGGTTTGGGGCTGTTCTCGCCGCCGTTCGGGGTCGGCTATTACGGCGCGTGCGCAGTCAGCAAGATCTCGCCGAACTTGGGCATTCGTCCAATCATGGGTTATATGGTGGCACTGTTCATCGGAATCGTGGTGATCGCAGCGGTACCATGGATTTCGACCGGTTTTCTGAAAAGCTAAGAGGCGGGTACACGCCGAGATCGGAGGCTGAACGCACACGTCCAGCCTCTTTATATGGAAGTCGCTTCAGGCGACCGCCCCCGGCGCGGCGAGGCGAGGCGATTATCTTGTGGTGCCATCCCGTGCGATGACAAAGAAGTTCTCGTCGCCCATCTGGCCGCCTTTCAGGGCAAGCTGCAGGTCTTGCAAATGGGGCTTATCGGAAAGCACCCGGCACAACGGCGCGCCCGCGGCGAGGCGGCCGTCAATCTCAAGCGCGTCGGGACTAAGGATTTGTGTCACTTGACTCGACGTATCGCCGCCTGAGAGTACCAGGCGGCGCAAATGAGTGACCTCGAGGATAGCATTCGCGACTGCGCCAAGCCGTTGGCCCAGCAATCGCCCGCCTTGATGCCGAGCGTCGTCTTGGCTCAGTCCGTCGGCGGTAAAGCACTCAAGCATTCCGGCGATGCGTGTATCGCGCGGCCCACGGGCGGTATGCATAATGACACTGCGCCCCTCGCTGAGCAGCGCAATCGTACGACCGACGATATCTTGAGCTGTTTGCTGCCAAGCGTCTTCACGGACAAGCGCGCTTGCGTCGATGGCAATCTCGGCGAAGCCTGCGGCGATCGCCGTGTCAATCTGTGCGGCAGAGAGCGGTGAGGCACTCCCAGAGATGGCAAGAATTTGACTCGTGGGCGCGATACAGTCGTAAGATCGCTGCGTATCCGGAAGATTGCCTAGCTCCCGCCACCATTGGGTCAGCGCATATTCGACGCCGGACGAGCCAATCGTAAATATAGGGCCCACGGTCGTAGCGTAGCTGTCAAGAAGGCGACCGACTTCGGTTAGATGATGTGGAGTCACTGTATCGAGCAAGATTCCCGCGTCGCCGGTTGACGTTGCTTCCGACCACGCCCGGTCTATTTCTTCGCGAGCGCCTTCCAGACTGGGCAGGAATATCGCGGAGAGAGGCAGGTCTGTCTGCAGCGCCAGATGACGCAGAAGATCTCCTTCCATCATCGGTGTGACCGGATGGATACTCATAATCGGATGGCGATCGATTCGATAAGTCTTGTTATCGGTACCGGATCGAGCAAACAGGTTGCCGAAGGCGCAGTAGCGTTTTAATGCTGGCGTGCCGGCAACAATCGGAATTGGCATACTCGTGATTCCGGCGCGGGCTATCTCCAACGCTTTTCCGATGCTTCCTATCGTCGGGCCGCTATCGAAAGTCGAACACACTTTGTAGTGAAGAATCGGGGCATTCAGGTCGCGTAGCGCCCCGAATACGGACGGAAGAGACGCGTCCATTTCGGACGGACTCATTCCTCGACTGTCACCTGCGACACCGATAGCGTCAAATCCGCCGAGTTGCGATAGTTTTTCGGACGAAGGCGCTTTCAAGAAAAGGGCGCACCGCAGCCCCGCGAAAGCCAAGACTTCCAGGGCGTCAGTCGACCCGGTAAAGTCGTCGCCGTAGAAAGCCAGCCGCAATGCCGCGTCGGATTGCTCAGCTTTTGCACTCATCTTGGATTACGCCGATTGGAAGTGAGACAGCGCAGCACGCAGCGCAGGTCGGGACTCCGCGAAGGTTTTCAGATCTACTCCTTCGACTGCTGCTTCCCACCCTTCTCGCATACTGGCAACACCCGCGGCGATTCCATGCGGATGTCCGATGATTCCGCCGCCGGCCAGATGCATCAGGTCGACGGAGCCGAGCTGAGCGTACAGGTCAGGGGCTTGAGACGCCCACTGGCCCGATGAAAAGACTGGCATCAACGGCTGCACACCCGCGAATGGTGTCAGGCAGGCACGGGCCGAATCGATGACGGATGTATCGGGTTCCCAGAATTTGCTGCGGATGCCGTTGACGTGCAGATGATCTACTCCGGCAAGTCGCCACAACTTCTGAAACGCCTTAAAGGAGAACCCGAGTTGCGGACAGCGCGTGAACGCACCCCAGCCGTTGCGGTGGCCGTGGATAGGTAATTGGGCATGCGTACGAAGATGCTCGACCCCAGCAAAACCAACCCAATTGATGCAAACCATCACGCACGTACCGCCGGCCTGTAGAACCGCATCGTGTCGTTGGAGCATCTCGTCGATTGTGCCGGAGATATTGATCGCGTACATCGGCATGCGACCCATGCGGTCGGCGTGTCGATGCAGGACCGGCATGACGGCTGCGAGACGTTCATCGAAGCTAGCGTATGTTGGGTCGGCCAGAAGTTCGTCATCCTTGATGAAGTCGATGTCTGCGGCGCAAAGATTATCGACGATTTCAGCCGTCTGTTCTGGAAGCAAGCCGATGCTTGGCTTGACGATCGTCCCGATCATCGGTCTGTCGTACACCTTAGCGAAGTCACGGGTTCCGCCAATACCGAATTGAGGGCCGGGGAACTGTGCCGCGTACGTCGCTGGCAGATCGACGTCAAGCAGCCGCAGCCCTGTCACTTCCCCTAACTCAAACAGGTTGCCAGCGACAGTGGATAAAAGGGTGGGCAGATTGGGGCCGACGTTGTCCACCGGAAAGGCGATCTCGATCTCGCCACGGTAATAGACACTCGGCGAACCCTTCCGTTCGACGTGAGCACTGTGCAGCGACGGCTCGAGAACGGGGGGATGCGAATCCACCTTGACGACACGAGCTCTAGCACGATTTTTTAGGGCATCGGTCTCTCCCGGGAGCGCCAGAAACGTTCCGCTCGATTGTTCGCCTGCGATGACTTCTGCGGCCTTTGCAATCGGCACTGCGCTTTCGACGAAATAGCGCGCGGTGAATTCCGCTCTTTGATGGAAGATTTCGACCATGTTTGACTTTTCGTCCTGAGTATTTGAGCTAGGCCGGGGCGCATGGGCCTACGTGGGAAGCATGCGGTTAGCCGGAGATGAGAAGAATATAGATTTGACGACTTGCGACATCAAACGATATGATTTCTCGACGCCGAGCGAAAAACTCACAATAGGCCACGTTCATAAGCAGTGGGCCGCGGGCCCATAGGAGCCCATGTGCCTCGCCTTTCATTGAATGCGCTGCGCGCCTTTGAAGCCACAGCTCGCCTGCGAAGCTTCGGTGCCGCCGCCGAAGAACTCTGCGTGACTCATGGTGCGGTCAGCAGGCATATCCGTGCACTTGAAGAGCAGTTGGGCGTCCTACTGCTGTCGCGCAATGCACACTTGACGGAGCCGACGCCCGAAGGGGCACAGATGGCCGAAGGCCTGAGTGTGGCGTTCAACCTTATCCAAAAAACCGTCGATCAGCTAAAGCCGGGGCCGTTGACGCTCTCATGCTCGGCGTCGATCATGATGTACTGGCTCCTGCCGCGCCTCTCAAAGCTGAAGAATGCGATCCCATCGCTTGAGCTGAGTTTCAACACAGGTCATGGTGAAATCGACTTTACCCGAGAGAAGATAACGGTGGCGATACGGCTTTCCTCGATCCCCTTACCTAAAGGTGTCACCCCGGTTCCGTTGATTGAGGAATGGATCGGCGCAGTGTGCTCGCCAGAGTACATGCGCACACACCGGATCAAAAAACCGAGCGACCTGCAGCGTGTGCGGCTTCTGGCAACCAATACACGACCGTCCGCGTGGGCCGACTGGTACAAGGCGAGCTCGACTGTGCTGGAAAACCCGCCCGAAATCGCCGAATCGTTCGATCATTTCTATCTTCAGATTCAGGCCGCTAAGTGCGGATTGGGAGTCGCAGCAGTGCCGAGAATGCTCGTCCGAGACGAACTGGACTCAGCTGGCCTCGTCGCGCCGTTCGGCTTCGTCCCGGGCCCTGTGAGCCTCGTGCTGTGGGTTGCTCCTCATGCCGAGAATCAGCCGAAGACCGTCGCCTTGGTGGAATGGCTGAGGAGCGAGTTGCGTGAAATGGAGACATGAAGCTTGCGTCGGCTTGCGTGCTTGCGCGGCTTGCGAAATCCGTTTTTTCGGTGCGTGACTTTTTCTCACAGTCTCCAGCTTTATTATCCTTTGACCTTGCCCGTTAGGGCTTTAATAATTTGCACACGAGATGGCGCGCAGCGCCGTCACTTGATCCGCTCCAAGGCATCGCACGCGAAGCCGCACAGCGGTCTTACACTGAAGGGGACAACGTGGAGCAGACGAAGCAGAACGGCGCAAGTCGCGTAGCCGTGGTCACGGGCGGCGCTATGGGCATCGGTGCAGATTCGGCAGAACAGCTTGCAAGACGTGGCTATCACGTCGTTCTTGCCGATATCAATGAGAGCGCGGCAGAAAAAACGGCGTCCGGTTTCCGGCGTGCGGGCCTGTCAGTTTCGGCTACTGAGATGGACGTTTCAAACGCCGAATCGATTGCCGCTGCGTTCGATGCGATCGACAAGACGCATGGGCGTTGCGACGTGTTGGTGAACGGCGCCGGCATTGCCAAGCTGGTGCCATTCATAGACTATCCGCTCGACACGTTTCTCAAAACGATGCAGGTCAACGTAACTGGCGCGTTTTTGTGCTCTCAGCATGCCGCGCGTCTGATGGTTAAGAATCGCTGGGGCCGCATAATCAATGTTGCTTCGGTGGCAGGCATGCGAGCGGTCGGTAAAGGACGCACGGCCTACGGCACGTCGAAAGGGGCTGTCATCGCTTTAACGCGCCAGATGGCGGTGGAATTGTGTGACTACGGCATCACCGCTAACGCAATTGCGCCGGGTCCAGTGGATACGCCGATGACTAAGGCGCTCCATAGCGAAGAGTTCCGTGCTGAATACTCAAATGCGATTCCAATGAAGCGCTACGGCACGACATCGGAAATCGCCGCGGCCGTCTGCTATTTGGCGTCGGAGGAGGCAGGATATACAACCGGGATCGTGCTTCCGGTGGACGGTGGCTTTCTCGCATGGGGAGCAGGCGCGGTTTAGACGGCACTTGAGGGGCTACTCTACGGCGACCGCGGCCGATCGGGAATAACGTAAGCTGCAACTACGCAGAACGCACTCTGTCGATTCGAGAGGGCGCACGTCGACTCGAGTCGCTTCCGGTAGTGGATCATCGACGGTCGCTCCGGCTGGCTCAAGCAGTGCGGCATGCTGCTCGATGTGGAGAAACTGCCACCGCCGAAGTCGGCAAGTTAGCGCCACTCAAGAGCGGCAGCAGCGATTGATCGATACGGCGCTGGAAATGCTGCAGTGCGATTGATGGTATTGGCGTTGCTAGTAAAGGCGATGCATGCGGCCGCCGGATATGCTGCGCATCCCATATGCCATCAGAAGGGTCGGCGCGATGACCCTTGACGGTCGTGCGTTCGCCACTGGCTTCATTTGGGCCACTCGTCGAGCGCATCATTGAACAACTCGGCGACCAGCGAGCGAAGCCAGACAGTTCGGGCGTCGTTGTGGAATTTACGGTGCCAGTGCTGTCGCAGGGTGAACCGAGGTAGTGGCAGTGGTGGCTCGGCCAGCACGATAAACGCATGTTCCGCGGCGTACGCATAACCGATGGCGTGCGGCACCGTCGCTATCAGATCGGTGCGGCTCAAGATGAACGGCAAGCTCATGAAATGTGGTGTCTCGAGGACTGCCCGCCGGCAAAGCCGCGCTTTCGCTAAATACTTTTCCAGCACTTCTTGACTGCGCCCCTCCGCGCGCACGACCGCGTGACCGCACGAGAGAAACTGCTCGAGCGTGAGCGGTTGCGCGGCGAGTGGATGGCTGCGGCGCATCAGGCAAATGAATCGATGGGTGAAGAGCCGTTGCTGAAAAAAATTCGTACCGCTCAGGTCGGGGAAATACCCTAACGCCAGGTCGATGCTGCCTCCTTCCAGTCCACGCTCGATGTCCGCATGCGGCAGTGAGACCGAGCGCAGATTTGCGTTCGGCGCGCGAACGGCGAATTCCTGTAACAAGCGAGGAAGAAATACGATTTCACCGACATCTGACAGTGCGATCGAGAAAGTATAGGTGCTTGTTGCTGGATCGAAGTCGAGCGCCGCGGCGAGCCCGCGCTCGATCTGTGCGAGCGCGTCCCGGGCGGCGGGAATGAGCGCGAGCGCACGCGGGGTCGGCTCCATGCCAAGCGAGGTGCGCACGAAGAGCGGGTCGCCGAAGTACTCGCGCAGTTTGGCCAGGGCAGCGCTTACGCGCGGCTGACTGACGCCAAGGCGCGCACCGGCACGGCTCACGTTGCGTGTCTCTTCTAGCGCGACGAGATAGGGAATGAGGTTTAGATCGAGTTCGGACATCGAGCGGGCCTTCTCCAGCCAAGTTGTATTTTCCTGGCCGCGAGTCTAGCCCGGATCGCATGATCCGGCGCTTGTCTTGCCTGGCATTCCGACGCGGCTACGCAAAACGAGGGCGCCTCTGACGAAGCCGGCCAGTCGCGGGCCATTTCGGGTACTGCAAGGGGGTTCATCGCCGTGAGTTGACGGAAATGATAGTGCAAAATGGACACGCTCATTTGGACGTGAGCCGCGAGTTCATCGATTCTGAGCGACTGGGCGTAGTGGCTTTTCGGGCATTCAATGGCCCGGGCGATGGTAAGCTTCTTTTCCCGCGGCCCATCGTCCAATTGCTTGAGCCAAGTCCTTATGCAATGTGTCGAATGCCCACTGCGCGCGGCGTCCAAGAGCGTGTTGAACCGGCATCTGCGTCTCCAAGCGTCGTCGTGGACACATACATTGAGGCATAGCGCGCCGTCAGGTCATGTCCCAACTCATCGAGCAAATCACCGACTAGGAGATTCTGCTTGTCGGAAGTCGTGTAAACGATCATTTGCCGGTTGTCGCGCTTGATCACCCAGCCCGTCAGCCCACCGGCCGCCGGGAAGCTCCGCACGACTGAAACGCCTCGCTCGATGATGGTTTGGAGCGGCTTCGGGTATGGAATGGGTTCGGCACTGACCGAGAGCGGCCACGGACACAAGGTTGCCGCGAGCGTGACAAGAAAGGCCGAGCACTTCCGACCAACAGTTATATTGCTCAAGTTGATTCTTCCAGATAACGTGATCGCTGTCGCTGCTCGTTGCACCGGGTAGAGGTAAGGACATTTCCAAATACGACGGCATTGGTCTGACGCAAAAAACCGACTAAGACAGGCGAATTTGGAAATTGGCGATGCCGCCTAACGATAGACGGGGGCGACGCAGTGATATCTGCGACGGTGTGTTTTGCGGCGAGTCTGTCAAACGCAGACTAGATGGCGCAAGAGCGGGGAATGAGATACGTACTATGTCGAATTGAAATAGTGGTCCGACTGACAGCATGAACCTAACAAACACGGGCCTCCGGGGGCAGGCCCGGAGGCGCGTAGGTGCCCGATCGGTGATTTCACTCATTTGACCTGCATGAACCCCGCAGCGACGATTCGTGCTCGCGGGAATACGCGTCATGCACACCGATAGCAGGCCTGCAGCCGGCAGCCGGCAAACACGCTAGATGAAGTACTCGATACTTTCGGATCACATAGGAGACCGTCAATGAGCCGAAATCAGCCAATCAACATACAGACCTTCATCAACGCACATCCATTCGGCAGGTTTCAATGGCTCGTGTTTTTTATGTGTTTCGTCATCGTCCTTCTGGACGGGTTCGACACGGCCGCCATCGGCTTCATTGCGCCCTCGCTGCTGACCGAATGGCATCTGGCGAAGCCTGACTTGGCTCCGGTGCTCAGTGCAGCCTTGTTTGGTCTCGCTTGCGGCGCGCTGGGGGCTGGGCCCTTGTCCGATCGCTTGGGACGTCGCTCTCTGCTTCTTGGCGCCGTCGTGATATTCGGAGTGTCCTGTCTCGGTTCGGCATTTGCTCAGTCGCTGGAGCAACTGACGATTCTTCGGTTCGTGACCGGGATCGGGCTTGGCGCCGCCATGCCGAACGCGGTGACGCTGATGGGAGAGTTTTGCCCTGATCGTCGCCGCGCGACGATCATCAACCTGATGTTTTGCGGCTTTCCGCTTGGCGCCGCGCTGGGAGGGTTCCTTGCGGCGTGGATGATTCCGCATTTCGGCTGGCGCAGCGTCCTCGCTTTCGGGGGCGTCACGCCGTTGCTGCTCGCCGTCCTGCTGGCGGTGAAGATGCCCGAGTCGGTTCGCTTCATGGTGGCAAACGCACAGCCGTATCAACGCATTCAAAAGGCACTCGCGCGTATCGCTCGGGCAGCGCTCGATTCCGAGCACTTCACGCTGACCGAAAGCGCGCCGTCGTCAGGCAAGAGCGGTCTCAACATTGTCTTGTCCAAGACGTATATCGTCGGCTCTTTGA
>Ga0068855_100012543_pt1 | contig 10228 bp, 27 predicted proteins | sample KBSCornC52_FD_66592 | JGI IMG/M metagenome (GOLD analysis project Ga0068855, IMG submission 66592) | Corn rhizosphere microbial communities from Kellogg Biological Station, Michigan, USA - KBS Corn C5-2 | ecosystem: Host-associated > Plants > Roots > Rhizosphere > Soil ... | reverse complement strand
GTGTCGGCGTGCTTAGTCGGTGAAATGACCACACCGATGAACGCTTCAAGCGAAATCAGCTTTTGCCACCATTCGTGAGGCATCTGTCTTAGACTTGCTACACCATACTTACCTGTAGCCATCTAGTTGGTCCTTGAACCCGAGTTGAGGGAGTGAGCAGGCAAAGACCCCCTACCCCCATTGACCGAAGCCAACGAGGATAGAGGAATCGATGCCGGCGATTTGAACCGTCGTGTCGGTCGTTTCGCTATGGCAGGACCGCCTCTCAGCCAGTCCGTCCTCAGTTTTCCTGACGGCACCGTAGGAACTTTCGACCCCCGCGCCACGCGAATCTTGCCAGGCGAGCCATGACGGCCAGCGCATCCGCGACAACCCTCTATCGCACGGTGCGGAATTAATTTCAATCATTTTCCGGAAAATAATTCAGATAGGGCTTGCATACGGAAATAAATTCCGGCATATTCGTCTCAACAACAGGAGACGGACACATGAACACCGCAGCCATCTTCACCAGCATCGAAGCCGCAGCCCGCACGATGAACCAGACGGGTCGCTCGTGGACCCCGACCAAGACCAAGCGCGGTGTCACGGTTCGCGCTGCGATGAATGGCGGCTGGCGCGCGGTCACCGAGATCGACGTGTTCCACATCAACCTTCTCGGCACTGGCCGCGTCATCCGCAAGGCTGATGGCTCGATGGTGGCGGTGTCGTGATGAGCCAGCGCAAGGAAGACTACATGCGCGGCTATGGCGAAGGCTTCCGAGAGGCCCGCCGAGAGTATCAGGCGCTAATGGCTGAGATGGTCGGAGAGATCAAAACGACGGTCGCGGTGATCGATAGTGGCTGTGGCGGCGAGCTGCGCCCGGACGACCTCCAGGAGCTTCTGAAGAAGGCAAATGCCCTAGGTGTCGCATCCTAACCCCATCACCCCACGCATCGCCCTCGGGCCGATGGTCAGCAAGGAGAGAAGACAGTGGCGTCCACAGCGATAAACGACTTGTTCGACAAGGCGCCCGCCAAGCGCACGCTACATGGCGACAAGAAGAAAAAACCGGAATCGGCAACTCACATCATCGAATTTCCCGGCGGTGCGGTCGAGGTCTCCAGGCTGGATGATGGTTCATACTGGGCGCACATCATCGTTAACCGCGCTCACGCTCTGCGCACACTTGCACCTGGCATGGGGTCGGCAATCGGCGAGGTTCTAGACAGCCGCATCGATTGGCACGAGCGCCGCGCCGAAGACATTCCAAGCCTGCCTGACGCCGGCAGCCTGACGCAGATCGCCGTTCGCATCATGCCTGCCCACGCGACTGAATGAACCCCTCCCAAGCAAGACGGCTCCGGCCTGATCTGGGAAATAGGAGAATACGATGACGCATTTCGCAAAAGACAGACAGACGACCATTCCGCTCAACGAGCGCATTGACCTTCTCGATGATGAAGAGCGCGCCGAACTCATCCACATGATCGACTACGCCAAGATCAACCGCGACCTTCACGAGCAGCTTTACCAGCTTCATTCGCGCGGGCCTTGCTGGGATGGCGATGTCATCTCGAAGGTGGATCGAGACATGCTTTTGCGGATCGGGGCTTGCGCCAAGGTCTGCGTCAAAGGCGAGCAGGGGTTCAACGCCTGCACATATTTCGGGCGTGAGCTTCTCAGGATTTTCGACTGGCTCCACGGGCCATTGGGCGAGGAGGTTGGGATCATCGCCCAAGCCACATCCAGCACCGCACGCGGGCCGATGGCCAGCAAGGAGAGAATAGAGTGAAACCTAAGATCAAATCAGATTTTGCAATCCTCGACGTGAAGGCTGGGCGACGGACATTAGCGAAGCATTTCGCGGCCCGACCACCCATTGGGGACTGCCCGAAAGAGCTTCAAATACCTGTCCTTATCTACGGCCACATCGTTGGCATTTGGGGCAGCGATGACGGCGTTTCAATGGAATTTTCGGTGGACGTGAAGAAGGTCTCAGCCGCATAGCCCCCTCCCAAGCAAGACGGCTCCGGCCTGATCTGGGAAATAGGAGAATACGATGATGATTAGCGAACCGGCCACAGAGATTAAGGCGGAGGAGAAACGTCCCGGCTGGCATTGGCGCAATTGCCGCTCGTTTGGTCTTAGCTTTCAGTTCTGGCTTTGGCCTTGGGCATTCGGCGTCAATCGCGGTGACGACTTATATGGCGGCGAGATGTGGGCCCATTTAGGCCCCATCAGTGTCGGCCTTGCCTATTCCATTGGTAATTGCTCCTCCGCTGGCCTCGACCGTTTCACAGGCCTTTCCGAAGCAGAGGCTTACGAGCGAGCCCTCCGGGCTGGGAAATAGGAGAATACGCAGATGACCCCGAAGAGCTTCCGAACGATGTTCGCAGTCCTTCACAACCTGGACCTCGATCAGCTTGAGAAGGCTGGCGTCATCACGCCCGGCGCCAAGGGCGGATCGGACTGGAATCGCTTCAACGGCGACCTGACGACATTCGTTCTCAAGCTTCCCGAGGATCGGGTCAACAAACTGCTCGAACTCGTCAAGGCAGAAGGTTTCCAGCCATGACCGCCGCAGACACTTACCTCGTTTTCGACACCGCCGATCGCTTCCACAGCGGAGCGGTCTGCCACAGCGCCGACGAGGCAAAGGACTTCATCGCCGGCTTGAAGGACAGGACCAGCCTGCGCGTTCTCCGCATCACGGAAGGCGAGCTATGCCGCGATCTGTCGGAGGATTTTCTCAGCGATGCCGAGCCCGTTGAAGAGTACCCCGAGACATTCAACAGACTCCAGCACATGCGCCGCATTGGCGCCTACGGCTGGTGAAGGAGATTTGTGATGTCAATCCCAGGATATGACGCATGGAAGCTGATGACGCCAGACGAGGATTACGAGTCCCGTGGCGGCTGGATATGTCCAATCTGCGGCGCCTATGACACGAGCCGTTGCGAGATGACTGGCGCTGAGGATGATCTGGACGACGAGGATGTCTGTCCTTGGGAAGCAAGCCAACCCGATCCCGACGACCTTATGGAACAGCGCCGCGAGGATCGTGAGATGGAAGCGCGCATGCCGCGCGATCGGGAGGACTTCTGATGAACATTCTCGACTTCTCCGAGCTGCGGCTGATGGACGAATACAGAGCACAGACCGAGGCTCTTTCCAGGATCGACCGCTGGTACTGCGTCCTTCGCCTCGCAGACGTTTCCGAGAACGAAGCCAACGCCATTCTCGCCGATGTAGCGGGTGAGCCGGAAGCGATGGAGCGCGCGGCATGAGCTACGACATCAGCATTGGCCGCGAAAGCTTCAATTACACCTCCAACGTCTCGAAACTATTCTACGACCATATTCCAGATACGGGCAAGGGCGGCGGCCTCCATGAGCTGGAAGGTGTGACCGGCAAGCAAGCTTTGGACATCATTGATGATGCATTCGAAGCAATAAACAGAACCCGCCACCGACTCTGGTCTGCTGGGGATATCGGCGAACCAAAGATGGGCTCCGCATACGACGCGCCGAATGGATGGGGGAGTCTTATTGGCGCACTGATCTTCCTTGCTCAGGTCATGGGAGCGTGCGCCAAAAATCCACGCAAAATAGTGAGGGTATGGGCATGAGCACTCCCGACCACATAGCCGAAGATCTCCGGGCTAGTGAGGCGCTGTTCGACGGCCGGGCCGATCTCAAGGCGCTGCTACAGCGCAGCGTCCTCATCGCCGCTCTTGAGAACGTGGCGAAGTTTGAAACGGAGCCGAGCCTGAAGGCTGCGGCAAGAGCGAGGTTTTTGGATTTGACAGATGGGAGGCACCCGACATGAGCACCTACGCCCTCGCCTGCCGTGAATGTGCGCTTGGTCTTTTAAACACCGCCCGCGAGGTCAAGCGTGATGGCAACGCCCGTGAAGTTGCTCGCCTCGTTAACAACGCCCGTTGGTACTGGCACCGATACATCTGGGAAAAGGAATAATATCATGGCACTGCGTATCACAAAAGCATCCGAGCCCATCACCGTCGAGCGCCTTAACACCGTCATCTATGGTCCCCCAGGCTTGGGCAAGTCTTCCCTCGCCTTCACGGCCGATACACCGCTGTTGCTCGACTTCGACAACGGTAGTCACCGCGCAGCGAACCGCAAGGACACCGTGCGGGTTTCTGACTGGTCCGATGTTGCCGGCATCACTGCCGAAGACCTTGCACCGTTCCACACCGTCATCGTTGACACCGCAGGACGTGCGCTCGACACGCTCACCGCCGACATCATCCGCATCAACCCTAAGCACGGCCGTGGCGGCGCCCTCACTCTTCAGGGGTACGGCGAGCTGAAGGCGCGGTTCACGGCCTTCCTCAAGCTGCTGAACAGCTTCGGTAAGGATGTCGTGTTGATCGCTCACATGGACGAGCAGCGCAACGGCGACGACATCATTGAGCGCCTGGATGTTCAGGGAGGATCAAAAGGCGAGATTTACAAAGCCGCCGACGCCATGGGGCGGCTGGTCATTTCCAACGGCAAGCGTCAGCTTCGGTTCTCCCCGACCGACGCCGCATTTGGCAAGAACCCTGGTCAGCTTGAGCCGTTGGATGTGCCGGATATGGCAAGCCCTGACTTTGACGGGTTTCTTGCAAGCGTCATCGATCGCATCAAGTCACGCCTGAACGAACTGACCGAGGACCAGCGCGAGGCCATAGCAGAGCAGCAGTGGTTCCGAGACAACCTGCCGAAGGTCGATAGCCTGTCCGGCATCAATGAACTTCTGCCCCGAGCGATCGGCGCCGGTACTGTCTGCAAGACCTTGCTGCACAAGCGGGCGACCGAGCTTGGGCTGGCCTTTGACAAGGCGCGCACCGAATATGCGACTGCGAAAGAGGCCGCGTGATGCTGGCCCGCGTCTCGAATATCGAAGCGCATCGGCAGTGGAAGAACTGGCAACCGCTGTTCGAGGGGCAGGACGAGCCGACCGTAGAGGATCTGGTGCGCTTCATCACCGTGGATGAGCCGTCGGGAGCCATGAAAGCCGGGACCGCCTTTCACAAGGCTCTGGAGACGGCGGGCGATGGTATCCACACTCAATTCGAGGTGGATGGCTACACCTTCCTGTTGCCTGACGCAGCCATGTCGCTCCCGACTATCCGGGAAATGCGCGCCTATGGGCAATACGGCGGCTTGACCGTCACCGGCCAAGTTGACGGCGTGGATGGCATGATCGTCACCGACCACAAGACGACCAGCAAGTTTGATCCTGAGCGGTATCTGAACGGCTGCCAGTGGAAGTTCTATCTCGACATCTTCGGCGCCAACGAATTCCGCTGGAACATCTTCGTCATCAAGGAACTCGAACCGATGACTTACGGCGTGTCCGAGCCGCAGGTGTTGAAGGCCTATCGATACCCGGAAATGCACGATCACTGCGAAAAGCTGGCGGCTGACTATCTGGCCTTCGCCAAGGTGCATCTCCGCGAAGAAATTCCCGCAGCAGCCCGTCTACTCATGGCCGGCTAAGACAAGGGCCGGCGCGAATGCCGGCCCGGAAAGGGACACGACATGATGCGGTTTACGATCAGGGACGAGACGGTACACGCCGCCTTCGACATGCTGGAAGGCCATGCCCAGCCGGCCGCCGCCGCCAGAGCGATGCGTGAGCGTCGCGAGGAAGAGAAGCGACAGGCCAAGGCCAGAGCGTTCCTGCGTGCCACAGGGAGCGTGGCGGAGCGTGATGCGCGCTCATTGCTGGATGAAGCATACCAGCAGGCCTGTGAGCGCTTCTATGCGGCTGTGGAGGCCGACGAGGAATTCCGCAACCAGCGCAGCAAGTGCGAGGCCGTCATCGAGGCTTGGCGCACCGTCCAGAGCAATTATCGATCGATGGGGAAAGTAGCATGAGAGGCACCATCCACGTTCGCGAATACAATCGGCGTCGGCCCAATGACGCCGAGTACCAGCACGTCCACTCCGAACTCAGGAGAGCATTCGAGCGGGACATGGCGCTTGAGGAGATGCGCTACCTTCTTGAGACCGAGGTGGAGAAGGATCTTCGCGAGGAGCGGGCGTAATGGGCGTCATCTCGACCAAGCTGCGCAACAGCGCCAAGGGCCAGCCTTGCATGTTTCAGATCCCAGGCGTTTGCAGCCACGACGCTAGCACGACGGTCCTTTGCCATCTGCCTTCCGAGATCAAAGGATTGAGCACCAAGAGCGATGATTTCCACGCTGCTTTCGGTTGCGCACAATGCCACGAAACCATTGATTTGCATAGACTTTCTCGCGAGGATGAGCTATATTTTTCCATGCGAGCATTGCAGCGAACCATGCGCAATTGGGTGTCTCGTGGGCTGGTCGTCGTGCCCGAAGATACCCACCGTCACAAGCCATTATCGAAGACCGTCGCGCGCCGTCACATCGGCACCGGAGAGATTCTATGAACCTGATCGACGCCGATTTCATCCTTTTGGCAGAAGCATGGGATCGCTTGGATAATGCCGCCCAGAACGTGACGACATCGCTGCCAAACCGGCTAACCGAAACGGTGGCAAAGCTGGACCATGAGCGCCTAGCCATGCGCGCAGTCGTTCATAGCATTCTTCGGAGCACCGCCGCGAGGGAGATCACATGACCCGTCCCACCACCAAGCAGGCACTGGCACCGAGGGCGATGTACGCAAAGGAGCAAACGCAGTGACCGAGCTTTTAGGCTGCCCATTCTGCGGCAAAGCGAACACGCCGGCAGTTTTCGAGTTCGACGGTGAACCGTATGTACCAGGCTATGAAATTCGCTGCGATGCCTCTGGGTTCGACGGCGATCCCAGCAGGGGATGTGGAGCAACTAGCGGATGGGGCGAGACGGTAGCGGAGGCGACCGAAACATGGAACCGTCGCGCCTCCCTTCCCGAAGCGCCAGCCGTGCCGGTGGGAGGCTGGTCGTATTCCATAAATTACGGGCCGGATGGCGAGGAGAATTATGCGAACCTCACCACGCCAACCGGCGAGCATGTCGCCAACATCAGAACCCATCATGCGATGGCAATCGTTCGAGGCTTGAATGCGGTGGATGGGGAACTGGCGTTGGCGATAGCATCGGAGTTGCGCGAACTCTTGCCATCGATGGGCCTGCCGAAATTCAAGCGGATTATGGGCAAGGTCCGCGCCGCCCTCACCAAGGCTCATCTCTCCCCCGGTACAGCAGAGGAGGAGAAGCCGTGAGCACGATCTGCGAAACCTGCGGCTGCGAAACCACCTTTGTGCACGATCATCGCGCCGATAATTCCGGGCTGGACGACGGCCCTCCGTTGCATTCGGAGCGCAAGAAAGCTGCACCGAAGCCTACCGAGGAAACCCGCGAAATTCGGCTGCGGGCATGGGCAACGCGGCGCGAAAAGTGGGGCAAATACGGGCATCGGTAGGCACAATCCGTTGAGCGAATAACGGTTCTATGCTACTGTTTTTCAAAGGAAAAAGCAATGACATTGCCCACCGAAAGACCTGAAGACGAAGCGATGGCTCGGATGGCATGCGCTGATCACGGATACCAGTTTGGCGCGCTGGTGGTCGACCTTTCCGGCGACGAACCAGTTCCCGGCTTCACATACACCGTTCCAGGACAGGATGTGACCGCCCCTAATTGGGTTTCGTTTCGAAAATCATGCTGGAAGCACTGGGACGGGAGTGCGGGTGCATGAAGCCCGTGGCGTGGATGAACCCCGAACACTTGGAACAATATCGCTCAGGTGAGCCGTGCGGGATAGCATGGGCATCGCCGGAGCGGACTGATTTCTATTCCGTGCCGCTCGCCGCCCTTCCCGAAGCGCCAGCCGTTCCGGTAGGGGTGACACTTGCGCAACTTCAGCGCGCTCATATCGAGCGGCAGGAAGAATGGTGCCCTGATCAGAAGCCCGATCTGTCGTTTCGCGGCAATGAGATGGCGGGCGAGGTAGGCGAAGCCTGCAACGTCATCAAGAAGCTTGAACGGGAGCGGCATGGATGGCGCGGTTCGCGTGCGACTAAGGAGCAGTTGGCCGAGGAGTTGGGCGACGTGATCCACACAGCGATCCTCTGCGCCATTACCGCCGGCATTGACCTGGAACTAGCAACGGTCGCCAAGTTCAACGCCACCAGCGAGAAGAACGGCCTATCGCACCGGATCGCCCTCCAATCCTCCCCGCCAGTTAAGGCAACGGCGGTGGATGGGCCATGTCCGTATTGCGATGGCTTGGGCGAATACCCGGATGGCAAGTGCAAGCCTTGTAATGGGGCGGGAAAGGTCGCCGCCCTCGCGTCCCAACACGCTGTCGAGGGGGAGGCGGTTGCTTGGCGCTGGCGTTGGGCAGATGCCAGCGAAGATGATGGCTGGACCTACACCCATAGGCGCCCGAAGAGTGACCCGACGCTGATCATCGAACCCCTCTACACCTCTCACCGCCCCGCTGTCGTTTCGCCACTTCCTCTCACAGGAGCCGAACCATGAGCGCTGACACGGAGAAGCTGATCGAACGCCTGCACGAGCGCGCTCTATTGTCCGGTGGCGATAGCCAACTGGACCGAGGCATAAAGGCGCTGTGCAACGAAGCCGCCGACCGCATAGCCAGCCTGGAGGCGGCGCTGGCGGAGGCGAGAGCCGCCACAATTGCTGAATGCGTGGCTGCGCTCTTGGCCGAGGCTGGACGGATCAAGGCAATTCCTTGGGCTGACCGGTTCAACCTGAAGGCAGTCGCCCACGGCCATGATCAAGCTGCAAATCTGCTGGCTGCTCTCTCCTCATCGAAGCAGAAGGACGGCGGCGACGCCCCCACCAACACAGGGGAGAAGCCGTGACACGCGCGCTGCCGCTCAAGCAGAAGCAGATCACGGCACTCTGCAAGGGCGCCGCTGCGGCCGGCTATGCACCGATCGTGCAGATTGGCAACGTCTGGGTCAGACTTGTCCCCGAAGAACACGCTATTCCTCCACAGGAAAAGCAGCCGGTTGACGCGAAGCCGAAGGGGTATCTCTAGATGCCCAGCATGCCGCGCCCTCGCAAGCCCTACGTCCAGAAGGAAACCAGTCGTCACGGAAAGACGGTATGGTACTTTCGGCGCGGTGATGGGCCAAGGACTCGGCTGCCTGGCGAATACGAGAGCGAGGAGTGGTTGCGCGCCTATAGGGCAGCATTCAACGACGAGCCACCCTCGCAAGCCCCAGTGGCCTCGCACGGCTCGCTGCGATGGCTTGTCGATCGCTACGTTGAAAGCGGGCGCTTCTCTCGATTGTCGGAAGAAACCCAGGAGATGCGGCGGCGCGTCCTGAACAAGATATGCGAGACCGGCGGAAGCATGCGGTTCGCAGAAATAAGCTCAGGCGATATCATGGCCGGCAAGGTGCGCCGAGAGGCAACACCATATGCGGCAAGGAACTACGTCAAGATCATGAGCCAGCTTTTCGCGTTCGCGGTGGACTCGGGCTTCATTGCCGAGAACCCCGCCAAGAACGTAGACCAATCGGCGCCGCCGTCGGACGGGCACCACGTCTGGACTATCGAGGAGGTCGAGAAGTACCAGGAACACCACAAGGTCGGGACGCGGGCGCGGCTGGCGATGGATCTTCTGCTCTACACCGGCTTTCGCCGAGCCGATGCTGTCAGGCTGGGGAAGCAGCACATCAAGGATGGCGTGATCCGCTATCGAACCACCAAAGGCCAGGGCGTCGAGGTCGTTATCCCGCTTCTGAAGCCTCTTGCCGAAAGCATCGCGGCCACCAAGACCGGGGATCTGGCCTTTCTGGTGACCGAGTTCGGCAGGCCGTGGGCCAAGGAATCTTTCGGGACGTGGTTTGCTGAGCAGTGCAAGGCGGCCGGCGTGCCGGGACGCGCGCACGGTCTCAGGAAGGCCGGCGCGACCTTCGCCGCCAACAACGGCGCGAACGAATACCAGCTTGCGGCGATGTACGGATGGAAGAACCCGCGCATGGCGGAGGTCTACACACGGAAGGTAAACCGGACCCGTCTCGCCGAACAGGCAGCGAACAGTCTATTCCCGCACCCTATGACTGGTGCGGGGAACGACCCAAGCGACAAAACGGCTGGAAAGTTGTGATGGCGATCCCGGCAGGACTGCCAATAAACTGCGCAAACCCGCAGAAAACATGGGTTTCTAACCCGCACCTATGCTATATTGAACCCCTATTTTGGCATAGGGAATTTCGCTCTATCCCCGCACCTTGGGAGCCGTGAATTATGCGAGACATGTTCGGCAATGAGGTCACCGTCGAGGA
>Ga0068855_100012535_pt1 | contig 10230 bp, 8 predicted proteins | sample KBSCornC52_FD_66592 | JGI IMG/M metagenome (GOLD analysis project Ga0068855, IMG submission 66592) | Corn rhizosphere microbial communities from Kellogg Biological Station, Michigan, USA - KBS Corn C5-2 | ecosystem: Host-associated > Plants > Roots > Rhizosphere > Soil ... | reverse complement strand
CTTGTGCGTGGTCCAGATAGTTCAAACCAATCCCCCAGATCTTCCGCGGATGTCGATAGGGGGCAGTGAAACGGCGAGTTGAGAGGGGATGCAAACGCTGGTCTGGGAGCGCCGCTACTCTCTTTCGGAGATTTAGTTCCATGTCCAAGGAGATGAGATCACGGGCATCCCCCGTGAAATCCGGATAGACCGCCTGCGCCGCAATGGTTCCACGGTTCGGGTCGACGAATACGGGCTGTTCACGACCCGCATCTCTGATCGTCGCAATAGAGACGCTTCTTGGGCCGGAGTCTGATACGGCGCCCATGTGACCTCTCAAGTCTGTGTGTAATCGATTACCGCCCTGGTTTCAGAGGCTACGCATTGAGCCACCGTCTACTCTGATGCGCGTCCCGGTAACGTATGACGCATGGGCGCTTGCCAGGAAAGTGGCGACTGCTGCGAACTCTTCCGGCCGCCCGTAACGACGTATCGGTATTGCTGACTCGGACGCGTTGCGCTCTTCCTCTAGACTGTGCCCGGCCTCAGCAGCCCGTTTGGCGTCAAGGGCGGCGACCCGGTCCGTGGCGAATCGTCCGGGCAACAGCATGTTGACAGTGACTCCATGCTCGGCCGTCTCTTCAGCGAGGGTCTTGAGGTACGCGCTAAGGGCAGCCCGGCCTACGTTGGACGCGGCGAGTCCGGGTATCGGTTCAGCAACTCCGCTTGAACCGATAGCGATGATTCGCCCCCACCCAGCATTGAGCATGTCAGGCAGGCAGAGGCGAACGAGGTCCTGTTGTGTCAGGAGCAGGCGATCAATCGCCTGCTGGAAGCTGTCACGGCTCTCTTCGCTTGCGCGGCCAGGCGGGGGTCCGCCTGTGTTGAGTACCAGAATATGGAGCGGCCCGCATCTCTCACGTGCCAGTCGTACGGCCCGCTCAGCGCCCAAAGGGTCAGTAAGGTCAACGCCGAATCCCCATGCAGCGGGCAACGCCGCAGCCTCCTTCTCGGCAAGCTCTCCGCGGCGCCCGCATAGCGCCGTCCGCACGCCCTCGTGGGCGAGGGAGCGCGCGATGGCGAGTCCTAACCCCGAGGTGGACGCGCAAACGAGCGCCGCGCGACCCGCGATACCCAGATCCACTATTCGTGCGCTCCTTTTGCCAGAAGACGGCCTGCTTCTGAAGCGTGTTCCTGTACCAGCCATCGCAGATATTGCGGCAGTTCAGCCGCCGGCGGACGCACCGCAGCGCTCGTCATCAGGCCGCGCTGAAGCAGCAATTCCTTCCTTACAGCCAGCCCGATGCCCTTCTGCGCCTCGAAGTTTGCCAAAGGCAGCCACGGGGAGAGCACTGCTCGTGCGGCAGCGAAGCCGGACCGTCGATAGGCCGCGTGCGTGGACACTAGGCCTTCGAAGAAGGAGAATCCGGTCATCGACCCAGCCGCACCACACGCCAATTCGTCGAGCAAGCCGACCCCGCCTAGCCCACCGAACACAGGCGTATCCGTCTTCGTTGTAAGCACGTTGATGGCCGCTGCCGTCGGTTCTGCCTCGGCCTTCACTCCGGCCACTATGTCTCCCTGATCGCGAACCAGGGCTGCCAACTCACGGGCGTCCACGTGCACACCCGTGGCTATCGGATAATCTTGAATCACGACGCTAACATTCGTCGCCTCGTACAAAGCGCGGATGTGACGCGCGAAGGCCGACAGGTCGGCGGTACCGATTTTCACCATCACTCCCGCAAGAGCAGAGTCGGCCGCGGCGAGGGCCGACTCCGCCTCCTCGATGGCGTCGGCCGTGGTCCCACCGCTCAGCCCCACCACGAGGGGTAACCCCGTCGATGCGGCCGCTACGAGCTCAACCATTTGCGATCTCTCGGCGGGGCTGAGCGCGGCGGCCTCGCCGAACACGCCGAGCACGGTCAGACCGACCGCTCCCACGGCACGGTAGTGACGGGCCAACGCGTCGACGGACGGCTCACAGATTCGAAGCTCGGGGCCGGTAAAGGGCGTCGGAAGCACAGCCCAACAGCCAGATGGCAGCCGCTGTGACGTCATCCTCTTCTCGCTCCCGGGATCCGCTGGTCTCGCTCCTGCCGGGCACGCCAGCGGGGGCTGGCATTGTTTGCATAGCGCGTCACACGCCTTTGCATGACGAGAAGCATGCCCATGATCAGAGCGTTGATACCGAAGATCACCAGGCCGAACGCGGCCACGGTCGGATACAAGGCGTTCTGCCACTGGCTAACGAGGTATAGCGAGGTGTAAGACGACCCGCTAGGCGCAAGCAACACAGATACAGGTAGCTCACGAAACATCGATACGAATAGGACGAGCCAGGCGGTGATCAGGAAGCGTGCGAGCAGCGGAATGAGAATGAAGCGAACCGCACCGAAGAAGCTAGCACCGGCGACTCGCGACGACTCTCCTAGTTCGCGAGAGAGCTGATACAGGCCGCCCGCGAGCACTTGCATGGCCAGCGGAAGGAACACGACAACGTATCCGACGAGTAGAAGGAACGCCGTTCCATACAGCGCGCCCGCAAACAGAAACACAGCGGCAAGGAAACCCACCGCGAACACGATGCTCGGCGTTCCGAGCGGCACAAGCGCCAAGTAGGCTATTGCTGCGCGGCCCCGCAACGTCGATCGAGACGCGATGATGGAGATCGCCAGAGCGAGAACCACGCCGATGCTGGCGCCAATGAGCGACAACTTGAAGCTATCCCACAGCGCCTGGCGACCGTAGGGGTCGCCCAACGCCGCTGAGAAGTTCGCTAACGAGAGATGTGCGTCCCCAAGATTGGACGTCCAGAGCCGCTCCAAAGCCACGAGCACAATCGCGGCGGCTGGTAGCAGCACCGCCAAGACGATGTACGACCATACAGCGCAGGAGGCCAAGGGTGACCACCGCCCAAGGCTGAGCCGCCTCGCCGTTCGCCCTTTCCCACCAATCACCTCATAGCGGCCCTGCCCGCGAGATAGCCGCCGCTGGAGATAGAGGCCAAGCAACGCCGGCGCAAGCAGAAGGATGCCGAGCGCAGCGGCAGCAGATGGCTGAGCAGGGTAGAAGACCGAGGAGTACTCCCAAATCCGAAGTGACAGAACCTGAAAGTTGATAGAGCTTCCAAGGACGAGTGGAATCGAGAACTCGGCGAGGCCGACCATGACGACCACGACAACACTAGCGATAATCGCCGGGCGGATTATTGGCGTCGTGATTCGAACCAAGGCACCCAAGCTGGACGAGCCGGAGACCATCGCTGCTTCTTCGAACTCCGTGTCAACCTGCATAATGGCAGGGCGCAAGTACAGGTAGGCGAACGGGACGACGTAGATGCTAGCTACGATAATGATCCCGTGCGTGCTGTAAATGTTGAGGAGAGTGCTGTGCGGTCCAACGCCTGGCACCTGCCGCCAAAGAACGTTTAGCAGGCCCGCTTGCGGGGATCCGAGGAACATCCAGCCAAACGCCCCAATCAAGGGCGGCACTAGGAAAGACATGATCGGCATAAACTCGCCAAGCCACTTGCCGCCGGCCACATTCGTTCTCGATACGAGAATGGCAAGGCCAAACGCTATGGCGGTGCCGATGATGGTGCTGGAGACGACGAGGAGAAGGGTGTTCTTGATCGCCGCGACATTGGCGGGATCCGCAACGACGTTCCACCACCGCTCAAGCCCACTCAGGCCGGCACCGCCGGAGATGGGCTTGTAGGCGGTCCAGATCACCGCGACCAAGGGACCACCGATTACGGCCACGAGCACGAGTAGCAGGACGACGAAGGTGGCGCGCGTGCCTCGGCTGTCAGTTCTAACCACGGCGTTGCGGCGTTCAGTACGCTGCGGGAGTGTGGTGAGCATCGCCTCAGCCTCTTGAATACTCGGGGATCACGCCGCCACCCGGACCGGCGTCCGGCGCCGCCCGTGCGTCGCTAGGGTCGCCGATCCTCCGGTAGATGCGTAGCGCATCTACCGGAATAAGGACCTCCACCTCTACGCCTCGCTCTGGTCCGAGCTCGGTGCCCGGCGCCAGCACGTCGAAAGCGCCGCCGTTAGCTCGGATTACGTAGGTCGTCAGATCCCCGGCAAAGGCAACCTGCTCGACAGCGCCAGAAACCCGATTCCATTCATGCACAGATCCAGCAGAGAACTGGGCATCCTGCGGGCGGAAGCAGATCTCTACGGTGTCACCCGCTGCGCAGGAGGACTCGGTCTCGCTGTTTCCAGGCTGCCCTCGGAGCACTCCGAGATCGCACCTCACGGTCAACGTTTGGTCGTCGCGCCCCAGCACCTGGCCAAATCTGCTGTTCATAGTGCCGAGCGCGCGCCCAACGCCAGCCGATGTCGGCTGACGGTATATCTCCCGGGGCGAGCCGACCTGTGCGACCCGTCCGTGCTCCATCACGGCGATGCGATCCGCGATGGTCAGTGCCTCTGCCTGGTCGTGGGTCACGTAAACCATCGTCAACCGGAGGCGTCTCGCCAGAGACGACAGCTCCAAGCGCAACCGGGTGCGAAGGCCTGCGTCTAGGTTCGATAGTGGCTCGTCCAGCAAGAGGACCGACGGCTTTGCGACGATCGCTCGCGCGACTGCAACGCGTTGTTGCTGGCCACCACTGAGCTCCCGTCCGTACCGGCCGGCAAGCTCGAGGCAGCCGACTTGCGCAAGTGACTCGTTCACGCGCGCCCGAACAGCCTGACGGTCGACATGTTGCCTCCGGAGCGGAAACGCAACGTTCTGAAAGACAGTCATATGCGGCCAGATTGCGTACGACTGGAACACCATGCCGACCTGCCGCGCATGCGGCTGTATGAACGTTCGGCGCGAAGATGAATACATCGTTTCGTCGCCAATCACGATCTCCCCAGTGTCCGGGACGTCCAAGCCTGCCAAGCATCGAAGGAGCGTTGTCTTACCGCAGCCACTGGCCCCAAGCAGCACGAGGATCTCGGCCTCCCCGACTTCGAGGTCGATACCGTCGAGGACTTTGACAGGGCCGCTCGCAGCGCGGTACGACTTGCTAATGCCACGGAGCGAGATTCTTCTTGACACCGGACCACCTCCTTGCATCGAAGACCGTCGGTACGCTGCCGCCGTCGTTCAGCTGCCCTGAAGCTGCTTCAGCAGGCTTGCTGCCTGTGCGGTCGCAGCCTTTGCGTCGAGTGGCTTGTAGCCCGCAGGGACCTGAGTCGCCCCTGGGATGCCACTTAAGGGTGATGCGAGGTTGAACGAGCCATTCATAACCTGCTGGCCATCGGGCGACATGAGATAGTCGATGAAGAGCGCGGCCGCATTCGGGTGTGACGCGAAGCGTGAGACGGCGAAGTCTCGCACGGCGCCCGCGAGCTGATCGGGGATCCATTGCTTGACGTCGGCGCCGGCGTCGTTGAGTGATTTCACGTAGGACTGTGCGATCAGGCCCACCTTCGACTCCCCCGCTGCAATACGCTGAGCACAATCGGCAAAGGTGGGGGTGAGCACGATGCCATTCTTGCCGAGGTTGGCGAGGAAGTCTGGTGAAGTCGCACTCGCGATAACGATGTACTGCCAGGCGATATTTGCGTTAAGCGTGGGGTTTTCGCCACAGATCGCACCCTTGAACTCGGGCTTCAGCAGGTCTTGGTAGGATGCCGGGACAGAGGCGGAGTCCACCAGCTTTGCGTTGTAAAGCACTGTGTAAAGGTTGTAACTGACGCTCACGCCGTAGTCCTGGATTTTGTGCGCGGCCGGCCATGTCGCGAATGCGGGCACGCTGGTGAGTGGCTGGAGGATGTTCATCGAGTGCTGCGTCGCCAGGTCATCAGGCACAGCAGTGCTAACTACGTCCCACTTGTGGATATTGTGCTGGCCCTCTGTGACGAGCCGTTGGGACAGTGCGGCATTTTGGAGAATCGTGGGGGTGACTTTAATACCGTACTTCTTCGTGAAACCGTCCGAGATCGCTCGTGTCGTCGCCACGTCAAGTGCCGCATAGAAGTCTACGCTGCCTTCCTTCTTTGCGGCCGCCTCGAGACTTGCCAGTCCTCCCGAGGCGCCTGCACTCGGCGAGCTGACAGTGGGTTGCGATGAGGCCGGCGTACGGGCAGCAGGTTGCGATGAGCTACAACCTGCGGCGACAAGACTGGCGACGACGACGGCCGCCGCTGAAAGCGCGAGGGGACGGACTCTGGGTGTGCGGCGCGGCCACGGGTGGCTTGAGACACCCGTCGTGGAAGACTTCGTCATATGATTCGCCATCGAATACGCTCCTAGTGCTGGGTCCGGGCGTTAGTAGTCATGTCTGGCTGCCTCTCTCTCGAGACGGCGACGAGGCCTGCTCGTGGAGGTCGCCCGCTAGCCGTCGTGCGAGGACTTGCTCGCTCGCTGCGCGCCTGCTCGCGGACATCTCTGCGGTGTGTCGGTAAAGGCGTGGCACTCATTGCGGCTTCCCGGATCAGGTCGAGGCAGCGCCGAGCCGCTGGGCTTGGGAGAAAGCCGCCCGGCGTGGCGACACAGATATGAATGTCCGTCAGCATTCCGTCGACTCGTCGATACACGAGATCGCCTCTCGCTTCAAAGGGGTCGAGCTGCCGACCGAGTTCACCGACAAATGCCACACCAACGCCGGCGGCGACCATCCGTTTTGCCGTCTCGGTGTTGTCGGTACGCAGAGCAACCTGGAAGCCGGGGCCGAATGCGTCGACCATCGCGTCGGAGACAATGAAGTCTTCGTTGTACGCAATCATCGGTTCGCTGCGCAGGTCCGCCGCAGTCAACCGGGTCCGCCGTGCCAGGGGGTGACGCGCGGGTATGCAGGCGACGAGCGTATCGCGTGCGATCTCTTCCAGCGTTATCGATCCGTTCGTCGCGTGCGGATTGGTGCCTCCGAAGTGTGAGACAATGCCGAAATCATCGTGCCCCTGCAGGATTCTTGAGATGTTTCTACGAGAACCGCCCTCATGAACGCTGACCTGGACGCCAGGATGGCTGGCGGAAAGCGTCGCCAGGACGGTCGGCAACCAGATCTGAGTCACGATTGCGATCGCGCCAAAGCTGACACGGCCCCGCTCGAGGTTGTTGTGGGCGTCGCAGCCGGCGGTAATCGCGTGCACCGTGCGTAGGATCGCTCGGACCTGAGGAATGATCTCCTCCCCCACGGCAGTGAGCCGCACTCCCCTCGGCGTGCGATAGAGCAGAACCGAGTTGAGCCTTGTCTCCAACTGTGCGATCGCCCGGCTCAGCGAAGGCTGAGCTAAGCCCAGGGCCTCGGCGGCGCCGTGGAAGGAGCCTTCATCGATGATTGCCGCGAAGTACCGCAGTTGGTCCAGCGTGATGCCAGTCGTGAGGTCTACCGACGGTGCACTGGTCACTGGTCGGCCCTGCCTTGGTATGCCGCGCCGCGTGACATCGCGCGGGCTGCCATCCCTGCGGCTCGGGGCGCCGTATCTGAGGAAGAGTCTGGGCGGCTCGGTCGACTCTGGCGCACCATGGCGGCGATGTCTAGGCGTCGGTGACTGATCACCGGCAGAGACTGCCGACTTGCTCGCAAGCGCTCGGGATCGATTGAGTCGATGAGGAGACCCGGCGCCTCACCAAGTTGAGCACGCACGACCCCCATCGGATCGACGAGCATGCTACCGCCGATGTTGTCGGGGCCGCATTCACCCGCCGCGGCGATGTAGCAGGTATTTTCAAGTGCTCGTGCGGCAACCAGTAGGTCCCAATGGCGCTCCTTCAGCAACCCGCGGCGCCACGCGGCGGGCAGAGCGATTAGGTCCGCACCGTCGTCCGAAAGAACCCGCGCCACCTCGGGGAAGCGGACGTCGTAGCAGGTCATCAACCCGATTCTGAGGCCGGCGTGCTCGAACACTGGGGGTAACCGGTCGCCGGGCTGCACACGATCCGATTCGCGTACGCCGAAAGCGTCGTAGAGATGCAACTTGCGGTACGAAGCAAGAATCTGCCCGTTGCTCGCAGCAATCGCCGTGTTGTATACCCTATTGTTCTGCGCTGGCTCATGGACGCCAACGACTACAGCGAGCTCGCTGCCTGCGGTTGCTCCGACGATGCCGCTTACGAATGGCCCATCTAGCGTCTGAGCAGCATCCAGGATTCGGCTTGGTTCGCCCGTGAAGCGTGCCAGCACGCCCTCTGGCAACACAAGGAGTTCCGCGCCTTGGGCCTTCGCCGACGCGATCAATGCATGGCAGGTCTTGAGATTCTTCTCCCATGTTGGGGACGCCTCGAACTGCCCGATCGCTACCTTCATGGGGCACCGATCCGGGTGCCAGTGGTGCCGGCCGAACAGCGAGAGGGTCGTCTCAGCAAGGTGGTCCGCGGTGAGTGGGTCGAGGCCACCGCCGGGTGCCGACTACTCCTGGTCACCATGTTTCCTCGAAGATTCGGAACCAGTTCGCGCCGGCGAGCTTGCGCACCGTTTCTTCTGTGTATCCGCGTTGACGGAACGCATCGAGGACGGAAGGAATGCAGCTCAACGAATCGAACCCGTCCGCATAGATCGTTTCCCAGCTGTAACCGGCCACTAGGTCTGGCATGCGCCGACCAGAGTTGCTGAACCAGCGGACTGCCCAGTGCTCTGCGATATCCGTACCGATCGCTACGTGGTCGTCCCCGACCAGCTCCAATGCGCGATCTACGTGGTTGAGATAATCCTCGAGCTTTGGCCGCTGGCCGGGCCGTTTCTGGCAGAACGGCGAATAGGGCGACAGCGCGATGATCCCTCCACGATCGGCAAGGTTCTTGATGAGGTCATCGGGCTTGTTCCTGAGGCACTCGGTAAGCGATGCACAACCCGTGTGAGTAAACACGCACGGCTTGTCGGAATACTCGATTGCCTCAAGACCGGTCCTGAGCCCTACGTGCGACAGGTCGATGAGGATGCCTAGCCGGTTCATCTCGCGGACGGCTTGACGGCCGATCGTCGTCAGGCCCCCGTCTACCGGTTCGAAGCAACCATCGCCGAGGCGATTCCTCTCGTTGTAGGTCAGTTGCGCGATCTTCACCCCGTTGCGATGTAGGAAGGGCAGCAGGTTGACGGGGTCCGCTTCGATGGGTGCACAGTTCTGCAGCGTGAGAATCAGCGCAAGGCGCCCAGTCTCCTTCGCAGCGGCTATGTCCGCTGTTGACGTTGCCACTAGGCACTTGTCCGGGCGGACCTCTGCGAGGTTGTAGTAGACGTTGATCTCTTCGATCGCTTGAAAGAGACCCCCGACCATGTGCGCGCCGATTTGTGCCGACACCGTAACGCACACTGCCGAGACGCCGGCATCAAGGATCTGGTCTAGAAAGCGATCGGAACCAATACGCGGCGTACACCCGTCGATCACTACGATGTCCGAATTCACACTCAAGGTTGCCCTCCGTGGGTCCAGTTGCGCTGAGCCGCTGTTGCTGCGCGGGCTCGTTCGGTCATGCCTCCGTCGACCTTCGGAACCAGCCGTTGCCGTGCAGGTTAGAGACGTCCGCGACCTAACGTCAATGCTATGGTTCGCATCGCATCGATGCATGTGGGCTATCGGCCGCGTTTTGATCTCCGAAGGTCCGGGCTGCTTCAGCGCGGCCTCGTCGGTGACGTCGGGCAGCAACACTGGCTTCGCCGGGCCTGTTGCATCCCCGAGGCAGATTTGCCACCCTCGCTGAGAAACGGCGTCCCACTCGGACCTCGAAGCCATCGATTCGCATGTCCGGCCACGCAGTAGCTTTGCCGCGGTTGAGGCACCTGCACCATGGATCGGCGGCTAGGGAGGCCGTCAGGTATCGCCTGGGGCACACGAATATTGACGGACGCGCACAAGGGCTAATAAGTCGACGTGAAGGGTTGGAGCGAACCTCGTGGATGGAAGCAAATCGTCGGATTCTAATCTGCCGCTTACCGTGAATGATGCTGCCGCCATGCTACGGTCTGGCGAACTCACGAGCGTCGCGCTGACAACAGCGCTACTCGCGCGCGCGGATGTCATTGACCCCATAATCGGCACGTATGTCACCCGCCTCGATGACTATGCGATGGAAAGGGCCGAACTAGCAGACCACGACTTCCGCCGCGGCATAGACAGGGGCATGTATCAAGGCGTACCGATCGGAATAAAAGACATCCTCGCAGTTGCCGCTGGCCCCACCACTGCGAATAGCCTCATCCTCAATCGCTCTTGGGGCCATGAGAGACAAGGGCCCGTAGTATCCCGCTTGGAACGTGCAGGCGCCGTCATCACCGGTAAACTCACGACGTCCGAATTCGCCATCGGC
>Ga0068855_100012533_pt1 | contig 10231 bp, 10 predicted proteins | sample KBSCornC52_FD_66592 | JGI IMG/M metagenome (GOLD analysis project Ga0068855, IMG submission 66592) | Corn rhizosphere microbial communities from Kellogg Biological Station, Michigan, USA - KBS Corn C5-2 | ecosystem: Host-associated > Plants > Roots > Rhizosphere > Soil ... | reverse complement strand
GCATGTCCGGCGAAGCCGTGCACGAGCTCGAGCGCGCCGTCGCGCTCTGTCCGACGTTCGCCGATCTGCGCACGCGCCTCGCCACGCTGTATCGAGATCTCGGTCAGAAAGAGCGAGCGCGCGAGCAACTCGAGATCGCCAAGCAGCACAACCCGAACTACGTGCAGGCGCGCGTACTGCTCGGCGTGGCCATGCTGTCCGCCGGCGAATACGAGCCCGCAATCGGCGAATTCGAAGCCGTATTGGCGCACGACAGCGAGCACAAGAGCGCGCAGATGTACCTCAAAATCGCGCACTCTCAGCGCGGTAAGTCGGAAGTTCCGCCGGCTACCGCGACGTGAGGAGCGGCCTGGCTCGCGCGCTCGCCTGCACTGTCTCGAGCGCGGCCTCGGGCTAAATCGTGGAGCAAACGATGGCATCGCGAGGCGCCTTACGCCGCAACTTGGCTCAGGTCTGGCGTCGCTTGCGAGGCGTGCGCCAGTCCCCCGCGCGTATCGCGTTGGCGGTCGGCTCGGGTCTGTTCATTGGCTGCCTGCCCGTGTACGGGCTGCATTTCGTGTTGTGCCTGCTGTGGTGCCTGCCGCTCGGCCTCGACTTCGTCGCGACCTACCTGGCAGCGAACATCTCCAATCCGTTCGTCGCGCCGTTCTTGGTCACGCTCGAGGTCGAGGTCGGCTCACTCGTCACCACGGGTCGTCACGCGGCGTTCACACTGGCCCGCGCCAAGCAGACCGGGATTTTTGGATTCGCAGTGCAGGCCGCAGTCGGCAGTCTCTTCGTTGGCGCAGCGCTGGCGGCGATCGGCGCGAGCACGGCCTATTGGCTGGCGCAAAAACAGCACCTGGCTCGCGCCGCGCGCGGCGCGAGCAGCGACGGCGAACCGTCGAGCGAAGAGCAAACGGAGCTCGCGGCGCTGCGCACGATCGCGCGCTACCGCGCGGCCCCGATCGGCGATCGGCTGTACGTCGCGGGCAAGCTGCGCTCCGATCCGCTGACACGGATGCTCGCAGCGCTGCCCGGCGACTTCGGCCGAGTGCTCGATGCCGGCGCCGGTCGCGGCCAATTCGCCCTCTTCCTGCGCGAGCTTGGCCGCGCGCAAGAGCTCGTGGCGCTCGACAGTGATGGCCGAAAAGTGGCGCTCTTTCGCGCGGCCGCAGGCGACGCCGCGCGCGTCGCGGTCTGTGATTTGCTCGATTTGCCCGAGGGCGAGGCGGACACGCTGCTCTTGATCGACGTGCTCCACTATTTGCCCGCGGCCGAGCAAGACGAGCTCTTGCGCCGCGCGGCCCTGCGCGTTCTGAGCGGTCGGATCCTGGTGCGCGAGCTCGACGGCGCTCGCAGCGCGCGCAACGCCGTCACGCGCGGCTTCGAATGGCTCGCCCAAGTGACCGGTTACAACCGCGGTCGCGCCGCGCATCACTATCGCCCGGCCCGCGAAATCACGGCCGTGCTCGAGCGGCTCGGCTTCAGCTGCGAAGTGCGCGGCGCGTCCGAAGGCACCCCCTTCGGCAACGTCCTGATCGTGGCGACCCGACGCTAACGTCTCGCATCGCCGGTCGCCCTGTTGGCAGCCACCGGAGAAAGCCGTTAGATTTTTGGGGTTGATGGTCACGCTCGGCGTCGTGAGCGGCAAAGCCTTCGGCGTCGCGTTGCGGTCCGCGCGCCAAAGAACGCGCTCGCGTCGCTCAGCCGAGCGCAGATTGCGCGGCGAGCAGAGCGTGCGCGCTGAGCGCCGCGCTCTGTTCGGCCACGGTCGTGCTCTCGAACTCGGCCGCGCGGAAGCCGAAGATCTCGGCAAAGAGCGGGACTGCCAGTTCTGCGGCCGCGCGTGGCGTCGGTGCGCTGCCCGTCAATGACTCGAGCGAGCCCACGCCGAACTCGGTGATGCCGCACGGCACGATCAGCCGAAACAGCGACAAATCGGTGCTCAGGTTGAGCGCAAAGCCGTGCATCGTCACCCAGCGCGAAATGCGCACGCCGATCGCGCCGATTTTGACGGGCGTGCGCGCCGCTTCGACGCCCGACCACGCGCCTGGTTTCGCCGCATCCGCCCAAAGGCCGATGTATTGGTCGATCACGCCGGTTTCGATGCCGCGGCTGGCCGCGATGCCGGCCATGACGCGATTCAGATCCTTCCAATAGCGGCGCACGTCGCAGCGATCGGGGCGCAGATCGAAAATCGGGTAGCAAACGAGCTGCCCCGGGGCGTGCAGGGTGACCTCGCCGCCGCGCCCGGTCGCAACGACCGCAATGCCCGCTGCCGCGAGCGACGCTTCCGAGCTCAAGATGTCGCCAGGTGTCGCGCCGCGGCCGAGCGTGATCGTCGGCTCGTGCTCGACGAACAGCACCGTGTCGCCGATCAGCCCCGATTTACGCGCCTCGTGCAGCTGATGCTGCAGCGCGTGCACGGGCTCGTACGCGGCGCGTCCGAGCCAGAGCGCTCGTAGGCTTCGCTCGGCGGTCATTCCGGGATGGTAGCGCCGGAATCGACGAGTTCACTCCGCAGTCCGTCGATTTGTTCGGTGAACACGTTGGCGATGTCCGGATCGAACTGCGAACCCGAGCAGCGTAGGATTTCGTTGACCGTGACCTCGTGCGGCAGCGCGCGGCGGTACGCGCGATCGCTGGTCATCGCGTCGTAGGTATCGGCCACCGCGATGATCCGGGCGATCAGCGGGATGTCGTTGCCCGCGAGGCCGAGCGGGTAACCGCGGCCGTCCCAGCGCTCGTGGTGGAGGTGTACGCCCGGGATCACCGGTTGCAAAAACTTGATCGGGTCCAAGATCTCGCGACCATAGGTGGGGTGGCGCTTGAAGATCTCGTATTCCGGCGCGGTGAGCTTGCCGGTTTTGTTCAGGTTCATCACGCAGCCCACCTTGCCGATATCGTGCATCAGCGCGGAATGGCGGACGATCTCGATCTGACCCTCGTCGAGCCCGAGCCAGCGCGCGAGGTTCACGGCGTAGCGCGCGACGCGCTCGGAGTGCCCCGACGTGTAGCGATCCATCTTGTCGATGGTGCGGGCGAGGCTTTGAATCGTCTGCTGGAAAGTGGCCTGAAGATCCTCGTACAAGCGCGCGTTTTCGATCGCCGCCGCCGCGCGCGAGGCAATGATACTGAGCAGCTTGCGTTGCCCCTCGTCGAAACGCTTACTCGCGGTCAGGGACACGACGGCGATCCAGCCGAGCAGCCGCTCGCGCATTTTCAGCGGGATGATCGTGATGCTCTGCACCTGGCGCGACGGATGCGTCGAAAACAGCTCGCGGGCGCGGGCGCCGTGCTCGACCAAAAAATTCTCGCGTTTCAAGCGCTCGCTGACCGCTAGCGCGTCGAGCTCACCGACCTCTTCCCCTTCCGGAAGAGTCTCGGCCTGACTGACATTGCGCGGAAAAAAAGCGCCTTCACCGTTGTCCAGCCAGGTCATCACCAAATCTGCGCGGATTTCGTGGAGACCGCTGTCGGCGACGGTGGCGATGACCTCGTCGAGCGACAGGCTGGCGGTGATGGCTTCACTCACCTTGTACAGCGAGAGCGCTTCGCGCAGGCGCAAGTTCTCCGCCGACAAGCGGCGCTTCTCCAGCCCCCGCTGCACGATGTGTACGATCTCTTCCACCTTGAACGGCTTCAAGATGTAGTCGTAAGCGCCGCGCTTCATGGCATCGATCGCGGTCTCGACGGTGCCGAAGCCGGTCATGATCACGGTCAACGTGTCGGGGTGGGTGCGCGCCACTTCACGCAGCAAATCCAACCCGCCCATCTTCGGCATTTTGAGGTCACTGATGACCATGTCGTAGCGAGCGCGCTCGAGCTCGTTCGTTGCGCTCACGCCGTCTTCGGCGGTGCGCACGATGTAGCCCTCCATGCCCAGGAAATCAGCGATGATGTCGCGGATGAATTTCTCGTCGTCGACAACGAGTACCCGCGGGCGATCTTCGGGATAGCTCGAGTCCGGCGCGGGCATGGAGGCGGGGCTTAGCATGCGGGGGGGACTTGGGAACGAGCCTGCCAGAAAATGGGGCCGGGGTGGTTTTTTCCGGGCGTCTCAGCTTCGTTGGCCCAAAAGGCCGCCCAAGGCGCGGCGCCGGGGCTCGGGATCGTGGCTCTTCAAGTAGCCCAGGTTGAGCCAATTGATCAGCGCGTGAGCGGCGATTGGGCCAGCGAGGGAGCCAGTCAGCGCGTAGATCGCGCCGAAAGCCAGGCCCATCAGCGTTGCCCACGCGACCCACGCCCAGCGACTGGGACCGCGAAGCTGCGCGTGGACCAGCCCGAAAACCGCCGCCTGCAACCAAAAGCCGAGCCAAGGTTGGAGGAGCCCGCGGAACAAGAGCTCCTCGCCGAAGGCGCTGAGCAGCGCGACCGCGGCGATGCCCGCAGCACTCAAATCACGAGCGACCGGGCGCAGCTCGGAATGTAGGTTTCTGGCCCAAGCGAAGCGCGTGACGAATACGCGCGTGCTCACCACCACGAGGCCGCCGAAGGCGAGCCCGATCACCGAGCTATAGACGTGACTAACGACCGCTGGCAGGGCCAGCCACGGCTCCGGGTAAACGAACGGCGAGCTGCCACGCCAGAGGATGGCAATCGTCACCGCACTTGCGCTCGCGGCAAGGTAAGTGATGGCGACTCTGCCCCAGCGAAGCATGGCTTTCGGAGAATATGGCACGTAGCGCGCCTGATCGCACCTTCAGGAGTCGGCTCGCATCAGCGCCGCTCGAGCGGCAGTGAGCGGGCGTTCTTTGGGCGTTCGGCCATCGTGGCGTGGTCCGTGCGGCGGGTTTCGGTGGGCTGAAACGACCTGGCGAGCCGTAAACGACCGCGAGTGTCGCACACTTGGCCAAAACACTGGTGAAGCGCCTCGAAGGAGTTGTTAGAGTCGCCCGCGCGTGGCGGAGAAGGAAGAGTCACCGGAAGTTCTGGAGCGGTTTTCCTCGGGTCTCGGACTCGTCGACATCATCGCGCGCCAGATCTCGCGCACGCTCGGCGGCGCTGCGGAGCTCGAGGAGTTGCTCAGCTTCGGGCGCGAGGGGCTGTGGGACGCGGCGCGTCGTTTCGACGCCTCGCGTGGTGTGCCTTTCCGCGGCTACGCGAATTTCCGCGTGCGCGGCGCGATCATCGACGGCGTGCGCACCTCTGCGCGGCTGTCGCGCCGCACCCACGAGCGGCTGAACGGCTTGCAAGCCGCCGCGCGGGTGAGCGAAGGCGCCCACGAGGATCTCGCGGCGCCGCGCGCACCCGGCTCGGGTCCCGCGGAGGCCGAGCAGGCGTTGGGAGACCACCTCGCGGCAATGGCCACGGCCATGGCCGCCGGCTTGATCGCGCCCATCGCGCACGGGGACGACGGCGAGCGCACCCTGGTCGCCACTGGCGAAGATCCGGAGCAAGCGTACGGCTCGGCCGAGCTTCGGCAGGTGATTCAGAGCGCAATTGGCGAGCTGCCGCGCGAGGAGGCCGAGCTCGTGCGCCGCCACTACCTCGAAGGAGCGCGCTTCGACCACGTGGCCGCGGAGCTCGGGCTGAGTAAATCCTGGGCGAGCCGCCTGCACACCCGGGCGCTCACCCGCTTGTCCAAACGGCTGCGCGGCGTGTCGGACTGACGATCTGACGCAACTGCCGCGAGGATCCTGCCGACGGGTGGCTCGGACATGGCAATCTCCAGCGTGCAAAGTGAGCTTCCGGTCACCCCGCCAGCGCCAAGGGCGGCGTTGCACCCGGTCGAGCCACCGCCCGCGGCCGCCGACGCGCCATTCTGGCGGGCCATGCGCGGCTTGGGGCGCGAGATCGACCTGGGCGAGGTCCGAGTCGAAAGCGCCTCCCAGCTGCACCAGTACGACACCGGGACCTTGATCGCGCTTCAGGCGGGCATCTATCGCTACACGGAAGCCGTGGATTTAGCCTCGAAAATCGTGGATCGCGCGACGAACGCCGTGCATACCGTGCTTTCCAGCGGGCGTTGAAGAGCTCGTGCGGCCGGCCGCAGCGCGGGGCCCGTGTTACGCTCCGCGCGGATGCCCGAGCGCGTGCTGATTGCCATGAGTGGCGGCGTGGATTCGTCGGTGGCGGCGGCGCGGCTGTGCGCGCAGGGCTTCGACGTGGTCGGCGTGACGCTGCACCTCTGGGATTACCCCGACGACGGCTCGGTGAAGAGTCGCTGCTGCGCGCCGGAGGACGTCCATGACGCGCGGCGCGTCGCGGATCTGCTCGGCATTCCGCACTATGCGTTCGATCGGCGCGAGCTGTTTCAACGCGAGGTGGTCGCGCCGTTCGTGGAGTCGTACCTCGACGGGGAAACGCCGAGCCCGTGCGTGCGCTGCAACCGCGGCGTGAAGATCAAAGAGCTGTTTCAACTCGCCGCTCGGCTGAGCGCGGCGCGCGTGGCCACGGGGCATTACGCTCGCGTGGTCCAGCGCGGGGCCACGTTCGAGCTCCATCGCGGTCGCGATCAGGCCAAAGATCAGAGCTATTTTTTGCACATGCTCGGCCAAGACGCGCTCTCGCGGCTGTGCTTCCCGCTCGGCGACAGCGACAAGCCGGAGATCCGCGAAGAAGCCGTGCGCCTCGGGCTGCCGGGCGCGCAAAAGGGTGAAAGCCAAGAGCTCTGCTTCGTGCCCACGGGTCGCTACGACAGCTTCGTGGCCGAGCGCGCGGACGGGCGCATGCGTCCGGGGCCAATCCTGGACGAGCAAGGCAGAAAAGTGGGCGATCACGAGGGCATTTTCCGCTTCACGCTCGGGCAGCGGAAGAACCTCGGCGTTTCGCTCGGTCAGCGCGCATACGTCGTCGGGGTGGACGCCGAGAGCGCGACGGTCACGCTCGGTTCGGTCGACTCTTTGTATTCGAGCAGCGCGGAGCTCGTGGAGGTGGCGCTTGCCGCCGATGTGAGCCTGCCCGTGCGCTGCGGCGTCCAAGTGCGCTACCGCGGGACGCCCGCGCGCGCGGAAGTGCGTCGCGTGGGCGAGGCCGTGCACGTCTTTTTCGAAGAACCGCAGCGCGCGGTGGTGCCCGGACAATTTGCCGTGTTCTACCAGGGCGAGCGCGTGCTCGGGGGCGGCATGATTCGCGCGGCTCAGCGCGCCGCGCGGGCGGATTCCAGCGAAAGTCAGCCGGAGAGCTTTGCATGAGCTGGGCCTCGCGGATCGCGCTCTGCGTCGTGGCGCTCGCACCGCTCGCCTGCACCGTCGGCGAGGGTGAGGGTGAGGTGAAGAGCGATCACTTGTACGTGAGCGGTTGTTGGAACGGCCCCTTCGATTTGAAACCGGATTTCTTCGGGGCCAACCCCGATCAGGGCGAATCCTTGATGATCCGAGTCCAGCGCGGCGACAACATCGAGGACGTTTCCGACGGTCTCGACGTGCTCGTCAACGATCTGCAGGAGGTGCGGAAGCAATTGAACACGCCGATTGCCGTGGGCATGCCGCCCGGCGTTCATCCGCCCGGCGTGCCGGTCACGTTCAACCCGACGCCGCCGAAGGTGAGCCTCGCCCTGTACCTGCACCACACGTGTCACCAGCAAGTCGGCACCATCTATTCGGTGTCCGGCACGATCACCTTCAAGTCGCTGTTCAGCGGTGACCTGAACGAGAGCTCGTCCGAGGATCGCTTGACCGATGCCACGTTCACCGACGTCTCATTTGCCGATCCGCGTGAGCTCGTGAACGCCGCCGACACCACCTCCGCGGCGGCCTTGACCAGCCTGGTGAGCGGCAACTTTCGCTTCTTCTTCCAGCGCGGTCAGCCTTCGCAGCCCTTTCAATGAGCGCGCGGTGCGGACTCTGATTGACGCCCAGCTGCGCGACGAGGCGCGGCGCTTCGAGCTGCGCTTCACGTGCGGCGATTGCGCGCACTTCGCCGCAGAGCGTCGTGCCTGCGCGCACGGTTATCCCACCCGGGCCCACCTCGGCATCGACCTGGAGACCGCGGAGAGCTTGGAGTTTTGCAAGGAATTCGAGCTGGTTTGAGGCGCTCTGCGAGCCCCAACCGGCAAACCTGCGGCCGCTGATCCCGATGGCACGCTCTCACCCGCCCACGCTGCTCACGCTCGTGAAGCGCACGCTCGTCGAAGAGTGCGGGGTTCAGCGCGGCTCGCGCGTGCTGCTCGCGCTATCCGGCGGCAGTGATTCGACTGCGCTCTTGCACGTGCTCGCCGTGCTCGCAAAAAAACAGGGCTTCTCACTCAGCGCGCATGGCGTGGATCATGGTCTGCGCACGGAGGCGAGCAGCGAGCTCGATCGCGCGGCGGCGCATTGCGCCGAGCTCGGTGTGGCGTTTTCCCGCACTGTGCTCAGGGTTGCCAACGGCGGAAATCTACAGGCGCGGGCGCGTGACGAGCGGCGCGCGGCGCTGCTCGCCGCCGCTCGCGCCAGCCACGCCGACTCGATTGCCACCGCGCATCATGCCGACGATCGCGCAGAAACGGTGCTCATTCGTTTACTGCGCGGGTCAGGGCCGCGCGGGCTCGCGGTGTTACCGCCGCGCAGCGGCGTGTGGATTCGCCCGCTTTGCCGAGCGCGCAAATCTGACGTGCTCCTGCACCTCGAGCGGCATCGCCTTTCATTCGCAGAGGATCCGTCGAACCGGAATCGGCGCTTTCTGCGCACGCAAGTGCGCCACGAATTGCTGCCGCTGCTCGCTGAGCTTTCCCCGCAGATCATCGCGCACTTGTGCGCGCTCGCCGACTCACTCGAGCCTTTGGTAGGCGCCCTCGACAGTGTGCAGGGTGTGCACGACGAGCGCGGTATTGCGCTGCCGCTCAATCGTGCGCAACGTGGGCTGGTCGGTCGAGCATTGGCTTTTGGTCAGCGTTCGGCGCGCGTGAGCTTGCCCGGCGGGCGCGAGCTCAGCCTCGACCCGGTCACACTCCAGCCGATTGTCTCGGCCGTCGGCCCGCGATTGCGCAAACGCTAGACAGTCCCCCGAGCCCGGGGCCGCCGGCACTTTGTCGTGTGCCTCAATGTTTCCGGTGTTTTCCGGGTCGGGATTTCTTGGATCCCAGCCGGTGCGGCATTGGCGCGCTGTTCAAGGTTGTTGGGGACTTACGAACTGGCTGAATTGGCCCAAGAAAACATTGTGGAGCGGCTGACTACTCTAGAATCGACGTTTGGCCGTTCGGGTGGCATGCTCACGGAAGTCTTAGGCACGAGTCTCCGAGGTTCAGAGTGAAACAACCGCACAAGACCCTGTTGCTGTGGGTCGTCCTCATCGTGGCGTTCCTGGCGATTTGGCAATTCCTAAATCCCGAGAACCCGCCGCGGCCGGACATGGCCTACAGCGATTTCATCGCCCTCGCGAAAGCGCCGCACGACCAGAAGCACATCGAGGAGGTCGAGATCAAGGATCGTGAGTACACGTTCCAGATCAAAGACCCCAACGCGAAGGGTGCCCCCCAACGCGGTCGAGCGGTCGGCCCCGCCGAAGACAACGCGCAAGAGTTGCTCGCGCACGGCGTGAAGATCACCTACCAGAAGGACGAGGGCAGTCCGTTCCTCACGCCCGTCCTCACCATCGTTTTGCCGATGGTGTTCGTGATCGTCATGTTCTACCTGTTCATGCGCCAACTGCAGGCGGGTGGCGGGAAGGCGATGAGCTTCGGCAAGAGCCGCGCGCGCTTGCTCAGTGAATCGCAGAACAAGATCACGTTCAGCGACGTGGCCGGCATCGACGAGGCGAAAGACGAGGTCGAGGAGATCATCGCCTTCCTCAAGGACCCAAAGAAGTTCCAGCGGCTCGGCGGCCGCATCCCGAAGGGCGTGCTGATGATGGGCCCGCCCGGTACGGGCAAAACCCTGCTCGCTCGTGCCATCGCGGGTGAAGCCGGCGTGCCGTTCTTCAGCATCTCCGGTTCTGATTTCGTGGAGATGTTCGTGGGCGTCGGCGCGAGCCGCGTGCGCGACCTGTTCGAGCAGGGCAAGAAGCACGCGCCCTGCATCATCTTCATCGACGAGATCGACGCGGTCGGTCGTCATCGCGGCGCCGGTCTCGGCGGCGGTCACGACGAGCGCGAGCAGACCCTGAACCAACTGCTCGTCGAGATGGACGGCTTCGAGTCCAACGAGGGCGTGATCATCATCGCGGCCACGAACCGCCCGGACGTGCTCGACCCGGCCATTCTGCGTCCCGGCCGTTTCGACCGCCGCATCACCGTGCCGCGTCCGGACGTGCGCGGCCGTGAGGGCATCCTGGGCGTGCACACCAAGAAGGTGCCGCTCTCGAGCGACGTGCAGCTCGGCATCATCGC